>Ga0315306_10001265_pt1 | contig 12118 bp, 13 predicted proteins | sample TDP1_MG_FD_203803 | JGI IMG/M metagenome (GOLD analysis project Ga0315306, IMG submission 203803) | Freshwater sediment microbial communities from Lake Towuti, South Sulawesi, Indonesia - TDP1 | ecosystem: Environmental > Aquatic > Freshwater > Lake > Sediment | place: Indonesia: South Sulawesi... | reverse complement strand
GAAATACGGAAAGAAAAAGGCTAAGAATCCCAGCAATAACGATATTTAGCCGGATATTAGGCTTAATAGGTCTTAGAGGTGGAGTGGCAATATCCAGCACCCGGATTTCAGGAACTCCTCCGGCTTCCGTAATGCGAGTTTTTTCATATTCCTGGGCTAACATCAGATAAATAGACTCCTGAATTTGAACTTCCCTTTCCAGACGGGATAATTCCAGGAAGGTGGATAAATTATTTTCTTGCTTCCTGCCAGTAATTTTGCGGCTTTCTTGAGAAAAGGAAGCTATCCCCTGAGTCTGGCGGAATTTTTGCAGAGCTTCTTCCGCTATTTTCAGACGTTCTCCGGTTTCCTTAAGACGATCTTCCAAGAACTGACGTTTCTGGCGAATATTAAAAAGAACGTATTCCTTAACCATGTCCTTCATCACCTGAACATACTGATTGGCAATCTCGGCCGCCAATATTGGATCTCGATTTTTTACTTTTACTTCCGTAAACTCGGCATCAGTTTGACTGATGGAAACTGACTTTTTTAAAATTCCCACCGTTTCTTCAGTAGTTCGGGTATTGAACTTTTCGACCAGATTAAGGTCCAGCACCACTTGCCGGGCTAAATCCTCACTTTTGAGGATAGGAACGTATATTCGGGAGAAAGTTTCAATACCCACTTCGGGAAACATACTTCCGGTTGTCGGTGAGGAGGGAAAAATGTAGGAGACTTCAGAGGGGACTTCCCGCGTAGGCGGCAGCAAAGTAGTTCGGGCTTCGTAGACTCCGGGTATCCTATAACTTATCACTCCCGCCGCCAGCACTGCTACTAAGAAGCAGGCGATAATCAATACCCGAAATTTCCAGATCACCCGCCAGTAATCCAGCAAATTAATTTCGTATTCCTCGTCCGACATCTTCATTCCTCCTGGAATTTAAGCAATTAGCCCTCACCCAGCCCGCTAAAGATTAAAGCTTTCAGCACTCCTGCCAGAGCGCTAAATCCTATTTTAGTCACTTTCAGATTTTTAATCAACTCCCAGATGATGAAAGAATGAATTTCAAAATCCGCCATCTTTTCAATTCTTTTCATATTATCCTTTAAGTAAAGAAAGACTTTTAATAGATCATTATCGCTTAAATTTTCGTAAATTTTCCGAATGCGCAATGCGAAAGTAATTTCTTTACCCCAGTGTTTTCCCCATTCTGCCGGGTAATCATTAAGGTGCCCTTTACGAATACAGTCCGCCAGTATCTCGGCAGCTCGCAAGCCGTAATAAATACCACCCCCGGTAAGCGGTTTTACCTGCCCGGCGGCGTCTCCCACTAAAGCAACTTGATCGCCGACTAATTGACTGGTTCCCACTGGCAAAATGCCGGTATTCTTTTCCACAATTTCTCCGCCAATATTTCTTTCTCGCAGAAAGTCCAAAAGATCACGGTAAGGATTAAAAGAAATGACCCCTACCCGAATAATTTCATCCCCTTCGGGAATGATCCAGGAAAAGAAAGGCCGTCGGACATGCACTTCTACCATATCTCGCGGTTCCCAGGATGTCCGCAGACGCAACTGGAAGCCCCGGTAATAGCGTATTCTCTCTTTCAAGCCCGCCAGTTCTCTCACCCGGGAACGAGGGCCATCTGCCCCGATAACCAGGTCGGCCGGGAAAATACCATTATCGGTCATCACCCGGTAAACGGGAGAAGATATTTCCTCTTTTTCCAGACTTAAAAAGCGGGTAGGAAGACGGACATCCAGACCTCGGGAAAGTTCCCGGTCAAAAATTGCCCGATCTATGACATAGGCTGCCTCTGGGCGGTGAAGGGAAAAGTAAATGTCACCAAAATAAAAAGTAGCTCCATTAATAACATTCTTGATGGAGGCAGAAGGAAGAGGCAGGGCCGCCTTTTCAAAAACCCCTTTTCCTACTAAACCGGCACAATGAACTGGTTTCCCTATCTCAGAGTGTTCTTCTAGAATCAAAGGGGAATAACCATACTTCTGCAGCATTCGACCTAAATAACAACCCGCCGGTCCCCCTCCCACAATCAGAATTTTCATTCACTTATTCCCTTAGGCTTTAATATAGTCTCTTACCTTAGGCTTTCACATAGTCTCTTTGAATTTCGCCAGGAACTCTCTGCCACTACCTAAAGGAACTCTTCGCTCCTATTACAGAAATTTTATTCCCTATTCCTATATCTGTCAATTTCGCTATTCAAATTTTTAAGCTATTGTCCTTATTGGCTTTCCGGATACCTAACTGGTTATAATGGTAGGATAAAATTTTCAATATGACCCGAGCGATAGTTTTTCCCCATTTCCTTTTTATGTCAGGAAGTAATATTGTCGGATCCTTCCGGTCCATCCAGCGATTTATATTAAGCAGCCGATCCAGCCAGAGGAAGGGAGCCCACATCTGGGTCATCAATTTTACTTCTAAAGTAGGATGTTTCCGGTAAAAAAGAAACGCGGTTTTTCCTCTTTCTATTTCCTTTTGTAGAATATCTTTTACGTCCCTATAGTCTGGTAGTGGCTGGTAATGATAAGTTTTGGCGCCAAAGTTAAACCGGGATTTTAATCCAAGTTTGCGCAGACGTATTCCCAGTTCTAAATCCTCCCAGCCGTATTCCTGGAATTGAGTATCAAAAAGGCCCGCTTCCAGAAGATATTTTTTTCTAATGGAAACATTAGAAGTCGTGAAGTAGGCCGTATGGTAACCTTGCAGCTTACTACTTTTTACCGGAACAATGGGTTCCTTAACTGGAATTATCGGACCCTGAACAATGATACCATCTTTCTGATAATGGCTTTCGGCATGAGTTTGAACAAATTGTTCGCCCACTAAAATATCACTATCAATAAAAATAATTATTTCTCCTTCCGCCTGATTTATTCCGGCATTGCGAGCGGCAGCTCTTCCACTGTGATTTAATGGAAGATATTTCAGAACGGGGAATAATTTTAGAGACTTTACCATAGTTTCGGTATCATCAGTGGAACCGTCATCCACCACGATGATTTCGTAATCCGGTGCCGGGAAGGATTGATGTCCAAGACACATCAAGCATTTCTCGAGAATAAACTTTCGATTGTAGGTGGGAATAATTACACTGACTGAAAGGGGCACTATTTTGTTTCCTCCAAGTCTATTATATTATTTCGCTCCCTAAAAGGAAAGATTGAAATAGTGAAAACTAATCAGTAGGAATCTCCAGCATTCCCAGAAAAAGCCAGAAAAGACCGGCAATGGCAAATACAAACATGATGTCGTCAAATAATCCATAAATAAGAAAACTTACTATAACCGCAATGATAACTCTTTTATCGAAAAATTTACTCTCCTTTAGATGATGCACTAACCGCCAAATTATCCAGCCGAAAAGTACCAGTGCCACCGGCAATCCCCACTGGGTGGCCATATAAAGGAAAATATTATGGGGACCACGGAGGAATTCAGTTTCCTGGGGGAGACGATAGGCCGGATAAACTTGAGCAAAATTCTCCGGCCCTACTCCTAATAGAGGATAATGGCGAATCATAGCCATACTGGAAATGGATAAGAGAATACGATAAAGATTAGATGGATAGTTCAAATTGAAAATAGAAAAAAAACGCTTAAGGTAATGGGGGGCTAAAATCAGGGCCAGGATAGAATTGCCTACCAGCAGCCCTAGCACTTTCCAGTTTACCAGAAGAATGAGCACCAAAACCCCGACCATTAAGCTGACTGCTCCATTGCGGCGTCCCAAGAGAACCAGGGCTAATAGAGAAAGCAGGGCAACAACTTCTCCTCCTGCCTTATGGACAGGCCGGCTTTGCTTTTTAAACCACCAGCTAGAACCGAGAACGAAGGCAAAGCTGTTTAAGGGAGCGAAAGCATTGACCGAAAGGGTGAGGACTGTATTACCATTTTCCGGACTAAGAAGAATGTATTCTCCCTGGAAGAGTCGAAAACTAATCTGAGGATGCCAGATTCCCTGGATTACGCAGAGAAGGGATAGAAATCCCAGAGTGGGCACCATTACTGGAAGAAGGCGAGAAAGATCCCGCGGGGTGTATATATAGCGTCCCACAAAATAAAGCCAGAATGCCACGAAAAGACTTAGCAACCCCTGACCGGCCATTAATTTATCCTTGGCCACCAGAAGGGTACTCAACAAGCCAGCCAGTAAACAAAAAAGAACCACCCCTAAGGCAATTTTATCCTGCAGCCATTGTTTTCGCAGTGCATTAAAGCAGAGGACAGTGAGAATGATCAAGCCCAGCGCGGCCAAACCGGTAGCCAGAGGAATAGTTATCAGAATAACAATTTTTAATATTTCAGCAATTTTTCCCTTCATTGAGTTGTATTCTATCTTCCAGGGTTTTATGCCACTCCCTGGCAATCGCATCCCAGCGATACCAGGAAAGAGCCCTTTTGCGGGCCGCTTCCCCTAAACGAGTCCGCAGTTGTGAATTATACAAAAGATTTACCGTAGCTTCAATGAAACGGTTATTATAAGAAGAGGAACCCGGTTCTCCCTCAATGAGGATCCCGGTTTCTCCATCTACAACGGTTTCCGGGAGAGCATGGCGTTTAGAGGTAATCACCGGAATTCCGGCGGCCTGCGCTTCAATAGCAGCAATGCAGGAAGTTTCCACCATGATCGCCGGATAAAGGTGTAAACTGCTTCGGGCTAACTCCCGGGCCAATTCTTTCTGGGACAGACCTCCGCCAAAGTATACCCCCGGCTGGGAGAGGTGGCGGTACTCTTCCAGACTCCGGTAGCTGAAGACTCGAAGTTCTGTCCGGGGAATTTGCTTCTTTACTTCCGGGAAAATTTTCTCCAGAAGGAGAGTCAATCCCCTTTTCGGAATGGAGGTATATATTAATCTATAAGGGTCGCATTCTTTTTTTAAATCCTTATAGTAACTGACCTCAATACCATTCCGGGTTACAAAAATTTTCCTCTCCGGAATTCGCAGGTACTCGCGAAAACATTCTCCCAGCCATTTGCTTACCACAGCCACCAGATCGACTCGGGAGTTAAATAATTTGCCTCCCGCACGCAGGCTGCTCATAGCTAATTTGTTATACCAGAGATGAGAATTTTCCGGAAAAACTCCCAGATGATCATGGGCCCAGAATACCTTTAACTTACAGGGAAAAGATTTGAAAATATCTCGATAACGACGGAATATAACTAATACTTCGGCAGGATTTTGTCTTAGATAATTTCCCCATTCCTTTTTTTGCGAAATTTCGAAATATCGCACTCCTTCATATTCTCCCGCTTCCTTTCCACAATGATTAATGACCGTAACTCTATCTCTCAGGCGGGCTAATTCCTTACTCAGATAATAAAGAGCACTTTCACTTCCTCCCAGAGGGTCTCTCTCTATGGTGAGGGGGGAAAAGGGAAGGGAAAGTTTAGCTAAGAATACTATGTGCATAGCTATAAAGATGGAGAAAGAATTTTTAATGCCTCTTCTATTCCGTTATCACCTGATACTGAAAGCCTATTGGTGAAGAATTAAGAATTCTCACATCAATAAGCCAGTTCAATTTCTGGATGACAGGAGACAGTCTCTTTTATCGCCTTAAGAATATTCTCTCGTTCCAAACGAGTAACTTTCATAATCTATCTCTTTGAAAATCGAGACCATTCTTCTAAGAAAATCCGTGCTGTCTCAAAAGAATCTCCGACTCGATTTATTAGTTCCTGAGTCACCTCTTTTGTGCATAACTCTGATGAGGCGGAGGTTCTGCTACCATCGGGATTTATCCTTCCGTAAGTAGTTCTCCCGTGCCAGGGGGCTACCCAGGTGGCACTCCGGGCGAGTTCCGTCAATTTCATTATGAAATTCTCTCCCATTTTTGTAGCAATTTCTTCTTTTTGCTGACTAATAATTCTCTCCAATTGCGAACCGGGATCGTGAGTCCACATCGGTTCTTCAAAGCAGGCAATCACCGATTTTGCCGAAAATTCCACGCAGAGTTGAGCCTGCTGGGCAGTAATGCGATGATCATGGGTAAGAAGATGCTTCTCAGCGCTGGAAAGACAAACTTCAGCGTCTTTCAACCAGCGCTCCGCCTCAGAAAAGTTTTTCATTCTAATTTTACTTCGATAATTTGACCAAATTTTATTCCCGGGCAGGTCCAGATATAAACATCACCTAATTTTTCCTGGATCAGTCCTGCTTTATAAGCTGCCTCCACAATCCTCCGGAAAAGGTCAGCAATATTTCCCTGGTCAAAGATGATAATACCTTCCGCCGCCACCCGCAGGACATACCAGCTGGATATATTCTCCAGGGCCTTCCGGGGATAAACCAGCACCGTAACCTCCCGTTCAAATTTAGCCAGGGCCTTTCTTATCCGCTCATACCATTGAATATCCATTTCTACTCCCGGATGCTTTTCTTTCACTACCACCAGGATATCGATGTCACTGCGGGGAGTGATTTTCCCTCGCGCTAAAGAGCCAATAATGGCGATGGCTTCTGCCTGCTGGAGTTCCTCTCCCAACAATAAAATAGCATTCTTTACCCCTTCTACGGTGACTGGAATCCTTTCATTTTCCCTGTCTTTTTTCATTTTATTCAACTCGTCTCTAAAGGCTTCTGTTACTCATCTCGTTAGTTAGTAAGTGATAATGGACGACCGGAGTAATTAACTATCTAAATTTAGGTTATTTTAATTTTATCCTGTCCTCTAGGCTTTGTCAATTTAATCACCGGCGGATTTGGGCCTCGAGTAAAATATAAAATCGTGGTATAATTTTGGGCAGTAAGATTTTTTTCTTTCAATATTAACCAAAAGGATTATTTGCGGATGTAGGAAATGCCAGAAAGAAGCGAGGACTGGATTAGACAGGCGCAGAGAGATCTAAAAAGCGCCCGTTCACAAATGGAAAATAAATTCTATGAATGGGCATGCTTTATCGCTCAACAGGCAGCGGAGAAAGGAATTAAGGCTGTTTTCCAGAAATTAGGAGCGGAAGCACGGGGGCATTCAATAACTGATTTATTGATAGGTATTAAGGAGAAGATAGATGTTCCAAATGAGTTGATAGACAAGGCTAAAAACCTCGATAAATATTATATTCCTGCTAGATATCCTAATAGTTGGGTATCGGGTATCCCTGGTGATTATATAACAAAGGGAGATGCACAAGATGCCATCAGTAATTCAGAAAAAATCTTACAATTCTGTTCAAGTATTCTGGCTGAATAAGATTCTATTGGAAGAGAAAATATTTAGTGCCGTTAAAGAATTAACGATAAATTGTCCTGAAATCCAGAGGGTGATACTTTTTGGGTCTGTGGCAAAGTCTCGAGAAACAGTGGCAAGCGATGTAGATATCCTTATCGAAGTGGAAGAATCTAAAGAACGCTTTATTGATAGACCATTACCCTTTAAAGATTTTTTTAAAGAAGTTGATTTAAGTTTGGATTTGTTTGTTTATACGCAAGAGGAAATAGAAAGAAGAAACATTCCTCTAGTAAATACTGTGTTAAGAGAAGGAAAAGTTTTATTAGACCGGCGTAATCAAAAGGTGGATGTACGTAATCAGAAAGAAGAAGTAAGGGCAAGGCGAAAAGACGGCTGAAAAGTATCCGGGGCATAAAGATAATCTTTCCAGCGGAAAGTAAATTTGCCAGCAAGATGAAGTGAGGGACGAAAATATCTCCCTGCTTCCAGCATAATCGAGTAAGTGTTACGATCTTTATCCGGAGCTTCCGGGTAGCGGTAGTAATAACTTTCCAGATCCAGGGCCATAGAATAACGTAGCCGGACAGTATGGGCAAGTTCAATTCCAACCTCATTTTGATAACGGGTAAGGGAAGGAATCAGAGGATAGAGTTTTTCTTCGTATCCACCCCGCAGCCGCAGACGGGTTTCCCTGCCCGGTGATTTTTTCAATATAATCCTCCAGTAATTATCTCCGCGGTATCCACTGCGGTCATAGGGTCGGTCCTGGTAATCCTTTACTTCGCGGGAGTAAGTAAATCCCGTAGTGAGGCGAGGAAGTAAAGAGTGCTCCGTTCCTACCCGCCAGCGGGAAAACCAGTAATAAAAATCACCGAGCATGACTTCTCCCGGCTCTTCCGGCTCTACATCTTCCAACTCCTCTTCCACGCTTTTAGTTCCTTCTCCGTATCGTAAAGATATTTCTGAAAGTAGCCGGAAACGCGGTTGCCAGAGAGAATTTAATTCCCAGCTAATTTCTGCCGAATCCTTATCTTCCTGATAATCCGTCTGCTCCCATTTTACAGAACCACCGAGGGAGATTTGCCGTCGGGGCAATATTTCGATTTCCAGTTTCTGGAAGGAAAGAATTTTATCAGAAGAAACAGGATAGTGATAGGCAGAAATCCCACCGGAAAGAGCCATCTGCCATTGCCTCTGATTCTGAACCATTCTGGTATAAGTAGCTCCCCCTTCCAGCCCACTCCGGTAATAAGTATTCTCTTCCTGCCAAGGATATTCTCGGAAATAATATTTCGTTCCCAGATTGAGCCGTAAAGAGCGCCCATCTCCCGAACGATCCTTTTCTGAGCGGAGAAGATAATTCAGACGACCAGAAAAATTACTCGCCCGAGAAGAAAGTTCCACTTCTTCCAGGAAATTCTTTTCTTCTTGCCAGTAACCAGCCGCAAAATCCAGACTCCGGCTCAACTTCTGCTGATAACGCATGTAATAGCGCTTATAACGGTAATCCAGATCATCTTTCTCATCCATCACTTCGGTAGTAGTCTTTTCTCCGCTTTCAACGTAGGAGGTAATCCTACTTTCCTCCGAAGAAGGACTTTTGCCGCCCTCCACCAAAGTAATTCTGTTCCCTTCCGTAGAGGTAGTCCAACCCTCCTCCACCGAGATAATCCTACCTCCCTCTGCCCACGCCTCCTTCCCCAGACATAATTCCAATAGTAAAATAATAAATAATAGGAGAATAACCAAAGGAAGCGACACAGAAACAATAGACTTAGAGGGAGTCAGCCACACTTAATTTACTTCCTTCTTTTTTTCGTGAAATCTAAGTCTTTTTTAACCAATTAAGCATCTCCTTTTTAAAAATCTCGAAATCTTCTAATCTTTCCATTAAATATTGGTAAACTCTTTTGCGATCAATCTTCCCATATTCATGAACTAAAATATTTCGAAAACCAACTATACCCTCCAGTCTGGAAGCCAGATTTTTCGAAATAATATTCTTGCTGAAAAGTAGAGAAATTATTTCCCGGCTATTTTCCGGCTTTTGTATTTCCTCTTCAATAATAATTAAATTCAAAGTATCAATTATTATCTGGCAAGTCAATTGTAAATAGCGCTCCGCCAGACCATGAAAATGGAAATCTTTTAAAAATTCTTTTTCGTCTTTTATCTCCTTTTTTAGTTGCTTTAAATTAGAAAGATATTCATCAAGCTGCTGAATTTTCTCAAAAATTTTTTGGCGAGTGATTTTGGTCATTAAATTATTTAAGCGATCTTTCCAAATAGGCTTTATTATACTCTTCAATAAAGGGCTGGAAATCATAATACTCCTGCATTACCTTCAGTTCAAAATCAACCCTTTCTCCGTGCTCTCTTTCAAAAATAACCTTTCCTTCTTTGATGATGACGAATTTCAAAAGTATGGAACTTAATTCATTAAGAATCACGACTTCGGTTGTTTTTCTCAAAATTGATTGAACATTCTCGATTAAAAATAGTCGCCTTTTAAAAAAATCGGCGACTTTCTTTTCGTCTAAATAAACCGCCAAATCCACATCAGATTCATAGTTACCTCTCCCTTGAGCAACCGAACCAAAAAGATAAACAAAAAGAATATCTTTTTCCTGCTTAAAGAAATGTTTTAGTTTATTCTGAATTTTTGTTTTTTCCATAGTTGACCTCTAAGAATCGTCAAATCCATATGATTGACCACTCCCAGTTATACCCTGTTAGGTGTAATAACCTTGATAGGGAACTTTCCTTCAAAGTAGAATGAGTTCCAGGTCACAAAAATATCTAAGTGTCTTCGATGCCTCCCAGCAACCTCTGCAATTAGAGCATTTCCAAAACTTAGCTTACGCTTCATCAGCGCCAGAACCTCCGAAGGAGTAAAACAGACTTCCTCATCTCTTCCCTGAGGAAATAATATTTTCACATTAAACCTTGTAGCAAAGCCCAAGAAGAGTTCCTCTAAGCTTTGAGGACTCAAGTTAAATGAGAGGATACCACATACTTCCATCAGGTTGAAAAAGGTAGTCAAGCCTACAAGTTCCCCTTGTCTCACGCGTTCGAGGAATTTTTTATTTTCTATATATCTGGGGTCTTGGGGATATCTAAGATCGATAATGAAGACATCGGTATCAATCAGTACCCTCGATCTTTTTCTCACAATCTCTTCCTCGAATAGGCAATGGCTTCATCAACCGTGGGGAAATAAGGGTCGCTCTGCTGGAGCTCCTTCTCGATTCTAGACCAATCTATCTGTTTTGCAAGTTTCCTCCCTTGACGCAGGGCTAAAACGGCTTCCTTAACAAAGCTTTCCTGCCGACGATCCAATGCCTCATTGAGGATTTTTTTGATCAAGGCACTACGTGGTATTCCCTGGACCTGAGATAGTTCGTCAATTTTACATATTAGTTCCTCATCCATTCGCACTGTGACTAACTTCATAGACACACCTCTTATGTATTACTTTTTAAAAGAATTATAATACAAAGTGGAGAAAAGTCAAGAGGGCTGGCTCAAAAAGCAGATTTCATAATAGGTCTTACGTGGTGCGGAAAGGGCTGATTTATCTATTCCTATTATAAGGAGTATAAGTAGGAACCATCTCTTTTAACTTGTCAAAAATTTTGTCTTCTTGCATGGTATTGGCTAACTTCTCCAACTCCTTTATGTCTCTACTGAGTTTTGTAGGATTAACTTCGTTCAGTTGGGCAATAAAAATCTTATCATGTTGAGTCACTTTATCGGTCTCCACATTGTGTAATGTCTCTTCATATAATTTCTCTCCCGGTCTTAAACCAATATATTCTATAGAGATGTCCTTATCTGGTTCCAGCCCGGAAAGGGTTATCATATTTCGAGCAAGATCAACGATCTTTATTGGTTCCCCCATGTCTAAAATAAAAATCTCACCACCTTTACCCATTACTCCTGCTTGCATCACCAATTGGACTGCTTCATGAATACTCATAAAAAATCTTTTTGCTTCTGGATGGGTTACGGTTATAGGGCCACCCTCTTCAATCTGTCTTTTAAAAATAGGAATTACACTACCACTGGAACCAATCACATTGCCAAAACGCACGGCCATAAACTTTGTCCAGCTATTTCGGGTTTGTGTTTGGATTAGCATTTCAGCGATACGTTTGGATACCCCCATAACGCTGGTGGGATTCACTGCCTTATCAGTAGATATCAGAACAAATCTTTCTACATGATACCGGTTTGCGGCGTAGATGAGATTACGGGTAGCAATAATATTGTTCTTTACTGCTGCCGATGGACAATACTCCATAAGGGGTACATGTTTGTGCGCTGCAGCGTGAAATACAATCTGCGGTTTATACTCACCAAAGGTATGTTTTAACAGAATAATATCCTTAATGTCTCCAATGACAATTTGGAATTTAAGCAAGGGATATTTTTTCTTAAGTTCTCTTTCCAGAAAATATAGATCATTCTCATTATGGTCGTAAAGAATAAGACAGTCAGGTTCAAACTTAGCAATCTGCCGAGAAAGTTCTGATCCGATGGAACCAGCAGCTCCTGTAACCAAGACTCTTTTTTGGAAAAGGTAATGTTTGATCTCATCAGTGTTTATCTGAACCGTTTCTCTTCCTAAAAGGTCCTCCGGTTCTACTTTTCTTATATCACTTATACTTACTTGTCCGGATAAAATTTTTTGTAAGCCTGGAACTATCTTATAACTGATATTTGCCTTTTGGCAGCGAGAGATTATTTCTCTAATGACCTTGCCGGAGGCAGAGGGAATAGCGATAATTATTTCTTCCACTTTATACTTTCTAACAAGATCAGCAATCTGCTGAGTAGAACCCAAAACCTTTATTCCATGGATACTCAGACTTTTCTTTTTAATATCATCATCAATAAATCCTACCGGCTGATATATTCCTTTTGTGCGTA
>Ga0315306_10001264_pt1 | contig 12121 bp, 10 predicted proteins | sample TDP1_MG_FD_203803 | JGI IMG/M metagenome (GOLD analysis project Ga0315306, IMG submission 203803) | Freshwater sediment microbial communities from Lake Towuti, South Sulawesi, Indonesia - TDP1 | ecosystem: Environmental > Aquatic > Freshwater > Lake > Sediment | place: Indonesia: South Sulawesi... | reverse complement strand
TCTGTTTGTGCTTGCCAGCACCCGGAATTGACGAGGCCTATCCCTTTGTACCTTTCCATTCCTACAACGTGGACGTGTCCTGTGGTTAGTATGTCTGGCGGCTCATCGATGACTAGAGGGTCGCCAGGTATAGGGAGGATGGCTGTGTTCTTTCCATACTCCGGTGCCAGGTGTCTCGCCTGGATTATTGTTCTTAGCACTGCTCCGATGTTCTGTTTCAGGTTACTGTAGGAAGCTATGGGAAGTGTCTGTATGATGTCATCGAAGCTCTGCCCATGATACACCAGCAGCTCTCTCCCATGGAGCCTGACCTTACTGGGGTTCCCGATAAAAGTGATCTTACGGTGCTCGGTCAGTATCTCCTGGTACTTGCCGGAAAATGGAAGCTGGGGCAGGGCCTTTCTGGTCGGGTCGTGGTTTCCGGGTGAGATGAATATCTCTATGTGGCTCGGTATTTCGGCTAGAAGATTGGCCGCGTAGGAGAGCTGTGCCTCAACCGTGGTTATCTCAAGCTCGTTCTCCTGCCCCGGGTATATGCCTACCCCATCAACCACGTCTCCAGCAATCACCAAGTACTTGACGCGAGCTGCTTCTTCTCCTCCATCTTCTTCCCCTCTGATCCATCGTAGGAATCCTTGAAAGGATTCAGCGGAGAACTTCTTGCTTCCTACGTGTAAGTCTGAGATCAATACCGAGGAGAGCGGCGGTATGTGTGGCATCTTTTTTGGGCTTGTGACCGGTACGTCGGGCTGAAATATATCCTCGACCATGAGGGATTCTCCGACCTTCGTCAACTTGAGGCCGATCACTTGGTCCGGGAGAACTGTTTCTGATTTTCCTATGACTTCCAGCCTGCTTCTAGGAATCGTGACTGTGAAGCGCGTTGCTGGGTCTTCAACATCGAGAATCATAGCCCCCTTGGTCTCTCTTTTGCTGTATACCGAGACTACTACCGCTGTCTCCTCCCTATCTTTGCTCTTTATCGCATCGGCAAGGGGGATGAAGTGTTCACGCCTCTTTTCTAGGATCCTCCTGATCTTCACATACCTGTCATGAAAGTATCTCCTAAACTCCTCTACATCACCTTCAATTCTGTCTCCTTCTCTGCTCACCTCAATTATCTCTATGTCTGGAGTGTACTCAAGTGCGGGCGGCGTCTCCGGTTGGATCGAGGGTTGTGGGGTGGTGGGTGCTTCCTTCTCCTTTGAGACGACAGATGTTTTGCTCGGCTTGATGCTTTCTAGGAAGGCGCCCACGTGTTTTTCGTCTATCATGAATGCCTGGGGGTCGTTCTGTGCGACATAATTGACCAGCGCCTCCATGACTCCAACAGGATCCTCACTCTGGAAGATCATCCTCAATGCATCTTGAGAGATTTGGTAGCCGGCATCTAGAGCTATTGAAACTAGTCTTCTGGCCGTAGCTGACATCTATCCTTTCCTTTATCCTCAACATGCGAAGGATAAGGATTCCTTATCATCTTTTCTATCGTCTTCTAGCTAAGCAACTGTTCCGTGGAAGATAGAAGCATCGACCGTCCGACAAAAACATTGCCAGCAAAAGGATCATTCTAAATGAGCCATGGTGCGGGGGGTGGGATTTGAACCCACGAAGGCCTACGCCAGAGGATCTTAAGTTTGGGCCGAGGCGTTGGAGCCTCGTCCTCCCCCTTTGACCTGGCTAGGGAACCCCCGCCCTTCTCCGTCGATTGGCTCCCTGATTCTTATACTATTCCCTGTGGGCTGGTCAGGAAACGGCTCATTAGATAGGGGCTGTGGTGCACCATTTTAAGTCCTTGGCCTCCACGGCGCTTAGGAATGATGTGCACTCTGCCCAAACTACTCGAATCCTTAATAGATCCCGTTCCACTGATACCAAGCAAAGCTATGCTCGCAACTTCTCCCTCAATATACCTGGCTAGATATCCGCTCCTACCAATGACAAGAGATTATGTAGGGAAGAGAGGGTTAACAATCAACGATCTTTCGTCTGAGCAATATGCTCCAGTCTTGCGGAGAGCCATCAACAGGGTGGAGCTTGCTATCAGGTACGGATTCGTGAATGATCGCTCGAGGGAGACTGAGGTGGAGATCCTGTCGTTTCCTCTAGCTGTGTTCCTGGTGGCGTGTATCTCAGACCCACCCATCTCGAAGAGGTATGCTATGGCGGAGTCGGAGCGCTGCTCCGAACTGCTGCTTGATGAGCCCAACCAAGTTGTGGAGAGATTAGCTGAAGATAGCTTCGGCCTGAAGTTGAAGGCGTTGCGACATGTTTTAGGCACACACATATACGATTTCTGTCTGGATTTTTCAGACTACATCAGACTTGCTTCACATTTCAGTAGTCCCAGTTGGAGACTGGTGAACAAGAACCTATGCCTTGGGCAGGTGTATTTGCTCAAAACAGAGGCTGTGGGCATTCTGAAATTGCATGCAGAAGAAAACATTCTCAGAGCTATCAATGAGAGCGGGGACGTTTCTTCGCCCCAGTTCCTGAAGCAGCACCTGGCTGGAATCAGGAGTATAATCGCCGTCAGGGAGAAAGAGGAGGAGAGGGTTACAACTAGATTCTCGTTAGAGGCTCTACCACCCTGTATCAGGTCCATCTACAACAGATTGGTTGAAGGAGAAAGCCTTCCCCATTTCGCTAGGTTTACTTTGACCTCATTTTTCTTAAACGTGGGTCTTACGCGGCGGGAAGTTCTTTCTCTTTTCTCGCGTCTTCCCGATTTTGACGAGCATCTTAGCCAGTATCAAATAGAGCACATCGCAGGGGAGAGAGGGGGAGTCAAGAAATACACCAGCCCGAGTTGCAGGACACTTCAAACGCATGGTCTATGTCTTAGAACGCAGCAATGTTTGAGCATGAGGAGCCCCATAAAGATGTATTACAGGCAAGTCAGGCTGACAGAGCGTGGAGAGGCATGAGTTTCATTGCTGAGGCTGACCTACAGTTCGCTCGGGGTGCTTTTCGATCATACTATGAGCGACCGAGAGAGCGGGTTGAGATACCGAGAAAGATTGAGAGTAGGGAGTTCGGATACTTTGTCTTTGGAGAAAACATCATGGTTCGTCACCTATCACTGAGGGATGCTAACTCTCTAGGAAGCCTGTTCACAGACAGAGTTCCTCGACATGTATATTATTCATCAGCCTTCTTTCACTCGCCCTCAGCTCCAATGGAGAGAAAGGGGTGGATTGGTGCTGAACTGGTGTTCGACATAGACGCAGATCATCTACCGGTCAGATGCAAGGCCGAACACGATTTTTGGCTCTGCAAAAATTGCGGTGAGCATGGACCGAAACCCACACCGAAGGGCTGTCCTAAATGTCAGGGCAGAGTTGAGGAGATAGAGTGGCTCTGCGAGCTCTGCCTGAGGGAAGCAAGAAACGAGTTGCTGAAACTTCTGGATTTTCTCGAACTCAGCCTGGGGATAGGGTCGAAGGATATAACACTTAACTTCTCTGGACATAGAGGATATCATGTTCATGTAGACAATGATCACCTCAACTCCATGGATCAATACGCGCGTAAGGAGATCGTTGACTATGTAACTGGAAACGGCCTTGACGTGTCATACCATGGTTTATACTTGTCTCGGGGTAGTAGCTCCCTGATAGGCCCTGATTATAGCGAACCTTCTTGGCGAGGAAGGATAGCGAGGGGCGTGTATGATCTACTCGGCCAGCTCTCAGACCCATCCTATAAGGGATATTTCAGCGAAAATCTCACGCCCAAGACCTATCGAAGATTCTTGAAGCGTCAAGAAGTCTTGGTGAAGCTGTGGTCAAGCCGTCCAGTATGGGGTGCGGCGAGCGCTATCAAAGCTGATGACTGGATTAAGCTCGCTCAACTTGCTGTACGGAGGCAGGCGGCAAACATCGACAGCGTTGTGACGACCGATGTTCACAGGTTGATTCGCGTGATAAATACGCTTCATGGGAAGACGGGGCTGTTGAGTTTAAAGATGGGCTACGATGAAGTGGAGAACTTTGACCCGTTCCGCGACCCCGTGGTTTTCCCCGATCAACCGCCTGTCAAAATGAAGGTTCTTTACTGTCCAGAGTTCAGGGTTAAGGAGAAAAGTTACGGCCCGTACCATAACCAAGTTGTAGAAGTGCCGTTGTCTACGGCGGTCTTCATGATGTGTAAGGGGGTAGGCACACTAAGTTCAGGGTGATGAATGATGGCAGACGTATACAAAGCAATACTTGATCTCTGGTACAGAGAGAGAGCATCCAACGATCTATGCGAGATCTCACCTGGTCTCAAGGATGAGGTATATAGATATGCCACTGAAGCACGTAGGGATATCAGGATATCTGATAAGAGGTCGATAGAATCCATCGTGCAAAGGCAAGAGGTGTCCATCATACGTCGACTTGTGGAATCTATCTTCGACATACGCCTGCGGAAGATAATGCTTCTAGCCATGCAGGGGAAACAGGTTGACAACCTAATGGATTTTGAGAAGTACACATACTTCAACCTCTCGAGGATTATATCGGAGCACAGAGACAGGATAAAGAACGTAGCTTACGACATGAAGATCCACTCTCCCCCAGTAGAGGAAAGACGCCGTTTCCTTGTTCACCTCAACGAGCTGGTCTCCAAGGTTATGGGAGAAGATGTCAAACCCTATGGGCCTTTTAAGCTAAATGACATCGCCACACTTCCCGCGGGAAACGTGAGGGCATTGGTCCGCAAGCGTCTGGCGAACAGAATTTACGTATCTTGAACAATCTTGTCTAGCATATGAAGAATAGAAAGGGTTCGGCTAACGTGTAGATCTTTAGACCCACGTTCACCGGCTGTGAACACGCACTTCTTTCTTACGCCGCTTCGGTCGATCAATGGATCAAACAATGCTTAAATCCCTCGGTAACCGCTTCCATCTGCACTCAGGAGTCATAGTGAAGCGAGATGAAAGTGCCCAAGGAGATCATGGTCCATTGCAAGAAATGCAATTCTCACACCGCTCATGAGGTTTCCCTCTATAAGAAGGGCAAGGATAGGCTCCTCGCCGCCGGAGCAAGAAGGCATGAACGTGACAAGAAAGGCTATGGTGGACAGAAGTTCCCAGAGCAACGGGACAAGGCAAAGACGACACAAAAAAGAAACTTACGGCTGCGTTGTAAGAAATGTGGAAGAACTTCTATGAGAAGGGGAATCAGGCTGAGGAAACTGGAGATAACGAGGTAAGCTTCGGTGTCTGGCGAGATCGATTGGGCGAAGCTTATACCCAGACCCTCCTCAAAGTTCTTGCTGGTTGCTTGCCCTGAGTGCGACAGTAAGCAAATAGTCTTCCTTCATTCAAAGACAAAGGTAACCTGCAAGATCTGTGGGGCTGTCCTCGCACATTCTTCCTCGGGAAAAGCAAAGATAACGGGAAAGATAGTCGATGAATATGAGTGACCGCGGGCGCTGGGACGACTGGAACTCATCATGCAACCGATCGATGGACTGTATAGCATATGGAGGAAAGGGACAGAACAGGTGAAGTGAGGAGAAAGCAGATGACAAGAAAGATCAGGAGGTGTAGGAGTTGTGGCTCATACAGTCTCTCGCAGGCTTCCTGTCCTGCTTGCGGAGGAAACCTGATCTTCCCTGACCCCCCAAAATTCTCACTTCAAGATAGGCACATAGATCTCCGGGCTGCGCTGAGGAGGAAGATCCGTTGAGCACCGAGGTAAGAATTTCTGAGAAGGATGTAGATCTCTCAGGTGCGCTGATATATGAAGCTGCTCCAACATCTGGTGCAGTAGGGCTAATAGCTATCTCGTTCCTTATCGACACGCTGAAAGCCAAAAAGATTGGAGGGGTCTACTCTCCTTTCCTGCCCCATGTAAGCTTGGTCGATGATCACGGCGTCGCTTCCACGCCTGCGGGGGAACTCTACCTATACGAGAACAAGAGTCAGCAAAACAAGATTCTATTCTTGGTTAGGAACTTCCCGGTTGAAGAGAAAGAGGGAGGCTACATCATGGCCAAGGTTATCTACGACTTCTGCGACGGCCACGGCGTCTCGAAGTATGGATTCTTGGGAGGGGTGAAGATCACGGAGAAAGATGACGTTCATGCTGCATCTAACCAGCCAACTCTGCTTGGTAATCTTCTGAAGCTAGGGGCTACACCCATAAAGGATCTTGAAGAACTGCCACTAGACAGGTTGTCAAGTTTCCTCGTCAAAATGTTCAGTCAGCATGGAAAGGAGGCGTTCATACTTCTTTCAGAGAGTTCCTCGTATCTCCCTGACCCACTTGCAGCAAAACAACTGCTTCGCGTTGTCGCCAAACTAATTGGTATAGAATTAGACTTGTCAAGGATGGATGAAGAGATAGACAAGTACAAGCGTATGCGCGAGGAACTAGAGAGAACGTTCATATCTCGGCTTTTGCCTCCGAAGAAGAGAGAGAAACCCCGCAAAGAGCCGAGCTACATCGGGTAAATCTCGATTTCAGTCAACAATCTCGTAAATATAGACATAGGCGTATGTAGTGTAAGGTTCACTGGAGGAATAGACCAACTGGAAGTGCCCCAGTGTAGGAGGCTCGTAGGCATAAACTTGTTGGTATTCCCCGGTCGATGGGTTCTGCATGGTCGTTAACTTGTACGGTATCAGTTGTCCTATGAGCGTGCCCCTCCAGAAGAGGTCGTTAGGCATTCCAGTTGATGGGTCGAAGTAGTTGGATTCGTTGTAAGGTGTACCAGTAACATCCGAGTACTGATTTGCGATTCTCAGCATCTGCACCCATTTTCCCTCTTCACCGTATCCCCAAAGGTTTGTGCCAGTGTGTGTGACGAATACCAACACGTAACTTGCGTTGTATTTCCTGAGTATACCTACTGCTTTGGTCTCGTTTGACATGAAGGCATCTGCAATCCAAGCTATCTGTGTGGCGTTGAAGGTAGCGTTGTCGATCAATGAAGTTCTGTTGCCTATCTCGGTGATCCAGTATCCGTAGTCCCACCAAGAGGCAATTACGGCGTCTCTTGGTGTGTTGTCTCTAATCCATGCAAGAGCGTTTAACCATGAGGGAGATTTTTGTGAGACAGGGACCGATCCCCCTATGATTGTGGCAGGCGAGTTCGCTTGATCTATAGGTGATATGCCCATGCCGCCCAGGCCTTGTGCCGGCAGAGCAAGGTAGATGATTAGACCCACGATGAGGATGGGTGTCCAAACCCCGTACTCTTGGACAACAGAAGCCTCCTCTCCTCTCCGGAGGCCGCTTTCTTTCATGAGAGACTTTCCCATAGTATACAGGATCTCGGACAGGCCGTAGCTACCTATTATGGCCAGGGCTGGTGCGGCAAGCAGTTCCAGACGCACCATGGAAAGGGCGAAGTAGACAGTAGTCAGGGCGAAGAGAACAGCGAACACATCGGCATTCTTTCCCCTCCTCAAGGCGTAGTAGAGCCCTAAGGGAAGAAGCAGCACTAGCACGTTGTTGTCAACGAAGAACAATCCCCAGGTAGAAGGTTGTTGCTCAGACACCGAGATCAGAAGAGGGTTGGTCTGCCTGACCGCTGGAATAATTACAGAAAGGAATTTCGCCCCCGGATTTGTTATCAGCCCTAGGGCCGCCATACCAAACAAGGTGATCACCCCGACTACAACTATGGTGCCAGGTATGATCAGCTTTTTGAGAGGATCCTCGAACCTTCGTGAGATCTCTATCAGCAGAAGGATTCCAAAAACCACTGTGCTTAACATCGAGGTTGACTCAATCAAGTAGTTAAGAGTCAACTTCGGGACGAAGGAGGCTATCAGCAACCCCGTTCCCATCGTTATCCCGAAGGCGGTTATCAATCGTCGGCTACTCCGGCCCATAACCGCTATGACCATAGTCAAAACAGGTATGAGTGCTGTGGGAAACCTCGCTGCGCCCCATGACCAATTGAGATAGCCCAGAAGGATCCCTGCTAACGCTGAGTATGAGATGGTTCTCTTAGCTGAGGCTCCCTGTTCTAGTGCCTTGAGGTATAAGAGGTAGACTCCCAGCATTATTGGTATGCTTACGGCTTCATCGTCAAACCATCCCATTTCCGTTCTCTGAATGAAGCCGTTGCTTATCGCTAGGAAGAACGCTGATAACAGCCCTGTCGTCTTCCCTCCCACTTCCTTCCCCAAGAAGTATATGATGAGACCCGCTGCTGTGGCCTCGATCGGGGGTAGGATCACAGCTAGGTGTAGAGGGGAGATGAACACGCCTAGAGACGTAAAGGTATTGTAGATGAGTGCGTGTGCGAACGCGACTCCTGGGAAGGCGGTGTGTGTCACATCTCTTCCGTAGGGGTACCAAACCGCGTTGTCGTGGAGGTTAAACCAATCCGCAAAACCCTGCCAGCCGCTGCTTTCAATGTAGGTTGCCTGATAGAACTGATAATAAGGGTCGAACTCCGATAACGCGGCTCCCCAGCGAAGAGGCAGCATCCTTATCATGAAAGTGATGGCTAGACATGAGAACAAGATCGCGGCTTCGACTAATGCGGGTTTGGAAAGACGCTGCAGTCGCCTGGAGACTGATGAAAGCTTCTCTCTGACAGAACTCAAAGCTCGTTTTTCCCCGGGGTTCATTGAGACGGTTCCGGTTCTGTATTTATCCTTATCTCTAAGGGGCTCTCCCTGAGCTCAGATCCGCACTTGGGGCAAGTGCAGCCATTTTGACGGGCTACCTCTTCAGGGAGTTTGAGTTCGTTTCCCTCGTACAGGGTGTGGCCGCACTTATTGCAGGCGATGACTAACAAAGCTCTCCCTCGGCCACAGGAATGAATCTCACGATCAAGATATATATGTTGCTCGGAGCCGCCCTCTCTCCATCCATGAAGCCTGGGAGCTTGATCTCTGGATGTCTGCCACCGCCGTGCGCAGGGCCTTCATAATAGCCGAGAAGCCAACAGCAGCGAGAAGGATAGCTGAAGCATTAGATAGAAGGGGTTCACCCAAGAAGGTGAAGGGAAGAGCCTTCGAGTATTACATATCCGAGGGTGAAGGTGAAGAGATACTGGTCTGCCCTGCCCTCGGACACCTATACACTTTGGTCGATCTTCGCGGTGACAAGAGTCTTTACCCATCCTTCGTCACCAAATGGGTTTCAAGGGACCGCGCTGAGAGAGGCTTGCAGAGAGTTAGGGCTTGGATTCAGGAGATAACGCAGCTCTCCAAGCGAGCAGACCAGTTCATCAACGCATGCGACTATGACGTAGAGGGCAGCCTAATCGGTTCAACCATACTTAAGTACGCTTGTTCAGAAAAGGACAAGACCGCTGCCAGAATGCGTTTTTCTACCTTGACCAAGGCCGACATATTGCTCGCCTACAAGAACATGGCTTCCGGAACGGATGATTCACTGGTAGAGGCGGGGCTTGCTAGACATGAAGTTGACTTCCTATATGGTATAAATTTGTCTAGGCTGCTTACCACATCCCAAAAGAGGCTGAGCGGCAGATATAGTACAATAAGCGCTGGACGAGTGCAGAGTCCAACCCTCGGCTTTGTGATACAACGTGACGAAGAGATCAATTCTTTTGTACCGATCCCTCACTTTGAAATAGATGCAGCGTTCAAAGTGGGAGAAGAGACAGTAGCCGCCTCTTACCAGAAGGGGAAGATCCAAAAACTTTCAGAGGCGAACAGGATAGTTTCAGAGTGTGAAAACAGTCGGGGGATAGTAAAGGAGATCAAAGAGAGAACCGTTACAAGGAGTTCTCCGTACCCATTTGATATAGGTTCACTGCAGAGGGCGGCTTACACCCTCTTCAATCTCAGTCCTACAAGATCCATGGGAATCCTCGAACGTCTTTACCTAGATGCTCTGATCTCGTACCCCAGAACCGGAAGCCAGAAGCTTCCTTCAACAATAGACGTCGAGAGCAAACTCAAAGACCTAGCGTCCATTCCAAAGTACTCAGAGTTGGCAAAAGAGCTGGTTGAGAACGGATGCTTCCGGCCTAGGCAGGGCGTTAAAGAGGATCCTGCTCATCCCGCCATATATCCAACGGGGGTTAAACCAGACGGAATGCTGTCGAAAGAAGAGGAGAGGATATACGATCTCATCGTTAGACGTTTTTTCGCTATCCTGGCGTCCCCTGCAAGGATGAAGTCAGTTAGAGCCAAGATCAGCGTAGGCCTGCATTTTTTCACCATGAACGGACTCTCGGTGATGGAAATGGGGTGGATTCGGTTTTATCGGCCCTATACGCAGATAACCGAACGCTTTCTCCCTGCATTGAAGCTCGGCCAAGAAATCGGCTTGGTTAAAGTGGGTGTGGTCACGAGATACTCGTCTCCTGCTTCTCCATACAGCTCGGCAGGCTTGCTGGGGGAGATGGAAAGAAAAGAGATAGGGACGAAGGCCACCCGCACAGGAATCATAGAGACTATCGGACGAAGAAAATATGTGAAGGGAGATCCGGTGAATGCTACTCCCCTAGGTTGGAGCGTAGGGATCCTCTTAGAGCGACACTTCCCGAGGATAATGTCTGTTGAGATGACTAGGGATCTGGAACACCAGATGGACGGAATAGAGAGGGGAAAGATCTGGAGAATAGAAGTATTGATCAACTCGACCGAACTGTTGATGTCTATGCTAGATGAGGCCAGGCGACATCAGGCAGCCATAGGAAGAGAGCTTCTTGAAACAACTAGGAGAACGCGTCTGGAAGAAATGGCTCTAGGGAAGTGCCCGGTATGCAAGACGGGGGAGTTAAGAGTCCTGCGTTCGAAGAAGACTAAGAAGAGGTTTGTGGGTTGCTCTAACTACTGGACAGGGAGATGCAGGGCCTCAGCTCCACTACCCCAGAGGGGAAAGGTGGTTCCTGTTGGGGTGGCCTGTGGATCATGTGGATGGCCTAGGATAAAGGTCCTTTCCAAAGGCAGACGCCCCTGGACGATCTGCGTCAATCCGATGTGCCCACTCAAGAAAAACAGCAAAATCCAGGGTAATGGAGGTGTGATAGAGGTTGGAGAAATGCAAGATATGTGATAGAGCCGTTACGGAAGAGAGCCTTTGCAGGTATCACTCAATAGCGAAGAGAAACACTGTCAATGCCTATAGACTGTGGAAAGAGGCCTTGGGGATTTCATGGAAAGACTATTTGGTAAGTCTTCAGAAGAGCCCTGGGTGTGGAGTGTGGGTGAGAGAGGCGTCTAACCACCTGTTGAGGGGGGGGTATAGATATGAGGAGAAGGTTTAGAAAGTTTGGCTCAACCCTCAGAAAGGCAACCGACATACCAGCCGCGTCCCAGCGGATTCTGTCTTGGATAGACAGCGTAAGGACATCCAATGCCATACAGAACGCCTTGCGAGTGCTCATCGTTGGTGCAGCGATACTGTTAAGCAGTGGAATGATCTTCGTTTGGTTCAAGGAGACCGTTGCTTTCGCTACGTCGCCCACCGTGACCCTCATTCTTAGAGGGCTCGACACCCAGTCATACTCTGAAGTCATAGTGCTCAGCACCTACTACGCCATGGCTGCAATTGGGTTCCTATCATACATCATCGCGCTTAAAGGAGGAAGGGATCCGAGAGTCACGAAATACCTCTTCCTAGCAAGTATCATCCTGGTTGCAGTTGCCATCATAGGGATTGACCTAGCTCTTCGCTCCAAGATCGGCCGATAACCTAAGGTGAACTTCCAGCGTCCGAGACGCCCGATTCTGTGATCCTGAACAAGATGTCTGCTACCTTAGCTCTTCCTCCCCTCTCAACAGAGACTGCCTTCAGCGTTGGCACCGACCAATTTTTAGTCCTCAAGATCACATCAGCCCAGTACATAGATATCCTTGAGGCAGCGGGAAGAGTGGTTTCCCCGCATTCATTCCGTTGGGCCAGCGCCTCATGGACCTGCGCGGTTACTATCAAGGGCAGTCTTCTCAGGGAGACCACTTCCCCTAGATAGGCAAGCTGAAAATTCAAGTCCTTGAACGTCCTTCTGTCTTTCTCTACCTGAAGTGGACCATGAACGCGGTGGAGGACGTTGAAGTTCTCAAAAACTAGCAGGCCCGTCTCATCTGGGAGATGAAGGGGTAGCGTCTCAACTGTTCTCATCTGTTCCTCAAAGTCGTGGGGAACAGACAGCACCATTTTGGTTCCATCCGCTTGACCATGGGATAAGA
>Ga0315306_10001263_pt1 | contig 12137 bp, 9 predicted proteins | sample TDP1_MG_FD_203803 | JGI IMG/M metagenome (GOLD analysis project Ga0315306, IMG submission 203803) | Freshwater sediment microbial communities from Lake Towuti, South Sulawesi, Indonesia - TDP1 | ecosystem: Environmental > Aquatic > Freshwater > Lake > Sediment | place: Indonesia: South Sulawesi... | reverse complement strand
ATGGCATTGAATACTACTGCAAGCTTTCCAACATCCCGGTGATTATTTATAACGGGACCAGCATAGATTTAGGCGCAGTATGCGGAAAACCCTTCACGGTTTCAGCCTTGACTGTAAGGGAACCTGGAGATTCAGACATCCTCAAGCTCACGGAGGCAACGAATGTCTAGTGGAATAAAATTCACGAGCCGCGAGATGCGGTACATTGCCCTATTTGAAAGCATAACAGGCGCAACCGTAAAGGACTGCATAGTCGACGAGGATCTTGGGAGAATAATTTTCATCGTGAAAGAAGGAAACATAGGAATGGCCATAGGGAAGAGAGGCAAAAACATTCATCTCTTGGAAAAAATGACTGGAAAAAAGCACGAAGTGATTGAACATTCCGAAAATCCTGCCCAGTTTATCAAGAATGCCTTGAAGCCAGCTAGAGTGAACGAGATACGCATAACCGAGCGTCCAGACGGTAAAACGATTGCCGTGGTCTCCGTGTATCCAAAGGATAAGGGCGTTGCTATCGGCAAAAATGGGAGAAACGCTGAACGAATTCGATTTTTAGCAAAAAGATACTTCCAGATACAAAGCGTCAGTATAATGTGACGTTCTTTTAGAATTACGCCTGTTTTCTTGAGAGCATTTTCTCGAGAGTTGGTCGCAGTTTCTCGTTTTCCGCTTTAATTTTCTCCTCCCCCAACGTTTCTATTTGTTCAGTCATTTCTTTGATGAGCTCAGCGAATTTCACTCCCTCTGCCGCTGACACGTATTCCACCTTGAACCTTTCGGGGCTGAGTCCCAGTTTTTCGAAGATTTTTGCCAAGGCTTCCATTCTCGCCCTCATTTTCACGTTTCCTGAAATGTAGTGGCAGTCATAGGGCAGATGGCACGCGGCCACCAACACCATGCCAGCGCCCAGTCTGAAAGCCTCTAGAACGAAGTCTCGATCCACTCTTCCCGAACACATGACCCGAATTGCCCTTATGGTAGGCGGATACTCAAAGCGGCTTGTCCCAGCAAGGTCAGCCCCAGCATAACTACACCAGTTGCAGAGGAAGCCCAGTATCTTGCCTTCAGGATTCTCCTCTAGAGCTGCTCGGATTTGAGCAAATATCTGCGCATCTGTGAAGTGCATCTGAGTGATGGCGTCAGCCGGACATTCAGCGACACAGGTGCCACACCCATGACACATGGCGGTCGTAACCTGAGCAGGCTGCCCTTCAGGAGCTTTTATGGCGCCGTAGGGACACCTAGTCTCGCATATGCCACACTTCACTTTTGTGTTACGGCATTTATCTGGATCCACCACAGCGATGATGGGTTCGATCTTCCAAGTTGGCTGAGAAAGGATGGTTGCGGCTCGAGCTGCTGCACCGCTTCCCTGAGACACGCTGTAAGGTATATCCTTAGGACCTTGACAGGCTCCAGCCAGAAAGATTCCGTCGACAGCCGTGTCGATAGGCTTGAGCTTCGGGTGACTTTCCATGAAGAAACCGTCAGCTCCCCGGGTTACGCTTAGGATTCTGGCAACTTCGTCTGATCCCTTGCTTGGAATCGCTGCGGTACACAAAACCACAAGCTCCGTTTCCAGCTCGATGGGTTCTCCGAGCATCATGTCTTCCGCGCGTATGATGAGATTTTTCGTCTTCTGGTCTTCAACAATCTGAGATGCTCTTCCTCGAATGAAGTTTATTCCTAGGTCGCGAGCCCTTCGATAGAATTCTTCGTAGCCTTTGAAGTGGGTCCGCATGTCCATGTAGAGAATGTAAACCTCAACGTCGTCATGGTATTTTTCCTTAAGCAGAATCGAGTTTTTCAATGCGTACATGCAGCAAAAACCTGAGCAATACTCGTACTTGTTCACATCCCTTGAGCCTACGCATTGGATGAAGGCTACTGTTTTTGGCTTCTTTCCATCAGAAGCGCGCACAACGTTTCCACCAGTTGGTCCAGCAGCCAAAATGAGCCTCTCAAATTCTAAAGCCGTGATGACGTTGTCGTATCTACCGTAGCCGTATCGGCTGTCGTCGTATGGTATGTAAATGTCAAACCCTGTTGCAGTGATGATGGTTCCTACCTCAAGCTCGATTTCCTCTGGCTTCTGATCAAAATTGATGGCTTGACGGGCTCCGCAAGCATCCACACACTTGTAGCATTCAATACAGTAGTCCATGTTAATGGTGTAAACGAGGGGGACCGCCTGATCGAAAGGAACCGAAATTGCTTTCCTCACGCCCATGTTCATGTCCCATTCATTAGGGAACTCTATGGGACAAACGTCTCGACACTCGCCACACCCCGTGCAGTTCTCAGCAATTACATATCTGGGGTTTTTCCGAATTTTCACCTTGAAATTTCCCACAAAACCTTCCACGCTGAAAATGTCGGCGTACGATATTATTTCGATATTAGGGTGGCGAGAAACATCCACCATCTTGGGGCCTTCGATGCATATCGAGCAGTCTAAGGTGGGAAAGGTTTTGTCCAGTTGAGCCATGTGCCCACCAATGCTTTCGCCCCTTTCAACAAGGTAAACCTTGAAGCCCATGGCGGCGAGGTCTAGGGCAGCGCTTATTCCCGCGATTCCCCCGCCCAAAATCAGAGCCCTGTTCGTCACAGGAACCTCGATGGTTTCGAGGCCTTGAAGCAGCCTTGCCTTCGCAACAGCCATCCTCACGATGTCTTTCGCCTTTTCAGTTGCCTCCTTCGGCGTGCTGGGGTGACACCATGAGGAAAATTCCCTTATGTTCGCCATCTCGAAAAAGTAGGGGTTTAATCCAGACTCAGCGATGCACCTTCGGAAGGTCGGTTCATGCAGGCGTGGTGAACACGCCGCAACGATAACTCTGTTCAATTTGTGTTCCTTTATTGCCTCCCTAATCTCTTCTTGCCCCGGGTCAGCGCACGTATAACGGTTGTCTATAGCCACCACCACGTTGGGTAGAGTGCGGGCGTATTCCGTGATTTCTTTCACATCAATCACTCCCGCTATGTTGAGGCCGCAGTGGCAGACGAAGACCCCAATTCGTGGCTCTTCAAACATTTCTAGGTCGTCTCCTCCATGCAAGTCTTTTCCTAATGGACTCCTGAGTTTTCGTTGAGCTCTTAGCCTGTAACTCCTTTGTCATCTCCTTGGTGGATGTCAGCTTTTCGAGGGCCTTGTTCCACGCGCCGGAATGAACAGGCGTGTGACGTATGTAAGTTCGCTGAAGTTCAAGCGCCCCCTCTACTGGGCAAACGATTTTGCAAGCGCCGCAATAGACGCAGTACAACTCATTAACATACACTTTTCCGTCCTCCGAGATGTATAAGGCTTCAGGGATTGGACAGACGTCTAGGCAGTCTTGGCAGCCCTCTGGGCATTTCTCACGATTTATTCTGAGGCTTCCGTGAAATATCTTTCGAACACGAATGGCACCTTCGGGGCACTTAATTTCGCATAGCCGACAGCATGGGCAAAAATTCTTTTCTATGTTCACCGCGACTGTAAGATTCTCTTTGTTCTGTCTCGACTCTACATTTGTAACTTCTTCTCCCTCAGGGGTGCGTACACTGACTTTAATGAGATCCAACGGACATGCTTCCTCACAGTCTACGCAATCCAAAGCGCACTTCGTTGTGTCAACCTCAATTTCACGTACAAGTTGGGGAAAACTTTCTGTCTTGATTACGGGGACCACATGTTCCCCACTGACCATTACCTCCAGCGCTCCGAAGGGACAAATGGGCTCGCACATTCCACAATAATGGCACTTCTCTTCGCTGATGTCAACGGTGGGGGGCTTCGCCTTTTCTCCATCTGCTTTGGGAACCTTTCTGATTTCGATGGCTTCCCTAGGGCAGATTTCCTTGCAGATTCCGCAACCTGTGCACCTAGCTTTATCCAAGGTTAGGGAGTACCGCTTCGCGTGGAGAATCATTTCCGCCTTAAGTTCGTTTTCTGTTTCGGTTTTCAGCAGTTTCATGGGCATTTTATATCCCTATTCAAGCAGGTGCACAGTAGGTCCATTCGGAAGTATTTACGCGATACGAAATATTATAAACCTTCTTGATTGATGCTCTGTTATCGGTTTTCTACAGGGTTGACTCAGCGAGAAACTGTAATCAAATGGAACCATGCGTTAAAGCCTCCCCGGTAGAGTTTAAGAGCAGCCCTCTTTCAATGTTTGTTAGGAGAGCTTAGCAATGGAACGAATAAGTATGGCTCACGGAGCCGGCGGAACAGTCATGAACGAATTGATTAAGAAGCATATGTTAAAATACCTTGGCGGTAGCGCCGCCGAAGTTCCGCTGGAAGCCCTTGACGACTCAGCCGTAATCAACGACATCGTTTTGAAGTCAGACTCCCATGCAGTGAAGCCCCTCTTCTTCCCAGGCGGCGACATCGGAAGACTGGCTGTCGCGGGCACCGTCAACGACATAGCGGTTATGGGCGCTGAGCCAGTTGCTCTCACCTCAGGTCTCGTACTGGAGGAAGGTCTTCCAATAGCGGATTTAGACAGGATTTTGAAAAGCATGGCCGAGACGTGTAGAGAAGCTGGAGTGTACATAATTACCGGTGACACGAAGGTCGTTGAGAAGGGTGGTCTCGGAGGATGCGTTATCAACACTTCTGGAATAGGAAAACGAAATGCCGCCCTAGAAAGAAATATCGTTGAGGTGAAGAAGCACCGTTCCTTTAACGCGCGCTGGATTCTAGACTCCAATTTGAGACTTGGCGACAAAATCATCGTTTCCGGCACCTTAGGAGACCATGGACTAGCCGTGTTGTCGGCTCAGGAGGGCTACAACTTCGGAAGCCAAATTGTGTCTGACTTAGCTCCACTAAACAAGTTGATTATGGGGTTGTTGAATGTGGGCGGAATAGTGGCCATGAAGGACCCTACGCGAGGAGGCTTATCCAACGCGCTGAACGAATGGAGCGAAAAGTCGAAGGTTGGAATACTGGTGCATGAAGAGAGGATACCGATACGGGGAGATGTTAGGGCGGCTTGCGAAATGCTGGGCATAGACCCGCTGGAGGTCGGCAACGAAGGCAAAGTGTTGATAGGAGTTGTGCCCCAGAAGGCTGAAGAAATCTTGGCAGCGTTAAGGGAGACAAGGGAGGGAAAAGACGCCCAAATAATAGGAGAAGCAACTGATGATTTTAGCGAAGTCGTTCTCAAAACACTAGTAGGTGGAAAAAGAATCCTCGCACCACCGATCGGAGATCCAGTTCCAAGAATCTGCTAGAACAGGAAGGAAATCCTAACCGAATTTGTGTTTGGCCCAGATTCTGCACGTGCCTTCCATGGAAACCATGCACGCTCCTTTTGGAGCCTGAGGCGTACAAACCTTCATGTAAAGAGAACATTCTGGAGGCTTTATCTTTCCAATCATAACTAGGTGGCAGAGGCAACCGGGCAGTAGGTCTCTGGAGCCTTCAATCTTTACGCCGTACTTTTTTCTGGCATCATAGGCTATGAACTCTTCCCTTAACGCCAGCGCTGATGAAGGAAGTTTTCCAAGTCCCCTCCAGCGTCCATCCACCACACTGAACACTTGCTCCATGAGCTGCTGCGCTTTGACGTTGCCCTCCCAAGTGACAGAACGTTTATACTCATTCTCTAGTCTGGCTTCACCGTCCTTTATCTGCTTGAGCAGCATGGAAATGGCGAAGAGAACGTCCAGCGGCTCGAAACCTGCCACCACGGTTGGCATGCGATATGCCTTGGGAAATATTTCATAGGGCTTCATTCCGATGATAGTGGAAACGTGGCCAGGCGCGATGAAGCCGTCTATGTGGAGGTCTCCCACGCCGAGGAGAAGTTCCATGGCTGGTGGAATTAACCTATGGGAGACGAGAAAGCTGAGGTTTTGGGGCGGCTTGTTTAGGATTTCAATGGCAGTGGACGGCGCCGTGGTTTCAAATCCTATGGCAAAGAAGACAAAATCCTTGTCTGGCTCCTTCTGAGCCATTTTCACAGCGTCCCCAATGCCATACACGATTCTAACGTCCCCGCCAGAAGCCTTGGCCTCCTGAAGCGACTTTTCAGAGCCAGGGACTCGAAGGAGGTCGCCGAAAGTTACAAGGGTTACTCCTTTTAGAGCTAATGATATGGCTTCGTCGATTTCGGCTGCAGGAAGAACGCAGACTGGACATCCTGGTCCAGCGATTACGTCTATGGTTTCGGGGAGGAGGGATCGGAGTCCATAGTGGGTTATAGTCCACTCGTGGGTTCCGCATACGTGGCAAAATTTTATGTCGTATGATGGCGCCAAGCTTCGAACGTGGTCTGCAACCTTCTTTGCCAGGGCTGGATCTCTGAACTTCAACTGTTCACTCATGGCTTTGCAGTCCTCTCATATAACCAATCTTATGCTCTTTATTGTGCATTCTCTTCCTCCAACTATGTCTACCACGCCTCCGCACTTGGGACAGCGAAGGGTCGGAGTTGAAAGGTGGTACATTGGGTCATCTTCATACATTAAGTCTCCCTCATAACCGCAACTGGAACACTTGACAACGCCGTTCTTCTCTTCGATGTAAAGTTTTGAACCCTCCATAATGGTATCCTTCACCAGTACGTCGTAGGAGAAGCGAACCTGTTCGAGGCCCAGAAACGTCAGTTTTCCTATAACAAGATGAACTTTGGTAACTCTCTTTGCATTATGTTTTTCCGCCTCTTGAAGAACGGTTTCCACGATTTGCGTTGTCATGGAAAATTCATGCACTTTTCTGCTAGCTCCACAAGTTTGGGTTAGAGTCCAAGCGCCCAGACCACTTCTTTGACGCCTTCTCCGTTTCTACAGTTCGTCGCCACAACCTTCGCTTTAGGATTTATCTCCTTAACATTCATCTCCAGTTTTTTAACATCAACTCCCATGGCTTGGGCCAAATCCTTCTTGTTTATAACCGCTACGTCTGCTCCCATAAAGATGAAGGGGTGCTTAACAACCATGTAGGGTCCTTCAGTGACGCTTACCACAACGACGCGTTTCTCAGAGCCTAGTGGAAAATCGGCTGGGCAAACAAGGTTTCCAACATTTTCAATAAAGAGGATGTCAACTTCTTCTAATTTTATTCTTTGGAGTGCCTTTCTCACCAGGTTGGCGTCCAGATGGCATTCTTTTCCGGTGTTGATGGGAACAACCTCTACGCCATGTTTCCCAATGAGCTCCGCGTCTATGGTTGTCGTTAAATCGCCCTTGAAAGCTGCGATTCTATATTTTTTCTTCAACACCTGAACCAATTTTTCGATTAAGGTCGTTTTTCCCGATCCGATGGCCCCCATAACATCAATTGCCATTACACCGTGTTTCCGCAAAAGCTCCCTATTTTTTGCCGCTAGTTCCTCGTTGGCTTTCAGAAGATCCGCATCAAGCTCTATGTCGTAGATTTCTCCTTCCCCAGCCTTAACGGCTTCCTTTAAACGCGCCACCAAAGTGGAATGCCTCTCAACCTTCATTCATATTTGAGGATTTCTTCCCATAATCGGAGGGTTTCTTCTGCCGCCTCTTTGTCGATAACTTGGATGGCGTATCCCGCGTGAACCAAAACGTACTCTCCCACATGGGCTTCTACAAGCGTGACATTCACGTCTCGGGCAACTCCCTGTCCAAAATCGACTTTTGCAATGTCCCCTTGAATTTCTAAGACTTTAGCCGGGATTGCGAGACACATTTTGTATCACCTATAAACTGAATGCCCAAAATAAATCGGTTCTGGTTTACGGCTTTTGGAAGCTCGCAGCCACAGTTTGACCAAAGGAAATTCCTCCATCTCCAGGCGGAACTTGATTATGAACAAGGAATTTGAAACCGTTTTCCTCAACAATTCTTCTGATCGTTAACGTGATGTGCTCGTTGTGGGCAACTCCTCCAGAAAAACCGATAAAGCCAACGTTCAGCCTCTCCGCTTCCTCCAAAGCTAACTCAGCCAAACTCCTTGCAAGGTAAGATTGGGCTGAGCAAGCCAAGTCAGCGACCGAATGCTTTCCTCTCTGATCAAAGATTTCGCGAACAAGAAGTGCAGTGTCGATAGTATTCCCCTTGAACTCTGGCGTCAATTTTAACAAGTCTTTTCCCTTCAAGGCGGCAGACTCTAACTTCATCGCTGGCTCACCCTCGTAAGTTCGCTCATAACATACGCCTAATACAGCCGAGACGGCGTCTAGCACTCTCCCGCAACTCGTGGTTTTGGGTGCTGATCCTTTTCCCAACTGTTTAACGATTACTTCAACTTCGCTTCTGCCGTGCGGGAAGCTGTCGCTGTTTGAAAACAGCCATTCTTCAATATCCGCCTCGCCATAAAGTATTCCGGAAGCCATTCTTAACGGGTAAACCGTGGCTAGGTCGCCTCCCACCATAGGTTGCTCTTGAAGGTGTCCTAGGCGCTTGAAGCCGTCTTGGTTACAGTAGAGTATCTCTCCGCCCCAAGCGTTGCCGTCTGAACCGTAACCGAAGCCGTCGCAGGCTATGCCAACCATTTCGTCAACGTCGTGTTCGCCCATAAGAGAAGCGATGTGAGCGTGATGATGCTGAACTGGAACCACCGGGCATCCAAGTTTGTCTCCTAAGTTTCGAGCCAGCCTTGTGGTGGTGAATTTTGGATGCAGGTCACAGGCTATGCCTTCCACCTTGCTGTTCGTCAATTTTATCAAATGATTTATGGCACTTTTCAAGAAGCTGAGGGTCTCTATGTTTTCAACGTCTCCGATGTGCTGTGAAATGAAAGCCTTGTTCCCCAGAAGCACGCAGGAGGTTACGTTGAGTTCTGCACCAACTCCTAAGACGCAACTATTCGCGAAGCGTTTCAGGTGGACAGGTTCAGGGGCGTATCCCCTTGATCGACGAATTATGCTTTGGTCTTCACCATGGAGGCGAACAACAGGATCGTCACATCTATGCGCGATGGTTCTGTTGTAGAAAAGGAAGAAGTCCACCACGGAGCCAAGCTTTTTTATGGCTTCAACGTTTTCCGTGACAATCGGTTCGTTGGGAGGGTTTGCGCTAGTCATAATAAAGGCGGGTTCCCGTACCTTGTCGAAAAGCATTGCGTGCAAGCCCGTGTAGGGAAGCATTACACCAATGCTGTGTAAGCCAGGAGAAATGAGTTCTGATAGGTAACAGTCATCCCTTTTCTTTAACAGGACAATGGGCTTAATGTAGCAAGTCAACAGTTCATCCTCTTTTCTGTTCACTTCCGCGAAGGACTTTACTGTATCCATGTCGCGTGCCATTATCGCAAAGGGTTTTTTGGTCCTATGCTTAACTTTTCTCAATCTGGCAATGGGCTCAGACTTGATGGCGGATGTTGCGACATGGAAGCCTCCGTTTCCCTTGATCGCAACGATGTATCCTTCCTCCAAGAGCCTGCCTGCTTCCCTGATGGGGTCTTCATACTCCATGGATTCGCCGTTATTTGTGGTGAGGTAGGCTCTCGGACCACATTTAGGACACGCCACCGTTTGGGCGTGAAACCTCCTGTTTGACGGATCGTCGTATTCTCCGAAGCAGAAATCGCACATGGGGAAGTCTTGCATAGTTGTGTTCAGCCTATCATAGGGAAGCTTCTCAATTATCGTGTACCTAGGGCCGCAGTTTGTGCACGTGATAAAAAAATAGTTGTAACGTTTGTTTTTTGGGTCTCGAAGTTCGCTTAGGCACTCGTCGCAGATCGAAACGTCTTGTGGGATAACAGACCCGAAGAGTTCAACATCCTCAGAACTCTTCAGAATTGTAAATTGTTCAAAATTGTTCTCGTTTTCGGTGTAATTGGTTGTCACATCGTAGATTCGAGCGAGAGGAGGTTTTTTCTCTTTTAAATCCTTGAGGAATTGTCTAACGTCTTTTTTCTTTCCCTCAACGATGATTTCAACGACGGCGTCTCCTCGGTTTCGCACGTAGCCAACTAGTCTATTTTCTACGGCAATTCGATAGACAAAGGGTCGAAAACCAACGCCTTGAACGATGCCGCTGACTTTGATTTCTGCACGCAAAGGCTAGTCGAACTCCTCTAACGGAAATTAAATTCTTCTAATCGTGACTAATAAATGAGTACTTTTTGGAGGACATGTTTCTAACGCCCTTTTAGCGAGTTGTTTAAAAGTTCAAAATAACACTTATTAGCATTCTAAAAGGTTACGAGTAGCCACACATTTAGGGGAACGTAAAAGGTGACGGAAGAAGAACCGAGGATAGGCGTGTACATTTGCCACTGCGGAGGAAACATAAGCGATACAGTAGATGTTGAAAAAGTTAGAGAAGCCGCTGCCAAATTTAAAGGAGTGAAGGTAGCACAAACATACGAATACGTATGCAGCGACCCTGGACAAGAAATGATAATAAATGGAATTAAGGAGCAAGGACTCAACAGAATCGTGGTAGCGTCGTGTTCACCACGGATGCACCTTGACACTTTCAGGCGAACCGTGGAATCAGCTGGTTTGAACCCGTACTTCCTCGAAATGGCTAACATTAGGGAGCAGTGCAGCTGGGTTCACGGCGACGTGGAAGCCGCAACCGCTAAGGCAATCGATCTTATCCGGGGGGCGGTGGAACGAGCTCGTTACCTTGAAGCCTTAGAGGCTAAGACCGTGCCCGTGAATCAGAATGTTCTAGTGATAGGGGGAGGAATCGCGGGTATCATCACCTCCCTAGAATTAGCTGACAAGGGCTATCAAGTGTACCTAGTTGAGAGAAGCCCAAGCATAGGCGGACACATGGCTCAACTTAGCAAAACCTTTCCCACCCTAGACTGCTCCCAATGCATTCTGACGCCAAAAATGGTTTCTGCCTCGCAACACCCGCGTATAAAAATTATTAGCATGGCAGAACCAGAGGCCGTCGAAGGGTCGCCTGGCAACTACAGGGTCTTGATCAAGAAGCGTCCAAGGTTTGTGGATGCAACTAAGTGCACAGCTTGCGGAGAGTGTGAAATAGTCTGTCCCATCAAAGTTCCGAGCGAATTTGAAGTCAACTTGCTTCCGCGAAGGGCTATTTACACTCCTTTTAAGCAGGCGGTTCCCAAGACATATGTTATAGACAGGGAGCGTTGCTTATTCTTTAACAAAGGGGTTTGCAGAGTTTGCGAAAAAATCTGCAAGGGCAAAGCCATCAATTTCGAACAGAAAGAAGAAACCATTGAGCTAGATGTGGGTGCAATCGTTGCTTGCACCGGATTCCAGCAATTAGACCCGCAAATTCCAGAGGAGTACGCCTTCGGTTTGCATCCGGACATCATAACTAACCTGCAGTTCGAGCGACTCCTTCCACAAGGATTATGCAGGCCATCCAACGGGAAGGTGGCGAAAAAAGTGGCTTTCATACTTTGCGTGGGCAGTCGAACGATGAACAAGGAGGAGGGAGTTGAACATTGTTGCAAGATAGGGTGCATGGCGTCGATTAAGCAGGCTATGTTACTTCAGAAGGTTGTGCCTGACGCTGAACCCTGGATTTTTTACACGGACATAAGAGCCGATGGAAAAGGATACGAAGAATTCTACGTCACGGCTCAAGATCATAACGTGCGATTTGTTAGGGGCCGCGTAGCGGAAGTTGTTCCATTAAATAACGGTGAGATACTTGTGAAGGCGGAGGACACCCTTATTGAAACACAACTTGAGGGAAAGTTTGACCTAGTGGTGCTTGCTGTGGGAATCGTTCCCAATCTGGGCACTGAAGAGTTAGCCAAAAAACTAGGCATTCAGGTTGGTTCTGATGGTTTCCTCTTGGAGAGACACTACAAGCTTAGACCAGTTGACAGCCAACGCGAGGGAGTGTTTGTTGCCGGATGCGCCCTAAGTCCAAAGGATGTTAGAGAAACAACCCTAGAAGCTATGGCTACTGCCTCGAGAGTAGCAACCTTCGTGGGGAAAGGCAAAATTTCTGTTTCGCCGGAAGTGGCCTACATCATCCAAGAGAAATGCGATAGGTGCGAAATATGCATCAAGGTGTGCCCTGTGGTCGCGGTGGAAAAGTCTCCTGCGGCTATAACAATCAACCCGGTCTCCTGTATTGGATGTGGAATTTGCGTGCCAAGATGCCCAAGAGACGCCATTGAACTTAAAAACTCCACCGAAGCCCAGTTGATGGCTCAAATCCGCGGGGTAAGTGAAGGCGGTAAAGCCCCTAAGATTATTGCCTTCCTTGAAAAGGAGATA
>Ga0315306_10001261_pt1 | contig 12152 bp, 9 predicted proteins | sample TDP1_MG_FD_203803 | JGI IMG/M metagenome (GOLD analysis project Ga0315306, IMG submission 203803) | Freshwater sediment microbial communities from Lake Towuti, South Sulawesi, Indonesia - TDP1 | ecosystem: Environmental > Aquatic > Freshwater > Lake > Sediment | place: Indonesia: South Sulawesi... | reverse complement strand
CGTTGGCAGTTTTGGGAAGGCCGGATTGGCTGCTGCAGTGTCTTGCACGGTAAATTGCATGACTTGACCAACAGTTTGCGGATCAGCTGGAGCGCCTGCTGGGAATGGGGCTTTGGCTGTGTTTTGGAGTAAGATCGTTGTTCCAGGAGCCAAGCCTGTAAAGTCCACAAGGATATCGATCCTCTCGCCAGGCGCAATGGTTATCTGTGTGAGGCCCGAGGCTGGAGCGAACAGGTAGCCACCATCGCACCCTATCTGAGTGAAAGGCAAGTTCTTATTCTTCTGCCAGAAACTGAGGGTGTAGAACCGGGCGTTTGAGCCGTCCAAGAAACGGAAGCGATACACTCCAGGCTCCACGTTCATGTTAGGCCAGACCTTGCCGTTCACCATGATCGTGTTCCCGAAGAATTCGGGCATCCAATACGGATGGATTGTAGGGTTGATCCCAGCAGTTGGGAAGAAGAAGGAGCCGTCGATGTAGAAAGTGCGATCTTGGATCACGAGGGGCATGTCAAACGTCGAACGGTATACTTGAGGAGTTACGCCTGCAGCTGTGACTAATGCTTGCTCGACGAGATCATTTGGGTAATCTCTCAAGAGGTAAAAGCCTGCGAGTCCCGACAACACGTTTATGCGGGTGATGCCAAGGGCGTGATCATGGTACCATAGAGTGGTAGGCGGCTGCTCGTTGGGATAATAGAAGACGGCTTCCCCAGGCATTTTCGTAGCTGGTTGATAAATTTGATTTGAGCTGTATTCCATGCCATATTTTCCATCTGAAGTGAACCAAGCTTCTGGATGTCCATCGGAGGTCGAGTGGACTTCGCCTCCGTGTAGATGGGGGATGATCGGAACAGGACTCTGTGCCAGTAGGTAGCCAGGAGGATATGGGTTGAAGGGGAGTCCCGGCATGCCGAAATTGTTGGGGTCTGCCCAGTGAAGGGTTGGGTCAACTGGAAACAGGTGGTTGCCAGTTAATTTGTTCTGCCAAGTGACATTGATAGGAACATTTCTGATGGCTTCGAAGGTGGCGCCGGGAGCATTCTTTAACGATATGGTGCCTGAAGCTGGATTTGTGGGATCCACCCAAACGGTGCCGCCGTAGCCCCACACCTTTGTCATGGGGAATCCAGGGGGCAGTATTTGCTGCATGAATTCGGTAACATCAATCGTGTAATTGTTACCAACAGTGGGCGCATATACAGGTGGCGGTGCAGCAAGCTGGTTAACATACTTAGGAATGGTCTTCGGATCCAAAAGAAGTGGAGCGGGAGGCACTGCGAGCACGGGCCATACAATCGCTAGGACAATGGTTAAGATTGCTAGAGAGACACCAAATGTCTTAATTGTTTTGATTTTCATTTTTCTTTCTCCTTTTTCTCTCTTTTGAGAGTTTGTGAAATCAGTTTATGCCTATCAGATGTTTAAATGTTTTATGGAATCGTCTTCTATAACATCAAAGCGAACTCTTTTTACCGAGGAATGTATCAAATGCAACATATAAATAAAACTATGACAACAGTAAACACCTACTTTTACGAGAATGGCAATGAAAGACAACCAACACGTGCATTCTTCGATTCACCTGAAGAACAAACAATCATAAATATCAATAATCCAAACCTCAACATATCCACCACATAAACAATTACCCCAAAACAGCCTCAAACATCAGCACTCACACCACACACCACAACAAAAACACATATTTGGATCCTAATAGAGGGGCCTAGAACCGTTGCACGCACACACGCATTGGTAGCCCGCAATAGATTCAAACTCTAACCAAGCATATTCTAAGCATATTTTTACTAGTAAAAGTGTGTTCCGATCCCGGCCGGAGCACTCAATTTCAGGCGTATTTTGGGCGTATTTTAACTAAAAAGGCTTATTTGAGGTGTTTGCGCGTAGGGAATAAGACATCTGAAAACAAATTTACCGTAAAAATTCTCCGTAATCCTTTCAGAAAACGCTGAGAAACCTGTTTTAGAAGCAATTTTTAAGTAGTAACCGGAGTAGGTTCAAACATAGTTTAAATTATCAAGTTTATTCTTCCCAGAGAGAAGACTCGAACCTTCACCTCAACACTTGCCTATAACGTCCCGACTTTTGGTCCGCTCTTTGCATACACCAATCGAGTCTGAAACAAACCTCTAATAGATGAGGAGGTTGCGGGATCATGCGCTGTTGGGTTGAATATAAATAGAGCTGTTGCTTTGGGGGAAGAGACTGTCTCAAGGAGAAATCGCATGAACTTATAAGTTTTTTCGAATCCACATACTAATATGGTGTCCGAAAGATTATCAAAGAGCATGTTTATAGTTTTTTTAATCTCAACTTTTTGAATTCTAGCAAATGTATCTAACAGAACTGAAAGATCGCTTGCAGGCAGAAGAGTTTCCTTCTCGCTCACCTGTTGAGGAAAAGATGTTTTCGAACCTAGCAGGAAGAACTTTACGTTTTCTGCTTCTGAAAACTTTGAATGCAAGGAGCTACTTATACTAGTAAAAATAAATATCATCTCGCCATTGTTTTTTGCCTCAGAGACGAAGTTAAAAAGGGCATTTTGATAGTCTGCGGTTGGATCAATTTCTAATAGTATTTTTTTACCAATCATCTGCTGGCGAGTCATTCCAAACGATTTGGAGAATGGGTCTTTTTTCTTTTCAATGCCAGGCTTAGTTTTCTTCTTACGATTGAGTATCAAGACTAGAATAAACAGAAGACCAAAAGCTGCTGACAATGCGTATAAAAGGGCTGTAATCCAGTCGAATGATTGCGCGTCCGCGGTAGGGTATTCCTGAACGATTATAGACTTCATTTTGCTATCTGCGAGTCCATCGTTGTCTATGACCGTCAAGTTAACTGTGAAAGCTCCATGGGAGGCATAGAGGTGAGTTATGGTAGGAACCGAGACGGTAGTGATGTTGCCATCACCAAAATCCCACCTATAACTAACAATACTGCCATCCTCGTCGTAGCTGGCAGAGGCGTTGAAGATAATTGACTCGTTAATGACTGGATTATCAGGTACAAAGGTGAAAGAAGCGATAGGAGGCATCGCGGAATAGCTGTATAACAGTTTGATCTGATTTATCTCTTGCTGGTACTGTGTTGTTGCTAACATAGCCGTGATTTTCAGTTTGGCATTCCCGTTTAAAACGTAAAATTGTGGAAATGTGTTTATGCTAAGTGTTTTAGTCTCATTTTTTCCGTTCGACGTGTACTCGAGGTAAGCTTCGCCATCTGTGGCGTAGGCTGAGGAGGAGTAGTTCCAGACCTGTATCGTAATGCTTACATTCGTCATGCTACATTGGCTTACGACTGTGAAATTCAGCTGCATTGGCGTTTTCGTTGTCACACCTAAGAAAAGGAATTCTGTCGAGACTGTGTATTCGCTGTAATAGGCTGGTTTGAATTCGATCCAGTCGGCTTTAAAGTCGAATTGCGTTTCTATAGCCTTGACTCCCTTAACTTTCATTTTCCAGTAGCCAGTGGCGTTTCTAAAATGAGTTGGATTTACGGTTATGTTTTGGCTTTTGGTTTCATCGGTATTTGCTGTGGCGCTTGAGATATAACTCATGTATCCGTTTCCGCTTGCTGGATAGTCACCAAGGGAATTGTTGTAGAGTTGCAGCGTAACACTTACTGAAACAGTTGTCCATGCGCTGTTGATCACCCACTCCAATTGAGCCCATGTATATGTGTTGGAGGACCCAGTGAACTCAACTTCGACTGACTTTAAACCACACATGGGTATTGCAATGATCCGTGCGCTTCCCATTCCCGCGTCGGGATTAGTCAAACTCTCGGAACGATATCTTAGCTTTAACGAATGGGAGGTCTCTGAGAGAGTTGAGTTCTTCAAAGTAGCGTAGGTTATTCTGTCAGTGTTATCGGATATTCCGCCGTGCCACCACCCTTCCTCTGTTCCATCTAAAGTGAAGTCGAAGCTAGAATGGTAGGATTCACCGTTGGTTCCATCTCCGCTTACCCTTGCTGTAGCAAGAATAAGATATTCACACTGGGCTGAAGGAGTAAAAGTGACTACAAGTTTATCGGCCCAACTTGTGGAACCATTCGTTGTATAATCATCACTCTTTCCACTCTCCCAACCTAGAAAATAGTCTGTCAATCTGACGGCAAGGATTCTTGCTCTTCGAATAAAATGCGTTCCTAATTCTGAACTTGCTTGAATTGAAACTGTGTGAGAGCCAGCATCGAAACTCCTTATGTCGTGCGTAATATAGGATTCCCAGCTGTCAATTACTCCTTCCGCTTCAAGGCTAACTCCATCTTGATATGTCGAATCTATTCCAATTCTTGCAAGCACGCTATAAGATGTGGATGTTGGATTGAGCTCCGCTGAAGCTATTACAATATACTCTCCCGCTACTTGGATATTAAAAGTTGTCGCGACTTTATCAGCGTATCCTCCTGAAACTGATTGTGAACCTTCCTTTTCAGCGAGTGCGTAGTCAAATATTCTGAACGCGACTATGCGGGCGTTCTTTATTGAGCAGGTTCCAAAACCTGAACTACTTCTGTACTGGATCTTAAAGGTGTGAGAAGCTGCTGTGAGATTTATTGCTTTAAAAGTTACGAAATGGTGAGAATAAAGGTCTTCTGCTGTTTCATCTGGGCGAGTGTCAAGATTAGCATAGCTTGTTCCATCGATGGTTAATTGAGCCTCCATATCGTATAAGCCCGAGCTTCCTCTGAGTTCAGCAGACGCCATAATCAAATAAGCGTCGGCAACTGAAGTAAACGTTAACGTAACTTTGTCCTGCCATGTTGTTTGCATCGTACTGCTTACGGTATTAGATTCTGCGTAGTGATAGTCATAATCATAATGAGTGTAGCTCCTGAAAGCCGTACAGACACCGTCATCTAAAATTAGGTTTGAAAGACTTCCGGAGATCCAGGTTGTTCCCGCTCCTAAAGCATATCCCGAAGGATAGTAGGCGGAAGCAGTTGTACCCGATACCACGCTTTGTATAATCAGATAATCTGGATCCACTGCTTGAACACTTTCCGGAAAATTCCCAGAAAGGTATGTACCATTCAAAATTTTGTAGTCACTTGCGTAATAAGTTGAATAAACAGACCCATTCTCACCCTCAACAAAACCAAGCAAAATAAAGACACTTAACAATAGCAGAATTAAACAAGAAATTTTTCTGGAATCAAGTTTGAATCCCAATACGGATGACCAAATAACATTGAAATCACCTTCTCAAAAAGTATTATGAAATAGCAATTAGTATTAAGCATTCACAGTTTTAAGCGGGGGACCTGCATTTCTGTGGATTCAAGCATCTCCCGTACATTTTGAATTTTTTCAAGGAAATCGAAGTTGTCCTCGACTTCTTCGGGAATTTGGAACTTTACATAAAGAATCTCTAGAATTTTCTTTTCAATCACCTCTGCACCAAATCCAAATATTTTCTTTAGGCCTTTATCAAAGGCTTTAGGGTCATTAATGACGCCCCCTGGTCCAACTGATCCGTTCTTTTCAAGATAGGGAAGAATAGCGTATGGAACGGAAGCACCGATGCTCTTCAAACCTTCATATACAGCCTGAAACAGAATTGCATTAAACTTCGATTTTTTGGAGTTCATAAATTACGCCGTTTTAACCACACTACGTCACTTCAGGCATCAAGGATATCCCTTTGGACGAGATTACAATGTTGCTGTAGTTCATGTTGTGATTAGTGCCTCGCATCTTTCGTATTACTGCCCGTTTTCGGATTCCTGCTTTTTCCTCAATAGTTTCGAACAGAACTATTCCATCTGCGAGAAATTCTTCAATCCCAAGTCCTATCGTTGCACTCCCAGCTGGGATTTCCACCAACAACAGTGTAGTGCAATTAGTCTGCCGCATCATTTTGTCTAACAGATGGAGAACAATCCTTGCATCTATTTTTCTCTTGAACGCTTGTGCCATCGCGGAAAATGAATCCATCACCAACCTTTTGGCACCTATCGCTGAAACTTCTCTTAATGCTATGTTAAGCGTAGAACTGACTGCGCTTTCATCGCATGTCATCATGTCCAAGAACTTGAGCTTGCCTTTCTTCTCCAGCGTCTCGAAATCGAAGCCAAACCTTTTCATATTGTCAAAAAAGGTTTCTTTCCGCTCAGCAAAAGAAACATATACGCCATTTTCATTAAGTGTGGTAGCCCCATAATAGACGTACTGTGCCGAGGCAATGGTCTTGCCTGAACCGGGAGAACCAGCAAGTAAAATAAGGCTACCTCGTGGAAAACCTCCCTCAATTAAATCGTCCATGCCAACTATGCCTGTGGGAACTCTGTCATTCAACAGTTTTACTCCTTGAGCCTTCATTTAACAGTCACTTACGACACGCTTCGCTTTTTTATATGTCGTGAGACACACCCTATAAATCGATTATGAATCGACAAACTGTATCACTGATACTAATATTATTACTGATACAAATAGTGTTCCCGAGAGTGCCCCAACCCCCCTCAAGCATTATTCTAGGCATATTTATACTGTAAATTTGTGTTCGAATACCGGCCGGAGCATTAAATTTCTGGCACATTTTTAAGCTTATTCCGGCAAAGAATCCCAATTCAAGCTTTTTTATCGATAATGGCATGCTTGACGCGCAAGTTCACGCTATTTACGAGTGAAAATATCAAATTTGCGAATGTGCGTTTATTAATTGGTAGATAACAAAATTTATTAAGTATTGCGATAAAAGACACAATAGTGGTGTAAACAATGGGAGGTCCTTCTGAGCGCGAATACGGAGAGAAACTGAACAAGATAAAACAGAAATTGAACAAAAAAGCAAGAGACATAAAGAATCAATTTGAGAAAATTGAAAAGGCTAAAGTGGACTTGCTGAAGAAAACCAAGGAAATGAAACATGAGGCTGAACGTGAAATATTGAAGATGGAGGACGACATAGCGAAATCGAAAGACTTGGCGCCTGAATCCAAGAGAAGACTTCGCTTAGAGATTGATGTTCTCAAAAGTGAAATCCGAGAACATTATTCTGAACTAGAAACACGAATTGCTGAAGCCATTGTATCAGCATGACTTTTAACTCAGAGAGGACAGGTAACTTAAGCAAAAACTCGCCCTAAGGTTAGAATCTTGAATGAAGAGAACTCTTCGTAAGCAGAAATCTGCGTATGCGCTTAGTTTAATATTCTGTTTAGTAGGAATAGTTGCTCTTTTAGGTACTTTGTGGAGAACGTATCCTCAGCTCTCTTCAAGTGGAGACCCGTTTTCAACTTTTTTATCACTTCTTTGGACAGAAAAACTGACTCTCATTTCAGGGCTTGAATTCAAACTCGTATACCTTGTTATTTTGGGAGACGTGATGCTAATTTCAGGAGTGATATTATGGATTTTGGGCCGACAATGGTTCCTTCTCCCTGGAAAAGCCGTATGGTTTCAATGTCCTTTCTGCAACAAGAAATGGAGGTCCATTGGAGACAAAGCACTCGTCCATTGTCCTCATTGCCGTCAACTAGTTCATCCAAAAATGACTGAAAAATAAGCTAGCGTGGAACTCTTCTCTTTTTGGTATGGGCTGAGAAGTCTCTAGGCATTTCCAAAAGGAGTTTTGTCTAATCCTCTCGAGAGAGCGTGCTTTTACTGGTAAAATCATGTTCCGATCCCGGCCGGAGCACCAAACCCTCTTGTTTAGAGTTTAAATCTTCGTTTCCGCGCGCTCCACAAAAAGAGAATTGAATATTGAGCACATTATATGGGTGGTTCTCAACTTTCACGCGAGGTTAACCGCGCCAAAAACAGCGATAAAAAGAAAAAAAGAGCTGGAAGGTGGTAGTTTAGGCCTTAGTTTTTCGTGTTTTTCCCCACATCGAGATTATCAGGATGATTACTCCAACAGCTGATATCAATGCCAGCATTATATTAGTGTAGAAAGGTGTTGTGAAGGCTTCTTGGGCCCCTTTGACGTTGGATATGTCAGTCTTTACCGTGCCTATATACGTTTCTATGGTTGCTATGTTCCCCTCGACTGACGTTATTTTTCCTTCGATTGTGTCCAGCGTCGTTTGGATTGTGGCAATGTTTCCGTTGATCCTGGTGACGTTTAGCTGGATGTCGGCTATATCTGTCTGAATCAATCCAATGGTGGAATTTATGGTTGCGGTATTCTCCTTAATGCTGACCAGCGTGGCGTTGATGTCGGTAAGACCAGCCTGTATGGTTCCTATTTTCGTCTGTATTACGGCTATGCCTTCTTGAATCAACAATAGCTTGGCGTTAATGTCATCTAACTTTACTTCAATTTGACCAACTTCAGTTTCTATGACGGCAATGTCTCCTTGCATTTCGATTAGTTTGTCCATAACCAGATCGACAACAGTGAGGAAAGCCCATGTCTCTGCTTCTGTTATCATAAAGCCCTGTGGCGTCCCCTCTACCCTGTTGGCGGTGACATTGTAAACCCCAGGCTTTGTTATCGGTAGTACGAAAGAGAACTCAAATGAACCGTACTCGTCAGGGAAAGTTTGCCCAAGCATCATGCCAGCATATATAATATCTATGGTTGCCGTTTCGTTAATGGTTATTGCAACGGGCCACCTTGGTTGGAAGCCAAATCCCGTAACAGTGACGATAGACGAGCCAACGGTCGTATTGGGCGTTAAGAAAATAACTGGTCCAGGCACAACGAATGGAGCAGAAGCTGAGTTTCCGTCGACATCGGTTGCGGTGATAGTGTATATTCTATCTGGTACATCAGGAACTTTAAACCAGTTGCCAAACCGGCCTTGAGGGTCTGTCATTAACCCTCTGAAGATTGTTACGTTGATACTGTCAAATGTTACCGTCACCGACTTGGATGCAGCGAAACCCCATCCTGCTACGTGAACATGAGTAGCAGTGGAACCACTTGTTGGCCATGAAAGAATTTTCGGGACAACGGTGAATGGGGCAGAGGCAGAGTTCCCCAAATCATCGGTTGCGTTGACAGTGTATGTCCCACTCGGCATAGTATCTGGAACGTAAAACCCCGCCTCGAAGGATCCATCCCAATCTGTCGATGTTATGTTAGTCCAAACAATCCCGTTAAATTCAAGCGTTACATTGCAAGGTGCCCACCATGGTTCCTGCGGAGGAGGAAATTCATGTATCCCGAAGCCTGTTCCCACCACTGTTATTCGGTCACCTCCATACCACGCTGAACCTTTGTCAGGGATTAAGACAATTTTGGGTTCAACTGCGAATGTGGCCCTATCGGCATTGCCAGTTGTTACGTCACGCACCCAAATATCCATAGGACCAGCTCTGTGGTCTGGTACGATAATATTGACCGAGTATCCTCCAGTAGCATTCGCCGTCGTAGTAGCCATAAAAGCATCACCCCAATATGCTCTGACCTCACCGCTAGCCGTGGCTCCTGTTCCTGAAACCGTTACAGTGCTTCCCACCGTACCGCTCGTCGGTGAAATCGCGACAGTTATTGGGATTGCCATAACAGGAGTTGCGAACAAAACAGCCAGAAAAATTGTAGTTATTAACAGCGTTGTCATAATCATTTTTGTTTTTGCCATTTTATATTTCTCCTATTTATTTTTTGGCTTCTAGTTATTTTATGTGCATATATTATAATTTTTTTCATTAGCCACATGTAAACAATGGTTACCGCCAATGGAACCTTTATCTAAGGATGTTCATGCGGAATAAAAAAAGGAGTCACCTTTACTCCTCAGCCAACTTCTGGACAAGCGTGCCACTTTCCGGAGCACTCAAATTCGACCCTATAAAAAGCCTATTTTGGTTAAAAGGCTTAAAATTGGGTTTATGACAGACTAGATTTATGCTCAAATTTACTGGTAAAATGCTTATTTTAGCGCATGCCAGAGAATTCTACGACATGGAACTTGGAGAAGCGACAGCCAAATTTTCTCTAACCAATAATGTTAAGGGTGTTTCTCTTAATTCTTTGATGCGATTTTCAATTGCTGAGTGAATTTTTGTTCTAAGGTCTTCTTTGCATGAAGGAGGTATTCTTCCTATTTTTTTGGCAAGTTTAGAGTCGCCAAGAGTGTTTTCGACCCAATTTTGGAAGTCTTTTCTTTGAAGATGAAATAGTAAACTTTCTAACTTAACAGACTTTATCTTTTCAAGGAAGTCAGATAGGCTTTCGGCTCTCTCTCCAGTCGGCTTCCCAAAGGCTTCGTAGAAATAGAAGGCTTCTTCGTCTCTTACCATCCTTAAAACTCTAGTGACTTCTGTGTTAACTTCTAATTTCCGGCTTTTTTTAGTTTTTCTTTTCTTTTTATCTTTTGAAGACATAGTAGATCGTACGTTTGATATTTGAAGGATGAGATAATCTTTACGAATTTGGAATTCATTTTTGAAATACTGATCCTGACTTCCGAAATCAAATATTTAATAATCAATGTCATAAGATGTGGGCGTAAAAATTGGAAACTCAGCATGAAAACAATTGTAACGAAAAGCCGTCCAAACTAGACTTAATTAATGCAACGAAATTACATGCAAATGTAAACTCTAGAAGCGTCAACTCGTTAAGAAGCATTTCGAGAGAAGAAAGGAAAAGAGAAGCAGGTAAACCATTGTACCTGACCCGATATGAATAAATGAGTACGTGCTTGCTAACTAGAGTTTGAAAGTTGACCCGACTTGGGTTCATGGTAGCCCTGGATAGGTTCAAATATCGGTTTAAAATATCGGCGTTGAGACGCAATTTTCTTCCCTTTCGGAAAAATATCCAGAATTTGACTTTAACTCTTGAAAAAGTTGGTTTCAAGAGTTATACGTGCATTGCCTAGTTTAGATGATTAGTTGAGCTATGATTAAGATGATTATTAGAATTGGCAGGATTTTCAGTGCTTTTCTGTTGAATTTTTGGGCTTCCTCTGTCTTCTTTGCATCTACAAGTTTCATTATGTATACTGAGGCTGAAAGGTTGTAGAGGAAAATTGTATAGATAGAAAGCATCATTCTGTCCGCTAAAGTAAGATATCCCGTTGGTGGAATACCGCTAAGAAGCGATAGGTGGAAAGCTGTAGCAGAGAGGAGGGTTGTGACGCCTAACCCTATCCTCTGAGCAAAGTTTTGGGGTGAAATGAAAAAGGCAAGCAAAGATATTGTGGTTATAACACTAATAGGTAGAACGCTTTTAATGAATGATGAAGTTACGGGTCGCTTTAAAGTGATACTGAAGATGAATCTAGAATATGTTTCCTCGAGGTAGGAGTGTTCAGTTACATCTATTTCGAAATTTCCAATCTCCCAGCCAGCCACATTTGCAGCTTCGTCAACGGTTGATGTTGGGTCTGCTTCGAAGGCTAAGAAAGAGGTGTTGAGATTCTTGTGTTCCAGTTCTAGAGTAAGTTTATGGGTTTCATATGGATACCGCGAGAAATCGAAGGTTTTTATAAAATCTCCCCTAACGCGGTGTTCCAAGTATCCTTGCGTCTCATTGGCATCGATTTCGTATTTTGTGGGAAGTCCGTTGACAAACTCAAAATCTCTTACTTTTTCTAGGCTTATTTCGGAAGAATTGAAACTAAACCATAAGTAGAAATCCAGCCTATAACTACTCGCGGCCAAATCCACCTTTTCCACATTTACAAGCCAAACTCCAACTTTAACATTTGCGGGCTTCAACGAATTTTCAGCTTTAACACTCAGCATCAATAATGACAAAAAGACCAGCATTAAAATAGATAGGAATAGTCGCTCAGTTTTCATAGTGCCACCGATTATTGACATATACGTTCTGCTTCATATTCGAATTTGGTATATAAAAATTCTGAGCGAATATAAATGCTCTAGGCTTGCTAACTTGACCAAATACCATTGTGAAAATACTACGAGAAGATCACCCTCTCTCTCGAACACTACTTGTGGATCAAGTGTTCATGAAGCATGTTTGCATGTCTTGTTTCTTTGATTTTCAGGATAAGGTTTTCTAAATCCCAATCCTCTTTTATCATGTCTTTTCTTAAGAAGTTGACTTCTTGTCAAGCGCATGCAAATGTTTAGAGGCTCTATAGGCGTATACTGTAGCGGTTAGGGCTGAATGAACCATGATTCCGATTAATGAGTAAAGTGGCGATCCTAATAGAACTCCCAGCAAGATGTAAACATTGTAGATGTTCCTCCTTCC
>Ga0315306_10001259_pt1 | contig 12169 bp, 9 predicted proteins | sample TDP1_MG_FD_203803 | JGI IMG/M metagenome (GOLD analysis project Ga0315306, IMG submission 203803) | Freshwater sediment microbial communities from Lake Towuti, South Sulawesi, Indonesia - TDP1 | ecosystem: Environmental > Aquatic > Freshwater > Lake > Sediment | place: Indonesia: South Sulawesi... | reverse complement strand
ATATCGCTTCCAGGAACAGCAGCCTTGCCGCTTGAAGTAATGCAAAACCAAATAAACCTATTCTCCACAGGCATAATATTGCAGTGTTGGCTTTCAGGGTTCTTTGTTGGTAAGGTAAACGAGGGAACATTTGCTGCTGGCTTTAAATATTCAGCGATGCTTGTGCTTACAGCCTATGCTTCGCTTCTTCTTTCACAGAACTTCCTAGGTGGCATGTATGGCACCATCACCTAACTAAGCGGCACAAAAAGAATGGAGGTTAGCAAAATGCCTGCAATATCCGTTGATACGTTTTTTGCGTGTTCCTTAATGGTTCTTCTTGTGCTTTCAGCCATGGCTAGCACTTCAAAGCTTCTATATCCACACATAAATAACACAGTTAACGATAGCATCGCTGAAAGGTGTAGGGAAATCTCAAAATATCTACTTCTAAGTGATGGAACACCATCAAATTGGGGGCAAAACAGTCAAACAATCCCGGAAACGTTCGGCTTGGCCAAGGCTGAGTCAGATAATCCATACGAGTTAGATATAGACAAGGTTTCAAGGCTAAACAGCGAAAATCTCTACGCTATAAGTTACGCGCAAATATTCGCCGCCCTTAAGATGTCTGACGTATCCTTTTGTATGGAGATAAGACCGATTTTCGAAGTCGCCGTAAACCTAACCGCAACCTATCCATCGGTAAATGAGACCATTTACCAATTTGAAATATCAACCGAAAAGCACGGAATCCTTGTTCAAGCAGAATTGAAATGTTACGTTGTTGCAGAAAACTATTTGGAAACAAGCTATCTTCATGTTTCTAATGGCAGAACCTACTTCAACATAACCCTTTCAAACGATGTTATGGGACCAGCCCTTTTTGTTGTTTTAGCAAAAGCTGTTTGCAACGCCAAAATTGTGTCTTTTGGAGTTTGCCCATTCGCACATAATTCAGCTGAACCGAAACCTAAAAGTACTTTTCTAAAGCTTAGCCCACTGAACTACACCTTAAATGCATCCTCTGTTTATCCTGGAATAAACTTGTCAAAGGCTTATGCTCTAACTATCAATTACAACTCAACCCTAACACAAACTTCAAGCAGCAATCAATCCATTACGTATAGCCTCCCGCATTTTCTAGACCCAAGTCCAACATTAATCGTTGTGACAGGGTGGAACTCCACAGTTTTCTTCATCGAATGGACTGCATATCCACAGTTGCCTCTTCAAATAGGCGTAAGATTTACAGATTTAACAGCTCTGTCAAACGTTTTTGCAAACACGTACGCTGTTACGATAAATTCAGCCGTTTACGGATGCACGGTTTGGCTTGGGGGTCCAAGAGAATGAAGAGCAATAATAAGGGGCAAATCAGAATAATCGAAGCATTTCTCGCGGTGCTGATAATTTTCTCGTCCTTTGCTGTTTCTGCGAATTTCACAATAACACGAAACGCGACAAGACGCGATGATTTGGCTTCTGTGGGATCACAAGCTCTTCTGAAGTTGGATTCTGATGGAAGTCTCGGTAAATTCATAGATGATGGAAACTGGACTGCTCTACGGGACGCTCTTAACATCCTTCTGCCAGTCGGTGTGTGTTTTAATCTAACGGTTTATGATGACCAAATGCAGCAAATTAATACAGCTGTTATCTCTAACGGAGGCTTTAGCAGTCAACAGATACACTTCACAGAATATATTTGTGCAAGTCAAGGCACAGTTTTTCGCTGCTATATAATTCACATGCATCTGGCGGTAGCCACATGAAAAAATATAAAACGAAGTTTAAGGCAAACAGCTCAGGACAACTTCTCATAATTGCCGCTTTAGCTATAGCAATACTAATTTCTTCAACGACAATTTATGTCTATGAACTTAGTAAAGAAACAAACAACGCTTGTGCTTCATCCATAAGCAGTTTTGTTCTCGCCCTAAAACAAAACACAAAAAACACGATGATAAGTTCACTTGCAAACGTCTCAAACGGAGGCGAAAGAACCGTGTTAGCAACGAACTTGAATAGGCTTTCTCAAATTTTCAGGAGCATAAATCATTTAGAAATCTGCAATTTAGCCTTTACTCCACTCAACGACTCCAATTATGTTGAGGGCATATGGCTTTCATGGAACATAAGCGACATGGGAGTTTCAAGTGTTTATACAAATTTCACGTTAAAAGTTTACAGCATAGCAGACAAGGTGACATTGAACTATGCTATCAACATAACGACAGCTATTACACTTAATGGCTATTATACTAAACTTGACGGAAATGAAAAACTAGTGAACTTAACGTGTAAAGTGTACAACGAAGAAGCCCCCGCCCTAGCCAAAAACATAACCTTATTTTATGAGAGCTTCGGAAGATGGGTGCCTCTTAATTCGTCAAATAACTTCTCCATCATAGATTACGGTAATAGTACATATCACATATCCTTTAATGCTACGACCACCTCAAACACCGTGCAAGTTTCAGCGCACATTTGCGACTTGCGAAACGTGTTCGTCCAAGCGAATACAACATGCTACAAAGCTTAGACTTAAAGAGTGATTCTCGAGCCGCTTAAATATGCAATTCATTACTTCTAAATAAACGGAAATGAGGATTCGAAATGAGTGGAAGGCATGAGCATCGCCATATTTTCACTCTTATAAAGTTAGCCGAGATGGGAGCGCATAGAAGAACAGCTAAGATTTCCACGGAATATTTAGCTGAAAAGTTAGGGGCTTCCCAACAAACAGCTTCACGTTATCTAATCGAATTGGATGATAAGGGTTGGATTAAGCGGACAATAACACCTGAAGGATGCCTCATAAAAATCACGGATGCTGGCATCAAAGAAATGAAAAAACTCTATTCAAACTTACGCTTTTTGTTGGAAGCTGCATACCCTCCCTCAATAACCTTGGAAGGTGTACTCTTCACGGGATTGGGTGAGGGAGCCTACTACATATCAAGGGAACAGTATAGGAAACAGTTTATAGAGAAGTTAGGCTTTGAACCTTACCCCGGTACGCTTAACCTGAAACTTACTACAGAATATGACGTTAACACCCGCTCAGAGCTTGATGCTTATCCAGCAATTGAAATTGAAGGTTTTAAAAATGAAACCCGTACCTTTGGGCCTGTGAAGTGCTATCCAGCAATAATAGAGAATAAGTTAAAAGGCTCCTTGATTTTAGCTTTAAGAAGCCACTATGACGCTTCAGTGATTGAGGTTATCGCTCCTGTTTTTCTGAGGAAACATCTAAAACTGAAGGATGGTCATAAAGTGAAGGTAGAAGTGTTAACGCTTCCCTGATTTTAACTTTCAGTTGAGATGGAATACTTGTATTCATACATTACCCTAGATTTGCGGGCTGCCGCCAACACATAACCAATTATTAATCCAGCAACCAAACCGCCTAGGTGGGCTAAATTATTCACTTTTGGACCTGAACTAATAATCAGCAAAAAGAAAGCGTATAATAAAGCGCTTATTATTGACTGTCCGATTGCGCGTCTAACATAAATGGCGCATGCTCCGAACATTCCAAAAATGGCGCCAGAAGCCCCGGCAGAAATCATATCAAACCCCAAAAGGAGTGTTAGCAAGTTTCCAGTTAACCCACTTAAGAAGTAGATGAGAAGGTATTCTTGAATATCGAATAAATCTTCAGCTCTAAACCCAAAGATAAGCAGAAAGAACATGTTGCCCAGAAGATGGGTAATGTCGATGTGGACAAACATGGCTGTAAAAAGCTGCCAGTATCCGCCATTCAAAACAAATGTATTAGATTGTCCGTATTGGCTAATAATGTGCTCATTTATTTCAACAGGATTTCTGCTAAGAAAAGCTGTATAAGCGTAAATAATTACGTTTAACGTAATGATTATGTAGGTTGGCATGAATTTTTTAGAAGTCTTAAACATAGCATTCATCTTTTGAAGTCCTCAATAATTTTCTGTTTTATCTTCGAGGAACTGTCCAACTCTTCCTCTCCAAACCTGCCAATTTTCATGATTTTTATTTTCAATCCCTTTTCTTCCACGTAGTTTTTCACATTTTGCTCCATACTGTCTTGGTCGTATCCAACAGCGATTACGTCGGGCTTTATCTTTTCAATGACTTTTCCAATTTCAAATTTTTCATAACCGAGAATGGCTTCGTCAACAACCTTTAAAGATTCGACAAGGAGTCTTCGCTGATTTTCCGGCATGACAGGCTTCTTACCTTTTCTCTTTTCCACTGTGCTGTCTCGGGCTACAATAACTATTAGTTCAGCATTTAACCCACCAGCCTTTTTTGCGTCCTCTAAAAATTTTACATGTCCGAGATGCAGCAGGTCAAATACGCCTGAAGCCAAAACTATTTTCCGCTTTCTACCTTCTTTTTTACTGACCATTCGAATTTCACAGTTCCCAACAGTCTTAATGCGTCTAATAAACCTTCACAATAAGCAACAGAAGCCAAGCTTACCTCAAATTTCTTTTTGTCTCTATAGTATTTTGCATCTTCTAAATAGGTTTTAGCAAATTCCACAACTTTCTTAACCTCACTTACATCAATATTTGTGCGATTTTCAGTAATCGTCATTTCGTTAAAGACACGCTCAGCAGAAGCTATATACTTCAAAACAAGTTCTTCTAAACTCATCTAACATTCTTCCTTAACTTTTCTGGAGCGTCAGCCAATACTATGAGGGCTTCAGCTTCCATAAAATGAAGTTTGCCGGGAAAAATAATGGTGTAGGGCGGCTCTCCAAAGTCATAATCTAACAATTTCTTTACGGAGTCTGCTTTCACAACTGGATTGTTGCTTCCAGCTCTAGCTATCCCCACAACCAGCGTATTCATGGTAACAATTCCCTTTTTCTTTTTCTCTTCAATTTTCAAAAGCAAATCTAGACTTTCACGAACGCTTAGGTAACGTTTCTCGTTTGCTTTGATGTCTAATAGGCAAAGGGTGTGAAGCCCAAGTTTCTTGTTTTGGGCTATAACCTCATAGGGAGTTTCCGAAAGGGTTTCGAATGGGAACGGTATTGTAACGCTTTTGCCAAACTTATAATTGTGCAAACCTGACAAGCCAATTACAGCGGAAATTATAGAGGCACCATGAACTATGCGTGTTTTTATTCCAAGCTTTTCAGCGTTTATTCTTAAGGCAATGTGAGTAGTAGCAATAAGGGGGTCCCCTGGAACAAGCAGAACAACCTTACCTTTTTCAGCAGCTTTTAAAATAACTTGTCCATTTTCTTCTTCAAGCTCTTTTCTTGAAATGACATTGAGCCTTTTTCTAACAATCTTCTCAAAGCGTTTTATTGAAAATTTTGGCATGAAACTTGTGTAAAGCTCTATGAAAGCGGCATCAGCAGTTTTGACCTCTTCCAAACCGCCTAGACTTATTCCCATTTCGTCGTGTAAACCGAGCCCGATGAAGACAACTTCACTCAACAGTTTCAGCCTCACAACCAAAATTTAGGGATTACGACTTAAATCTATTGAGTTTAAACTGTAATAGCAAAAGAGACTCTTGTAGATTAAAATTGAGTTTCTGCTTTTGTACAGACAATTTGTATAAAAATAAAAAAAGGGGGTTATGGGTCTACTGTACCGTACCAGCTAGCGAAGTCTAGCAGATCCCAGAAGTTTACACATCCGTCGTTATTGAAATCGGCGCGTGCGCAGTCGTTAGCGTGCCATACAGGAGTGCACTCGCATTGACCGTAGCATGGGGCGAAGTCTAGCAGATCCCAGAAGTTGACTTGATAGTCACCATTCATGTCGCCTGGAATCGAAACGATAACTATGCCGTCTGTGAGGGTGTTGTCTAAAGTGTCAGTTTCGCCACTGATGGGTGTGATGATGTAGGCGCTTATTGTGTGGGGGCCTTTTGGCACGCCAGCTGTGTTCCATAGAAGCGCTATGGTGGTGCTTTCACTTGGATTCAAAGTGACCACTTGTGCTGGTCCGATTGATGTTGAGCCATAAGCGGCTGTGATTGCGAATGTTTCTGCATAGTCTCCTTGGTTGAAAATTGTTATGCTGATGAATGCGCTAAGTCCTTGACCCACTATGGTTTTGGAAGGCTTAACATCGGTTACTGCTATGTCGTGAATAGGGAGTGTTATTATGGCCAGTGTTGAGAACGTGTTATCTATTATGTCTGTTTCGCCTGGGACAGGTTCGGCTTCTGCGGTCACCGAGTATGTTCCTTTTGGAACACCTGTAGTGTCCCATGGGAATGTTAGAGTTTGCGTTTCGCCAGGGGCTAATGTGACTGGTGCGCTTCCTATTATGTTTCCATCGTAGGTGACTGTGACTGTGGTTGTTTCGGGCTCTGTGCCTTGGTTAGCGACGTCAACATAAACGTCCACGATTTCTCCAGCTTTTATGAATGTTTTAGAAAGCCAGTCAAAAACGATTGCGACGTCATGAGGATCGGAGGTTAGTGTTTCGGCTGCTTCTGTTGGAATTGTGCTTGCAGTTTGGCCTGCGCCTCTTATGCCTGATGAATATTTGCCTGTGTGGCAGCGGTCATGTCTGAACATTGGCCATTCAGTTGTGTATGGATCAACCCGTGATGTGCAGTCTTCTAGGACCCAGAATATGTTGGTCTGCGCCAAACTGTCTTCTATGGCATTCCAGTCTGTGAACATAACCTCGAGCTTAGAGTCTCCGTCTATGTCTGCAACAGCTGGGGATGAAGTGATTCCCTTCCTGGCGCCTGTGTTGAACCTCCAGATCATGTTTCCCCATCCGTCTAGCAGATACAGATATCCATCTTGAGAGCCTATGTAGATTCCAAGGCCTGGAGTTGTACCGCGGTTGGCTAGAGCAGCGGATGAAATGACGGCACCGCCTGTTTGGTAGAACCATTCTAGGTTTGCAACGCCTCCAATGCCATTTAAGCAATAGATGTAGCCACCGAAAGCGCCGCCGTTTGAGCCTACAATTATCTCTAGTGTTCCGTCGGCGTCGACATCACCTACAGCAGGTGATGAATAAACAGGGCCGATAGCCCAATAGGTCCATTTTAGAGTTCCATCTGTGCCTCTTAAGCAACGGACTCCTCCGTCATTTGCGCCGAAAATAACTTCAGTGATTCCGTCGTTGTCAATGTCTGCGAGAGCAGCGGATGAATGGACTTGACGGTTGGAGCAGGTGGATGGTTGTTGTATCCAATGTTTCCATTCTAAAGCCCCTGTTATTCCGTTGATCGCATAAATATAGTGTGGAACGCCGTTTGGAGGCACCTCTCCGATCACCACTTCCACGACACCATCGCCGTCTATATCTCCGCATGCTGGGGAAGCATCATTCGCAATACCTTGTGTCTGGAAAGTCCAAAGGATTGCACCGGTTTTGCTGAAGGCGTATACCTTGCCTGAGAAGTATTCTGCTGCTATAACTTCAAGTCCGGGTACCGTTGGATTTATGTCGCACATTGCTGGGCTGGAGTGCCACCAGTCATATGGGCTAGAACTGTACGTCCAGACAAAGTTTCCTGCAGTATCAAAGACTTGTGTTTGCCAGCCGCTTGTGCAACCGCCTGCCATTTCGAGGTCTCCGTCCCCGTCTATGTCTCCTATTGCTACGCTTGTTCTTGATTCGTCGCAGCCTGTGGGGAGAGTCCATTGGACGGCTCCTGTACCATCAAAGCAGTGCCATTTTTGCCATCCATGCCACTCATCAGTTCCAGTTACTATTTCTAAGGGCAAGTCCTTGTCTAAGTTTGCGACTCCTGGGGATGGGCAGAATGTCATGAAGTAGTCGATTGGTCCGAATGTGTGGGTCCATTCTACTGTTGGACATGGCGTTTTGGGCTCGATGATTAAGTCGACGCTTACGTCATCAACATGATACCAGTGAACCCTTCCCCATTCGTCTGTCATGTCGATCTCGTCGCATGGGCTTAGCCAACCGTCGCCATTGTCATACCAGCTACTCAAATGGAATTTACGGCTGTAGATAGGCCAAAGTTCATGCCAAATTGTGCAAATAGGGTCTGATAGTAGCCTTGACAACACACACGGGTCTTGAATGTGCCATCCTTCGGGCGGTAGGAACTCTAGGTACAGAAGCGGCGATGATTCGATCATTTCCGTTAGTTTGATTGTGACTGTCACACCCACAACGTGATACCACTCAACCACGCTTTCCTTTGGTCCAAATGCATACACTTTTCCATTTTGGCTGCCAACGAATACTCTACCGCATGCTACTGCAGGTGATCCCCAAATTCTGCTCAGTGAAGTATTGTAACACCAGATGAGTGCCCCGGTATTTTCGTTTAGGGCGTAGAGCATGTGGTCGAGGGATCCAGCGAAAACCTTGCCGTCCGCCACTGCGGGTGCTGACCATACGGCGCCTTTTGTTTGGAAGTCCCAGACCTTTGCACCTGTTCCAGCGTCGAGGGCGTAGATGTATCCGTCGTCGGAACCTATGTAGATCTTTCTAGCGTGCACAGCTGGTGTTGAGGTTGACCAACCGGGTCCCCAGCCGCCGGGTGCGACGATATTTCTGAAAGTATATGTCCATTTCACAGTGCCATCAGCTTCGTTTAAGGCAATAGCTTCACCAGTAAGGGGCGTGCCCGCAACACCAAAGTAGACATCTAGTTTTCCATCGCAGTCTCCGTCTACAACTGCTGCGCCATTGCTATTTACGAAACTGCCACCTGGGTGGAAATACTGCCAAACCACAGCGCCAGTAGCTTCATCTAAAGCGATGAGAGTTGGAAGTCCGGTGTGGGTGCCGCTGAAGACTTTATTATTTGCCACTGTTATTGGACCGTTGGGGCTTCCTCCGACGAATGTGCTCCAGATGAATGCGCCGTTGAATGCGTTGAGGCAGTGTATCCAGCCGTTGCTTGCGCCGATGAATACTTTTCCTTGGGTTACCGCTGGAGAGGACCATGGATAAAGCCCTGCGACATCTATGGGGACCATCCAAATGAGCCAACCATTTGCGGCATTTAAGCAGTAGATGTTTCCGTCGCAAGACAGGAAGTAAACCATGCCGTACGCTACAGCTGGCGAGGACTTTACCGCTCCGCCAGTAGCGAAGCTCCAAATTAGTGCTCCCGTCTTGGCATCTAATGCGTAAAGATTGCAGTCATCTGATCCAATGTAGACAATTTCATTCACGATTGCCGGAGACGAGCGAATAGGTCCGCCTGTCTTATATGTCCACAGCTTAGTATTCGTGTTCGGTGCAGTAGATGTGGAATATCCACTTAGTTCAGGGTCATGGTGGAACTCTGGCCATTCTACGTGCAAGTCTATTTGATCGCTGGAACTGAGTACGTGATCTTCGTTGTCTTCCCAGCTACTTAGGTGGTAGTACTGGCTGAAGTATGTTTTCGGGAAAAGCGCATGCCAGTGCGTACAGATTGGTTTTCTTGTCACGGTGATGTCGGTGGTCACCTCTTCGACGTGCCACCATGTCACGACTCCATCCTCGTCTGTTAGGTCAATGTCGTCGCAGTAGTCAATGTATCCGTTACCGTTGTTGTCAAACCAGCTGGTTAGGGTGAAGTTTTTGCAGAAGACTGGCCAAACCTCATGCCAAGGCGTGCCAAGCGGATATTTGAGAATCCAATCGTAGGCTGGCCATCCCAAACTAGACTCGATGTACATGGGCTTATATCCTGGTTCCCTAGGTGTGAGCCAGATGGTGACCGTCACGTCGTCTACGTGCCACCAAGTTTTCTCTCCGGTCATCTCATCCACCATGTCTATTTGGTCGCTTGGACTAAGCCTTTCATCGAGGTTCGTGTCTTCCCAACTGTTTAGGTGATAGTAGTGACTGCAGTAGTACGGCCAGAGCTCATGCCACCAAGTGCAAATCGGGTAGTAGACTGGATATATCGGTGGCGATGCGTGGAGGCGTACACTGTAGAACAGGCCGTCTTCCGCGTGAAGATACAAGTATTTAGAGACTGTTACCGTGCCATCTATGAATGTGTTGTCAGTCAAATCAGTTTCTAGTGGAACAGGATGCGCGTATGCGCTTATTGTGTAAGTTGCTGGAGCAACACCTGTTGTATCCCAGTTAAACGTTAGGGTTGTCGTTTGGCCTGGGTTTAGAGTGATTGTTTGTGTTCCAATTACGATTTCGTCTCCAATAACTGTTGGATCTATGTCAGCATATGCGTCGACGCTAAATGTTTCTGGGAAGTTTCCTTGATTTTGAACGTCTACGTCGATGGGGACGGTTTCTCCTTGAAGTACCGATGTCAGTCCTGATCCAGAAACCTTGGGTACTACGTTGTTGACTGCTACGTCATGAATTGGTTGTGGAATTGGCTCAATCCAGATGTCGATGGCTATGTCGTCTACGTGGTAGTAATGAACTATTCCGTGTTCGTCTGTCATGTCGATTTGGTCAGAAGGGCTTAGCCACCCGTCACCATTGTCTTCCCAGCTACTCAGATGGTAATATCTGCAATAGACTGGCCAAATCTCATGCCAATAGGTACACACTGGATTGAAGATAGGTTCATACAGTGGACTGGCGATAGGCACATATTCAAGGTACATTGGTTCTACTGGAGGCGGGATGTACTTCTCTGTTAAGATAATAGTGATAGTCACCTCTTTAACGTGCCACCAAGTCACCTCTCCAGTCGCCTTGTCTGTCATGTCGATTTTGTCGCATTCGCTTAGGACATGGTCACCGTTGTCAATCCAGCTGCTTAGGTGATAGTCATGCATACAGAATTCTGGATAAATTTCATGCCATTGTGTGCAGATCGGCTTCCTCGTGACAATGATGTCTGTGGCCACCTGAGCTACGTGATACCAAGCCCCAAGTCCTGTTACTGGATCTACCAAGTATACCTTGTCGCAGTAACTAAGCATGTCGTCGCCGTTGTCTAGCCAGTCTTGTAGATGGTACTTTGGCGAGAAGACTGGGTAGATTTCATGCCAGTAGGTGCATACGGGGTGAAGCAAGGGCAACGGATAGTCTGGAAAGCCTCCTGTGAACTCGAGGTACATTGGTGGTAGTGGTTCTTCAGTTGACTTAACATAGATTGTGACTGTCACTTGGTCTACGTGCCACCAAGTCTTCTGTTCAAGCTCGTCTATCATGTCGATTTGGTCGCTTGGGCTTAGCATGTTGTCGCCGTTGTCTTCCCAACTGTTTAGGTGATAGTAGTGGCTGCAGTAGTGCGGCCAAAGCTCATGCCAATAGGTGCAAATTGGGTTGTATAGGTTAATAAGATAATCTGCGTGGAGATGCACGCTGTAGAAGAGGCCATCTTCTCCATGAAGTGCCTTGCCTACTACTACTTCCTGCTGTATGACATGACCATTGACTGACTCATGAGGAATCACTATGAAGTCAGAGTTCAATAGGTAAGTTTCGGGATACAGAAATACTAAATCGCATTCTCCTGGACCTTTACAATGGAACGTAATGTAGGCTAATGTTCCGCTACCACTCTGACCAGGAGGAACCATTCGTGAGCAGCCCATATGAACTGTGCCCGCAACATTGTCTATTATCGGTGATGGCCAAGTCGTCGGCTCAGGAAGGAAAGGCCCTTGCGTAGCGCCTAAGCACTCTAATAGGCTGGGGTTAAAGCTCAGTTTAACCTCCCATGCATAGAGATCTGTGACATATTCGACGTTTAAAGCAACAGTGAAAACATCGCAGACAGATACTGTAACAGGTGTGGGATCAATGTAAAGCTTTGTCTCCGGAGAGGCAGGAACTATGTTCACATTAGCGAAAACGAAAGCAAAGAGCATAGACACGATCAAAGACATAGTAACAACTGTTCTTCTATTGACTTTCAAATATCTCTCTCCTTTTCTCCTATAATTTAGGCAATACCCTAATTCAGAGAAAGTTGTACAAAAAGTTTTTGGTATTAAGTTCTAGATTTTACAAAAGTAAAGTTTCTGCCTTTTGTATTTTACAAAAGTAAAGTCTGATGCTTCTCGTCTCCGTTTATGTCATAAAGTTTGCTCTCTATAACCTCAATTCTTAACTATAAAGCTAAATTTATTAAAGCGAGATTAAATGCATAATTACGAAAACCCTAGAAATTGGGGCCCGTAGCTCAGTAAGGCCAGAGCGGCGGACTAACCGCTGCGCGGGGTTAGGTTGAGGCTCTTAACCCGTAGGTCCCGGGTTCAATTCCCGGCGGGCCCGCTACCCATGAAGTTTCCATAAATAAAACATTGTAGAGA
>Ga0315306_10001258_pt1 | contig 12183 bp, 12 predicted proteins | sample TDP1_MG_FD_203803 | JGI IMG/M metagenome (GOLD analysis project Ga0315306, IMG submission 203803) | Freshwater sediment microbial communities from Lake Towuti, South Sulawesi, Indonesia - TDP1 | ecosystem: Environmental > Aquatic > Freshwater > Lake > Sediment | place: Indonesia: South Sulawesi... | reverse complement strand
GAGCCCTAGAAGCCATAGGCTCTGGCATAAATGTTTTACCCGACGACGTAGCCTTCAGATGCAACTTCGCAACAGTAAACGAAGACCTTATTGTTTTGGATAGGCGTGCTGGCAGAATTGCGAATGAGGATGCAGCTAAATTGTCTGAGAATCTTCAGAAAATTAAGTTTGAGAAACCTTCTGTTGAATTCTTGTTCAAAAACACAATTCAGCATCGAGCAGCCCTTGTTATTCGCAAACCAAAACTTTCAACAGCTGTCAGCGACTCAGACCCTGAAAAAGTTGGGGAGAAGGCTTTGGATATAAAACCCATAGATAAAAGCCGAGAGGCAAAGTTCACAGCCAAAATCCTCAACGAACTTATACATAATTTCCACAAAGTCTTGAAGGAACACCCAGTTAACAAGGAAAGAATTAAACGGGGGCTACCGCCGGCCAACATCATTTTGTGTAGAGGTGCGGGAACACTTCCGAAAATAAAATCTCTTTCTCAAATGTACGGTATAAGTGCCGCTTGCATAGCTGCGACATCATTAGTTAGAGGGATTTGTAAAGCCGCCGGAATGAAACTGATAAATGTTAAGGGCGCCACTGGAACGCCTCAGACCAATTATTTAGCCAAAGCTAAGGCAGCAGTTCAAGCATTAAGAAGCTATGATTTTGCACTTTTGCACGTAAAGGCACCAGATGTTGCCAGTCACGACGAAAATACCAAACAGAAAATCCAAATGATTGAAAAAATCGATCAAATGGTTGGTTACATACTTAACAACATCAACCCAGACTTGACTTATTTGGCTGTAACTGCCGACCACACAACATCTCTAATTACTGGAAAACATGAAGGCGACCCTGTTCCAATAGCAATAACTGGTCCCTACGTTCGTCGCGATGACGTTGAAGAGTTTGATGAGAGGTCTTGTGCTAAGGGTGGACTTAACAGGATAAGGGGCATCGATTTAATGCCCATTTTAATGAGCTTACTTGGTAAAACTAAGAAATTTGGGGCTTAACTACTCCACTGGCATGAGTCGCCACTCCCTATAGTCCGTGACAACCTTGATGTGTCCTCTGAGCATGTTGTCAGCTTCAGCGTCGCCCGTGTCAATCCGCAAAATGTTTCCTTCGATGCTTTGAAGCTTACTTTTAGTCGCTGCAACAATTATCCGCTGCTTTCCAACACGTTTAATGATTTCAGGACTTATCTGCTGATTTCCCCTTCCTAGAAGGATTCCTTGATGCCCGATTGGCGAGAGAATGATCCAAGCGTTTTGCCAGTTCTCCACCTCTTCCAAAATTCTTCTCTCGTCTACATCAAGTAAGACCTTTCCTTTTCTGTAAATGTCCACGCCCAGCACGGTTTTTTTGACGCCTAACAGTTCTGCGATGCGTTTTACTGTTGTGCCTGGGCCGAGTATGTATGTTGCTTTTGGTTGCATTTCTTCTATTATGAATCTTGCTATTGCCGATTGGTTTTCCTTTTCGTCAACTGTTTCAGGACTTATCTGTTTGCTTCCTTGAATTCGCGCGGGGACGAATGGTCCTTTCAAAAGACCGTAAAGCTTCACTGCGAAAGTGTTGCTTCGAATAGCTTTTTCATCAGCATCCATAATTTCAAATTCTGCTATCTCAGCCTCTTTTTCAGCAAAAGCCAAAACAACATCCACAGCGTCTGAGGGGTTTACTGCAAAAATACCGCTATACATTTTCACTCCCGAAGGCACTCCCAAAACTGGTACTTCGCTACCGTCTTGCATGGCATCAAAAATGTCTTTAGCTGTGCCGTCTCCACCAACAAAAATTATTAAATCAACTTTTGCTGCAGTCAGCAGTTTAACCGCGGTTTTTGTATCTTCAGCGTTTGTTTCTTTACCGATTTTCATTCGTAAAATTTGAATTGAGAAATTTGCAAGTTTTGCTTCTTTTGCACCCATAATTCCTGGACAAGTCAAAACTTCAATTTTTTTATCTTCTATATTTTCTTTTAATTTTTGCAGAAATTCTATTGCTCTTTTAGGTGCTACCGGTTTTGCTCCTCTTGCAATTGCTTCCTTTAAGACACCATCTGTTCCTTTTAATCCAACTCTTCCTCCCATGCCTGCAATTGGATTAACGATAAAGCCCAGCTTCATAGCCTTTCATCCAGAGAAAAGATTTGTCGAGTATGCTATAAACTATTTCAGAGACTCTATGGTTTAGAATAATTAGATGAGGAACTGCTAATGGAAACGTCAAGAGCCAACGTATTTTTAGGAACCTTCTCCATACTTGCTATATCGCCAGACTCTAAGTTAATGGGTGTTGCTGTTGCTTCAGGCTCTACATACGTAGGTGATAGAGTTCCTTATGCAGAACCTGGAACAGGAGTAATAGCCACTCAAGCATATACAAATATCATCTATGGAATCGAGGGACTGAAATTGCTGAAGAAAGGCTTGACACCTGAAGAGACATTGAATACACTTTTGGGGGAAGACCCCGCAAGAGACCTGAGGCAAGTCGCCATAATGGATTTCAAGAGGAGAAAAGCCATTTTTACAGGCGCTAACACACCGGGATATCATGCTGAAATCGTAGGGAAAGACTACATTGTTATTGGAAATTTGCTTGCTAGAAAGAAGGTAATCAATAATATGGCCAAACAGTTCGAAAGCTCTAGCGAAGACTTAGCATTGAGAATGGCAAAGGCGTTGAAGGCAGGAAGTGAAAGTGGTGGAGATAGGCGGGGTGAAAAATCAGCAGCACTAATTGTAGTTAGTATGGAAAAAGTGGAAGCGGAGATCAAGGTTAGCGCACATGAAAATCCTATTAAGGAGCTGTTTTGCAAGCTAAAACCATTTTGTAAAGCAAGATGCGAAAAAAGGCTTTTCCTCTGAAAATTCTTATATTTTGAAAGTTTAAAACATCCTCTTTCTCACAATAAATGAGGTTGATCAAATGTCGAACAAAAGCATGAAAAGGATTCTTGTAACCGGCGCCACCGGGCAAATTGGGTCTGAACTAACAATAGAGCTTCGAAAGAAATACGGCAGAGACAATGTTGTTGCGGCTGGGCATAGGAGAAAGCCCAGCGAGAAAATTTCGGAGTCGGGGCCCTTCGAGTATGTTGACACTACTGACAGAGAAAGCGTTCAGAAGGTTGTAGAAAAGTACGACCTTGACACAATCTATCACTTAGCGGCAATTCTCTCTGCTGTGGGCGAAGAAAACCCACAGCTTGCTTGGCATGTGAACATGGACAGCCTTTACAATGTGCTTGAAGTTGCAAGGGAATACAATATTGTTAGAGTTTTTTGGCCCAGTTCCATCGCTGTCTTCGGTCCGGAAGCCCCTCGCGTTAACACGCCTCAAGACACTGTCTTAATTCCTAGAACCATGTACGGCGTTACAAAAGTCGCTGGTGAACTATTGTGCAATTATTACTTTATACGATTTGGCTTAGATGTGCGAAGTGTTCGTTATCCTGGTATCATAAGCAGTGAGACACTTCCAGGCGGAGGCACAACAGACTACGCTGTAGACATATTTTATGAGGCTATAAAGAACAAGCGCTACACATGCTTCGTTAGGAAGAACACTGTGCTGCCAATGATGTATATGCCAGACTGCATAAACGCGGCCATAGAGCTGATGGAGGCTGATGCCTCTCAAATTAAACATCGTACTAGCTACAACGTGACTGCAATGAGCTTTTCTGCTGGAGAGTTAGAGACTGAAATCAAGAAGTACATTCCGAAGTTTGAGTGCGAATACAAACCAGACTTTAGACAGAAGATTGCTGATTCATGGCCCATGTCAATAGACGACAGTGTAGCCCGCAAAGAGTGGGGTTGGAATCCAGCATATGATTTGGCTTCTATGACAAAAGACATGATAGAAAAACTTACAAAGAAATTTGCAGCTGAAATTTAGGCTGGAAAGAGTTAAGAGAATGGATGAGAAATTATGGAAAAAGAGGTAGATAAAATGCGAAATCCTACAGACTTCTTAAGAGAAGAGTATGAAGAACTAATAAGAAATGAGCTTGATTGGAAACTACGAGTTTTGCAAGGTCCAAGCACACCTTGGTGCATCGTTGACGGAAAAAAAGTCTTAATGTTCTGCTCTAACAATTACTTGGGTCTAAGCAATCATCCAAAATTGAAAGAGGCAGCAATAAAAGCCGTTCAAACTCATGGAGCTGGTTCTGGTTCCGTTCGCCCAATTGCCGGAAACATGGATTTACACGTTAAACTTGAAACGCGATTGGCAAGGTTCAAACACGCTGAGGCTTCGTTGGTTTATCAGACAGGCTTTGCAGCTAATGCAGGCTTAATTTCTCAATTGGTTGGAAAAGGCGACCTAATTATAAGCGACGAACTTAACCATGGGAGCATAATTGACGGTGTTAGACTTTCACATGCAGAAAGAGCAATCTACAAACACACAGATATGCAAGACTTGCAACGCGTTTTAGAAGAGGCGGAAAAACATTCGCCACCATACAGACGGATTCTAATAATCACAGATGGCGTCTTCTCTATGGACGGTGACATAGCACCTCTAGATGGAATAGCCAAACTTGGTGCAGAACATGGCGCCATGGTCTTTGTGGATGATGCCCACGGTGAGGGTGTGCTTGGCGAAGGAGGAAGAGGCATCGTTTCGCACTTTAAGTTAAGCCGCGACAAGGTCCATGTGGAAATGGGAACTTTCTCAAAGGCTTTCGGCGTAGTAGGCGGACACATTTCAGGTTCCACAGATCTGATTAACTTTGCATATAATAGGTCGCGAACTTGGCTCCTTAGCGGGTCGCATCCGCCTGCTGTTGCGGCTGCTTGTATAGCGGCTATTGACGTTTTGGAAAGCGAGCCGCAGCATGTGCGAACGTTGTGGGAAAATACTACATATTTCAAAAGAGCTATGAAAGATTTGGGCTTCGACATAGGCAACAGCCAAACTCCAATAACCCCAGTAATTGTTGGCGAAAGCGGTGTCGCGAAAAAATTGAGCGTACGGCTTTTTGAAGAAAGCATTTTTGCCCTGCCGATTGTTTACCCAATGGTTGCGAGGGATAAAGCCCGAATAAGAACCATTATGAACGCCGCCCTAACAAGAGAAGACTTAGACTTCGCCATAAGCGCCTTCGAAAAAATCGGAAAAGAACTACACGTAATTTAAACTATTTCCTTCTGTTTTGCTCTCTCTTCTCTGACCTTTCATCAACATTTAAGTGAAAGCATTATGAATGTTAAAACCGCCAAGAAGCTGCTCCGAGAAAAAATTTGGAATAAGCTTGAAACAGAAGGCGTTGCAAGATTTCCACTTCCCTGTTATGGACGTATTCCAAATTTTGCTGGTTCTGATAAGGCTGCAGAAAAGGTTAGATTTCTGAGAGAATGGAAGGAAGCTCTCGTAGTATTTGTTAATCCTGACTATGCACAGCAAAAAGTTAGGGAATATGCGCTTTTAGATGGAAAAGTCCTTGTTATGGCTTCACCAAAGCTGAAACGCGGTTACATCGTGGTTAACCCAAAAGATGTCAAAGAGTTGGAAAAATTTGCATCAACTATAAGAGGGGCCTTCAAATATGGAAGAACAGTCAGCAGCCAAGAAATTCCAAAACCAGACTTAATTGTTGAGGGCTCTGTTGCCGTTGACATGCAAGGGTATAGGCTTGGAAAAGGCGGCGGATATGGCGACGTGGAAATAAAAACTCTGAAAAGAATGTTTGGTTTCATCCCTATCATAACTACTGTTCATGACATGCAAGTTGTAGAGGCTGTTCCTTTCGAAGAAAACGATGAGAAAGTTACAACAATCGTCACGCCAACCAGAGTCATCAATGTCTCCAATTGAAATGATGTGCAGAAATCTAGAGGGGGTCTATCCGTATTGGTTAATTTTCAGTCCAAAAATAGGACGGTATTGTTCTGTGGCGTGCAACAATGCTCAACAGTCAATTCATATATGCTTTTAGCGTAGTTTCTCTAAAGCTTTGTCAACATCCTCCAGCCCAAGTTTTCTCAGAGTCTCTGATTTAGGCATTCCGTTTTTGTCCCATCCAACCGCTTCATAATATCTGCTCTTGTATTCTTTGACTGCAGCTCTGTCAGTTGTCTTTCCTTTATGTGGTCCAGAAAGTAAGGGCTTGTAGAACCTCGGAGGATTGTCGTCATGTATTCTCGGATTCCATTTCAAGTCTGGACCACCTAAAAGCAGCATTGCCCTCTGAAGTTGCAGTATTCTCAGTGCTTTTATGTTACACCATTCTTCCCGACTTAGCTCCAAACCTGTAACTGCTTCATAAAAATTAAATCTGACATTCCGTGGTATGCCAAAGCTGTTGAAGTTGCAGTAAACTCCTGAATCATTAAAAATTTCCATCAACTCGCTCGCGCCACTGTCTAATGGTAAACCAGTTGTAGACGTGTGGTCTCCACCTTGAACTGAGCACGCGTAAGAAATTATTTCGGGATAGTCTTTTCCGCTGCGAATTCCGTGGGCACCGATGCTTATGCCTTTAGACTGGACAGCGTATTGTAAAACATCCATTTTCTTCATTTTTCCAATATTCAATGCTGCGCGGTATGTTCCTTCAGCCAATAAGTTGCCGATGCCTTCTCTGAACGTGATTTTTTTGGCTAAAGCTGTAAATGCATCAGCATCACCCCATTTGGGTTCTATGCCATCTAAATCCTTCTTTGTGAGTATTCCTCTCTGGAAAAGTTCAGCGGCAAACCCCAGCACGTTTCCTGTCTGTATGCCACATAAGCCTAAATCGTCGATGATGGTTGCGAGAAACACGTTTTCTTCTGGAGTGAAAATTCCCAGGTTTGGACCCAGATAGGCTTGCATTTCATAGTCTGGATTGTCAGTTATTGCTCCTTTGAACTTTCCAGTCTTAACCATGGCTATCTTTAAGCAACAGGTTGGACAGCCAAAGTCACTCCAAAACTGTTTTATCCAAACTCTATTCTCAAACTGGTCAACGCCAAAGCTTCTTTCATCATGCCACTCATCCTGCCAATTCCGGACAGGTTCAGAGCTTGTTTTTGCTCCACACTCGTAGCCGCCTGCTCCAGTTCCCCAACGCCTCCACAATTCACTTTCATAAGCATTATCATTTACCACTTTGATTAGTCGCTTCACCTTTTTCAGGTCAGCCGCCTCAGGCAAAGGCCCAGTGCCCTTAACAGCCACTGCCTTCAGCTTTCTAGAGCCCATGACTGCGCCGTAACCGCCATAACCCGCTGCATGCGTCCATTTCGCTGCAACGACCGCTGTCCGCACTTTGTTTTCACCAGCTGGACCAATGTAGAGCATTGCTGGTTCTTTCCATTCTCCATATTTTGGAAAACGTTTCTTCAAAAGTTCTCTACATTCTTTGGTAAGAATTTTGACTGTTTGTTTTGCGTCTTTGCCCCAAAGATGACTTGCATCCCTAATTTCAACGTCAGAATCCTTAACAAACAAGTAAACCGGCTTTTCAGCTTCGCCCGTTACGATTATGCCATCATAGCCAGCGCATCTCAACTCAACACCGAACTCTCCGCCAACGGTTGAACCTACAACACCGTTACTTTGCGGTGACTTGCCCGAAACGCATATCCTGCCGCCTGGGAAATATCCTGTTAGCGGTCCAGTTAAGAACAGAAGTATGTTATCTGGTCCAAGCGGGTCTATTGCTTCCCATTTTCTGCCTAATCTGTCCCAGAGAATTTTTGTCGCTAAGCCTCTACCGCCGACGTAATCCTTCAAGACCTCGTCTTCAAATCCTACCTCTTTGATTTTCCCAGTTGAAAGATTAACTTCAAGGAATTTTCCTGCATAGCCAAGAATCATAGAAATTCCTCCGCTTTTTCTCCATACATCTTAAAAGCCAAGTCACGTGTTATTTCTTCTGGTGTCCGTGCGTAAAGTTTGTAGGGACGATTTCCTCTTAAAACCTTTTTAAGCACGTTCCATCCGCCTTCTTGACATACTTTGACACATTTGGGATCACCCTTACATAGATCGCAAAACAAAATGTACCTTCCGTTTGGATGCATGTGCGGGATTCTGCCGGGGCAAGCATCTATACATTTCCCGCAGGCAATGCAAACTTTGGTTTTTACTCGAACTGCACCAGTTTTCTTGCTTATTGACAACGCATTAACTGGACATGCTTTCATGCACGGGTAATCTTCGCATTGAGCGCAGAAATGTGGAAAATCTGCCCCTGGAACAAGCATGAAAACTCTTATCCTTGATGCTTCTGGCCATATTCGTTTTTCATGGAAAATTGAACATGCTATTTCGCATTTTCTGCAACCGCTACACTTGGATAAGTCCCTTGCTATCCATATAGGCTCTTTTTTAGTCACCACTTCAGACCTTTCCTAAAAGCTTGAAATACTCTTTTTAAATAGGCTTCGATTTAAACGTGACGCTATTAGAAATCATGGCAATCTCTTTAAGTCTGGTATTCTGAATCACTGTAAAGGAGAAGTCTTTGCAATTTCAAGACATAATTGATTGGTTAATGAATCTTTCAGGAAATGTTTTCTTAGGTGTATTCCTTATAAGCTTAGTCGGTTCGTTATCGATTTTTTTCCCAATTCCATACACCGTCGTTATTTTCGCACTTGGGGAACATTTCGAGCCCTTGTGGATTGCTGTTGCAGCCGGAATAGGTTCTGCTATGGGTGAGTTTTCAGGGTATTTGCTTGGTATCGGCGGTAGAAAGTTCATTAGCGGGAAATATAAAAGGAAAATGGAATTTCTTATGAAGCTTTTTAACAAATTCGGTTCAATTGCAATATTTCTTTTCGCCTTGACACCTTTGCCTGATGATTTGCTTTTCATTCCTTTGGGGGTTATGCGTTACAATTTTCTGAAAGCTTTTGTTCCTGCTTTAATTGGAAAATTCTTAATGAGCCTCATTGTAGCTTATAGTGGGCGTTTTTCAATTCAAATTATTCGAGACATTTTTGGCGTGGAAAGTGACCTAATATCTGCGCTAATCGGTATGATCCTTGGAATAGTTTTGCTAATAGTAATATTTATTTTGATGTTTAAGGTTGACTGGGAAAAATATTTCGAAAAATACATAACTAACGAAGAGGGGAGTGACAGAAGACTTGAGGATGATCGCTGACCTACATATTCATGGCCGCTACAGCCGCGCCACAAGCCAGAAAATGTGCGTCGAAGAAATTGCCCGTTTTGCGAGAATTAAGGGTTTAAACCTTGTAGGCACGGGAGATTTCACGCATCCAAAATGGCTTAAGGAACTACAGGAAACCCTTATTCCTGAATCGGATACAGGCTTGTATAAGATTGCAAGAAGTCCAGAGTCACCTGTATACTTCATGATAACAACAGAAGTAAGTACAATATTCGTTTTTAAAAATGAAGTTAAGAAGGTTCATCATGTCATTTTGACGCCTAGCATAGAAACCGCCGTTCAAATTAACGATAGATTAGGAAAATACGGCAACTTAGCAGTTGATGGTAGACCAACATTGAATTTAGATGCGCCGCATTTGGTTGAGGAGGTTATGGAGTCTTCAAACGAGAACATGGTTTTTCCAGCCCACGCTTGGACGCCATGGTTCAGCATTTTCGGTGCCTTCAGCGGCTTCAACAGCGTTGAAGAATGCTATCAAGACATGACAAAGCACATCTGCGCTTTAGAAACTGGTCTTTCATCGGACCCCCCCATGAACTGGCGTTTAAGCAAACTCGACAACTTCACATTAGTTTCAAATAGTGACAGTCACAGCTTTTGGCCTTGGCGCATCGGAAGAGAAGCCAACGTCTTCGAACTGGAAAAACATAGTTACCGTGAAGTTTTAAATGCTATCCGCTTCAAAGATAATGGAAGTTTCAAATTTACGATAGAGACGAACCCAGCCTATGGAAAATATCATTGGACCGGCCACAGGAACTGTAATGTGACGCTTTCTCCGCAGGAAGCAATAAAACTTGGAAACGTTTGCCCGGTTTGCCGCAAAAAACTTACTAAAGGTGTTGAACAGCGTGTTGAAGAATTGGCTGACCGCTCAGCAGGATTTAAACCTAAAGGAGCTGTGGGCTTTATGCACTTGCTCCCGCTTTCAGAAATCATTGCAACAGTTTTAGGCGTTGATTCTCCATCTACCCAGCAAGTGTGGAGTATTTACAATTTACTGGTTGAAAAATTTGGTGACGAGTATAGCGTGTTGATTGATGCTTCCAAAGAAGCGTTAAGCATTGTTGTTAATGAGAAAATTGCCGAAGGGATAATCAGGGTCCGAGAGGGACGAGTCAAAGTGGTTCCTGGATATGACGGTGTCTATGGGCGGCTTGTAATTTTTGATGAGCGATTTACAGAGAAAGCTCTTCTGCAAAGAGTTCAACAGTTGAATCTTACCGATTTCATGTAACCAGTTTTCTTACGCATCTTAACTGTATATGTGTTAAGCAAATATACGACAAAGCTTATAAAGTCGTAATATACACGATACTTAGGCTTAGCAATGGAGACCTTAAACGAACAAGCGAACAAGAAAGAGGACAAGATTTCAAGAATTATAGATAGGGTTTTAAAGCAGGTGTTTGGTGAGGAGGCTACCTGTTTGATTTATAGGCATTTGGAGAATAATTACTCCCTTAAGCAGGGTGAAATAGCAGAGAAAATTGATGTGTTTGCTAAGGGTCTTGAGGATTTTTTGAGGTCTGGTGCTTATGTTATTGAGCGGAAGATTTTGGAGGATATATACTCCAGTTATGGCTTGCTTCGCAGGTTGGAGTTAGAGCGAGTACAAGAAGAATGTGATTTTGTTAGTCAAATGAAATCGCTTATGCGAAAAGCATAGTCAAGTTTTTTGTGTGTTGTGTTATAGGCCCCTATATATAGATTGAACTTTGGTTTCTAACGTTTTGTTGTTGAGGCGTATTTTAGGAGTGAAAATCAGCCAATACAGGTAGACCCCCCTAGGTTTTTTCGAATTACTCTGAAAATAGAGACTTTTTTGGGTTTGGATAAAACTTTACCCTTTCTCTGGTGAGAGGATTCCAATATGGGTGAGAACCTTGGCTGTATTGTTTAGACAATATGACGCATCAGCGGTTGTTAGAAGTAGCCCTTCAAATCCTTGGTATACGCTCTTAACTTTTTTCGCCTCTAAATCCTTTTTGAAAGCTTGAGCCAGTATTTGGATTAATCCTCTTGCAAAGCTCGCATGACGAGCTTCAAGAAAACTGACGGTAGTATTGTTGGCGCACCATGTTACGTCAGGTACAGATATAGTGTCTGCTGATTGTGAATTTAGAATTGTCTCAACGATTCTTTTTTCTTCTTCAGTTTTGTATGTTCCTAGAATACCTTCTCTGTCTTTCAGACTTCGATGAAGATGATTGAAATACGCCATCATATTCTCAAAGTGAACATAGCAATTCCTAATGTTGCGGATGTCTTCAGCAAGTCCGTAATGCTCCTCATCGAGCAAACCCTTATCTCTGCACTTTTCGATTAAAGTCTTGAAGCCCAATTTTTTGATTTTTCTTTTTTCTTCGTCTGTCAACTTTGTGTTCAGTTTTGTGAGTAGACCCAGAGCTAGAGCAGAACTTGAATGAAAGATAGAAGCATAGTCAAATTCTTCGCCGTTTCTAAAGAGGCTAGCAGCTTGATTCAGGTGATACAAAGGAAAGTTTCTTTCAGGGTCGAAATACTCTGAATCATCCATCTCTTCTATTCGGTCAATTGTATGATTCGCATTTTCAGACCGCCATCTTGCCCAATAAGAAGAGATAATGAATTTGCGTATTCTTTCCGACATCTCAATCAACGAACTATTACAAGTCCAGACTTAGGTAATCGCTGTACTCTGACTTAGGTCTTTCTTTCGTCCTTTCAGAGAGCGTATACTCGATTCCGACTACCCTTATATCCATACCATATTACTGCCTTTGCTTTCTATTATTACCTGAACCGTGTATACTACTTTTTCAGTAGCTGTTTTTCCCAGACGGGCACCGTCGTCATTGGTTGGTTGGGGTAAAGTTTTATCCTAAACCCAAACACAAATACACAAATCATTTAAGAACCTTTCATTAACTGTCCAATTGAAGGAAGTTAAATGAAGGCATTAGTTGTTTACTATTCGAGAACTGGCAATACGAAATTTGTTGCTGAAAAAATAGCTCAAGGACTCGGAGCGGATATTGAAGAGGTCATAG
>Ga0315306_10001257_pt1 | contig 12184 bp, 12 predicted proteins | sample TDP1_MG_FD_203803 | JGI IMG/M metagenome (GOLD analysis project Ga0315306, IMG submission 203803) | Freshwater sediment microbial communities from Lake Towuti, South Sulawesi, Indonesia - TDP1 | ecosystem: Environmental > Aquatic > Freshwater > Lake > Sediment | place: Indonesia: South Sulawesi... | reverse complement strand
TAGAATCGGTTCCTTGGACATACTTCACAAAGGATATGAAACCATAAAGAGCGAGTCTATCCTCAAAACACCCAACTTTTTTCTTTTGAGATTCTACATACTCGTACAAAGAGAGATTCTTCACCAATATATGTGAGAAGTATCAGTTCTTTTTTATGAACTCAAAGCCCTCCTTTTCGGCGTAAGTCTTTTATAGCCAGTTCATAGCCGCCGCCCCTTTTCCGGAGGAATGAGGGGATTGGCTGGCTTCCACAAAGAAGAACATACTCGGCAAAGCGGCTTAAACATTGGGAAGTTGAACCTGAAGGTTCAGCCGCAGCAGCCCCCTATGTGCTGTCCTCAATGCCGCTCGCACAGGGTCTGGAAGGATGGTCTCCGCCATTTGGCCGGAAGGACTATTCAACGCTATTTATGTCGAGACTGCGCCTTCAGATTCAGCGAGTCTACGCAAGCGAATGTAAAGCTCAACGTCCCCACTCAACTCCTTGAAGTGTCTGATCCTGAAGATAATCACGCGGAAAGTCTTGTTTCTAAGGGAGACCTGCTTGTTGAGGATTCTTCGGATGAGAGCCCTCTCCTTCTTCGTGAAGATGTAAGATCTCATTGCTCATCACACTCCAAGATATCGATAGAAAAGTTAAAGGATTTCGGTTTCTATAATAGTAATCGCCGAGTATGCGTCCCGGAAGGCGGGATGATAAACTTGGCCGAAGTTGAAACCCGCATAGAAAAGGCCGCGGGAGCCACAACGAAGCCAGAGGTCAAGAGCAAGATCGTGGAATTCCTATGGTACATGAAGAAGCAAGGCTACGCGGAGGTCACAGGAGAAAACTACGTCCGCATATTGGACATCCTAGCCAAGAAAGGAGCAGACCTTTCAGACCCAGAAAGCGTCAAGAAGATCGTCGCTATGCAGGAGTCTTGGAGCAAGGGAAGAAAATGGAACGTCGTCAAAGCATACACGCTGTTCCTCAAGACGCAAGGCTTGAAGTGGGAGAAGCCGAAGTACACGCCTGTTGAGAGGATCCCCTTCATACCCACTGAGATTGAGATAGACGAACTCATAGCCGCTTGCAGCAAACAGATGGCCACTTTCCTACAAGTTCTCAAGGAAACCGGAGCTAGGCGCGGCGAAGCCTTCAACCTCAAATGGACCGATTTAGACTTCGCAGCCGGAACCCTCCGGATAACACCTGAGAAAGGCAGCAACCCAAGAATCTTCAAGATGACCCCCAAGCTGATAGCGATGCTGAACAATCTTCCAAGAATCTCCGACAAGATATGGGTGTACAAGAGCACGCTAAACCTAGAGAGAGGGTTCAGGAGACAACGCGCCAGGATCGCGCATAAACTTGGAAACCCAAGGATCCTCCAGATACATTGCCACACACTCCGCCATTGGAAAGCAACAGTCGAGTACGCAAAGACCAAGAGCATCCTCTACGTCCAGCATCTACTCGGTCACCGCACCCCCAAGACAACTTGGAGATACACCCAACTCGTGGAGTTCCCACATGAAGAAGAGTACATCTGCGAGGCCGCCGGAAACACTGAGCAAGCCAAGAAGCTGATCGAATCAGGCTTCGAGTACGTCACAGACGTGGACAGCGTAAAGCTATTCAAGAAGAGGAAGACCACATTCTTGGGGTCGTAATCCATCCTAAAGGGCCCGTAGTCTAGTCAGGACAAGGACGCTGTGAAGGACGAGGTTCCTTCGCGTAAGCCTGCGGATACCTTTCGGAAGTAGAGAGCCGGAGACCCGGGGTTCAAATCCCCGCGGGCCCGCCAACTTTAACACACACATTTTTTAAACGACGCTATCCATACCCTAATCTATCCGATAAGTGTTCTAGGTTCAAATCATTGGAGTAATTGGGAATGCCTGAAGGTGAAGAGGACTATTCTGGTTTTCTAAGGCACATGTCAAATTCCATCTACATTATTTCTATTTTTGAAGGTTTCACAATGACAACGCTTGTCATATTCATCACTAGATTTTCAGACCCAAGCCCAATACTAATACAAGCAACATTGTTCCTCCTGTATTTTCTGATCTGCTTATTTACCTTCTTGCTGGTATCCATCCATGTTGCTGGTTTCCATTTCATGAAAGATGTTCCCCCACTCACAAGGGAACGTAGGATGCTTATCTTTCTTGAAGTTTTGGGCGTCAGTCTATTTGGCGTAGTAGTGAACTTAATCTTTATTTCCTTCAACCTGACTGGTCTGGCTTTAGCATCGTTTGTGATGTGGGCAGTTTTCACTATACTGGGTTATGTCTTCACGAAACCAGCCATGGAAGAACAGAAAAAACACTCTAGTGAATCTTAAGACCGCTAAGCAAGTTGTGCTTTGCCTATTAAAACTCGTCGTCGATCCATTTAGCGGGCCCGACTGAATTTCAACCATTGTTTTTCTATTATTTTGTGTGTGTGTGCCCGCCAACTTTAACTAACTAAACATTGACTCTTTTTGTTTGTGAAGCACTGTAAACTTTCGACATTTCTTCAGCGTTCGTCTAATGTCGTCTTCGGTAACGTACGACTTTTCTCCTTTTTCAAAAAAGACTGGAATTATGTTTCTATGTCCTTCCTTCCTTTATCTAGAGCACACAATTTACCCATCGGATTCCCCCCCGTGTGTCGTCGCTGAGCCTTTCAGTGCCCTTTCAAGCCGCCAGTCATGGCTCTGATAAGTTGTTTGTAACCGATTATTATCAGTACTATCATGGGCAAAGATGCCACTACGAGAGCCGCGGCTTGAGCAGAGTAATCCGTATACCCTCTTGCAACAAAGTCGGCTAACCCAACCTGAACAGTCTTAGCTCTATTTGCTGTGAATATTATTGCTGTAAAGACTTCATTCCAAACCGACACAAGTAGTGTGATGGCCACTGCGCCTATGCCAGGTGCAGACAACGGCAGAACTATTCTTAGCATCCTTCCAATAGTGCCGCACCCGTCAACCCTTGCTTGTTGTTCTACCTCTGGCGGGATGGCTTTGATGGTGTTTTCCAACAAGAATGCGCTAAACGGTATGGAACCAACAGAATAGAGTAGAGCCAGACCTAGATGGGTATCATAAAGACCCAGCATGCTAATCCACTTGTAGAGCGTAAACAGTGCAGGTAACACCGGGATCATCATCACGGCATAAAGTAGCATCCTGAAGTAGCCGTGAAAGGCAGTTCTGTACCTTGCCAGAGTATAGCCACAGAAAAACGACAAAGGAATAACTATCACTGATGTCAGAACGAAAACTATTGATGTATTCAACACGTATCTTGGAAAATCACTGGATAACAGCACTTTCGCGTATTTGTCTAAGGTGAAGCCGTCTAGTGAGAAGACTCTTTTGAACGAAAAATCGAGCACAGGCATTCTGATGTACGATAGGGGCTTGAAACTTATCAGTAGCCCGTAAAGGAAGGGAAAAAGGAAGACCAGTATCAATATCAGCATAAGAACTGGTTTGAAGAAATCTCGGAATCTCATGGGTTTGTCACCTGGAGTATATCTCCGTGGGTTTAACGACCTTTGTGTAGACTATAATGAATAACGAGATGAACAACACTGAAATGAATCCTTGTGCGGCAGCCAAGTTGAACTTCATGCTCAGAAATCCCTCCTTGTACACATAGTAGAATATGAATGCGGTTCTGCCGCCTGGGCCGCCTGAAGTCAGTGCCAAGGGCAAGCCATACTCCTGCAGAGTCCATATTGTTTGAAGAGTTGCGAACAAAATTACTTGGCCCTTTATCCATGGGAAGTATATGTGTCTGAACATGGATAGGAAATGGGGAACCTCTAGTTTGGCGCTGTTAATAATCTCGTTTGGTATAGATTTCAACCCAGACAATATCACTAGGCTTCCGAACGCGCAAGCACCCCAAACACCCGCTATGATTATTGTTATCATTGCCTCCGGGTACGATGACAACCAGAGGATCGGCATATCAATTATCCCAAGCTTGAGAAGTATTGCATTAATCAGCCCAAACGAAGGGTTGAACAACCAACTGAACATAAGCCCTGCCATAACCGTCGAAAACATCCATGGAAGGAACCAGGTAGCCGCGACATACTGCTCTCCCCGCACATTATTCATTAAGAAAGACATGATTAGTGCGATCAGCACAGATATTGCAACATTACCGCCCATGTAAAGCAACGAGGCTGTAATACTCCTCTGAAAGTACACGTCCGTCAATGCTTTGATGTAGTTATCCAGGCCAACGAAATTGTTGTTCGGATCTGTGAGTGACAGGTAGACTGACGTGACAGCTGGCGCAATCCAAAAACCGACTATCACGAACAAAGTGGGCAGAATAAAAAGAAGGGGAGTATTGAAGGAAGATTTCCCGAGTTTCACTTTCTACCGAACCAGTTCTAATGCTTTCGCTGCAGCGTCGTCTAGGGCTTGTTGGGCGGATTTTTCACCATGAAGAGCTGCTGAAAGCTGCTGTCCTAGTACGGTCACTATGTCTCCCCATTGCGGAATGAGACCCTTTTCCCCTACCGGATAGTTGGTTTTTTGCTCTGTAATCGCTTTGAAGATGTCAGAAAGACCTCTGTCTTCCAGTGTTTTAACAACCCCGGGATCCTGTAAGGCCGATATCAGTGAGGGTATGTACGGACTATTCTTGACGCGCGCCACCGTGAGTGGGTAGTCTAAGGCTATGAACTTGGCTAGTTCGATTGCCAATTCTGGATACTTTGTGTAGGACGATACGACCATGCCGTCAGGGGCTGAGACAGTGCCTGAGGTCTTGATGGCCGGTACTAGGGTCCAACCGATCTTCCCCGTCACGCTAGATGTCTCGGGATTAAGAGGCACGTCAACTCCTGCCCAGTTCACCATCATGGCTGCGTTTCCGGCAGCAAAGGCATCACCTTCACCTACCCAGTCTTCATTCGTCCAAGAGCTTGGGTCCGTAGCGTTCGATTGTGCCAACGTTCTCATCCAGTCCAGTGCCCTTACGCCCTCGCTACTGTTCCATACGGGGACATTTCTGTCATAGTCCCACAGTTTGCCACCTGCAGCAGCAAGCCATACTATGAACTTGCAGACTAGAGGAACGCTGGCTTCTGACCATGAATCTACGTATCCATACACGTGCTTGTTGGTTTGTGCGTATATTCGTTCTGACATGCTCAGTAGTTCCTGAATTGTTCGGGGAGGTTCACTTATCAGGTCCTTTCTGTACCAAAGAATCTGATTGTCATCCAGATATGGAAACGCGTACAGCGTGTTCTTGTAGTACATCGGCGTTAATGTTGATGGCGCGATGCTCTCCAATTCACTGGCACTGATATAGTTGTCTAGTGGCAGAACTAGCTTTTTGTCGCCTAGAGAAGGAATGAAGTCACCCCACATGTAGACTATATCGTATGGAGTCTCACCTGCCTGCCCTGCGGTGACCATTTTCCCATATGCTACATCCGCGTCAGGCGCGTTGATGAACTCTACTGTAACGTTGTGTTTTTCGGCCCATCTCAGCGTGAGATTCACAGTGATGTCAGCGGCCCCAGTTCCAAGTTCCATCGCCACTGTTATTTTGGGTTTACTTGGGGTAGTGCCAGGTCCTGCTGGCGTCAGATATGTGGTGGTGAAGTACCATGTGAGAGCTGACGAAACTGCGGCAGCAATGATGACGGTGATTACGAAGAGAGACATCATTTTTCTGCTCGTGCTCGACATAAATTCCTCTCCTCATAGTTGAGTTGATCATTTCCCGCTAATAGGTCTTGTCATGTCACTTAGTTACTCGACAGATTAGGAGTTCCTGTACCAATCAGCCGGTAACCACTCCCTTTCATGTTTTAGCATATCATTTGCGAGTTCTTCGGCTTTGCTTGTTGAATCTACGTAACCGTCTGCTAGGAGGCTCTTGAGAAGCAAATTTCTATCTCGGCTCATGGCCGCATCTATCGCCAACTCGAAAGCATAAGCACGGTCCGTAGTTATCCCCGCGAGTTCTCCTGGTAACGAACCAACGTTCAGTGGATGTATGCCCGCTGCGTCAACTAGTGCGGGCACTTCAATTACTGGCCAGTGCGGAAGATTGTGAACGGCTCCGTTGTTGGTCACATTTGCGCCAGGGTAGAAGTAATCCCTGTTTAGAACGATAGCTTCAATCAGTTTAACTACGCCTAACCCTTCCTCCTCCAAACCTTCTTGGTCGATGAGTTCATCGACTTTTCTGGTGTCCGCCGCTATGCCCTCTAACTGCTCTCGAATAGGTCGTCTAAGTATGGGATCATAGACAGTGTCTTTCAGCAGAAGAGGGAACGAATACTTCTTGGCTGCCTCTTCGTTCATATACATGTGAGGAAGAAACTCAGCTATATGCCTGTCACCTGGCACTGGAAGCAAACCATGAACATTGTAGAGCTCGAATGTTAGAGGACCGAAATAGCCCTGCGGTACACCTTTTTCCTTTATCCTTTCCGGAAGGAGTTCGTACCCACGTTTTCCCTCAACGGTAAAATCGAGAATCCACGAAAAATGATTTGTCCCCCCCTCGAATATCCTTATCTTCTCTGCGCTAACACCGAAGTATTCAGACAGAAACTCCCACATCCCGAATATGCCCGTGCAGAACCCGAATGCTTTGATCTGTGTTTCCCTAATCACTGCCCTAGTCAGCGGAGTCAGCGGATTTGAGAAATTGAGGAAATACGCTGACGGAGAAACATCTCTTATGTCTTTTGCAATTTCGACGAAGACCGGGATATGTCTTAACGCTCTGAATATCCCCCCAGGTCCTACGGTATCGCCAACGGATTGCAAGATGCCGTACTTGGACGGGATCTCAACATCCAAATGTGTTGCTTCTATTCCCCCGACGCCAATTGTAGATATGATGAAGTCCGAATGCTCCAAAGCCTCTTTTCTGTCGGTGTATTTGCTAATCTTGAAGTGCTTAATGCCCCATTTTTTCCTACAGAGATTGAGCATTTTAGTGCCGACTGCGTAATTCATGTCGAGGGTTTCGGGGTCTATGTCAACTAGTGCTGTTGTCACCGACTTCTCTTTGGCCATGTCGCTCGCCATTAATCCCTTGAGCAAAGAAGAGGTGAAGCTTAGACTCCCAGCGCCAAGAAGAACTATGTTTATTTCTTCCACCTAGATGGTCCCCCCAATCCGTCTCTTCTCTTCAAGATTTTCTTGTGCTTTTGCAGAATGCTCTCAAAGATAGCTATAATTGTACGCACTGCTGGCTGTCGGGATCAAAAAACTTCGTTTTGTCCGCAGGAATTGAAAAGTAGACTTTTTCCCCAATGTCATACGCTTTTGCACTGTCAACCTTCGCTTTTATGATGCTCTTTCCGACTCGCAGACTGACAATTGCCTCGGAACCCAGCAGTTCAGAAACGACTACTTCTGCTGGATAGCTCGACGGGGCGTTTTCCGCTTGCAGTGTTATGTAATCGGGCCTTATTCCCAATAGTATTTTGGGCCCATAGCCTCCCTTAACTATCTCTGAAATAATCGCTTCTCCAACATCAATATCTAATCCCTCAAAAACAAGTTTGTAACCGGAATCTACGCGTCTTATCTCACATGGCAATAAGTTCATTGCAGGTGAGCCTATGAAGCCTGCAACGAAAACATTACTTGGGTTGCTGAAAAGCTCCCTGGGGGCACTCACGGCCATTACCCGACCTTTATCCAGGACAGCAAGTCTGTCGGCCATCGTCATAGCTTCTACCTGGTCATGTGTGACATAGACCGTCGTTATGCCCAGCTCCTTTTGGAGACGCTTCAGGGTGGCTCTCATTTCGGTTCTAAGCTTCGCGTCAAGATTACTTAGAGGCTCATCCAGAAGCCATACCTTGGGATTCCTGATCAATGCCCTAGCCAGTGCTACTCTTTGCTGCTCTCCTCCTGAAAGTTGAGTGGGCCTTCTGTCGAGAAGATGATCGATTCCTAGGAGTTTAGCCATTTCAATTACCTTTTTCCTTATATCGGCGCTAGTCAATTTCAGCTTCTTGCGCCTCATCCTTAGTGGGAAAGCGATATTGTCAAAGGCGGACATGTGCGCATACAAAGCATAGCTCTGAAAAACCATTGCTACATCTCTGTCTTTGGGGTCGACGGGGTTGACTAGTCGGTCGTCTATGTAGATCTCGCCTTCGTCTGGTTTTTCAAGGCCCGCAATAAGCTTCAGTACGGTTGATTTGCCGGAACCTGATGGACCTAGTAGAACAAAGAACTCGTTGTCGTTTATGTCAAGCGGTACCGAGTCTACGGCTACAGTATGCCCATATTTCTTGGTTAAGTCTACAAGCCTTACTTTAGCCATGGTATGTCTCCGAACACTCGAAGCCTATCACTTCTCATCACATCCTGTGCCGTTCCCACATCTAGGGCCCTTGGGTGCGTTTAGCACTATAGAAGTTACTCTACTTTTTACGCCTTTTCCCCCCATATTAACCTGCCTAGTTTTGTCCCAACGTTTGAGGCGACAGGAACAATTGTGTCCCATCCCATCTGGAGCTCAAACCATCCCCGAACTCGGTCTTGAGAATCTAAGAATACTACTCAAGACTTTAGCTTTGTTGCTTTGAGATTATGTGTGCTCGCAATCTAATTTTTCTGGGCTGCGTAACTGGCTCGTAAGGTTAGAAGGGTTATGTTCGCGAGTTCTCTCTGGATCTTAATCCATAAGCGAACGATGATAGGAACACGATGAAGACCAGCAAGAGTGGACTCAACGCGCTGTTCGTTGTGTGTGTATCCTTTGGCGTCATAATTCGAACCGGTCAGTCCGTCAATTTTGGTAGGCTGGTGCGGGCGCTGGAATTTGAACCGTCAGAGAGGGTGATTCTTTGGGCTGGTTTTGAACCCGAATGGGTATAGATCCCCGCGGGCCCGCCACAATATCCACACACACGAAAATTCATTCCTTCACGTTAGGGGAGGAATCCCCTAAAACCCCTCTTTCTTTCGCGGTTTGCTCGCTACGCTCGCAAAGTCAAAAGAAACAGCTGCTAGAAAAAGAAGAGATGGGTTTGCTAGAGTCAACGTCTTTTCTTAGTGGCGAGGATCGTGAGCGCTACGGCTGCTAGAGCTACTGCCATCCAAGGCGCCAATATCTTTACTTTCGCAACTGGGATTAAGATTCCTCCAACCGCGCGCCGAGATGCCAGAGCTATGTCGCCCCAGCCTTCCAAGTCATTCCAAACGGCGCCAATAGGCCAGATATTATGGCGGGGAGAAATCCCTCCGTTATAGTCGTGGGGTAGACTATCCCATTCTTCGGGTGAGGAGAATCCGACTGTGCTTCCCGGGGAAGCTCCTATCAGGTTCAATGGTATCTTGAACTCGTATATCCTGTGATCTATGGGTGTGGTCGGGCTTGATCCGAATCCCATTCCGCCAGCAAGACCTAGATGCTCACCCTCTGAAGCATAGCAATGAAGCTTGAGAGATCCAGGGGACCCGGAAATCGCGGCCAAATTATGTTCCAAATCTTTAATGCCGGAGAAATACCCCAAGACAAAAACAGTGTCAACGTCTTCCGTCCAGAGACCGTCATTACCGACATCGAATGCGAGTACGCAATAGTCACCGTCGAGAGCATTGCCAGTATCATCAGTGTAATCACCCGTCACTGTTCCTGCATCCACGCAAATGTAAAGGTAGCTTCCGTCATTAATGATGTAGACGTATGTATGTATCGGACTCGTGATCTCTAATTGAGGATTCGTCCACTCGTCGTCTGGGAAGAAAGCGCCGTCTATAGTAGGCGGTTTTGAAGCCCATCCGCTGTTGAGCGGAGGCGGAGGAGGAGGCGGCGTTGGAGCCAAAGCAACTGGAACTCCTATGCAAACTACCAAGACTATTAGAAGAAACAGCGATAGAGCTGAAGCCTTAATCTTCAAAGATTCATCAACCAAATAATTAGGTTCTCAGCTGAGAATTTAACGATTTCGAGTTTGGCCTCCGCTTGCGTTTACCCAGCAAGGAAAATTTGCGTGTGTGTGCCCGCCACAATATCCACGCACAAAATAATTATCTTGCGCTGTCTCTGTTCGGCACCGTAGGTACCTTGAAGTGCTGGATGGCTTTCTTCTCGTCGCGGAGGATGGTTGTCATGGACACGCCTATCATAAAGGTCTCGATGCGTCTTCTAGGCCGAACGCGAATCCATATGTTCTCACCAAAGAGTTCTGTGTCTGATCTTCTTGCTAGGCGGCGGAGGATGAGTCGGAACGCTAGGGGCGCCCGGTCCAGTGCTGCGTTGGCTTCCGTATCATCGGAGGGCAGGACTTCGGCAATGCCTTGAAACTGGATGCTCCGCGGCGGAGCGGGAATTAGAGGCCAAGGCACCGGAATATGCACCGCGACACGCGGACTCCGGCGTAGGTTCAGAGCTTTCACAGTCCTTGCGCCTGTTGGAATGTAAATGTCCAAGCCTCGGGCGAAGTACCCTACCCCGGCGACATGAGGACCGTCTCGCCCCTGCGTGGCCAATACGCAGAAGTTGTGCTTGGCGATAAGTCGAGTGAGGTCTTCCAGAGTGTATGTCACGGATACTACCTTCCGGCTATCTGTAGGAACAGCGCGGCTTTCAAGATTACTCTCTCAAGCTAAACAACCTACTTCTTTTGACTTAGAGCGAAGCGAAAGAGAAAGAGAGGTTTTAGGGGGTTCATCCCCTAATGTGAGAAAAACAACTATTCTGTGTGTGTCCGCTAGGTAGAGCACACACATTGTTCCTTAGCCCACTGTTAGGGAATGAATCCCCTAACGACCCCACCTTGTATGTTTTTGAGGAAACTGGTTAGTTAGCGGGGAAAGTGATTTGAGATGATGCGTATGTTACCTCATGTTTTAGTATCCGTCATGATAGGTATGTCTTGAAAGTGCTGTGCCAGATTTGGTCAACGCGGTTTATTGTTATTCTACTGATTGCATGCTAACGCTCGGTGAATCAAAAGAAACGAATGCTAGAAAAGAGGAGTGCGTTTGTCGGGGTTTACGCCCTGCGCGGCGACCGAAACAGTTGCAACCCCAACCGGTCCGATCAAATTTTCACCGTCAGTATTGATGCTTGACCACGATTCACCGTATCCCCGTGTCGATTCGAATGTCAAGCCTTACCGTTTTCCCAGATTCGATTTCTATTTCTTTGGGGACATCGGCGCTCGAGTCCATACCGATCCTGTTTATGTCCACGATGTACCTGCCGGGATTCAAAGCAACCTTGTAGTTGCCCGTTGGATCCAAGGATACTATTGCAACTATCGATGATCTATCTGATGCGAAGACGATGATTTTTCTTGCCTCGTAGGCTTGAGCTATCTGGTCCTGTGTAAGATTGCACGGTTCTACGGGACACAACGGTCCTATCTCAACCTTACCCTCCAGAAAACCAACATCTTTCAGGATATTGTCCACTTGAAGTTCAAACGTGTCTCTTACGTCATTCACCTGCACAGTGTAGATTCCCTTTTTCAACCCAAGAACGTCAAGAGGAACGACTCTGTTGAATGGTGTAATCACCTGTGCGCATACGGCATTAGAAGGCCGATGAGTAATGATGGTGACGACAAACGTAGATCCTTCCCGTATCGTCGTAACCTTGCCAATCTCTGTACAACTGTCTGGAAACTCTCCATACACAACCACATCCACTTGAACAGGAAAGGACTCGAGAATAACGACCTCAATATCCTTGACTTTTGCAAGTTCTTCAATCACTGTTCTATTTCCTTCCTTGAGCGTAGCCGTGTACCATACGCCGATACAGAACGCTGCAACTACAATGACAATCGCTGAAACCGCGGTCAACCTTCTCTTAGACATCTTGCATCAAGCAATCTACAATCACTATGGTTGCGGTAATATTCTTTTTCTCTCGTATCGATGGCCATATAGGCAAAAGTAATTGCAGCAGTCGCCTCTTCCAAACTGCCCTTGACAAATAATCTGCCAGTCTCTCGGACACTGTCTTAAGATGTGTAATGGCTCCTCGTAGAGCGAGAGAAATCCTTTGGAATCACCTATATACGGAATGATCCATAACGCGTGCCGAAAGAGAGTTACGACAGCAAATTTTCGGGGACAAAATACAGAAGGCTAGAAAGGCTCAAGAGAATAAGAAAGTTTCAACATCATCATAGTCAAGAAATGGGCTTCTCACTTGCAAGCAGCTATCCGATATAATCAAGGA
>Ga0315306_10001256_pt1 | contig 12192 bp, 9 predicted proteins | sample TDP1_MG_FD_203803 | JGI IMG/M metagenome (GOLD analysis project Ga0315306, IMG submission 203803) | Freshwater sediment microbial communities from Lake Towuti, South Sulawesi, Indonesia - TDP1 | ecosystem: Environmental > Aquatic > Freshwater > Lake > Sediment | place: Indonesia: South Sulawesi... | reverse complement strand
CCCGCTGTTACGTTCATCGCGACTGCTTCTGCTGTCACCGAGGTCGGGGCGGTACCTGTCTTCGTCGACGTGAACCCCGAGACTGGCGGCATGAGCGCTGAAGCCCTCGAAAAGGCGGTTACGCCAAGGTCTAAGGCTGTCATCGTGGTCCATTACGGCGGCTATCCGGTGGACTTCGACGCGATCCTGCCCGTCGTGAGGAGGCATGGGCTCCGGTTGATCGAGGACTGCGCCCACGCTCACGGCTCGGAATGGAAGGGAAGGAAGGTGGGCGCGATCGGAGACCTCGGCGGCTTCTCCTTCCAGGAGACGAAGTCCTTGACGGCGGGCGAAGGAGGCATAGTGCTCACGAACAGCCCTGAGTTGGAGGAGAAGGCGAGGCTGATCCATAACATCGGCCGCGTGGTAGGCAAGCCGGGCTACGAGCATTACGTGCTCAGCTCGAACTACCGGATGACCGAGTTCCAGGCGGCGCTGCTGCTGTCAGAGATGAGGCGTCTACAGGAGCAGACGGATGCCAAACACCAGGCGGGCGAGTACCTCGCGAAAGAGCTGAAGGCGATCGGAGGCGTCGAGCCGCTCAGGAGAGAACCGAGGATAACGAAGCGAGGCTACTACTTCTTCGTCGCAAGATACGATTTGAAGGCATTCAATGGTCTCTCGAAGGACAGGTTCCTCGAGGCTCTCAACGCGGAGGGTGTGCCTGCTGGGAAAGGCTATGGGATGCCGCTCTACAAACAGCCTGCGTTCAGGAGGGAGAACCTAAGGGACATACTACCCGCGCCAGTCTATTCACCGCCTGAATACGAGAGGCTCAATCTACCGGGCGCCGAAGAGTTCAGCGCTAGGGAGGTAACGATACCGCACACTGTGCTCCTAGCCGGAGAGCCAGGCATGGACATGATCGCGAGGAGCATAAGGAAGATCAAGGAGAACGTCTCAGAACTCACGTAAGGCGCAGGGGCGCTAGAACGAGAAAGCTCGGCTCGGGTTCGCTACCGTCAGGCGATCCCAGGTCTTGGCCGAGACACCTGACGCTAAGAGCTTCTCCCGGAACTCCGTGACTAAGTATGTGTAGCCCCGGACCTTGCCCCCTCCGGGCTCGCCCACGTTATACCACCCAGCGTCCTGAGATAGGAGAAGCCTATCTTCGTAGCCTTCGTCATGCATCGTCTGGATGAGAGCTACATGATACCCTGGTGGCCTCGAGCCGATCGAGTCGAACTCAACCCAAGCGCCCTCCTCGGCGATCTTAACGTGTATGGCTGGGTCAAGGTTCGCGTCTGCGTGGACTACGATCAGGCGGTTCGCCGAGACACCTTCATCCTTGAAGATATCGATCTCCTGCAGAGCTGTAGCGCCGGCCGGGGTGTGCTGGGCCACTACTGCTCCGGTTCGCTTCGAGGCCCTCGCGGCTGCTCGAACGATCTTCTCCTGAACCGGTATCAGAGGCCCCTCGTTCACCGCGATCTTGATGAAGCCCGCCTTGACACCTGTTCCTTCGATGCCATTCTCGATCTCTGAAACCCAGAGGTCTGCCAACTGATCGACGGCAAGGCTCCAAGCGTACTTCGGAAGATAGGGCTCCTTGTAGAGCCCCGTGTTCGTCACAATGTTAAGCCCTGGCTGAACCGATAGTTCCCTTAGAACCCTGACATCACGGCCTAGAAAGTTAGGGGTGCAATCGACGAAGCTCTTGACGCCTGCCTCCTTCACAGCGTCTAAGAACGGCCGCATGATTCTCACAACCTCGTCGACATCCCAGCGAGACCTAGAGGTCTTCTCGGCACCTATGAAGTCGACCATCACGTGTTCGTGGACAAGGGCAGGGCCGAAGCCTTCAGGAGAGATAGGGCCTAGAACCGTCTCAACCCTGGCCATGCGCCCGACCTAGTCCCTACTTAGACTTAAGGGTACACATCTCGGTCCATGGGGTGGTTTTATCCTTCGACGGATCGCCTACCGTATCCGCGCGTCGCCGCGGCTTTCTGAGCGCCCGAGCCCTTTCCGGCATAGACACCCTCCTCGATGAGCTTCCTGGCGTTGTTCTAAGCTACGCCGAAGGCGGCCATGAAGACCGCTAGGAGTTGCCCGACCAAGATGGCGCCCGCGGGGAATCCGCCTAGGCCTTATGGGTCTAGGTGAAGCCCGCAACGATAGGTGAGAGAGAGCCATTAGGACCGTGATCCCGACGAGGGCTCTCTGAACTCCTCAGCCACCGTGGGCGCCGTTTCTCTTACCAGCTCCGGGGCCTCTCTCCTGCTGTGGAGGAGCACGACCCCTATGACCGCTATCAGTACGAATGCGAGTGCTCCCGAGGCGAACAGGTTCTCTCTGAACTTTATGATCATAGGTGCGAAGAGCAGGCTTACTAGGTTTATCACCTTTATCATCGGGTTCAGGGACGGTCCAGCTGTGTCTTTAAGCGGGTCGCCTACGGTGTCGCCGATCACGGCTGCCTTATGCTCCTCCGAGCCCTTGCCACCGTAGTGTCCGTCCTCTATCCTCTTCTTCGCGTTGTCCCAGGCGGCGCCCGTGTTTGCCATGAAGACCGCCAGGAGCTGGCCGACGAGTATCACGCCCGCCAGAAAGGCGCCCAAGGCCACCTCGTTGAGCAGAAGCCCCACGACTATCGGTGTCAGTATTCCTAGAAGGGCGAGCCCGACAAGCTCCCTCTGAGCTGCGGATGTCACTATGGCTATGACCCTGGCGTAATCCGGGGCGACGGTGCCCTCCATGACTCCAGGGATCCTGAATTGTCCCCTGACCTCTCCAATGATCCTCGAGGCGCTTCTCCCGACAGCTCGCACGGATATCGAGCTGAACAGGAACGGCAGAGAGCCTCCTATGAGTAGACCTACGAATACCAGCGGGTCGGCTATGTTCAGTCCTATGGTTTCTCCAAGCCCTATCGACTCCGCGTAGGACGCGAAGAGGGAGATGGCCGCGATCACAGCTGAGGCTATGGCTATGGCCTTCGTAACCGCCTTGGTGGTGTTACCGGCGGCGTCTAGCCTAGCTAACGCCTCCTTGGTCTCACGGTCAAGCCCAGCCATCTCACTTATCCCGCCTGCGTTGTCCGCTATGGGACCGAAGGCATCCATCGCGACGTTGTTCCCCGTGTGCGTCAACATGCCTATCCCGGCTAAGGCGACGCCGTACATGGCAAAGATCGGGCTTGCGCCCGTGAAGAAGATCACTGAGGCTACTATGGTGGCGGCTATGACGAGCAGCGTCCACACGGTGCTCTCGAAGCCTAACGCTAATCCACTGAGCAGAAGCGGCGCGGCCCCAGTCTTAGCGGACCTCGCGATCTGGTCTACAGGCTTCCTAGATGGGCTTGTGAAGTAGTCAGCCAGCTTGTTAAAGCTAATAGCCAGACCTATGCCGACAGCGGTGGCGAAGAACACCCTCAGGTCATTCACGTAGTAATGCGCCAAGAATAGGAAGCTCACAGTTGATATGGCTGAAGATAGGTCGTAGGACAGGTCCATCGCCTTGAATGCATCTCCCTTAGTAAGCCTATCCGGCCAGAGCGCCACGGAATACGTCCCAGCTATGGTGCTTAAGACGCCTATCGCCCTGACGAGCAGGGGAAAGACTATCCACTTGAAGTCGAAGGGCTGTATCGCTAATCCCAGAAGCATCGCCGAGACCATGGTCACCTCGTACGACTCGAATATGTCGGCGGCCATTCCTGCGCAGTCTCCTACATTGTCGCCGACGAGGTCCGCTACCACAGCGGCGTTCCTCGGGTCATCTTCGGGTATGCCTTTCTCCAGTTTGCCAACAAGGTCTGCGCCCACATCTGCAGCCTTGGTGTAGATTCCTCCCCCGACCCTCATGAAGAGGGCGAGGAGTGTTCCCCCGAACCCGAACCCCAACAGTACCTGAGGCGCGGCCTTGAGATAGGTCATGAATATGATGGTTCCACCTAGGAGACCTAGGCCGTCGGTGAGCATCCCGGTTACTGTCCCTGACCGATAGGAGATCCTCAGGGCGTCTCTGAAGCTCCGCCCGGCGACGTAAGCCGTCCTTATGTTCCCTTGGACCGCCATGTTCATGCCTAGGTAACCGACCATCGCCGAGAAGAAGGCTCCCATCAGAAATGCGGCCGCTCTGCCTACTGATACTGCGAGAGGGGCCTCAGCCGCATACGCTGTGAGGTACAGGACTATCCCCAATAGGCCTAGGAGGAGGACTATCGACCTGAACTGCTGCTTCAGATAGGCGTTGGCCCCCTGCCTTATTGCGCCCCAGACGTCCAGCATTCTTCCCGAGCCTTTCGGCTCCTTCAAGACCTGCCTCGCCAGTAGAACCGCGTAGATCAGAGCTCCAAGCGATACGCCTATTATGCTCCAGAGACCCGTTTGCTCGAACAGCGTTGGGACCTCAGCCATAGAAACCCCCCAGTGCTGGGGAAGACGGACTATATTGACATATGAATAATATAACTCCTCTGATGGGCCTCCTAGCATTCAGCCAACGCAGCGTCTAGATAACCGAGATGCACTCTGAGAGTGGCCTCGGTAAACAAGTCGTCGTGCTTCCCACGGAGTCTAGGTCGGCTGAGACGCCGAGCGAGTCACCCTCTACGCAGGCCATCCAAGCTAAACAGCGGTAATCTCCAGAACCACGGCTCCCAGCCAGCTTTTCTCACAAGGAGCGAAATATTAAGCCTTCTATCGGACCTATGCCTCCGGCTGCATGGAGGAGTCATGAAAAGCCCGAGGCTCCACCGGCATGGCCTAACAGTCCTACAGCTATCTCGACAGGCCTATCGGCAGTGGGTCACGATGATGCTTCGAGACCTAAGGTCAACGGTCATGTCGAAGACATGACCCAGGTCTTGAAGGCTGTAACCCCACGAGAAGTGAGCTTTTATCAGGTCGCCGTCCTGCGTCAGGTTGTCCAGTCTGTGGAGGGCCTTCTCGCCCATAGCGGCGGTGAAGGTTGTCTCAGCGATAAGCTTCGCCTCGGCTTGGGTGACTCCGTCCGTTATGTCAACATCAACGTAGACATCGAGCTTCCTAGCCTCGTTGACGACGGCTATGAACCTCGTCGGCCTGACAGGTGGGCTGGGTATCTGCGCTAAAAGGTCCCATACATCGTCGCAGGTGGCCCCCGTCACGCCGCCAAACTCGTCTAGCGTCACCACAGCCCTGTGCCTCGTGACAACCTGGGGCAGTATGCGCCCAGACCTATCGCCGTGGCCCGGATGCCCCGTGGAATAGGTGACCACGACAACCCAGAAGTAGCCTGGAGCCGGCGGCTCATTCACCACTCTCGTCACGTCGGTGACTTCGAAGCCCTCCTCGAGGCCGTCGAACTTGAACGTGGCCGAGCTCTTCACTACGGAGACCGCGAGTCTTGCTGCCTCCTCACCGCTGACTGTTCCATCCTTGACAAGCTCAGCGACCAGGGCTTCAAGCCCTCTCCGGATGCGGTCAAGGTTCTCGGGTAGCGGCTCTTTGAGAGCCCAGTCATCGACCCACGACACGGTCTTGTTACCGGTCTCTTGGCCTTCGGTGTAGTAGGTGACCGTCAACGAGTACACGAAGTAGTCCGCCGCGCCGGGCTTTGCGCCGTAGGTTTCAGGCGTGACCGCCTGGAAATCGTTGCCGACGATCAATGCCTTGAGCCGGTAGAGTTCGTCTGTGGACAACCTGAAGGCTTTGTCGCCCCCGAACCCACGCGAATACCTGCCCGCACCGTCACGGTCGATGAGGAGCAGGTCGTTGGCACCAGCTATCCCGCCGGTTCTATGCAGTTCTGCTTTCAACGTGATCTCGCTGCCCTGATAGGACGAGACCTCTAGGTAGAGCCAGAGCTCTGGCGCATGCTCGGGCTGGTATTGGACTCTGCCCTTGACGGTTAGCTCCCCGTAAAGGTACCGGGCCGGGGCCCCCGCTGGAAACGATAGGATAAGGGCGCCCGTGGAGTCTCTTAGCACCCCGTAGGGGCTGGGGGACGCCCTCCACGGCTGGCTGGGCTCCGAGCCCCACGGCTCCAGCCTGCCGCGAAGCTCAACCCTCGTGCCGTTGAAAACGGAGGGGTGAGACAGTATGTCCGCTGCTTGAACCGTGGAGACGCCTCGTAGAAGGCTGTCCACGTAGATGGTCGCTCCCACCACCGAAACAGCTAAGATGCCTATCAGAACGATGACACTAGTCCTCATTATGGCCACCTCGCTACTCAGGAAACAAGAACCGGATATAACCCTAGCGTTTCATATCGAGAAACGGCGATCAACCCATACCTCGCAACCTCTCTCACTCGTCCAGCTTTCTGGATCACCTGAAACATAGATGGTGGTACTCAACGTCCCGTTTCCTTGGCTCGGGATGGTTGCTGTGTCGAAATGGAACTCCGCCTTCTCGCCGCTCCGTAGCGTCACGCTGAAAACGGCGTCGGCGAGGACTTCGAAGAAGCCGGGGTTGCTGAGGGTGATCCTTACCGTTACCGTCGGCGGTAGAAGGGTGAACGACGACACCCCGACGCGTACGACATGAACTTGGTATGGTACGTAGGCGGCGAGGCCAGTTGGGATTGCCACTATAACCGCCAGGACTGCAGCGATCGCAACGGTATCCAGTGACACTCTCCTCTCAGGCCTTGTGACTCTCAAAACCGCTCCGGAGTTTGGACAGAACGCATCTCTCTGGCCGACTTCCGTGCCGCAACGACTACAGTACCTCACGCCTCTACACCTCTCAGAGCCTTTCTCTTCCAAAGCCGGTAGGCGATAACGCCCAGTATGCCAGCAGGTAGCCCCCAGAAGAAGCCTTCAACACCGGCCCAATACAGGAACGTGAGAGCCGAAGCCTCACCTATCTCTAGCATCTCAGCAGACCGTATGGAGAACTCTCTGAAGGTGATGAAGGATGCGGGCGCTCCGACCAAGAACCCGAGGGTCAGGAAGACGTAGAGATAGCCTCTGCCGAAGGAAGCCGTGAGCAAAGCCACCCCGGAAGCCACTAGCAGAAGCCCCAGCGCGCTTGTCGCGTACCTGAGGGATTTGTTCAGGAGGATCCAGCTCTCTAAGATTCTTCTCTGAATCGTTCCCACAACGGGTAGGCCGATAGTTAGGAACCACAGGAGACAACCTAGCGAGATGAGCACAAACGCGATTCTTCTGAAGGTCATAGGCCTCCCTCCACTTGGATCGAGCGAAAACTCTTCACGGGTCGGCTGTGGTTTGCCCGTTCTAGGTCCCTTCCCACGCGTTCAGAGACCGGAGTTCTCTTTCCTCCCAGTCGGAGTTTAACCTGTTCCTAGCTTCGCCCTGATCTTGTCGAGGTTCTCCTTGGCCGGGATGCCTGTCACCAACGTCATTTCCCATTCTGCCTTGACCAAGTCGCAGCCGTAGTCGGGGCAGTACGCGCAGTTCTCGTAGCCTCTGCCGTGACAGCAAGCCCGTATCCTGCACCCTTACTGGCAATGCTCGGACCACGGCCCTTCCGCCGCCTAGCATCCATCATGACACCTATTGGCTGGGCATGGACGGCAGCTGACCCCTCAACACGTGATCATCGGCTCCTGCTGCGGCGGGAAGAGGTACACGGCTCCGGCTATGGCGTACTTCAGGAACGTTCGCCTTCCTATCTTACTTGGAGTACCGATACTTGCCCCTCCCTCCTCTTCCTTACTGATACTTCCCCCTCCCTGCCTCGTGATTTTCCTCGCTTAGCGATATAAGCTTCTCCGGGTCGCCGTGAGCCTCGTTAAGGTACTGGTCGATCTCAAAACGACTGGGCATCAGCGGAGCGTATCATCGTCACAGAAACCTGTTTGCAGGTGTATGTCATAGGCTTACTCCGCGACCCCTTCAGACTCTCTCGACGGGCTATGCTGTGTTGTCCTCTGGTTGACCAGGTAGATTCCGGTGAGGACAAGTATGGAGCCGATGAGGGACTTGACATCGACGGTCTCGCCTAGGAGCCACCAGCCGAAGCCGAGAGCCATGATGGGCACGATGAAGCTGGAGCCGGCGAGGGCGGTCGCATCTTCATCCCTGAGCAGGAAGAGCCAGAGCGTGGTGCCGATCGCGGAGGCTCCGACGCCTGCGTAGAGGACTATCTCCAAGTAGGTGGCCGAGAACGAGACAGAGGGGTTTTCAAGAGCGAGGCTGAAGCCGCCGAGGAACGGGAGCCCGATCGCCATCTGAAGGACGTTCAAGAAGACGGCGTCGACATGGTTGAGGAATCGCTTGTAGTAGACGGTGTTAGCTGCCCAGAAGAAGGCTCCAAGGATCATGATCATCGCCGGGAGAGAAAGCATGAAGGAGGAACTGGTCTCTAGGAAGAGAACTGACACACCTAGGAAGCCCAGCACGGTCCCTGCCAGCCGGAGCTTCGAGGTCTCCTCGTTCAGGAAGACCGCGGCCAAGCCGAAGACGATCAGCGGCTGCGTATACGTCAGCACAGCGCCCATGCCCGAGCTGTAGGACGAAAGCCCTATGTTCGTCGCCGCGAAGCTTCCCACATTGAAGAGGCTGACGACTACGATCTTCCCAAGCGTGCCCCAGTCTCTGGGCATCGGGGGCCTGACGAAGAGCAGCAAGACGAGGAGGGCTACAAGAGAGAGCAGGAACCTGTGAAAGACGAACGTGAAGGGCGGCGCCAGGCTTAGCCCCCGCTTCATCACAGACCAATTCGACGCCCAAAGCAGGACCATCGTTACGAAGAGAAGCCAGCTACGAGGCCTCAACGAGACGCTGCACCAGAGCGACCACGCAAGATGGAACCACCATAAAACGGTTTCGCCAAACTGTCTTGCCTCCACGCAGCTCCCTCAACGTAAGGATGATCCAAACGCCCTGGTCAGCCTGGCATAGGGGCTCCACGAAAGCCCTAAAGCTGCGGCTCCGGGACTAACGCTTGCAGCTAGACCGGTCTCAGCGTTGGCGGAGCGATGCCTGGCGCTGTCAGCCTACGCTTGAGGCTTCCGTCTCTTGCTCCACACTACGAGGAGGACTACGGCAACTACCGCGACGGCGCCTGCTATGTACGCCCAAGGCAGTTCCTCTGATACGACTGGCGTGAGCTTCAGCTGCTCCGAGGTGACATCCAAGGATTGTACTGCAGGGAGGCATTGGCCGAAGTTGGCAATTCCCTGCCCCGCGGCGTGGTTCACCGCCTCGAGGACGATGTTCTCTGTGGCCGAGAGCTTGTGGACGCCCTCCGTGATGGGCAGGGCTTCATCGGGCTTGAGCTGCAGCCTAACGTCGTCTACTGTGACGACGGTCTCCTTGTACGCGAAGACGTAGGCCTTTCCGGGCGGGACATAGACGTACGCCTCTTGGCCCGCCTTGAGACCTGCCACGGCGATGCCTCCGTCGCGGTCGTCGCTCTTGAACATGAGGAGGATCGGCTTGTCGCTCTTGACAGATATCTGCACGACCTTTATCGGGAACTGCGAGTCTTGGCCAGCTGCAACCTTTTCTTCCCCAATCTTCTTCCTATAGTCCAAGTCTGCGACCGACAACGTGGCGTCCTCTCGGGACGAGGCGACGAAGGTCAGGTTCCCTCTCGCCCAGGAAGCGCCCCAGTTCTCGGCCTCAGTGCTGCTCCCGTAGAAGAGCGTGCCCAGGAAGCCGCCCGGAACCGCGGGGTAGAAGCACGGGCTGTCCGTTGTAAAGGTCTGGAGCATAACGTTACCCGTGGAGACAAGCCTATAGACCCGGTAGGGTGTGAACTCTAGGGCTCTACGCTTGTTCGCCTTAAGCTCGAACCCTGCAACCTTGTTCCCATCTGCGTCGTAGATCGAGACTTGGCTGTCTTCCAAGGCGTAGGCGTTGAAGGGCAGCCCAGGCGGGATAGCCCAGGTGCCTGACTGGAAGAGCCCGATCTTCGCCTGCACAGCCATGAAGACGAACTCTCTCCCAATGTAGCCTCCTTCGACGCTTGTGAAGAAGGTGCTGATCATCGCCTCAATCATCTCCAGGCTGACGCCTCCCATCAAGACGGCTGAGACGGGTTTACTCGCTACAACCTTGAAGAACGTGTTGTTCGACAACGTCAAGGTGACGTTCTGAAGCTTGTCCACCGTGAACTCTTGGACCAAAGCCTCATCGGGCAGCTTGTAGACTCGAACCCTTGTCCCATCCAGGTTGCCTACGACTGCGAGAAACGCCTTCGTCGTGTTGTAGGTCGCAGCTTCCGTGTAGATGTGCCTGTTCAACCGGCCCGAGATGTTCGCGGGCACAAAGCCATAGTACACATATTCATTCTCAACTCCTTGAGCCCTCGTCCCGCTGGTGCCAAGAGAGGTCGCCGAGAGGAGCGGGAGTGCAAGTAGCAACAATGCTAGACCATTCACGTGCAGGGAGTCCCTCAAGGTGCGCCGCCGGAAACCGTAGCAGGTTCCAAGAACGGTGTAGGCAGACTTGTCGATTTAAGCTTGCCGCCTTGCCAGCAAGCCTTCGAGGCCACGGCCTGCTCAGACTTGCCTCATCCGTCTATGCTGTCAAACAGGCTCTACTTCGGGGCGATCTTCGGCGGAGCCTTGGCCTTTGTCACGCTGATTTCGTCCACGCCGCGGATCGCCACGCCGTTGCCCTCCAAGACTTTGGTGACTTGGTCGAAGCTGATGTTCGGTCCCTGAATAGTGAGTCTGACCGTCTCTGTCCTGACGTCCACCTCGGTTACAACGATATCGCACTGTTCCACGCCTTCAACAGAGCAGATCGTCTGCGACAGGTCGATGATCGAGGCCTCACGGGGCTTCAGGGCATCTATCAGTAGACGCCTGATCTGAGCTGATGCCATGTCGATAACGCTACTAGACTCCATTAAGCTCATAAGCCTTAAGGCGATCGTCCCGCCCGGAGCTGCGCTCTCGACAGGCTACGCTCTGAGGAACAGGAACAGAAGGACAGCCGTCAAGGCTCCCGCACCGGCCGTCAGCAAGCCATGAAGCCAGATGCTCTCCTTCGATATCTTGCCAAGGAAGATGCCCAACGCGAAGAGCGTTACCAGGTTCAGGACGATGGAGGCTGACAGCGCCAAATCGACCGGCATGGGAGTCAGCCGTGCGAATATGAGGGGGGAGAGCGGAATCAAGGCGGCAATGGCGGGGGACACCCCGTCCACGAACGCTACCCAGTAAGCGGCAGCCCGAGAGGCCTTCCCGATCAGGGTATCCTGGAGGTCTTTGAACATGTGGGTTTCGAGCTCCTTCAAAGCCCGGCTCCTCTCTGCTCGTTCTGCCACGTACGCCCCGATGCCTCCCGACAGCCCCATCGCGAGGCTAGCACCTACCCCGGCGCTTATGATGACCTTAGGCTCGGCCTCGCCGCCGACGAAGGCCCCAACTATGACTCCCAGAACAGTCAGAGCTCCATCAAAGGCGTTCATGACAAAGTACCGTCGGGCAAGCTCATCGGCCTCGGCGAGTTCGACGTAGTAGCGAAGCGTCTTCACCCAGCGCCTGACAGACCAGGTTCCTCTTGCGGAGCTCCCCGGACCCAGTGACTGTTCCAACTCACTACTCTTGGCCAGACTCGGACGGCCTAACAGGTTGAGCCAGATACACCGAGCTGCAACAATAAGGGCGAGCCTAAGAACGTGTCTCGGAATTTAAACCTACGGCAGAGGCGTCGACAAGGCGTTCTTTATCACGGCGGGGAGCAGGCCGTGTTCGAAATTCGTCCCTCTCGAGGAGAGAAGAAACTGTGGCTCGAAGAGTCTTTAACTAGACGGAGAACTGTAGGCTTGTGCGCACTCGGTTGAAGACCTACCCAGGTGTGGCTTCATGGCTCTAGGCAGGCTTGGGGCGTCGATCCACGACGCGATGAGGAAGATCCTCAGAGCTTCCTCAGTGGACGAGAAGGCGGTTAAGGAACTCTGCAATGACATCGTCAGGGCGTTGCTGCAAGCCGACGTGAACGTTCAGCTCGTGATTGGGCTCTCAAAGAGGGTGGAAGAGCGGGCCCTCCGCGAGAAGGTGCCGCCTGGTATAACGCGTAAGGAACACGTCGTGAAGGTTGTCTACGAGGAGATGACGAATCTCCTTGGAAGCGAGGCTGCGGCTCAGCCAAGGATCAGCCCCGGCAGATTGAACACTATGATGTTCGTCGGTATCCAGGGCTCTGGGAAGACAACCTCAGCGGTCAAGGTGGGAAGGTTCTTCCAGAAACGGGGCTTCAAGGTGGGCCTGATCTGCGCTGACACCTACAGGCCTGGAGCCTAC
>Ga0315306_10001255_pt1 | contig 12215 bp, 12 predicted proteins | sample TDP1_MG_FD_203803 | JGI IMG/M metagenome (GOLD analysis project Ga0315306, IMG submission 203803) | Freshwater sediment microbial communities from Lake Towuti, South Sulawesi, Indonesia - TDP1 | ecosystem: Environmental > Aquatic > Freshwater > Lake > Sediment | place: Indonesia: South Sulawesi... | reverse complement strand
CTCACCTGAGGAGAGCCTCTACCTTGTGGCCGAGGGGAAAGTGACGGTCAAGGACAAGGACGACCGCGAGCCAGCGTTCAGAGAGCTTGCTGAGGCTTTCCTGCGTAAGGATGCAGAGGTCTGGACCCGATACCTTGTCTTCAGAGACCTGAGGAGTAGAGGGTACGTCGTAAAGGAAGGGTACGGACTCGGCCTCGACTTCAGGGTCTACGATAGGGGCACATATGGGAAGGAGCCAGCGAAACTGATCGTGGTTGGCGTCTCCGAAGGCAAGCCTCTAAGGATCGATGCGCTCGTCGAGAATCTGAAGATGACGCAGAGTTCGAAGAAGGAGCTTGTGCTCGCCGTCATCGATAGAAGAGGAGAGGTGGTCTACTACGCAGTATCACCCCTGGGATTCTAGTCCAGAACCGCCGGCGCGGACTGGGCCACAAGCCGGTCTGGAAGCGGCAGGTAATCCCTTCAACCTTAGCCGTGAGGCCTTCAGGTCGGGATTCACACCCGCGCTGGAAAGCTCTCCACAGTCATCGTCGGCCATGCGAGATTCGGTAGGGAGCTGAGCAAAGCATGGGAAGAGCGGCCAGGAGGTTCCAACCGCTCCGTGGCATGAAGGACTACCTGCCCGAGGACCTAGCGAAGCGGAGACACATCGAGGATACGATCCGACAGCTTTTCCACCTTTACGGTTACATGGAGGTTGAGACACCCCCCCTCGAGCACTACGACCTGTTAGCTGCCAAAGTCGGAGATGAAACACGGCGAGCTATGTATACGTTCAAGGACCTCGGTGGAAGAGATGTGGCGCTCAGGCCGGAGGGGACAGCGCCAATAGCAAGGCTTGTAGCGACGAAGCTCAGGACGGCGCCAAAGCCACTAAGGCTCGGATACATCTGGGACTTCTTTCGGTACGATGAGCCTCAGCTTGGAAGGCTTCGACGCTTCTATCAGGGAGGGTTCGAGCTCTTTGGGGTCCCAGGTCTAGAGGGAGACCTGGAGATCCTTACAGTCGCCCTAGACCTGATGACGAGGCTTGGGTTCACAAGGTTCAACGTGAAGGTGAGTAACGTCGCAGTCTTAAGGGGGCTCCTAAGCCAAGCAGGAGTCCCAGAGGATGCCCAGAACGCGATCCTGTCGCTAGCTGACAAGAAGAAGTACACGGAAGCCCTAAGCCGCCTAGAGAGCTCAAAGGTGCTGCATGAGACGGTCAGATCGATCTCAAGGCTATTCGGTCTTAGGGGCTTGGACTACCCGAGCCTTCTCCGCGAAGCGACGGAGGTCTGCGGCCGATGCCCTCAGGCTGTCGAGGCGCTCGGTTCACTTCGAAGGCTGCTAGACGAGACCAGAGGCATCTTCCCCCGTGCGGAACTGCTCGTCGACCTTGGCTTTGCCAGAGGCCTAGAGTACTACACCGGCCTCATCTTCGAGATCTTCGCTTCCCAGCTCGAGATCGCGTTGATAGGTGGCGGCCGCTATGACAGGCTCGTTGAACTCTTCGGAGGTGAGCCCACGCCAGCTGTCGGTTGCTCTCCCGGAATAGACAGGTTGCTTCTAGCCATGGAGAAGGAGGGACTCACGACCGCAACTGAGCCTTCAAACCTCGTCTACCTGGTTCCACTAGAGAGTAAGTCTGCGGGTCAAGCAGCCCAGATAGCGTATCAGCTCCGAAGCCTAGGTCTGCCCGTGGAGACCGACGTATCAAGGAGGGGCCTCAAGAGAGGGCTGGCCTACGCTAGCCAGAAGGGTTTCCCCTTCGTGGTGATCCTCGCTGAAGAAGAGGTGAGGAGGGGGAAACTCATCTTGAGGTACATGAGGCATGGGACTCAACGAGAAGTGACGTTCGAAGAGTTAACCGACGAACTCAAGCGGTTCTCTGGGAGCAGATCGCTCAGCAAGGCCGAACTCATGCACGGAAAATCTTAATAAACACATGGTCTCAGACATCGCCTGGTGCCCAGGTAGCTCAGCGTGTCCCTATTGTGGAAGGGCGCGATGGAGAGCGTCCGGCTGAAGACCGGATGCGCTTGGCGCAGGAGGAGCGTCGGCGCCGGAATGTCGCTGGTTCAAGCCACTGGGAGGCATTCGCTCCTTGTGGGAGAATCCGGCCCTGGGCACCTCTATCCGCACCCATGCGGTGATCCCGAGAGGCAGCTGGCTACCATAGTCGCCTTGCGTGGCGCTGCCTCGCTTGCCAGGGAAGACAAAGGGTGGAGGCTCTACAACGACCTACAGCATCGATGATGATAGCCAGAAGAAAGCTCAGAACGAGATGAGTCTCCTCAACTCACGGATGGAGGCGCTCGCGCGCGCCAGGGCCGCGCTCACCGGGGAGACAAGGCTGCTCCGCGCTGAAAGGGACAGGTTGAACAGCGAACACCGCGAGGTAACGGGCAAACTCAAAGAGCTCAGGTCGAGAGAGAGGCAACTTAGGGACCATACCGACGAGCTAAGAAACAGGATCGTGGAAACCAGAAGCGCTTCGGTTTCAGCACAAGAGCAGGCCGAGCAGCTGAGGGTTAAGGTCGACAAGGCGAAGTCCCAGGCCAAGAGGAACCCCGAAGACGTGAGCAACGAACTGCGGGAACTCAACTGGGAACTCCAGACATCGCCGACCAACATGACCAAGGAGAAAGGACTGATGAAGCGGATAAAAGAGGTCTCGGCCGAGCAACACCTCCACGAAAGAATAGGTGAACTTGAGCTTCGCCTAGCAGAGGCGCAGGCAAGACGACTTGGCTTGAGGCTTTCCCTGAGCAGAGACTGGGAGGCCTTGAAGGGACTGCGTGATGCTCGCGACTCCCTGCGAGAAGAGATAGCTGAGCTTTCGGCTAGAGCAACGTCGGTGAAGAGCAAAGCTGATGAGGCTCATCAACGCTACTTGGAGAAGAGAGTGAACCTGGAGACCCTTGGCAGTGAGATGAGGAAGATTGCCCTCGAGATGGAAGGTCTGAGAGACCAGCTCGAAGCGAGACGTCAGGAGGAGGAGAGGAGCAAGTTGAAGGCCATAGCCGGTGAGGCTCGGAGAAGGCTAGGAAGGGGAGGCAAGATCACCTTTCAGGAACTGCAGGCCCTCTCGGTAGACGAACCAGCATAACCCTTAGGCCGGAGATGAACGTGGTAGAGACCGGGAAAGAGCCTAGGAGCTTGGTCATCCTCTGCGTTGACAGAGACGACGACATAGGAACTAAGACCGGCATACCAACACCTCTCGTTGGGAAAGACGCAGTCCTGAATGCCGCAACACAGCTGATCGTCAAAGACCCCGAAGAGGCGGATGCCAACACCCTCTTTGAAAGCCTGAGGGTCCTAGATATGCTTCGGTCTCGGGCTAAGGATGAGACATACGAGGTCGCGGCTATCGCGGGGTCAAGCCTTGGAGAGATAGAGGCTGACCGGAAGATCGCCAGGGAGATCCAAGAGGTCCTTGAACGATCCTCAGCCGAGGCCGCCATTCTGATCTCGGACGGCTACACGGACCAATCGGTCTCGCCCATCATTCAATCCTACGTTCCTATCGTCTCTGTTCGGAGGTTCGCGGTCCGCCACAGCGAAGCCCTTGAAACGAGCTGGTTCATCTTCACAAGGTACCTCAAGATTCTCTTCACCGACGAGCAGTACGCAAGGTGGACGCTAGGAGTACCGGGCATTCTGGTACTTATCCTGACCTCGTTCTTCGCCCTGAGTTTCCTCTACCCGCAGGTTCCCTTCTCCACGTACGGCACCGTAGTGGCTCTGGTCATCATAGGTGCCGCCCTGATCGTGAAGGGTTTCGGCATAGACAAAGCGGCTGGATCCCTTGTCTCAGACGTCGCCGCCAGACCGTCGGTGCTAGTCAACGCCTTCGGAACAGTCGCGGGCACAGTCATCTGCATCCTAGGCCTGCCTCAAGGCATCGCCAAGGTTCAGAACACCGTGCCCGCGGGGTACATGAATGACCTCGCAATGTTTCTCTCGTATGGAAACCTGATATCAGCGGCGTTCATAGAAGGGGCAGTCGACTACTTCATGATTGGGATATCGGTGGTACTCATCGGACGAGCTGTGTACTACTTTTTCGTCAGAAGCGAGAAGATGTGGTCCAACTCCGTAGGCGTCGTCGCCGCTGTCCTCGTAGCTCTCACGCTGAGGAACGCAACCAACATGCTAAGGGAGATACCTGAGAGCGTGACAGACCCGACGGCGCTGAGCTTCTTCACGTGGATCACCTTGGGCATACTCCTCACGATTCTCAGCATCATGATTGTGCATAGACTGAGGCGACGGTTCTCGCAGTACTTCAGCAGGACTGACGAAGGTTGAGGTCGAAAGGCAGCCATCCCATAGGCGTCGTAGGAGGAACTGGGTTCGAGACTGTCCTCAGGCTAGAGGAGGCTAGGAAGATCGAGACGCCCTTCGGTGAGACGCCGGTGGTCCACCTGGGCCAGATCAATGGACGTGACATGGCCTTCCTACCACGACATGGGGCTGCGCATAACGTGCCACCTCATCGAGTGAACTACAGGGCAAACATCTGGGCTCTGCACAGAGTCGGGGTTAGAAAGCTCATCGCAACGAACGCCGTAGGAGCGATCAACCCCGCTATCAAGCCGGGCAGCCTAGTTGTCCCCGACGACCTGATCGACTTCACGAAGAACAGGGCCAACACCTTCTACGAAGGCGAGCTGGTGGTCCACGTTGACTTCACCGCGCCCTACTGCAGAGACATCAGGGGGGCTCTCATCCACGCGGGAGAGGAGTTGGCTGGGAGCGTCTGGCCGAAGGGCACATATGTGTGCACGGAGGGACCTCGGTACGAGACTGCAGCTGAGATCAGGATGTACCGTCTCCTCGGCGGCGATGTGGTCGGGATGACAACCTACCCCGAGGCGGTTCTTGCACGTGAACTAGGCATGTGCTACGCAAGCATGTGCGTCGTCTCGAACATGGCGGCTGGGATACAAGACAGGGTCACCACAAGCGAGGTTGTCGAGATCATGGAACAGAAGGCTCGACTGCTCCGCGACGTCGTGAAGAGAGCGGTTGAACTCATCCCGGTCGCGACGAGCTGCAGCTGCGAGACGGCCATCAGAGAGGCTGGCCTTCGAGACAAGCCGCATAGCGCAAGCGCAGGTTCAGAGGGAACGCCCAGCGCTCAGTGAGACGCCCGGTTAGGGGAAGGGGACCGGGGCGGCCTCGGTTAGGCTCTCGCATCCATTCTTGAGAACCAGTACCATGTCCTCGTTTCTGAAGCCGCCGACGGTTGGAAGGTAGATGGCTGGCTCAAGGGTCACAACGTTCCGTTCCTTCAGGACTTCGGCGCTCTGCGGGCCGAGACGCGGTGGCTCATGCACATCAAGTCCCACACCATGGCCGAGCCCGTGGACAAACGACGCGCCGTAACCGGCCCCTTCGATGATCGCGCGGGATTCCGCGTCGACGCCCGCACATATGGCCCCGTCCTTGACTAGACACTTCGCGGTACGCTGAGCCTCTAACACGATCCTCGCGATGGCGAGCTGCGTCTCGGAGGGCGCGCCTATCTGGAACGTCCTGGTCAGGTCGGAACGGTAGCCTGCCACGGTTGCGCCTAGGTCGACTATCACGAGCTCACCCCTTTGAATCGTCTTTTTCGACGCGGTAGCGTGCGGCATAGCAGAACGAGCCCCCGAAGAGACCAACGTTTCAAAGGCTAGTCCCTCTGAGCCTCTGCTCCTCATCTCGTACTCCGCCTCCGCCGCTACCTGGAGCTCTGTTACCCCTGCAGCGATTGTCTCAGCCGCCGCCGCCATTCCACGGACGGCGAGTCTCGAGGCTTCCCTCAGTCTCTCCAACTCCTCGTCATCCTTGACCAGTCTGAGCGCCCAGAGCTGTTCTGCGGCCTGTTCCACAACAGTGCTTCGGAACTCAGAAGCTAGCATGAAATAGCCCTGCGCCTGGAGCGCATCGTACCATGTTCTCCTGGCTCCGAGCTGACTGACCTGCCGCGCCGCCAGGTTCAAGGCCTGTTCTCCCATCGCGACCTTCTCAACCCGGCAGCCGACAGTTGCCTCTTCGGCGGCCAGATGCTCGAGGGGGGAAGCGAACAGGACGGGTTCAGCATCGATAGGGAGCAATAGCAGCCCACCTGAAAAGCCTGTCAGATAGAGGATGTTACTCGGCTTGGAGAGGAGAAACGCATCGGAGCCCTTCTCAGCCATGCTCCTTCTCAGAGCCGTAACTCGTTCGGCGAGGCCCATTCTTTCCGCTCCCGCGGGGCCTCATGGCCTGTTGATGCGATAAGAAGCTTTCGCGGTCTTCCTAGCGCTGGGTGGCTAGCAGCTATCAAGCGTAGATCCGTGCAGTGCAAAGGGAGCTGAAGCGCCAATCACTCCGTGTGGCGGTGTACCGCCAGCAAGGATTATATATGGAGCCTCCTGTAGCTAGGCGGGGCTCTGGTTGGTTCAGACCGCTCGAATAAAGCTGACCTCGACGGATCGAAGCAAGCTGGACGAGGTCTGTGGCGAGATCAAAGACATCGCCGAGAAGACGGGTGTCAAAGTAGCGGGCCCAATGCCTCTCCCAACGAAGCGACTATCCGTGCCCACGCGCAAGAGCCCCTGCGGCGAAGGAACGCACACCTACGACCGATGGACGATGCGAGTGCACAAGAGACTCATTGACGTCAACGCCGACGAGAGACTGATGAGGAGACTGATGAGGATTCGGGTCCCGGAAGACGTCTACATTGAAATAAGCCTTGTTTGACGGCGTAGGAGAGCATGCGGCTGAGTTCGCCACATGCGAAGCGAACACATGGACTACGGAGGCTAAGTTCTCCCAGTTCGTTGCGTCCCGAGCAGAGGGTCGCTCATCGATAGAAGCGTTGGCGCCCTCTCTTCAAAACGGGGATGAGAGGAACCTGGCGTAGACCCAGACGACGACCGTAGATGCAAAGAGGAGCATCCAGACGGGTCTGCTCCAGTCGAAGATCTTCTTTCCGTCCATGATTGAGAACGGTATCAGGTTGAAGAGCGCCAGGTCCGCGTTCAAAGATGCCAGCAGCACACCTACGATGGCGAGGGTCGGCTGATGGACGAGGGTGTAGAGGAGTGCTACAGAGAAGGATTGGAGAATGTTCGTCAATGGGCCTGCCAGCGCGATTCTGCCTATGTCCTCCTTCGTGACGAACTGCCCATAGATCATGACGGCGCCAGGCGCGACTATCTTAAGCGGGGATATGACGGATATCAAGGATATGATCGCGCCCATCCTGTCCAGTCGGAACTCCGCCCAGTAACCGTAGCTCTGAGCCACTAACTTGTGAGCGTACTCATGGATCAGGAACGCGGCGAGAACGCCTAGAAAGATGGTCAGAATGTAGATGGGCATAGCGATGAAGTACACGTAATACGAGAGCTCTATGGCGAAGAAGATGCCCGCAGCCGCGAGAATATGTTTGATCTCTTTGACGCTGGTCCTGCCGACCTGGCTGGATCCATAGATAGACCCGAGGACCGTCGAGCCCTGCGGCCTCGCTCTGCGGAAACCACTGAAGATCCGCGGTCTCGCGGCGCGGCACCCATGAGCCTCAGGGAGCCGGTGCTCAACACAGAACTGTTTGCCGCAGCTGTAGCAGAGGAAGGTGAGAGCAACTTCACGGTCACAAAATGAGCAAGTTGCCACTTAGAGCTGCTTCCTCCTGCTCCTGCAAAGGTTCACAGCATCGAGGAGGTGAGGAGCCTTCACCAACCCGAACCCTAAAGGGGCGAGGATGCCTTAAAAATCCTTCATTCGAAGGGAGGGGAGAGTAGGCGTTGGGAGGATCACAGACGGCGGAGGGAGGATTCGAGTTCTCACAGAGCATCGTCGTGAGAACAGACCTCGTGTTGTCGAAGGGTAAACTCTGCGCACAAGTGGGCCACGCAGTGCTCATAGCCGCAGAGGAGGCTAGGGCTAAGGACCACAAGCTGTGGAAAGCATGGCTCGATGAGGGACAGAGAAAGGTCGTCTTGAAGGGAAGCTCCTTAGCAGAGCTTCTCGCGTTGAAGACCGAGGCGGAAAGGTTGGGGCTGCCCACCGGGCTGGTTGAGGACAGGGGGCTGACGGAGGTGCCGCCTGGAACCGTAACATGTCTAGCTGTTGGGCCTGCCCCCATCAGGCTGGTTGACAAAGTGACGGGGAGGCTGCCCCTTCTCTAGCTGTCCTCAGCCTCCAAGCCCTTGCGCTATCCTCGTCTCGCCGAAGGAGAGAGCCTTCACGTACAGTTCCTGGAACTCTGGGAAGGTGTGGAGCTCAACGTAACGAGTCGCTCGCGCTATCATCTCTGCTTCCTTACGGGCCTCTACTGAGGTGAGCGCGATCCTAGCGCCGGCTCCCGCCGTGTTTCCAACCGCTTGGATCATTCGGATCGGGAACTTCGGGATCATCATGATCGCGATGGCGCTCTCAGGCCTGACGTAGGAGCCGAAGGCTCCCGCCATGTAGACACGCTCGATCTCTTCGATCGCTACTTGGGCCTCCCTCATCACGATCACGCAGCCTGTCAGGACCGCTGCCTTCGCTAGCTGGATCTCCCTTACATCCTGCTGTGTAAGCGTGATCGCAGCTCCCGAGGCTGTCTCTTCTCCTGGGGCGATCACAAACTCTGCCATGCCTTGTCCCCTCTCGACCACTCCGGGGCCTACCATCCGACCGGACGGAGAGATTGCACCCGCCTGGACTAGCTGAGCCACGGCGTCTATGACACCTGAGCCGCAGACGCCACGCGGCTTCTCATCGTCTATGACGTGATAGCTTACGTCCATCGTCTCAGGCTCGACTTTCACGTGTTCAATCGCTCCGCTCGCAGCTCTCATCCCGTGCTTGATCCTGGCACCTTCAAAAGCTGGGCCAGAGGCGCATGAGGCGGCGTAGAGAGCCCCTTTGCGTCCCAACACGACCTCGGTGTTCGTCCCTATGTCGAAGAGAAGCTGCCAACCCGCCTGTTCGTGCAGCCTCGTTGCCAAGATGTCAGCTACAGCGTCCCCACCTACGAAACCCGCGACAACCGGCAGAACGTGAACGTTCGCCGCCCTGTTCAGCCTGAGGCCTAGACGCCTCGCCTCCTCATCGATCGGGTCTTGGACGACGGGGGCGTACGGGGCCAAGCCAAGTGTCCTAGGCTCCAAGCCTAGGAAGAAGTGGTGCATCGCCGTGTTTCCGACCACTGTAACCTCGTATATCTGGGTCCGTCTAACTCCGGCGCGAAGACAACACTCCTCGGCCAAATGGTTGATGCCCTCGACCACCGCTCTGCGAAGACGGCGTGTCCTCCTGGCGTCTTTCGAATACGTTATCCGTGAGATCACGTCCTCACCCCACTCAATCTGGGGGTTGATGATGGATGTCGCAACTAGGGCCTCGCCGTTCCTGAGGTTGACTAGGTAGGTTGCAAGCTTCGTCGTTCCGATGTCTACGGCCAACCCGTAGACGCCGCCCTGAGCCCGCGGAGACCCTACCTCCAGGATCTTCCTAGCCTGCCACAGGACAACCTTCACCTTCCAACCGTGCCGCCGCAGTTTAGACGGAAGAGACCGGGCCTCTTCGAGGTCCGCGCAGAGCCCTCTTACGGCTAGGTCTCTCGAGATGGCGTCGAAGAGTCGCTTGAGGTCTGATCGCAGATCATGCACGGTAGGAGGTTCGAGCTCCACAACCCATTCGGTCACGGCTGGGTTCAGTGGTACAGTAACGCTGAGCCCGTCGGTGACCATCTGTGGTCTCCCAAGCATGCTCTCGGGTGGTATGAGAACCGTCACGTCTCCCTTGAGCCTTGCGAGACAAGCGAGCCTATAGTCCTTCTCTAGCATCGTGTCGGATATGAGGACTCTCTCGGCCGAGCTCGGCGTACTTAGGTCCTCTTTTCCCCCGATGACCTTAACCAAGCATTTGCCGCACGTGCCTCGACCTGCACAGGGGCTGGTGATGGGGACGCCCAGGCTTCGGAGGGAGCCCAGCAGCGTCGATCCTTTCGCAACGTCTCCTCTCAACCCCATTGGCTGCACGACGAGTTCTGCTCGGTCCTCCATGAGTCTCAACGGCTTCCAACAGCTAGCCTGGCATATCAGCCCTGGTCACAAACTCTTCGACATCCCGCAGCCTTGGGAAGACAGGCCCAGCTCTGAGTATGTGCAGCGCGGCAGCGGCATTAGCGAAAACGGCGGTCCGTCGTAGAGACCACCCCTGCAGGGCTCCATAGACGAAAGCGGCGTTGTAGACATCCCCCGAACCGGTCGGGTTCAAGGGCTCAACCTTGAACGCCGGGGCCATCAGGCTTTCCCTAGGGGTCACGACCATGGAACCCCTCTCGCCGAGATGCAACGCCACCATGCCCACTCCCATCTGTAACACTCTGCTCACAGCGTCCTCGATCATTTCCCTGCGAGTAAGCCGCTGCAACTCTCGTTCGTTGATGAAGAGAATATCCACTTGCTCAAGGGCTTGGTTAACTAGGCTGACGCGGTAGTCCGTCCAGCCTTGGCTGTCCCAGCCGATATCCAGGCTGGTCTGGACTCCCCTTTCACGGGCGTTTGCCAGAAGCTTCCGCGTAGGCTCTCCCATCAGTTGAGGGCAATACCAGAAACCTGAGCGGTGCAGGTGCCTCGCCGATTCCACCAATGATAGGTCCATGTCTCCATAACACAGGTCTAGGTTCGAGCCGTGAGCTGCGATGAACTGCCGACTTCCATTCGTGTAGGTGATCGCGAAGGTTATGCCCGCCGTAGACTCACGTCTGGTCTTGACAGCCACCTGTACACCGTATCTGCTCATCGCGGCTTGAAGCCACTCGCTGATCGGATCTTCTCCTAGGGCCCCCATGAAGGCCGTGCGCATGCCAAGGGTTGCAGCTGCGGCTGCAAAGTTCGCCGCGTTCCCGCCAGTGCAAAGCCCAATCGAGTCAACAGTATAGGAGGTCTCAGGCTCAGGGAGGGAAGAGATCGGTGAGGTTATGATGTCCACATTGAGGTCTCCGACGGCGACCACGTCCAATGCCTTGCGAGGCTTGCCTTCGCTGATGGTTGCCGGTCTTCGTCGGGAGCGAAGACCACTTTTCATGCGAATAGCCATGTTACCTCCTCTTGGCGATTCTCTCATAGACCGCGAGCAGCATGAGCGGCAGGAGCACTGTGGCCTCCCCTTCGACCGTGACTTCGTCCGCGTCTTCCTTGACCTTGCCCCAAGATATGGCCTCCCTCAGCCTTGCCCCCGAGAGGCTGCCGTCGTATTCCAGCGCCGTCGTGAGGGAGACCGCGGAGTCTAACCCTTCCCTGAACTGATTGTACCAGATAACTGTGTGCTTGCTTATGCCGCCGCCTACAATCAGTGCACCCGTCTTCTCTGCGTCAAAGACCAAGTCTGTGAGTTCGCGCATATCCTTCCAGAAGTCGACTTGAAAGTCATGGGTTTGAGCGAACATGAAGAGTTGGCTTCCGAACGCCGAGTCTAGGACGCCTAAGGAGTAGATCGGCACCTTCATCTCATACGCCCTCCTGAGGAGGCTGTCAGGGCGTTCGAGCCGCCTCCCAAGCTCCTCGCACAGTTCCCTCACAGAGTACGCGTGTTTCCTCCGTTCCAGTTCGGCTAAGATGGGTTGCAGCCGGGCCTCTATGAGAGGGCCGTGCTCCTGCATCGGAATAAAGATGCTGCCAAGCCGGTGGATACCAGCCTTATGGAGCTCAACGTCATCGGCTTGGAAGCTGCCTCCGTAATAGGTTCCTCCCCAAGTCCTTGAAAGATCATGGTCTAGTGTTCCCCCTGTTGTCACAATAACGTCGACCAGGCCACGTCTCACCAAGTCCGTCAAGGCGCCCCGGAGCCCTGTGGCCATTACGCACGCGGGGAAAGAAAGGAAAAAGGTGTAGGTGTCGTCGGTTAAGACCCTCTCCAGAACGTCCACGCCCCTTGCTACGGCTTTGGCGCTGAAACCTCCGGCGGCGCCCATCTCGGCGATCAACTCGTCTGCCGTCATCCGCTCGATCAGCCTCATGTCGCGGATCGGTTCACGAAGCAGCCCGGTGTGAGCCAAGGCCAATCACTTCCTCGACACTCTACGCTCCTATCCAGATGTACCACACGCTTATTGGATAAGCTCGTCGGTGGCGCTGGCCGTCTGCAAACCAGACGGCAGTCCCTGCGAAGCCTTAAATGGGAAACGCCCCACGTTCTAGCCGCAAAACATACGCGAGGCGAACCCATTGCGCCAAGCGATGTTTCACGTCGAGGTG
>Ga0315306_10001254_pt1 | contig 12222 bp, 14 predicted proteins | sample TDP1_MG_FD_203803 | JGI IMG/M metagenome (GOLD analysis project Ga0315306, IMG submission 203803) | Freshwater sediment microbial communities from Lake Towuti, South Sulawesi, Indonesia - TDP1 | ecosystem: Environmental > Aquatic > Freshwater > Lake > Sediment | place: Indonesia: South Sulawesi... | reverse complement strand
AACGCCGAAAAAATCGTAGACTACGCAAAGTCGATTGAAAAAATGCTCCGAAGAAAGGGTTTCACAGCTGTCCTTGACCTCAGAGAATTGACTCCAGGCGAGAAGTTCTACTATTGGGAGAGAAAAGGAGTTCCAATGCGCTTGGAAATAGGTTCAAGGGAAGTAGAAGACAAAACGGTAACTGTTGTTCAGCGAGACATGCTAGCAAGAGAGGTAGTTCACTTAAACGAAATGACGAAGAGAATAAGGCGAACACTACGAGAAATTCATCGAGACATGTTGAAAAGAGCCAAGGAATCGATGAAGGCTAATATTATCTTAGAATCTAATCTGGCAAATTTGACAAAACATCGAAAGAGAAGGGCTGTAGCCAAAGCATATTGGTGCAGGTCTGAGAAGTGCCGCAATGAAATCGAAAGTCAGACTAAGATGAATATCATTGGCTTGGCTGTGAAGTATAGAATTGACAAGAGGAAGAGGTGCATAGTCTGCGGTGAACAAGCAAGGGAAATAGTTTACATTGCAAAATCTTACTAGAAATCTATGCAAGATTCTAACGCTTCTTTGCCTCCTTCATTGTGCGGATGAGATTCAATGCTTCTCGTGCAGTTTTCACTGAGGCAATAATCTTCGCCTTGTTTACGATTAGTTTTGTTTCGCAGTAGGGGCACTGTCTCGTTTTCTGATCTGTTTTGGCTAGTAGGTAATGTCCGCAATTGTAGCAGACTATTATAGCATGCATTTTAGTTGCGCTTCCTTGCGACGAAAAGCTTTTCCTCTCAGTGTATTAAAGTCTCTCTGTGAGAGGATTAAAACATGGGTGCTTCATCTCTTGTTGACCTTGCCACGACTTATTTTAGACAGAGGGGATATAAGATAGATACGAATGTAGTTTTGGAAGGTTTCTCTGGTCTTCCACATACGTTTGATTTGGTTATTCGCAAGGGCAGGGAGCATCACTTGGTTGTGATTAGGGACTGGAAGAGAACTGTGGGCGTCAACATTATCATTAACATAGATAAAGCAGCAGAAGACGTTGGAGTTCCTAATCCGATAATGATTTCAGAAAAATTTAGCAGCCATGCAAAGGCTTATGCTAATAGAAGAGGCATCACCTTACTGCCTAAATATCAAATTGAAAGAGGACTCAGATAACTTAGGGTTTAGCAAGAGTCCTTAAATTTCAAGTATTTCTTAGAAAATTGTGTAGTCGGTCTTCCGCTTCTAGTTTTCCTAACCAGTCCACTACTCCGACTTGGCATTTCTTTTTGCCCTTCATAATCAAAAGTATATCTTTTGCCGCTTCTCCTATTCCAATGCCACTTGTATCGATTTCACATACTTTCTCTGTGCCACAAGTGGATACTGCGTCTACAAGGCAAACATCCAGGATTTCTGCTTCAAGATTTTCACGGATTTTTTTTCCTTTGAGCCCACGTCCTTCCATTATATTTTTTAGTTCATCTGGGTTTCGTCTTAGAACAAAAACGAAGTCAACATTTTCTGATGGAACAACATCTGTGGCGTAATGTCCGTCAACGATAACATTGCAGTCGCAGTTTTCTATGATTTCTTGGACTCGTTTGGAAACCTTGTCTATGTCCGCTATTAATGAGCCTCTGACTTTGTCTATGCCGCTTGCTAGTTTTTCACGTTTGACTAGTTCGCCTAAATCAATGTGTGCTGCATTTAGTTTGGAGGCTAGTAAGCGGGATATAGCAGTTTTTCCTACTCCAGGAGTTCCTGTGACTAAAATTATTTTTCTGTTCTTCTCCGTCTTCTTCACGGTCAATGTTTTTTCTCCGTTAGCACTTGTGTCTCAAATTGGTTGAAAAACTTTTTACATTTGCTACCTTATCCTATTTGCTAGGTGATGATATTGGATACCAAATTGTTTGTAGACGGCGAAGAAATTGACTTGAATGAGTTTGTGGTCAAAATCTTGGGTGGAACGATAGTTGGTGCTGTGACGTCTCTTCGCGGAATAAAGAAAGGATGGAAAGAGATTAAGATAGAAGTTAAAAGGTAATAGACTGCTGACAAAAACTCTACTGGACTGCTCCAACAATAATCGCATCATAAGTTTCTTTAGGCTTAAAGGGCGGAAGAAGCAAGATTTCTTGGCTCAAAACCATTACATAACATTCCTGTGGCAGAGTCGGTTTAAATAGTTTTCAAAAGGAAAGTCAATGCTTAAGTTTGAGAAAAAAGAATAAAATCTTTTTTGAGGTTGCGGAAGTGGGTTTGATTCCGGAGGAACATAAGCAGCATATAAAAGAAGAACTGGACAAGAATTTGCAAGGTTCTGTTAGGCTTATTGTGTTTACTCAGGAAACGGAATGCCAATTCTGCAAGCAGACTCGGGAAATTGCTGAGGAAGTCGCCACCTTATCTGGCAAAATTAAGACAGAGGTCTATGACTTTGTAAAAGACAACGATAAGGCTAGGGAATATAGGGTAGATAAGGTGCCTGCCATCGCAATTGTGGGAAATAGGGACTATGGCATACGAATTTATGGAATACCATACGGATACGAATTCAATCCTTTCATTGAAGCTATAATCAACGTTTCAAAAGGAGCCACCGACCTCTCAGAAGAAACAAAACAGAAACTTAAATCAATCGACAAACCAGTGCACATTCAGGTTTTCGTGACATTAACGTGTCCATACTGTCCAATAGTCTCTGTTTTAGCGCATAAGTTTGCAATTGAAAACGACCTGATACGGGCAGATGTGATTGAGGTAGGCGAATTTCCGCATTTGGCCCAAAAATATAGTATCATGGGTACGCCAAAGGTAGTCATCAACGAGCAGATTGAGTTTTCAGGCGTACTTCCTGAGGAGAACTTTCTTCAGCAAGTGCTGCTTGTTCAAAGACCGTCAACCATGTACATTTAAAAGGGTCAAGACTTTTCGGTACTTGACATTGATGATGAACGCTTCCAATGATACAAGTATTCTTGGGCATATCCAGCATAGACTCCAAAATACCTTCTTCCAAATTCGCTAATCTTCTGGTATTCACTGGCAGTCAACGAATTCTTCTTAGAAATTTTTTCTACAAACTCTGAACCAAAATGTCTAGAATAGTGTCCTAAGACAATGCGTTTTATCCAAACGTCAACAGGAAAAGCTTTCAACTTGTCTAAAGAAAACAGTAGAATGCAGTCTGCCACTTTGTTTCCAACACCACGCAATGACAATAGCTCATTTTTAGCCTTCTCATAATCCATTTTCCTTAAAGCCTCTAAATCGAGGTCTCCACTCTCTACAAGTTTGGCGCTTTCCAAAACAGAATTCGCCCTGAACCCAAGTCCACAATTTCTTAATTCTCTTAGACTTGCTATAGCCAAGTCACTTGGCTTGGGAAAAGCGTAGAAATCATGGTTCTCAAAAGTTATTTTTCTCCCAAATTTTTCAGAGAGGTTTTGAATCATTTTTTTAATTGCTGGAATGTTCTTGTAGGTTGCGCAGATATATGATATGAGGCATTCCCATGGTTCTTGCCTTATTAGCCTTAATCCATACAGAGAGTCAATTGCCTTTTTGATTGTTTCATCTTTTTTGATTTGTGAAAGAATATGGAGTAGATTGTCGTCGAGTCGGAAATAATGCCCGAAAAAGTCATCATCGGTTTCGCTTGGAAAGATTTGAAATTGCAGCATATCATCAATTTGTCTAATTCTGACAACTTTCTCTCTAACAACACCATACCAAAACTTGCCGATTTTCTCCCATCGAAACAACTGACCACATTGTAAAGTATGTTCCAAACTGAACGGAACATCTGACAAATCTAACTTAATTTCCATAACTAGTATTCGATTCCTTTTCTGGGCTGCACACCCAAAGTGTATGGATGCTTGACTTCTCTCATTTCAGTAACTAAATCCGCTACCTCAATAATTTCAGAGGGTGCATTTCGTCCAGTTAAAACTAACTCTACATGCTTAGGCTTGTTTCGAATCAAATCCAAAACCTCGTCGACTTTAATCAACTTCAAATCCATGGCTACGTTAATCTCGTCCAAAATGACAACGTCAAAATCACCATCTTTAACTGTCTTTTTTGCGAGTTCGAAAGCTTCTCTCGCCAATTTAATATCCTCTTCACTCGGAGGCATTTGTGAGATGAATTTGCCTCGTCCAAAAGCCCTTAACTCAAGATTTGGCAGAAGCTTTACAGTTTGTAGTTCACCATATTCGAAGCCGCCTTTTATGAATTGAATCACAAAGACCTTAAGTCCATTCCCAATTGCTCTGAGTGCAAGTCCGAAGGCAGCAGAAGTTTTTCCTTTCCCGCTTCCAGTGTAGACATGGACCATGCCTTTTTCCAATCTTAGCTTTGGCATTTTCATCGCTTTCCTCTTCTAAACCATGACCATCAACTGTTCTTATATTTCTTCAGCCTGCCTTCTAGTAGCACGTCTGCTGCCGTGTAAGGGTCTGTTTCTTTTGCCAAAATCTTGTCGACCAACTCATGAAACTCTTCTCTTCGTTTTAACTTATCTAAGATGACTTCAGTCAGTCTTTGTTTTACTGCCTCTTCTAGCTCTATTTCAATTCTTTGTCTGCTCTGCGCAAGAATAGCGCCTGAGTCGAGATATGCTTTATGATGGCTTATTTTTTCAATGAGCTCGGTGATTCCTTCTCCTCTTGTAGCGATAGTCTTTACCACTGCTGGTTTCCACTCCTTTTTCTGCGTATTCATCTCTAGCATGGCTTCAATCGCGCTTACAGCATTGTCCACGTTTTCCAAGTCAGCCTTGTTCACAACGAAAATGTTGCCTATTTCCATAATGCCAGCTTTTATTGCCTGAATTTCGTCTCCTAGTCCAGGTGCTAAAACCACTACAATAGTTTGAGCAATTTTAATGACGTCGACTTCTGTTTGTCCCGCACCAACAGTTTCAACAATGATGACATCTTTGCCAGAAGCGTCTAAAACGTTGACTGCGTCTTTTGTAGCCTTAGCTACTCCACCCATGCTGCCTCTTGTCGCCATACTCCTAATGAAAACTCCTTCATCGATGCTCAAGTCTTGCATGCGTACACGGTCGCCTAAGAATGCGCCACCGCTGAATGGGCTTGTTGGGTCGACGGCAACTATGCCAACAGTTCTTTTACTTTTTCTTATTTCCTTGGCAATTTTCTCTATTAAAGTACTTTTTCCAGAGCCTAGAGGTCCAGTTACTCCAATTATGTGTGCATTGCCCGTATGTGGATAAATTAGGGATATTAGTTTCTGTGTTTCAGGCATTTCGTTTTCGATAAGTGATATTGTTTTTGCTATTGACTTGCGGTCGCCTTTCAATACGCCTTTAACGAGTTGGTCGATTTGGCTCAAGGGCACTCACATGCGTTTTCAATGGCAAATTCAAAGAACATTATTTCTTTCTTCGAACGCTTTCTCTTACAAATTTGACTAGAGTATCAGTGGGTGTTCCAGGACCGAAAACTTCTGCTATTCCAATTTTCTTTAACGCTGGAACATCTTCTTGAGGTATGATTCCACCTGCGAAGACGAGGATGTCGTCTAGTTTTTTCTTTTTCATTAGTTCCATTATTCTTGGAAATAAGACAGTGTGTGCGCCTGAAAGTATGCTTAGACCGATTACGTCAACATCTTCTTGCAAGGCTGTTTCTACTATTTGCTCTGGTGTCTGCCTCAGACCAGTGTAGATGACTTCCATGCCTGCATCTCTTAGCGCTCTTGCGACTACTTTTGCTCCTCTGTCGTGGCTGTCTAATCCAGGCTTTGCGACCAATACTCTGATTTTCTTTTCTGCTGTCATGCGCGTTCTCCTCATAACAACTTTTAGATTACAATCAACTCTTTGTATTCGCCATATACGTTGCGGAGTATATTACATATTTCGCCGAGTGTGGCATAAGTTTTTACGGCCTCTATTATAGTGGACATAAGATTTTTGTCTCGGTCAGCGTCGTCGTGAAGTTTGTCTAGAACCTTTTTGACCTTTTCATTGTTGCGTTCCTTTTTCACCTCATGCAAGTTTGCTACTTGTTCCTTTTCAACTTCTGAACGTATTCGCAACAGTTTTATCGGTATCCAGTCTTTTTCGACTGTGTAGTCGTTTAAGCCCACGATGATTCTTTCGTTTTTCTCTATTTCCTTCTGATATTTGTAGGCGCTGTCTGCAATCTCTTTCTGGAGGTAGCCTTTTTCTATTGCTGGTATGATGCCGCCCATTGAGTCAATTTTATCTATGTAAGCCAATGCTTTTTCTTCCATTTCGTTTGTTAGGGCTTCTATGCAGTATGAGCCTGCTAACGGGTCCACCGTGTTTGTTACGCCTGTTTCGTGAGCGATTATCTGTTGTATTCTCAACGCGGTTCTGACTGCTTCTTCTGACGGCAATGCTAAGGCTTCATCAAAAGAATTAGTATGCAACGACTGCGTGCCTCCTAAAACTGCAGATAATGACTGAAACGCAACACGTACAAGATTATTAATCGGCTGTTGTGCGGTCAGGGTGCATCCAGACGTTTGAACATGCATCCGCATCCACATTGACCGTGGATTCTTTGCCTTAAAGCGTTCTTTCATGATTCTTGCCCATAATCGTCTCGCCGCTCTCAATTTGGCTACTTCCTCAAAGAAGTCATTATGCGAAGCGAAGAAAAACGACAACCGTGGTGCAAAGTCGTCTGCTTTTAATCCTCTTTCCATAGCTGCTTCAACATAGGCAATTCCATCGTACAATGTGAACGCAAGTTCCTGTACAGCGTTTGAGCCTGCTTCCCTTATGTGGTAGCCACTTATACTGATTGGATTCCAACGAGGCAAATGCTTAGTACAATATTCTACAATGTCTGTGACAAGTTTGACAGAGGGTTTCGGCGGAAAAATGCACAGTTTCTGCGCATAAAACTCTTTTAAGAGGTCGTTTTGGGTTGTGCCGCCTAGTTTTTCTCTTGCCACTCCTTGCTGGTCTCCTATGGCAATGTACATGGCCAACAGCATGGCTGCGGGACCGTTTATGGTCATTGAAGTCGTAACCTTATCCAGCGGAATACCGTTAAAAAGGGTTTCAAAATCTTTTAGTGACGATACTGCTACTCCGCATATGCCGACTTCGCCTTTTGCAATGGGAGCGTCCGAATCATAACCCATTATGGTTGGATAATCAAAAGCGATGCTTAGTCCTGTTTCACCCTCTTGAAGCAAGTATTTGAATCGTTCATTTGTCTGTTTTGCTGTGCCGAAACCTGAGAACATGCGCATTGTCCAGAATCTGCCGCGGTACATGGTTGCATGTACGCCACGTGTAAACGGATATTCGCCTGGAAACCCTAAATCTCGCATGTAGTCAAGATTTTTGATGTCTCCTGGTGTGTAAACCCTGTTCATCCGCACTCCAGAAATGTTGTAAAATTCTTTTCTTCTCTCTGGGTTGCGACGAATCCAGTCTGGGACAGTGGTTTTTCCCCAGCGTTCTCTTTCCTTGGCTATGTCATCTAGTTTGCGTTTGTCAAACATTGTCTTGCTTGAGCCTCCAATGAGTGTGTTTGCCTTAACATACACGTCAATAGCCTAAAAAGTTATTGCACTTCGTCTTTTCTGTTTAAGATAATGGCTTGCTCTAAAAAATAGAACCTAAAGCAGACTTTGAGTAAAGAAGAAAGATGAATAACACTCTGAAATGTGGGTTATGATTTGCGTTCTATTGTACCTGGAACAAATGCCACAGGAGGCGTAGTGTATTCATAGACTTGAATTTCACCTGGGTTCAATTGCACCGTAATTGTCGCGGGACCACACTTGTTTTCAGATGTGTAAGGAAATTGAACCGTAATCCTGTAGAGGCGATTTGGCTGCAGTGGGATGAAGACTTCTTTGTCCCATTCTAATTGTTTTGTTTCTAGGTCGTCGATGACGCAGTATGGCTGTTGTCTTATGGTGAATTGGCCCCATCTCTTCATGCATTTTATCTTGATTCCACTTTCCATTTTCTGGTCACCAGTCACGCTTTGAAAGTCTTTTACTATTCAAGAAGTTTAATTCTTTTGGTCTTCTCTTTTCTGTTAGCTGTAGCTCTCTAGGCTTGTGGGGTCAAAAATTATTTTTTGTTCTTCTTCTTCATCACCTAGAACGTTGAACGTTGTTTTTCATGATGGCTAATGACGTGGATGAAGCAGTTTGGAAAGTTGATGTTGTGTCTAAGAACTCGGTGAGAGACTGTAATCAGAAAAAGTGAAATAGAAATGGGGATGTGCATTTCATTTTGTTGGCTTGAAGTGGATTATGTCGTTTATTGAGGATTCTCGTTGTTGTTTAGGTTTGAAAACAGCTTCTACACGCATGCCTACTTTTACTTTTTCTGGTTTCACTTGGCCGAGTTTGTGAATGAGTCCGCCGTCGGTGCCGTCAATTTTGACGTATGCATAAACTGTTGGTTCTTTTAGTTTGCAGCCGTCCATGTCAATATAAGCGATAGTATATGTGTGAACCGTGCCCTTCTTGCCCACATCTATCCATTCTTCGAGTCTTTCAAAGCATCTTTCGCAGTACATTCTAGGCGGCACGTAAACAATGTTGCATCGTTTGCATTTGGTTCCCATGATGCGTGCGTTCTTCTTAAATTCGTTGAAGAATTTTTCTCCTGCAATTCCATGAGTGTATACGTAGTCGGTTTCCATGTGTCCATGCCAGTGTTTTAGTTCTCTTGGGTCAGAAATTTTGTCTAAAGCCATATGGTTATCTCTCCTTTAGAGGTTTGAAGTATTTTATATCTGTAATTGCACCTGTTCTTTCACTTGGGGGCTTCCAGACGGCTTTGACTTTCATGTCGAATTTTACGTTTTCAGGTTTTGCTTCTCCCATTACGTGCAAGATGCACATTCCTTTTGAGGCTCCGTCCAGCTCAATCACTGCAACGATTATTGGTTCTTTTATTCTGCTTGCGTCTCCTGCGATGTGAGAAATCGAGAAGGTATTAATCTTCCCAGTATCTTTCACGTAGGTCCATCCGTCTGTGGGTTTGAAGCATTGTTCGCAGAAGATTCTTGGTGGAACCATTATTCGTTTGCATTTGTTGCATGTCGTTGCCAAAATCCTCCCATTCTTTAGTTCCTCTAGAAATCTGCTCATTGCAACGCCCGCGCTCCAAGAGTATCTTATTCTCGGCCTGAAGCGAACTGCCCCAACTTTTCCAGCCTTGATTTCCTCAGACTTGACTTCTTCACCAGGGTAATGCTTTATTTTTGCACTCATCGTTTTTCACTCTCCTACTTTCTAAGCACGATTACTGAGCCATATTGCATAAGGTCTCCCCAAGCTTGGGCAACACCTGTTCTTGGGTCTCCTGGAACCTGCCTTTTACCCGCTTCGCCACGCAATTGCCAGAAGATTTCTGCGACTTTCATTGTTCCAGCGGCTCCGATTGGGTTGCCTACTCCAAGTAAGCCGCCTGACGGATTTATTGGTAAGTCACCGTCTCTCTGTGTGACGCCTTCCTCTGTAAGTTTCGGCGCTTCACCTTTCTTGCATAGTAGCAGTCCTTCCATGTGATGCAATTCTTTATAGGAGAAGGGGTCGTACGGCTCTGCAACGTCGATTTCTTTTGGAGGATTTTTTATGCCTGCCATTTTGTATGCCATTCTAGCAGCGATTTCCACGTATTTTGGGTAGTAGAGGTCGCGGTTGGTCCAGTATGTGGAGTCGATGCCCCATCCTACTCCGTCAATCCAAACTGGGTTGTCAGTAATTTTTCTAGCCACATCTTCAGACGCTAGGACTAGTGCTGCTGCGCCGTCGCTTGTTGGACTAATATCCAAACGCTGGGCAGGCCAACACATGATTTCCGAATTTAAGACGTCTTCTACTGTGATTTTTGCGCCAAGTTGTGAACATGGGTGGTCAAGTGCGTTGCGTTTGTTTTTGACTGAGACTAGGGCGATTTGTTCTTTCTTTATGCCGTGGACGTGCATGTACCGATGCATTTCTAATGAGAATATCCAGATCAATGTTATGCCTAAGGGTCTGTCTAGGATTGGGTCAAAGATTGTTGTGAACGCGTATGCTGGGTGTGGATAGCATGATGACATTTTTTCTTCGCCGACGACTAGGCATGTGTCAAACATTCCTGAGGCTACGTGCCACCAGCCTGCGTCTGCAACAAAGACACCTGTGCCTCCGCCCACGAAGACTCGGCTGTAAGGTTTACGATAAGCGCCTGCTCCATCAGCCAAATACTCGCCTTTCATGTGGACTCCATCGAAAGCATCCGGGGCGGTTCCCATTACAACGCTCTCTATGTCCTTCAGTTCTAGTCCAGCTGCGTCTAACGCCATTTTAGTGGCTTCGTATGACATTTCTTTGCCTGTTTCCTTCAAGTTTCGTCGGAATAGGGTTAGCCCTGCGCCTACGATTGCTACTCTTTTCTTAATGAACATTTCACAATTCACCTCAACAATTGCTTAGAATCGCTACTGCACCGTTTGCTGTTGGAATCCCACGCCAAGTTTGAGCTAGACCCGTTTTGACGTCGGTGAGTTGTCTTTTGCCCGCTTCGCCACGTAACTGCAGAACCACCTCAAGCGCTTTCTGTAAGCCTGAAGCCTCAAGCCCGTAACCCATCCCCAGTAGTCCGCCAGACACGTTTACAGGCAGATAGCCGTCTGGTGCTGTTGCGCCTTCCTCGGTGAGTTTGCCTGATTCTCCTTTTCTGCAGAGTTTTAGCGCTTCTAGGTGTTGAAGTTCTTTGTATGAGAATGTGTCGTTGACTTCGGCGAAGTCTATATCTTTCTGTGGGTTGCTGATGCCAGCAGTCTTGTATGCCATTCTAGCCGCTAACTCGGTGTATATGGCGTTTCCCCATTCTCTGGTTTCAAGCCATGGAGTTTCGGCGTTCCATCCTACGCCTTTTACCCAAACTGGTTTGTCGGTTAACTTTTTGGCAGCGTCTTCTGAAGCCAAAACCATTACGATGCATCCGTCTGCAAGCGGGCTAATATCTAATTTGCTCAGTGGATAGAAATACGGTTCTGACTCAAGGACTTGGTCAACTGTGATGTTTGCCGCATGTGCCGCGCAAGCATTTTTCAAGGCGTTCCTTTTGTTTTTGACTACTACTTGTGCGCATTGTTCCTTTGTGTTTTCTGTTTCATGTAGAAAACGGGTCATTTCTAAGCCTGCAATGTAGTATGGGTGTCCACCCAGTGGGCGATTGAAGATTGGGTCCATGCCAAATGCGACGATGTCTGCAAATGTAAGCATATCCGAAGCCTTACTATGTGCCTCTACTGCTACTACATCAAATCCGCCTGTGCGTATGAGCATGTATGCTGTTGCCAGTCCGTATAGGCCGTCTGCTGTCACAGTGAATAAGTGTCTTAATGCAGCTCCTAACTGGTCTGGAACGAATTCGTCGAAGATGCTGTAGCCTTCCCAATAGTCTTCTGCACATGTGACGAAAGCGTCTATGTCTTTTCGTGGATTAACGCCAGCGTCTTCGTAAGCCTTTGTTGCTGCCTCAAACATCATTTCCTTGTAAGATATGTCTGGAGTAATTGATTTGAAGCCTGTGCATCCTACGCCAACTATAGCAATGTTTCTCAAATTCTTCTCTCCACTATTTTTGAAAGAAATTGATTATGTAGATGTTGATTTACTATAAAACTTTCGGAACAGCAACTTCATGGATAGTTCTTTATTTGATTGCTTTTTCTCTGTTCCTCAATTCCCGTTTTCTTCATAAAATCAATCAGGTAGAACACGAAATCAAATAAACAAGATTCCTACTCTAGAAAAACTAATTCTCCTATCGAGATGATCGAGTTGAGTTCGCAAATTCTAAGGTTTAGGTCACTGGTTTTGGCGGTGGTTTGTGGAGTTCTCGTATCATTGGCTACAGAGCTTGTTGAGGCTGGACCCGAAGTAGGCATACCTGAAAACAAGTATTATGGTTACCCTCTAGTCTGGCTGGTGACAAAGACCCTTCAACCCACCGAGATTATACTGACCAATCTTGCCATAAACATAGCATTTTGGACAGAAATCTGTCTCTTCGCCATAATAGTCCTCAAGAAATTAGTACTGCCTAAATTGGGTATAAGCGTTAGTTACAAGTCGCTAGTTTTGCCAATAATCTTGTTCATTCCTCTCGGGCTTGTAATGGATTTTGTCCATGAATTTGGCCACGCCATCTGGGGGACTGTCGTTGGAGGAAGGCTCACTTATATGCAGTTAACTTTTTTC
>Ga0315306_10001253_pt1 | contig 12236 bp, 4 predicted proteins | sample TDP1_MG_FD_203803 | JGI IMG/M metagenome (GOLD analysis project Ga0315306, IMG submission 203803) | Freshwater sediment microbial communities from Lake Towuti, South Sulawesi, Indonesia - TDP1 | ecosystem: Environmental > Aquatic > Freshwater > Lake > Sediment | place: Indonesia: South Sulawesi... | reverse complement strand
AGGAATGTTAACTGGGATTTTGGGTCTCAGGAGAGGTACTGGGTGAGTGTGACAGGGAGTAACTGGACCGATATTAACAACTGGTCGTCGAGCTCTGGTGGTTCAGAAGGAGCCTGTGTGCCTGGTTCGGATGATGTGGCTATCTTTGATGGTGGAGGAATAGGGGGTTGTATTATAGATACTCAGGCAGTAGTATCCGCGATGATTGTGAGGTCTACATATACAGCAACAATATCTATAGGGACATTGCAATCTCTCAATGTCAGTGGCTCTTTAGGTATAGCAGGTGGGACATTTACTACTAATGGGAGGCCATTAGCAACTGGTTCTTATACTCAAACTGGCGGCACCTTTAATGCTGGTGGTTCAACGATAAGTTGTAATGGCAATTTGATAATTGCAGGAGGGACATTCAATGCCGGCTCCGGGGCTGTAAGTGTGGGAGGAGACATTAGTTTTACCGGAGGAGCGGTTAATTCTGGCTCTTCTACTTTTATTCTGAACGGTAGTTCCATTCAGAGCTTGATTACGGATGGGGAGATTCTCAATATTCTGGAAATAACCAATTCTTCTGTTGAAGGGGTGCAATTTCCCGATAATCTCACCTGTTCAACCTTCACGGCTACAACAGCCAATACCCATCTTTACTTTGCTGCCGGTTCAACAGCGACATTGACAAACATAAATCTAAATGGACAAGGAGAATTGAGCCGGATAATGCTGAGGTCAGCAAGTCCCGGTAGTGCCTGGTATCTCACCACAAGTGGCACCCAGAACGTCTCATATGTTGATGTCCAGGACTCTGATGCTTCCCTGGGGAATAAAATAGATGCCACGGATGGCACGAGCTATGATAGTGGCAGGAATGTTAACTGGGATTTTAGTCTGGCTTCCGACACACTTGAGCCCAGGGAACCCTGCGGGATAAAAGGGAGATTTCTGGATTACAAGACATTTGAGGTGAGCTGGAGCAAGGTTACCAAAGACATTGAAGGAAATGGAGAAAATCTAAAAGGATACAATGTGTATAGAGCTACGTCAACAGAAGGCATTTGGGTGAGAATAAATTCTGTAGGGAATAATGTTTTCTCTTCTACAGACGTAGTTAATGGGCGGGTCTACTATTACAGAGTAAGGGCAGAGGATGTCGGCGGAAATGAGAGCAAGGGCTCAATGATTGTAGATACCACCGCAAACATAAACGTAATTGCAGTGGCTGATGACTGTTCGAGAAGTCAGATATGGATGCCAAAAGAGATAAATTCAGTTCTCTACAAGGGAAATGTTTATGATGATGACATAAAGATAGTTCTGGTAAGAGACGATAGTGAAGAGAGAAGTGTTGACACGATAACTAGTTATAGCATCAAGGCAGTGAAGGCGGATAGTGAAAAAGAGATAGCGCTTTTCAAGTTTTATGGCGGAAGAGTTCAGATTAGCATCCATTATGACATAAAGGAGGGAAAGATAGGTGGTGATATTGCGGCCAACGAGGCGCCCAAAAAGCTGGCAGTCTTCTGGTTTAATGGGATTGAATGGATAAAGCTGGGAGGAGTAGTAGATGGCGACAGGCAGACAGTGACAGTTAAGACGAGACACTTGAGTAAGTTTGCCATAAAGAAGACATTCAATTCTGCAGGTTTCAGGGTAACTAGTGTGTGGCCTAAAATATTTACGCCTTACGGAGAGGGAATTCATAAGACTGTAAAAATATACTTTGAGGGAGCAGACCCTGACGAGGCGGTTGTAGGAAGGATATTTGATATAACAGGGGCTCTTGTTTATGACAATCTTTTGCGTGGAGATGATGAAAATAGTCTGGTTTGGGACGGGAAGTTCAGGAATGGTAGGATGGCGAGAAGTGGAATCTATATATATCAGGTTGAATCAGCAGGTAAAGTCATAAACGGGACAATAGTCCTTGCGAAATAGAGAAGAATACGAATGTGGGGGTGGTCCCGATGAGTCGGGACGCTTTGCTGCAATAAATTGGGGTTAAGGATGAAGTGGTTAAATAAGAATACCATTTTCATAGGGCTGGTAGCTATAGTCTTGAGTCTGGTGTCTAATGTCTCTTTTGGGGATTTTGAAGACCTCGGTCTGGGAGCAAGACCTATTGGCATGGCCGGCGCTTTTGTCGGTTTGGTCGACGACGTCAATACTATTTATTATAATCCAGCCGGCTTGGGTCAGGTTAGGGGGAAGGAATTCACCTGTGGCTACGGTAAACTCTACTGGGGACTGAATGGTCCGGGAGAGACAAACCTGGGAACCGGGTTTGTAGGGTACGCACACCCACTAAGCTGGGGAACACTGGGAGCAGCGTGGTTAAATTTGAGCTTAACTAGATATTATCAGGAGAACACATTTATTTTCTCCTGTGGCAAGCAAATGTCTCGAAAATTATATATGGGAATAAACCTGAAACTTTTATCCAAGAGATACGGAGAAGATGCTTATACCCGTGCAAATCCAATATTTATTGCCCATGGTTATTCTGCGGAGGGATTCAGTATGGATCTTGGCGGGTTGTGTAATCTTACAAAGAAGCTATCTTTGGGATTAGCTGTGATGGATGTTAATCAGCCGAATGTAGAATTAGCTCACAAAGGAAACAGAGTACCTCTTTCTGGTAGGGTAGGATTTGCCTATAAGAATGAAACGCTTAATCTTGCCCTGGATACAGCCTATAAAGACAGAGACGTAAATCTCTATACTGGAGGAGAAAAGTGGTTCTTCAGCAAAATGCTGGGGATAAGGGGTGGCATAGGGATTGGGAGCCGCGAGTACCGGAGTCTTTCTCTAGGTACGAGCTTCAATATATCGCTACTTGAATTTGACTATGCTTTTATATACCCGCTTACGGGTATCAAAGATATTTATGGTTCCCACCGCCTTTCACTGACTGTTCATCAGGCTATCGCGAGAAGTGGGCCAAGGGCTATAGAAGAAAGAGAGAAGGTAGAAGTAAAAACAGAAGTAGAAACAGAAGAGATTGCAAAGCGCTTCGGTCAGGGAATGGACTTTTATCAAAGAGGGAAATTGCGAGAAGCCATAGCAGTGTGGGAAGAGGTATTAAAGGACGCACCTTCCCACGAGTTAGCTAGGAAATATCTTGAAGCTACCCGGGTTCAACTGGATAAGCTCGTAGCAGAACATTATCGGAAAGCGGAGGAATACTATAACGAAGATAGGTGGCAAGAAGCAATAAATGAGTGGAATGCTTTGTTGGGCTTGCTGCCCGGGGATACCCAGGTTATGGAGAAGATAAAGACAACAAGGAAGACAATAGATGAACATTTCAATATTGGAATGGAACATTATGAACAGGGCAATTATTCTGAGGCGATTAAGGAATGGCAACAGGTTCTAAAATGGGACTCTCACTACTACGGAGTCACAGAAAATATCGAGAAGGCTAGCCTAAAGATTAAAGAGATGGAAGCGGTTTCTCGTAAGGAAATTGTTAATGAGTATCTCAATGAGGGTCTGAAATATTACAGAGCCAATGATTATTTCAGTGCAGTAAGGGAGTGGCAAAAGGCTTTGGATATAGATCCTCAACAAAAGGAAGCCATGGACTATATTAACCTGGTTGTAAATAAATATTTTGAGTCAGGGATGGAAATGTACAATAATAACAAATTTATGGAAGCAATTGGGGAATGGGAAAAAGCCCTTGTGGTAAATCCTGATTATGAGAAGGCGAGGGCCATGATTAAAATAGTAGAGCAAGCAATGGAAGAGAAAATTGATAAGTTCTATAATCAGGGGATACAGAGCTATAATGAAGGTAACTATATGGAAGCCATTGAATCGTGGAAGAAGGTTTTGGAGGTAGACGCAGGGCATTTAAATGTGAAGCAACTATGTATTGAAGCTCACCTTGCTCAGGGGATTATTTATTATCGAGAGGACGAATTAGAAAGAGCAATTGGTCAGTGGGAACAGGTTTTGCTGTTAGAGCCCCAACACGAAAAAGCACAAAAGTATCTGAAGAGGGCAACCATCAAGCATAAACGGTTGGAGGAGATGGGAGAGACTAGCCTTAAGGAGGGGTAAAAATATGAAAAAAAGTAACTTATGGCAAGGTTATACACGCACAAGTCATTACGCCTGGTGTCTCAGCAATTTGGCATTTTTCTTATTTCTAGGATGTTTTACAGGAGGCTTGATTCTGTCAAGAGGAATCAGCTATGCTGCTAAAGAATGGATTAGTTACACTACGAAGGATGGTTTAGCCAGCAATGTCGTCAAATGTGTTGCCGTTGATGGAGACGAAGTTTGGATTGGGACGGACATGGGAGTGAGTCGTTTTAATAAAAAGAAAAGTAGCTGGACGACTTATAACACTAACACAGGTTTAAGTTCCAATCTGGTCAAGGCTATTCTGGTAGATAAAAACGGAATATGGTTTGGTACAGACGCTGGAGTTACTCTTTTTGATAAAGAAAGAAATACCTGGACTTCTTATACTACCAGAGAAGGTCTAATTAATGATAAGGTGAAGGCCTTAGCAGCAACTGATAGTGATGTTTGGGTGGGAACAGAGGGCGGTCTGAGTGCGTTCAGCAACAGGACCCACACCCTCACTTCTTACACTACTGAGAATGGTCTTTTTGACAACCGGATTAGAGCCATAGTTGTGGATGGCGGGCGTCTTCTGGTCGCCACAGTAGGCTCCACCCTCAGCGTTCTTGACCTGGGGAGAAAGGAGTGGGCTTTCTATTCGCCTGAAGAATTGATATACACTAACGTCGCTATTGCCGGCGAGGGAGGCATAATTTGGGTAGGAACAAATGGCGGAGGAGTGCGCGCCTATGACGGCACAAGTAAAAGATGGAGATATTACACATCTGATGGGAAGGGTCCTGCCGGCCTTGCCAAGCAGGAACAACTCACTGGCGGTCTGGTAAACAACTTCTTGCAGGCCGCTACTGCTGATGGGAGATATATCTGGTTCGGCACTTTTGATGGAGTGAGTTGTTTCGATACCACCACGAACAAATGGCAATCTTTTTCTACAGAGGACGGGTTAATTGATAACTCCGTGGCAGCCATTGCTATTGACGGGAACTATGTTTGGTTCGGCACCGACGATGGATTAAGCCGACTTAATAAGATTACTCCACAAGTGGCATTTCGTCTATCGAGAAGTTATATCACTGAAGTTGAGCGTCCGTTAGAGATGGAATGCTTGGCGTTCAGTTATAAAGGGATAAAGGATTGCCTGATGGAATATAGTGCAGGTTCTTTCCCTGAAGTTTGGATACATAAAGGAATTGATATTCATCCCGCGGCCAAGAAAGGTCGTTTAATCGTTACCTGGGATTTAAAAAAATTGCCCAGCAATAACGATGTCTACAATCTACGTTTGACTGTCCGGGACAAAGAAGGTAACCTCAACAGCACTTTAGCTAAATTAGCAGTAGATACTATACGACCTGTTGTGAATATCGATGTAAACGAGGAGCCTATGAGTGTGGGCATACAAACTATAACCGGAAAGTTTAACAAAGGAAATGTAGAAAAAATCATAATAGACCCTGGAAATATTTACGCGGAACTAAATTTTAACGAGAGAACTTTTACTGCATTGGTTCCGTTACAGGAAGGGAGTAACAAAATCCAGGCAACGCTGACCGACTGGCTTGGCCGGCGCGTAGAGAGCGAGGCAATAATTGAAGCGAGGGCGGATTTAGAAAAACCCACAGTATTGGTGAAAGAGGAGAAAGGAGCAACTTCAAGGCGACTAATTATACACGAAAGTCTACTTTTCAACAGTGGGAGTGCTCGAATAAAATCAGAAGCCTTTGCTATTTTGGATAAAGTCATCAAGATTTTACAGCAGGAACCGGGGGTAGAAATAACCATCGAAGGTCATACGGATGACGTGTTAGTAGGACCCCGATGCCTCTATCCGACGAACTTGGCCCTTTCTAAAGGCCGGGCTGACGGAGTCTTTCGCTATTTGATGGAAGAAACGGGCCTACCAATAGAGCGTTTCTTTATTAAAGGTTACGGTGATAGTAGGCCGGTAGCTTCTAATAAGACCGAAGAAGGGCGAGCAAAAAACAGGAGAGTCGAAATTGTGGTGACGGTCGTAGAGTGACTGAAAGGACGCCGGCATGGATCGGCATAGGGAGTTGATACAAAATTTACAGGGATAAGTGCAGCTATTTCTATATTTGGGGAAAATAATGTATAAGAAGAAGATAAAATTAAAACTTAAATTTAGCATTGTAATTAGTGGATTAATCTCTCTAATTATGATAAGTGTGGGATTAATTAGTGTAGGACAGGTAAAGCGACCTTTAATAGAAGAAATGAAGAAGAAGGGCGAGGTTCTGGCTTCTAATATAGCATTCAATTGTGAAGAGGCTTTACTGACTGGAGATGAATTGTTGCTGGGCGTGTACATGGATAAAGCCATAAAAGAGAAATCAGTAATATATGCCATGGTTTTGGATAACGCAGGAGGCGTGATTTCTCATTCCGACCATAGAGTAATTAAAGGTACAATCTATAATGACCCAATCGCACTGAAGGCACAAGAGGCAAAAGGAATGCTTATTCAACACAATCAAATGAAGATTTTAGGAGATTACTATGATATTGCTACTCCTATTCTGGCTAGAGGACAAAAATTGGGCACACTCCGAGTTGGGTTCTCGGGTAGAGAGATTGTTCTAGCGGTTGCCCGTGTGCGAAAGATTATTTTTGGAATTACTGCAGGAGTCTTATTAACGGGTTTGGCAGTGGCTTGGGTTCTGGTTTCTTTCATAACTGGTCCCTTAACCAAGTTGATTCGAGGGGTCAAAAAGGTAGGTGCTGGTGATTTGAAACACAGGATTGTGATAGAAAGTCGTGATGAGATTGGTGAACTGGCAGAATCTTTTAACAATATGACGAGGAACCTTTTAAAGAATCAGCAAGCACTTGCCCAAAAAGTGCGCGATTTAGAAATACTGGAGAAATTGAGCAGGAAAATAAGTTCCATATTAGAGAAAGAGGAACTCTTACGGTTGATAGTGTCCGTGTATGTTGAAATGGCCAAGGTCAAAAAGGTTTCCCTGATGTTAATTGATGAGAATACAAATGAACTAAAGATACAAGCCGCTAGAGGCATTAACAGGGAAAATTTTGAAAGAATCAAATTCAAGGTTGGCGAAGGAGTTGCTGGAAAAGCAGCTCAGAGTGGTAAAGTGGTCTGCCTAGAGGATGTAAGAAAATTTCCCGATTACAAATTATTCAATCCGAAAATAGAGAAAACAAAGGGATCTCTTTTAGTTATGCCCTTGAAAGTTAAGGAGAAGGTTCTGGGAGTAATCAATTTGAGTGATAAGCTATCGGGAGAGCCGTTCGCCAAACATGAAGTTACCTTATATTCCACATTGGCCAACCACGTAGCGGTCAGTATAGAAAATGCCATATTATATGAATTAGCTATTACCGATGGATTAACACAACTATACATTCACCGGTATTTTCAATTACGCCTTAAAGAGGAGATAGAACGCACTCAACGATATGGAGAACCTTTCTCTTTGGTGATGATAGATATAGACCATTTCAAATCCTTTAACGACCTTTATGGTCACCAAATGGGAGACGAGGTGTTGAGAATGATAGCCAGAATATTGAAAGAAAAGATTCGCGGCATTGACGTAGCAGCACGTTATGGCGGGGAGGAATTTGCAATTATTGTGCCGCAGACAGATATTGAAAGGGTTGCCGTTTTTGCAGAGAGACTAAGGAAAATAATAGAAGAAACCAATTTCAATGGGCAGGGCAATACGCCTCTCAAGATCACAATAAGCATAGGCACTGCTTCTTACACAAAGAAGGATATAGAAGAAAAGACCTCGGGAGAAATTCTCATTAGTAGAGCAGATCAAGCACTCTATAGGGCAAAGAAGCAAGGTAGGAACCAAGTTTGCAATTATTCTGATAAACACTGAATTTTTCGAGTTTGACAATTTTGCAATTAAGAGTGGCAAAGCGAAGCCTGGCGTTCTAACGCTTAGTCCCTTCTCGGTGCGCGGTAAGGGAAAACTCTAAACATAAGGTTAGATTTGACTACTATGGCAGAGATTGATATAATATAAAATAAGAATGGCTACAAAAAAGTGGTGTAGTATGCATCGCTATCTTTTTACCTTCTTTACGATTTTACTACTTTCTCTTCCTAAAAACGGGAATACCGGAGGCATATCCACTAGCTTCACTGAGGTAGTCGTACGGGACTTGAGTATTGGAAAGAACTATGCAATTGGAAAGAAAGTCGATCAAGAATTACGCGTGAGGAATAGAGGGGAGCTCCCGATTGAGTTGAAAATGGAGGTGTTGATGCCTTCCAAAAGTGAATTAAAAGAGGGATATGAACCTATTCCCGACGCTTCCTGGATAGAGCTGGAAAAAGATTACTTTTCTGTGGAGCCTGCAAAAGACGCAATGACTGACGTAATCATTACTATTCCTAATGATAAGAAATATCTGGGCAAGAAATATCAGGCTTACATCTGGTCACATACAGGGGGCAAAGGGGCGCTACCCATTGCTTTGGGATTGAAAAGCAGACTTCTCATTGAAATTTCTGAAAAGGAAAGGGACTTGTCTCAGGAATTTCCCGGGAAGTTCGACTTCGCTATTCTTCCGGATGAAATGGTGCTGAAAGATATAGGGTTAGGAAAGTTCTGCGATATCAAGAAATTGTTGGGAAAGTTATTGCAGGTGAAAAACCTTAGTCGCTTTCCTCAACATTATGAGATTAGAAGCATCTCTATGAAAACCGCAGGGATAGGGATGGAAAATGGATACGAAGCTTGTCCGGACCCTGATTTTTTGACTTTTGACAGGTCAAAATTCAGTCTGAAAAGGAATAAGAGGGCCAGAGTAAAGATCTATCTGGACTTTCCTAGAAGAGAAGAATATGCCGGTAAGAAATATCTATTCGTGGCGAGAATAAGGCTTCTGGGAGAAGAGTTTATTTTGAATCGCTATCTAAAAATCTACGTGACGACAGCAAGGGAATTTTAGACGCCTACCTTCAATATTTGCCTTGACTTTGCCTTCCCGATTTGATAAACTTTTTTAGCTTTTGCGTTGAATTTTTTTCCATTGGACGATTTGAAATCGCATCTATTGTAGGCTCAAATTCAATTTGTGCGGTTCTGGTGAGTTTTATGGAGCATTCGAATTTTGTCCATTTACATCTCCATACCGAATACAGCCTTCTTGACGGGGCCTGTCGTATTCTCGATAATCGTAGGGTTCCCGGGAGCCTTATCCAGCGAGCAGCTCAGTACAGGATGCCGGCTTTGGGCATTACCGACCATGGGAATATGTTTGGGGCAATCGATTTCTATCAAGCTTGCGTGAATACTGGGATAAAGCCGATTATAGGTTGTGAAGTGTATGTGGCTCCCCAAACCCGATATGTCAAGGAGGGAGGCGGTATATCGGAGGCAACGAACCATCTAATCCTTCTGGCCAAAGATGGGACCGGGTATAGGAACTTAACGAAGCTAGTCAGTATTGGCTATCTTGAAGGCTTCTACTACAGACCACGTATAGATAAGGAAGTGCTCAAAGACCACGCCCAAGGATTGGTATGTTTAACAGGTTGTCTAAAGAGTGAGGTTTCTCAGGCCATATTAGCTGAGGACTACGATAAGGCTAAAGAAGCCATCTCTTTCTACGCTGGGATTTTCGGGAAAGAGAACTCATATCTTGAGCTCATAGATAACGGAATCAGTGAGCAAAAGAAAGTCTGCCGAGAACTAATTAGATTGGGGAAAGAGCTGGGAATTCCACACGTAGCTACTAACGATTGCCACTATGTGGATAAGGCTGATGCCTATGCGCAGGAGATACTTCTCTGCATCGGTACCGGCAAAACCCTCGATGATCCCACACATCTTAAGTTCTCTACGGAAGAATTCTATTTCAAATCGCCTCAGGAGATGGGGCAGATTTTTGCCGAAGTCCCCCAAGCAATAAAAAATACAATAGAGATTACGGAAAAATGTAGTTTGCAGCTCGACTTTGAGACAATTCATTTACCGGAATATAGGATTCCGGAAGAGGGTAACCTTGATATATATTTGAGAAGCCTCTGCGATGAGGGCTTGAAGAAGAGGTATAAGGAAATCACGCCAGAAGTACGTAAACGGCTGGATTATGAACTCTCGGTTATAAGACAGATGGGTTTTGCCAGCTATTTTCTGATTGTGTGGGATTTCATCCAATACGCGAAACAGCAAAATATAATGGTTGGGCCGGGCAGAGGGTCTGGTGCTGGTAGTCTTGTCGCATATCTTCTCGGAATTACTGAACTCGACCCGTTAAAGTACGGACTTCTATTTGAAAGATTTCTTAATCCGGGAAGGAAAAGTATGCCGGATTTGGATATCGATTTTGCCGATAACGGACGCGATAGAGTTATTGAATATGTGAAGAATAAATATGGAGAAAAGAATGTAGCGCAAATCATAACTTTTGGAACTATGTTGGCCCGGGCTGTGGTTAGAGATACAGGCCGGGTACTAAATGTACCCTTGCCTGAGGTGGATGGAATTGCAAAATTAATTCCGTTTGGTGAGACGATACAAGGAGCTTTGCAGATGGTGCCGGAGCTGAGGCGCCGATACGAAACTGAGCCCTTGGTGAGAAATCTCCTGGACACAGCACAGAGAATTGAAGGGCTCAAACGCCATACAGGAGTCCATGCCGCGGGAATTGTAATTACTCCTGGGGAAATGGTCAATTATGTTCCATTAGCAAAGAGCGGCAAAAATGTGGTAACAACGCAGTACGAAGATGCTGCTCTGGTCAAGTTGGGCCTGTTGAAGATAGATTTCCTGGGATTGAGAACGCTCACTGTGATTGACGAAGCCTTGAAACTTATAGATAAGAGAGCGAAAGGGGCTCCGAAAGAACCGTCTGAAATTCCACTCGATGACAAGAAGACATACAGATTCTTGGCTGAGGCAAAGTCTGCGGGAGTCTTTCAACTGGAAAGTGCGGGTATGAGAGACCTTTTGAGAAAGTTACAGCCGACAGAATTTTCTGATTTGATTGCCCTTGTGGCGCTCTATCGTCCTGGTCCTATTGGGAGTGGAATGGTGGATGAGTTCGTGTCGAGAAAACACAAGCGAGCGAAAATAACCTATGAGCATCCACTGCTTGAACCAATTCTAAGAGACACATATGGTATAATCCTTTACCAGGAAGACGTGATGCGGATTGCCTCGGAATTGGCGGGCTTTACTCCGGAACAGGCTGATGTCTTGCGTCAGGCGATGGGAAAGAAGGTTCCCATAGAGATTGAGAGACAAAGAGAGAATTTTGTAAAGGGCGCGGGTAAGAATGGAATATCCCTAGGGAAAGCAAATAGAATTTTCGATGCCATGGTGAAATTTGGCGGATACGGTTTCAATAAGTCCCACGCCAGTGCTTATGCGCTTCTTGCCTACCAGACTGCTTGGCTTAAGGCAAACTATCCATTGGAACATATGGCGGTGTTATTGAGTAGCGAAATGGAGAATACAGATAAAATTGCAGAGTACATCGCTGAGTGTCGTCATATGGGTATGACTGTCCTACCGCCGCGTGTAGACAAAAGTTTTTCGGAATTTAGAATAGAAAATGGGAGTATTCGCTTTGGTCTCTTAGCTATCAAGAATGTTGGTCAAGGTGCCATAGATTCTATTGTAGCTGCCCGGGAAAGCGGAAAAATGTTTAAATCCCTATACGATTTTTGTGTTCGGGTTGACTTAAGATCGGTCAATAGGAGAACGATTGAGAGTCTGATTAAGGCAGGCTGCTTCGACTCGCTTGGGCAGCCAAGGGCGCAGTTATTCAAAGAAGTGGATTCCGTTTTGGAGAAAGCATTGCAGGCCCAAAAGGAACGACTCGGTGGTCAGACTTCATTTTTGGATATCGTCGACTCTACTGCGCCGGGAATTGAGAAACTGGCTCCTGCAAAGGAGTGGGAAGAGAATAAGTTGCTTGCTTACGAGAAGGAAGTGTTGGGCTTCTATATTTCGGGCCATCCCCTGGCCAGGTATGCTGAAGAGATGAACAACTATGTAAGCCATTCCATAGACCAACTGCACGAGATAGGGAATGAAAGTGATGTAGCTGTAGGGGGAATAATAAGTTCTATTAACAAGAAGAAGACAAAGAGGGGTCAATGGATGGCCATTTTCAAGCTGGAGGACTTAACCGGAATA
>Ga0315306_10001251_pt1 | contig 12241 bp, 9 predicted proteins | sample TDP1_MG_FD_203803 | JGI IMG/M metagenome (GOLD analysis project Ga0315306, IMG submission 203803) | Freshwater sediment microbial communities from Lake Towuti, South Sulawesi, Indonesia - TDP1 | ecosystem: Environmental > Aquatic > Freshwater > Lake > Sediment | place: Indonesia: South Sulawesi... | reverse complement strand
GCATGAACACCCGGATGCTCTCTGATCTGAGGAATGTAGATCTTCCTTGATGCTAAGTAGAGTATTGCAAGCATTATCAGCGAGAACCCGAGCGTCATCAAAGCCCAAGATACTTTTCCTGCAATCAACATATTCCGAATTCCTCGCGGTAAAATACGAAGTGAGTTCGCTGAACATATATAAGACTTGGCTAGTAGAAACGGCGGGCCATTGAAAATCAGATCTGTGTGGAAGACGCTGGCGCATATCGATGCCGCATCTAGTCAGACCTGAGGAAGAGCTGAGGTTTATTCTTGCAACAGATGTAGGAAGTACAACCACAAAGGCACGGTTCTTCCACCGGAAGAATGAGGAGTGGAGATTTCTTGTTGCAGGCGAGGCCCCGACGACCGTGGAGACACCGTATGAGGACGTGACCCAAGGAGTCAAGAATGCAGTGAGAGAAGTTGAAGAGTTGACTGGGCATAGGATCCTTTCAGAGGATGGAAGCGGCATCATAGTCCCATACGACGGCAGAGCTGGTGTTGACCTCTATTGTACAACAAGCAGTGCCGGAGGTGGGCTCCAGATGATGGTAGCCGGCCTCATCAAGACAATGACAGCAGAGAGCGCGTATAGAGCGGCACTAGGCGCCGGGGCCATAGTCATGGATGTGATAGCCCGCGATGACGGCCGACGGTCCCATCAGAAAATCCAGCGGATACGAAGCCTGCGCCCCGACATGGTCCTTCTCGCGGGCGGAACCGACGACGGTGAATCGGCCCATGTCATGGAGATAGCCGAACTGATCAATGCAGCTGAGCCTAAGCCGAGGCTTGGGGCTGACTACGAGCTCCCGCTAGTGTACGCTGGCAACAGGGCGCTCAGGCCACGGATCGAGAAGCTCATGGGTGGGAGGTTCGCATTGAGCATGGTCGACAATATCAGACCTGTGTTAGAGGTGGAGAATTCCGAGCCAGCGCGCAGTTCCATCCACGAATTGTTCATGGAGCATGTGATGAGCCACGCTCCTGGGTACGCGAAACTAATGAAATGGACCCCTGTGCCAATAATGCCGACTCCAGCCGGAGAGGGGCTAGCCATACGCCTCATTGCATTAACCTTCAAGATGAATTGTCTCGGCGTAGGCTTGGGAGGGGCGACGACCAATGTTTACTCCGTAGTTGACGGCCGATTCGTGCGAAGTGTCAGCGCTAACCTAGGGATGAGTTACAGTGTTACGAATGTGATGAAGGAGACCGGCATTAAGAATATCGTTCGATGGTTGCCCTTCAAACTCAGCGAGGAGGAAGTCGCCCAGAGACTGATGAACAAGATGATCAGACCGACAACCGTCCCCCATACGCTGGATGATCTTCTCGTTGAGCATTCAGTCGCCCGCGAGGCGCTTCGTCTCGGCCTCGGACACCACAAGACAATCGCGACCAGACTTAAGGGGATCAAGGTGGAGAGAACGATCTCGGATGTCTTTGATCAGAAACTGGACGAGACCTACATCAAGATGATGGACATAGGCATCATTGCAGGGACTGGTGGCTTACTCAGCCACGCTCCTAGAAGAGTACAGACTCTGCTCATCCTCACAGATGCGTTTCAACCAGAGGGAGTTACAAGGTTATTCCAAGACAGCGTCTTCATGATGCCTCACCTTGGCATCCTCTCAACGGTACATGAAAAGGCAGCGTGGACAATCTTCGACAAAGATTGTCTCGTTAGGCTCGGCACTGTCATCTCTCCGAAAGGAGCAGGAATATTCGGCGAGCCGGTAATGACTGTGGATCTTGAGATGCCGGATGGACCAAGCACAAGAGAGGAGCTCACGTTCGGAGAAGTCGGGCGCATAAGACTCGCAGAGAACAAAGAGGCCAAGGCCATTATCACCCCACATGGCAAGTTCGACATGGGGAATGGGCCGGGACGAACAGTTGAAAGTACGGTCATGGGAGGGGAGGTTGGTGTAGTACTCGACGCGAGAGGGCGACCGCTCCACCTTCCTGAAGAAGAGACTGTGAGAAGGGAGAGGTTGCTCAAGTGGTTCCAAGCGCTCGACGTCTACCCAATGGATGAGATTGAAAAGCTTGCATGAGGCGGCATCGATGGCAAAGAAGGAAGAGAAACTGAAGACTTCGAAGGAGGCCTACGCCTACACGCCAGGGCTCAAGGTCAAGCGGAATACGACAGTCTCAAAGACAAGAAGGCTACCGATACGCGGCGAGGTCTGCGTAAGGGTGGGAGACAAAGTCGACTACGACACGATCGTAGCAAGAACACAACTAAGCGGCGACCCGGAACTCGTGAATGCAGCCATGTTGCTCAGTGTGGAGTCAGACGAGCTTCCGAGATACTTGACCAAAAAGATCGGAGATAAAGTCGCCAAAGGAGAGGTGATCGCCACCAGCAGCTCGCTGCTCGGAATGGTGAGGAGGCATGCAACATCTCCTGTTGACGGCACAGTAGAATCCGTCTCCGACGTGACAGGCCAGGTCATAGTCAGGGGTCTACCAATACATGTTGAAGTGGGTGCCTACATTCCCGGCAGGGTTGTTAACATTCTCCCTAATGAAGGCGCGGTGATTGAAACCAACGCTGCCCTGATACAAGGGATCTTCGGCATCGGTGGCGAGACGCACGGGGTCATAAAGATGGGCGCGATTTCCCCCTCAGAGGAAATGACGGCAGATAAGGTCACATCCGAACACAAAGGGACCGTGCTCATCGGAGGCTCGTTGGTCACATTGGAAGCGTTGAGAAAGGGGGTGGAAGTCGGAGTGTCATGCTTGGTTTCTGGAGGCGTCAACCCCAAGGACATAACGGAATTCATAGGCGAGGAGATAGGCGTTGCTATCACGGGCGAAGAGGAGGTCGGGTTGACTCTAATCATAACAGAAGGATTCGGGGAGATGCGGATGTCGCAGAGGACATTCGATCTACTCAAGAACTTCGAAGGTTACACGGCGTGTGCGAATGGAGCCACCCAAATAAGGGCAGGGGTCCTGAGACCCGAGATAGTCATACCCCATGTGGAGACACATCGAGCGTCATCAAGCGGCGAACTAGCCGTGGGCATGGTTCCAGGCACACCTGTTCGCATCATTAGGCGGCCTCACTTCGGAGCCATCGGAAAGGTTGTGAGCCTACCAGTGGATCTTCAGCAGATAGAATCCGAGTCTTACGTAAGAGTCCTAACAGTTGAACTCGATGATGGCAGTGTCATTTCGGTCCCTAGGGCGAACGTGGAGATAATAGAGGAATAGAACCGCTGTCCGTGGTTTGCCTCGAGTCTGCATTAGCTGACGTAAGGGAGATTACGGCAGCCATTGGCCACTTCGACGTAACGTCTGGACGTATGGAAATTCATAAATCTACATACAGTTGTTATTTGCCAAGCGCCCTTGGGGGCATGCGCGTAAACGGTGGTTAGAATGAGATCAACTGGATTAGTGACTTTCTTGGTGGCTGCAATGATTCTGTTGCAGATCTCACCAACTACAGCGTTTGGTTTCAGAAGCGTTCAGCTTGCGGCTCAGGCTCCCAAGTATGGGGGTCAATTGATTGCCGCAGTGAACACAGACCCGTTGGAGCTGATCCCAGTTTTCCAGCCTGAGGATGTAAGCCAAGCAACCTGTAACAACATCTTCAACAAGCTGGTGAAATTCGATCAGTACTTCAATATCTGCCCAGATTTGGCAACCGACTGGACAATATCCAAGGATGGGCTCACATACACTTTCCATCTGGTGAAGAATGCTACGTGGCACGATGGGAAACCGTTCACATCTGAGGACGTTAAGTTCACCTATGACTATGAGAAGAAGTATGGCGCTGTTGCTCCTAGGTTCAAAGATGTAGACTCCATAGAAACGCCTGACAAGTACACTGTCGTCATAAAGCAGAAGATGATCAACTCAGCTTTCATGGTATACCTTGCGTGGGGCTACACGCAGATCATGCCGAAGCATATCTACGACGGAACCGACTGGAAGACAAACCCACAGAACCAACGTCCGATAGGCACGGGGCCCTTCAAGTTTCAAGAGTGGGTCAAGGGGGACCATGTGACTCTTGTTGCAAACGGGAACTACTTCAAAGGAAGGCCCTACCTTGACAAGTTGATAATCAAGGTTATACCCGATCCCCAGACTGCCTTGATGGCATTTGAGGCCGGCGAGATAGACGCCCTTACTATGTATCGATCGCCTGACTTCAAAGATGTGCCAAAGCTTGCTGCGAGGAAGGACGTGACGATAATAAAGTGGCCGTATTACACCTACTGGTGCCTCGCTTTCAAGATGAACCATCCGATATTCGGAAAGAAGGATGTTCGACAAGCCATCGCACATGCGATCGACAGAGACACAATAGTCAAGACCTGTTTCTACGGCGTCCCAACGCCTGCTCCTAACGCAAACCCATTGTCGCCAACATTGGCGTGGGCGTGGAACTCAGATGCGAAGAACTACGAGTTCAACCCTGCTAAGGCAGGGAAGATGCTTGATGATGCCGGTTACCCGAAAGGGAAGGACGGGGTAAGGTTCAAGGCCACTTTGGACTATCAGCCCTACCTCCCTGGTGACGAAGACATGTGGCTTATGGTGAAGGCGATGCTGCACGACATAGGGGTAGAGGTGACGTTGATAAAGCACGACAGTGCGAGTTACAGAGAAAAGGTATGGAACAGAAACAACTTAGAAATGTCTTGGGTTGGAGGTGGAACAGGCCCGGACCCGAGTATATTGAGGCAGAGACTTGGATCAGAGAATTTCAATAATGGGAACATAGGTTGTTACAATAACAGCAGGGTCGACAAACTCTTCGACCTCGCCCTAAGCACGGCGGACCAGAATGAACGCGCCAAGTACTACAAGGAGATAGGAGCGATTGCAGCAGAAGAACTTCCAAGGTACCCAATATACAACATCATGATGGTTGAAGCCTGGAAGGAAGAGTTTCACGGCCGTGAACCGGTCGGCCTGTTCTTTGCGCATCTGGGCAACATATGGTGGACGAAAGGTAGCGAGTTGTCACCAGAGGCCATTGGGTCCACGATAAGCAGTGTAGAGAAGGAGATAGAGAGTCTGAGAGGACAGTTCTACGACGTAGCTGGAGCACAGAAGCAGATTGAACTGGCAAAGAAAGCGCTGGAAGCAGGAGACTACGCGAAGGCATACGAGCTGGCAAAGGGTGCAGTGAAACTTGCCAACCCGCCGTACGCAATGTATGGTGGAGTTGCCGTAGTGGTAATCGGGGCAGCTGTAGCTTTGATCCTCCTGTATAGGAGGAAAAAGCCCAAGACTGCAGCATGACCCATCCCCCTTCTTTTTTCTGGCGCTAACCTCGGCGACTTTGGCGACTTAGCAGCGTTTCTCTTCGATGACGTAAGTCAAACGATTCCGATGTTGAGTCCTTCAGTTCGCGTCTCTAGGTTCCTGCTCTGCAGTCGATTCGAGTTCTCAATGGCGACACTTGAGAAGGTTGTGGGCAGATTCAGGTTCGTTACCATGGTAGTACCGTCCTACAAGGCCATCTCCTGTTCTCAAATCAAAGTCATTATAACGTAAAGGGAGGGCCAAAGGCACTCTATCAGTGGAGAGGAAGAAAATGAATGTGAGAACCTACATAGCCAAAAGGATGCTGCAGATTTTTCCAGTTCTTTTTGGAGTTGTCGTAATCAACTTCGTTATCATACACATAGCACCTGGAAACCCGGCAGTCATTATGGCTGGGGGAGAGGCTCCTCCAGAGTACATCAGGATGCTGGAGGAGGAGTGGGGGTTGAACAAGCCTTTGCATGAACAGTTTGTTACATATTTGACAAACCTATTGCGGGGCAACTTAGGTTACTCCTACAAATACAGGGCGCCCGTTCTTGATGTTATATTAGAGAGGCTTCCAGCTACGCTATTGCTGACGGGAACAGCATTCCTGATGGCTGTTCTGGCTGGAGTGGTTCTAGGAGTAAGCTCATCGAGGAAGCCCTTCTCGTTTGAGGACAACATGATAATGCTTGGGTCCCTTGTCTTTTACTCAATGCCAAACTTCTGGACCGGGCTGATGGCCATTATAATATTCTCTCTCAGGTTGGGACTCTTTCCTGTGCAAGGTATACAGTTCTTCAGGGTTGATCTCAATAGCACGCTTGATCTCATATGGCATCTGATTCTACCTGCTACAACCCTTGGCCTCGTCCAACTTGCCTTGTACGCTAGGCTTACGCGGTCCAGCATGTTGGAGGAGCTCAGGAAGGATTACATTGCGACTGCGAGATCAAAGGGATTGGACGACAGGTCAATCCTCTATCGTCATGCTCTGAAGAACGCTCTGATTCCCACGATCACCATCATAGGCATAAGGCTTAGCTTCATGTTCACAGGTGCCGTGGTGACGGAGACAATCTTTGCCTGGCCTGGGATAGGCAGACTGATGTACGACTCAATCTACACAAGGGACTATCCACTTCTTATGGGAATCTTCATCATCTCATCCGCAGTGACAGTGCTAGCCAACTTCCTAGCAGACATTGCCTATTGTGTCGTCGATCCAAGGATTAGATACGAGTGAGATGACACAAATGAGTTCTAAAGCAAAGACAAACCTGGAAGAAAGTGACACAAAATGGCTAGACAGGAGTATCGCCCTCTATCTCTCAAGAATCAGAGATTTCTGGGGCAGGTATAGAAGGAACAAGGCCGCCGTTTTCGGGCTCTTTATCATCTTCTTTTTCTTTATGATGGCCATCCTTTCACCCTACGTCGTTCCCTACGATCCGTTCAAGATGTACTTATCTGATGCGAAAAACGTCTTACTTGAGCCGTCATGGGAGCACATCATGGGAACCGATCAACTGGCCAGAGACATGCTCAGCAGGGTGATATGGGGAACAAGAATATCGCTATTTGTAGGGTTCATCTCTGCTGGGATTTCAGCCTGTATCGGCATTGCGGCAGGGGCGATTGCTGGCTACTACGGCGGCCGGGTTGACGATTTGTTAATGAGGTTCGTTGATATGTTCATGGTCATTCCAACCTTCTTTCTTGTCTTAGTTGTCGTGGCGATCTTTGGTTCTGACATATGGAACATAATGGTGGTAATAGGGCTCACAAGCTGGCCGAGCACCGCCAGACTCATGCGAGGGGAGTTCCTAGCTCTAAAGGGCACACTGTTTGTAGAGGCTGAAAGGGCTCTTGGTGCAAACGACAGAAGGATAATCCTTCATTGCATTTTGCCAAACGGCCTTTACCCTGTCGTCGTTAACATGTCCCTTCAGGTAGCTGGAGCCATTTTGACTGAAGCCTCTTTGAGCTTCCTAGGACTTGGAGACCCGACACAGATTAGCTGGGGACTGATGCTCTACCATGCCCAACGTTTCCTCAGAGATGCATGGTGGATGACCTTCTTCCCGGGACTAGCAATAAGCGTCACGATCCTAGGCTTCAACTTGATTGGCGACGGCCTGAACGACGCCCTCAACCCTAGGCTCAGGATAAGGTAGGCGAGATGGGACAGAATCTCCTGAGCGTAAATGGGTTGAAGACCCAATTCCCAACACTTCTCGGAGTAGTGAGGGCTGTAGACGGAATAGAACTTGATGTAGAGGTTGGCGAAACGGTTGGTTTGGTTGGAGAGTCAGGATCTGGAAAAACTGTAACGGCTCTTTCTATCATGAAGTTAGTACCACCTCCAGGTAGGATAGTTGAAGGCAGAATCCTCTTCAACGGAGCAAACATCCTCGAACTCAATGAGGCGGAGATGAGGAGAGTGAGAGGGGAAAAGATAGCCATGTGCTTCCAAGATCCAATGACCTATCTCAACCCTGTCATGAGGGTTGGAGAACAGATAGCTGAGAACATAACTCTACATGAAAAGCTTGAGAGGCAGCAAGCTTTGGGCAAAGCCATCGAGATGATGGATCTTGTGGGGATCCCACACGCCTCGGAGAGGTGCCAGGATTACCCTCACCAACTCAGTGGAGGTATGAGGCAGAGGATACTACTGGCAATGGCAATCTCCTGCAGGCCCAAGCTACTCATCGCCGACGAACCCACTACGTCTGTGGATGTCATAATACAAGCACAAATTCTGAAGATGTTGATGGAGCTGAAGAGAAAACTGGACACGTCCGTCCTCCTGATAACGCACAACTTGGGGATCGTGGCCCAACTTTGCGACAAGATCGCTGTAATGTACGCCGGAAACATTGTCGAGTATGCGGGGACCGCCGCGCTCTTCGACGCGCCTAAGCACCCGTACACAGAGACTTTGCTCGGTTCGATACCGAGGTTGGACCTTGACACAAAATCGCTGAAGATAATGAGAGGCTCAGTTCCAGACCTCATAAACCCCCCCTCAGGATGCACGTTCCATCCCCGCTGCCCCTATGCTAAGGAGACCTGCAGCAAACAAACGCCAGGCCTTGAGGCCATTGAGAAGGGGCGCCTAGTCAAATGCCTACTGTACAACTAGCTAACCCGACGAGGAGGGACACAGCGTGAGCGAGATGTTGTTGCAGATAGATTCTCTAACGAAGCACTTCCCAGTGGAGAAGGGCTTCCTCTCCAGCATACTCGCAAAAGAAAGCAAGGTGGTTCACGCAGTCGATGAAGTGAGTTTCAATATAATGAAAGATGAAACCTTCAGTTTGGTTGGAGAGACCGGAAGCGGAAAGACAACCACTGCGAAGTTGATTCTTCGGCTTGTTGAACCAACTTCCGGAGACGTTCGGTTCGAAGGCCGTTCCATATTCAAATTAGAGAAGGATGAACTTAGGAAGCTAAGAAGCAATATGCAGATAGTCTTCCAAGACCCATTCGCCTCTCTGAACCCGCGTGAAACAGCCGGAGAGATCATCGGTGCCCCCTTCAAGATTCAAGGTCTAATGAGCAAGAGTGATAGAAGAAAAGCCGTCTTAGAGCTTCTGAACATGGTAGGCCTTGAGCCAGCTCCAATGTGCTTTGACAAGTACCCACACGAGTTTAGCGGTGGGCAAAGACAGAGAATCGGAATAGCCCGGGCGCTTGCGTTGAGACCTAAGTTCATTGTAGCCGACGAACCCGTAGCATCTCTTGACGTCTCAATCAGATCCCAGATACTCGACCTCATGCAGAGTCTTAAGAAACAGCTGAAACTCACATACCTGATGATAAGCCACGACCTCTCCGTCGTCAGGTACATGAGCGACAGAGTTGCTGTGATGTACCTGGCAAAGATAGCAGAACTTGCTGAGGCCAAGAAGATCTTTGCGTCACCAAAGCACCCCTATACTAAGGCGCTAATATCGGCGGTTCCGATTCCAGATCCGAGGGTCAAGATGCATGATGTCTTGCTAAAAGGTGAGATTCCGAGCCCCATCAACCCTCCTAGTGGCTGTAGATTCCACACGAGATGTCCCATAGCTAAGGACGTCTGTTCAGAGCGGGAGCCTGCGCTGGTCGAAGTTGACCGTGAACATCTTGTGGCATGCCACTTCGCTCAGTGATCTTCTGCACTCTCAATATACATCCGATGAATTTCATTACCAGATGTTCTTACTTGCTACAGAAACGGAGAATGATAGAGATGAGAGCGGCTAAAACCCCACAAGTGATAGCCGAACCCGCACAAATCGCAATTACGGGTTGCCTGGACATAGGCGAGCTTGTCATACATTCAGTTCAGCCGCAGGAGGTGCCTGCCAATTGAGCTCAGGCAAAAGGTACTCTAGAATCGTATCCGATGTCCCCGATTACAAAACCTTCCTCACGGTAGATGAGCTCAAAGATAGCTCCAGAAGGTTGGCAGAAGAATACCCAGACAGGGTGAGCCGCATCACGATAGGGACATCTCGAAACGGCGAAGCAATAGAGTGTCTAAAGATAGGCGAGGGTAAGTACAAGGCTCTTATGTTTGGAACTCCTCACCCCAACGAACCTGTCGGAAGCATGATGCTTGATTACTTGTCTAGGAGATTGGCCAAGGAGGATGAGCCACTAGGAAGTCTCGACTTCACTTGGTACTTGGTCAAATGTGCTGATCCGGATGGAACTAGACTCAATGAAGGCTGGTTCAAGGGGCCCTTCACACCGATCAATTACATAAAGAACTTCTACAGACCTCCACACTTCCAGCAGGTAGAGTGGTCCTTCCCGATTGATTACAAAACAGTGAAGTTTGACAGTCCATTACCCGAAACGAAGGCCCTTATGAACATCATAAGTAAAGGAACAGACTTCATGTTCAGCCTTCACAACTCAGCCTTTGGAGGAGTCTACTTCTATGTTTCCGAGAAGGCGCCGGAGTTATGCACTCTCTATCAGACCATACCGCGTGGTCAAGACCTGCCGTTGAAACTCGGAGAGCCTGAGGTTCCATACGCCGAGAAGCTGGATGAAGCGGTTTACCTGATGCCTACGACATCAGGAAAGTATGACTACCTAGAGAGAAATATCCACAAAGATCCTAAGACTATGATCAATCACGGCGGATCTAGTTTTGAGTACGCACGTCAATTCTCAGACGTCTTCGCACTGATATGCGAGGTCCCATATTTCTACGATGAAAGAGTATGCGACAGCTCAGAGTCGGACGTCACTAGAAGAGATGCCATATTAGAGTCGGTTGAAACAAGTGATCGCTTGAATCGATTCCTGAAGGAGAAATATGAGAACATAGAAAGTTGCCTGACTGTCCCTTCTAGGTTCAGGGAATCCATAGAAGACAACCTCAAGAGTTTTGAGGACTACAACAAGGCAAAGAGACATTGGGCCGAAGCGACACTAGGCGCGAAGTTATTAGCCACTGTGGCCCAGAAGTTCGACAGCTGCGTAACAGAAAGATTCTACAGGTTACTTCCCTATGGAATGTTCAACCGAATGATTCAGTACGAGCTTGACAATGGAGATAGCCGAGATAAGCCAAAGCTTAGGCGCGTGATGGAGTCAGTGGAAGAACAGCTGCAAGACGAGGAAAAGAAGCTACTGGACCAGCTAAGGTATGGCGTCATCCCCATAAGGAAGCTTGTGAGAGTCCAACTCGAAGCGGCTTTAGTGAGTGTCGAGTATGCGCTGAAGACTGGCTCCCGGCCACGTATGTGAACTGAGCCTAAGGGTCCAAAAGGCTCAAAATGCAAGGGTCTGTCTGCTGATTGGTGAGCAATCGTCGGTAAGCAAATAACCAAGCGGATTACGGTTCTGGTTCCACTACAACCGCCGTCCCCGTTGCTGATATCATTGTGATCCCTGCCTGCAAACCTATGTCTGACGTCTCAAAATCCAATCCTACGATCGCATTCGCTCCCATAGAGATAGCCCTTCCCTTCGCCCTTTCCATGGCTTCCTCCCTAGCCTTCTCCAGCTCAGTCGTGAAAGCGGTGATTTCACCGCCTACCACCGATTGAAAACCAGCTAGGAATTTTCCGAGGATTCCCCGAGTCCTAGGACTCAAGCCTGTAACAACTCCCAACACCTTCTTGATCCTGTATCCTGGAATCGTAGGCGTTGTGACGGTCAGGAAACCCAAGGCGCGTGTGCGCGTCGAGGCCCCGCAGCTCGGACAGAACGCAACCTCTTCAGCCAATTCCCGACCACACCTCGAACAGAACATGTGCGTGTCACCCCTAAGCAATATGCCATAAAGGTGACTTAATCTTTCTGATCGGGGAGCCTTCCGTCCCAAACCAATATCTAAGAAGCCCTACGATCTCGACCCAAGCTTTGATTCTTGAGCGTCACTATTATGTCATCCAACGAGAGATATTGGCGGTCAGGCAGTTCTGCGAGCACCTTGGCAGCTGCAACCCTTCTGTCTGAGGTCAAGTCAATGATCTTCCAGCCTTGACTTTCAATCAACGTTGCCTTGGAGGTTGGGAATGACTGATCTTCTGAGAGGGCCTCACGTAAGGATTCAAGACCGACGCTTGAGGTGACGGAGGGAAAGCTTCCAGTGCTCCTGAAGACTTTGAGTCTAGCTGCGTCCTTATACATTTTCACGCCGTGGAAGGCTAGAACGGATTTCTCGAATTCCGGCCTTGAGGCTTTAGCGTCGATCCTTTCGAGCTCTTCGTCCGTAAACTGGTATATGTTGTCTTCTCTAGGGCCGGAGAGTCTTGTGTATAGGAGATCTGACATGTACGCTGGTTCTCTTTGAGATAGATCGACACAGTGGACGATGTTCAGGTCCTGCATGACCTTTATTGCGTTCTGGTCAAGTGACTCCACGTCGGAGCGTGGAATTTCCAAGGCGATCCTCACTTGGCCTGGGTTGACTGACG
>Ga0315306_10001250_pt1 | contig 12243 bp, 10 predicted proteins | sample TDP1_MG_FD_203803 | JGI IMG/M metagenome (GOLD analysis project Ga0315306, IMG submission 203803) | Freshwater sediment microbial communities from Lake Towuti, South Sulawesi, Indonesia - TDP1 | ecosystem: Environmental > Aquatic > Freshwater > Lake > Sediment | place: Indonesia: South Sulawesi... | reverse complement strand
CGTTGGGCCCCTCGGAAGGCCGGTAGGATGAACCCCAACGCTAGAACCCATGCGGCAAAGAAGACGGGCGGGTCGAGGAAGCCGTCAGGGATATGCATCTTGGTCCCGTAATACTTACCTCTGGAAAAGTATTACGGCGTATTAAGGCTTTCTCCGACTCATCCCAGATACGCGAAACTATCGTTTTGACAGGGTCGGAGGGGGCGTGAAAAGACATGAGGGCTATTGACTTCTGCGCCGGCGACTTTCTGCGTGAACCTTCAACCGGATACGCTCCTTACTTCAAAGCTGTTCTTATTATCGCTAAGAGGTTCTTCGTGGAGGCGTTTGGGTGGATGGTGTTTGACGAGCCTACGATATGGCCTCCGCCCGGTGCCTCTCTTCTGGGCATCTCCTGGTCTCCTTTGAGGGGATCTACTGATGCGTTATTCTGTAGGAGGCAACTCTCCAGTCTTTGACATCAAAGCCAACCTTAAGATGCAGTTTTATGGAAGCTTCGTTGTCAGGGTTGATTGTTGTATATATTCTATCTACCCCCGAGAGTCTAGCATGGTGTATGAGCCTATGCAGCAGGGCGACCCCTACTCCCTGTCTTCGGAACTCTGGCTGAACGACTATGTATTCAATCCATAGCAGACTATCAACGCCATGCATGAAATCGATTCTTTGACTTGCCACGTAACCGACAACCTTACCGCCTTCTTCGGCGACGAAGCTGCTTCCAGTTGTAAGGTAGAAATCAAAGCGTGCACGAGTTACCTCCTTGGTTTCCTGCTGTTCCCTTAGATACTGCTGAGGGTTTTCACGCTTTAGGAATTCCAGGTATTCAGAATACGCTTCTTCGAAAAGTCTTCTGAAGGCTTCGTAGTCGTTCTCTTCAATCTGTCTTATCATCACTAGTCACACCACCTTTGGGTCTTTTCTTTTGCAGACAGAGAGGCCTGATCTGTCAATGAGGGGGCATCAAGGATCAGGGAAGCGACGGGCTTGACCCGTTGAGGCGTCGAGGCTAGAGCGATGTGAAGCCTTCCACTGTCTTCTGGTCGAGCCGCTTCACAAGCTCGACGCAGAGCTTGACCGCGTTATCCACATCTTCTAGGCTGAGAAGCCCGACTGAGCTGTGGATGTGCCTCGTCGCTACGCCTATCACTATGCTCGGGCATCCGGCTCGGCTGATGTGGATTCTACCCGCGTCGGTGCCGCCGCGGGCGACCTGAGACAGCTGGTACGGTATCTTCTGTTCCTCCGCCGCTTGGATGACAAACTCCTTCAGGAGCTGGTTAGGGATCATCGAGGCGTCGAAGGTGAGGATCGTTGGGCCCCGCCCCATCTTGGCCGGAGCCTCTGAAGGTTTCACTCCTGGTACGTCACCTGCGATGTCAACCTCAAGGACGATGGCGACGTCGGGGTCGACCATGTGCGCCACGGTTGCGGCTCCGCGTGCTCCCACCTCTTCCTGAACCGTGGCGGCGCCGTAAACGGTGTTGGGATGCGAGATATGCCCTTCGGCGAGTCTTCGAACAGTCTCCATTGCGATGAAGGCGCCGATCCGGTCGTCGAACGCCTTGCCCATCACGAGCTTCCCGTCTCTGACGACTGAGAACGGAGACCAGGGCACGATTGGGTCTCCTATCCTAACGCCGAGCTCCTCAGCGTCCTTCTGGCTTGAAGCGCCGACATCTATGTGCATCATGTTCTTCGTCACGACTTTTGTCAAGTCCTCCGGCGGCAGCAGATGCGGCGGCTTGGCAGCTATGATGCCTGGCACGTCGCCTTTGCGGGTCCGGACGACCACCCTCTGCGAGAGCAACACCTGGTCGAACCATCCGCCGAGCGTGTTGAAGGTGAGGAAGCCTGACTCCTTGTCGATGCCTGAGACGACGAAGCCTACCTCGTCGACATGGCCTGGGAGCAGCACGTGCGGCCTCTCGGCGTCACCTTTCTTCTGGAAGACCAACGACCCGAGCTTGTCCCCTGTGAGGTCGTCGCAGTATGGGGACATGTATCGTCGCACGATGACGGTGGTCTCTCGCTCGAAACCCGCTGGGCCGAAGGACTCACACATCTCTCTAAGCACGTTTAGGGCCTTCTCGTCCACCAAGCAAGCTCACTAGCAGGACAAGGGCAGATGCTGAGGATATAAGATTGCCCTACAGGTCGGCTAGGTCTCGCGTCCTATGCACATCGACAGGCTTATAGCTCGTTCAAAGCCTTCAACACAGAGGCCCGTCATTGGGTTGCATTGCGGTTTCCCCCGATTGTGGAAGGTGGTGAACTGTGCGATGGATGTGAAGAAGAGGCTTGAGAGGTTCCTGCCGCTCTTAGAGTCGGCTGGCGCCGATGTGTACGTGGCGTCAAGCTACCCGAACACCTACTACTTCACCCTCGCGGTCGATGTGCCTGGCTTCCTGCTCTTGCCCATCGATGGAAGCCCGAGGCTTATTGTCCGCGAGCAAAGCCATGCCGCCGCTCAGGACCTGGCACAGGGCTGCGAGGTCATAGGCGTGAGATCGCACGAGAGCTACGAAGAGAGAGTTCTCAGAGAGCTACAGGCGTTCAGGCCGCCCAGCATCCTTGTAGACCATCTCTCTTCGCAAGCCTGCGTGAATTGGACGCAGCGGCTGCGCGGCGTCAAGCTGGGCGTGAGACCTGACCTGCCAGCTTCGTTCAGGCGGAGGAAGGAGCCTGAGGAGGTAGAGCTCCTTCGAAAAGCGGCTGAGATCGCGGATCGGGGCATGGAGGCCGCGTTCTCGGCGTTGAGGCCTGGCGTGAAGGAGCGTGAAGTCGCCCTTGAGGCCGAGTACGCGATGCGTAAGGCCGGCAGCCAAGAGCTAGCGTTCAACGTGGTGCTAAACACGGGAGCCCGGTCCGCGTACCCGGATGTTTGCCGCGCAGACAAGGTCGTCGCTGAGGGCGACATGGGCTTTGTCGACCTAGGGCCGAGGTATCAGGGCTACATGGGAGATATGACGAGATGCTTCATCCTCGGCCAGCCGACGGCTCGACAGCGCGAGCTGGTGAACACAGTTCGGAGAGTTCAGGAGGAGGCCCTGCAGATGGTCCGCCCCGGCCTGAGGACGGAATATTACGACTTGGCGATAAGGCGGGCCTTCACGGCGGCCGGGTACGAGGGGAACCCACCCCATCACACGGGCCATTCCTTAGGCCTAGGCGAGGACATCCCAGACATAGTTCCTGCCACGGATGACGTTATCCTCCTGGGCGACGTGATGACCGTGGAGATCGGCGCGTACGTCCGAGACTTCGGCGGAGCAAGAATAGAGGATATGGTGATCGTGGCTGACGGCAAGCCGGAGGTCTTGACGAGGTTCCCCAAGGACCGTATCGTCATCTAGCCGCGACGCTCAGCCATGGCTCAAGTTAGACGCAGGTCATCGTTCGCGCTTGATGTTCCGTCTCTGTTCTACCACGTTTATTCTGGCCTCTCGGCCGCGGTGGCAGGTATCGAATGTGGATTGTCGGCTCAGGGCAGGTAGCTGACAGGCTTGTTGGGAGTCAGGTTCCGGTAGGCGTGGTTGAGGGCTTGTACGACATGGTAGGCGGCCTTCCAGTCGCATCCTTTTCTTGGGTCTTTCTCCGACCCGTCTGCCTCGACGCTCAGGTACCACTCCCAGTACTTGTCATCGTAAAGGTAGGTTGAGCAGAACCTGAGAAGCTCTCTCAGAAGCTTCGCGTAACGCTCTTCGCCAGTCAACCTGTACGCCATCGAGAGGGCGCCTATGCCCTCTGTCTGAACCCACCAGACCTTCTCAGCGGCCTTCGGGATGCCCTCAGGGGTTCCCATCGAATAGAAGCCCCCATGCTCGCGGTCCCAGCCGTAGTTGACTGCGAAGCTGAGCAGTTGCTCGGCGACCGCGCTGTACGCTTTCGTGCCGAGGATGCCGTCTAGGGCCCAGAGGAACCACGCCGCTTCAAGATTATGCCCATAGCTGACGAGGCCCTTTGTCTGCTCGAGGTTCTCCCGCCAATCAGGTAGAAAGGCCTCCCTGAGGCATCGATGGGTCCTGTCTATCATCGGCCCAGCAACCAAGTCTCCGTGGCGTGCCAGGGCTTCCCTATACCGGGCATCTCCGGTGGCTGCGTAGAGCGATGAGAGGCCTTCGATCATGTGCATAACGATATCTGCCCTCTTGAACCGCTCCTTAACCGACCAGTCCACGTCGTGAAACCAGAAGTAGCCTCCGTGCTGCTCGTCCCATGCCCGACGCTCCGTCAAACCATACGTCTCCTCAGCCTTCTTCAGCGCTTCCCGGTCTCCGCTCGCTCGGCAGTACTCGCCTAGGGCGTAGACGGCGAAGGCGTGGCCGTAGGGGAACTTCGCCTTCTCGATCGGCTTCCCCTCCCTTGTCGTTGAATACACCCATCCCTCGTTCTGAGAGTCCCAGAGGTTGCGGAGGAAAAACTCGACGCCCTGCTCTGCGAGCTTCAGGTGCTTCTCCTCTTGGCTCAACATGTAGCCCGTTGAGAACGAGTAGATCATCCTCGTCTGCATAACCAGGTACTTCTCGCCCTGCCCGAACGTTGTGCCATCGCGGTTCAGAAGCGTCAAGAAGCCTCCGTACCTCCGGTCGATCCCATGCCTCTCCCAGAACCCGAGAACAGCCTCAAGCAGATGCCTGCGCAGGTCCACGCCTCCAAGCTCAAATCCGCTCATCGCATCTGTCACCCCTAAGGTACTAGGTCCTCTCAATTCGTCCCAGTTTGACTTTCACCGTTCAAGAACGGAGGTTGCGGCTATAAGCCTAGTCTATCCATTGGGTGTGGGCGTCAACGCGACCAGGTGCAGACTGGCGCAATGGGAGCCATGTTCCCTTCAAGAGCTTCAATATCCTGAAGCCCATTCTGCACGGAGCTGGAATCAGGTCATGTTGAGGCTTGCCTTTGCTATCTCTATGAACTCCCGGACCTTCTCGATCTCTAGCTTAAGCAGGTCTGGGTCCAGGACGCCCTCGTAGAAGATCTCGCCGTGAACTAGCCTGCTCCTTGCCGCGTACCTGTCGTAGATGCCGAGCTTAGCCAGCTCCGGATGTTTCTCCTCGACCTGTCGGAGGGCGTTTCTCCTCTCGTAGTGGCTTCTCGGGGTCGAGCCTGTATCCTTTAGCGCTAAGGCGTTGGCTGCTTGACCGGCGGCGTTCCACGCCTTCTCAGCCGAGTCGCGTAGCTTGACAGTGTTCTTCTCCCTCGTCCCTTCTTCCAGCTCCTTTACCGCGAAACAAGGGGTTGTCATGGCCTGAAACTCGTCGAAGATCTCATCCAACTGCTCCGCGCTTTGGTCGCGCGGAGGAAAGACCTATTTCCTGCCGTGCGCCGCTCCGATGGAGTCCGATGAGCAGTCCGCGGATCAAGGCCGTTAGCTTCGACCTCTGGGAGACCTTGCTCCTTGAGACAGATGGCGCTGATAGGCGGAGGAGCGCGGCTCGGTGCCGAAGCCTCTCAGAGGCCTTTGCAGCTCTTAGCCTCAATATTCCCCTAGAAGATGTCGTCAGGGCACATGAGGCCTCAGCCTCCTGGCTGGCGAGCGTCTGGGAGAAGAACGAGGAGGTCACCCACCTTGACCAAGTTCGGTTTATCCTCAGGGAGGCCTCGAAGGGCGCCGTGAGCCTCAGACCTGAGTGGATGGGCCAGCTGACCGAAGCCTATGTTTCACCGCTATTCAAGGAGCCGCCGCGGCTCGACGCGGAGGCTGCGCCTACGCTCGCCTGGCTGAGAGACCAGGGCAAGCGTGTAGGGCTCATCTCGAACGTTGGGCGTACCCCGGGCGTCGCTCTTCGAAGATTCCTGGCGAAAGAGGGCCTCTCCGGGTTTTTTGACGCGATGCTCTTCTCAGACGAGGTCAGGGTTCGGAAGCCGAGCAGAGAGATATTCCAGATGGCGGCGGAGAAGCTAGGCGTGGCGCCTGCCGAGATACTTCATGTAGGAGACAACCTCAAGGCTGATGTCTGGGGCGCCAGGAATGCAGGCATGAAGGCGGTTCTCCTCTCAAGCGAGGCGGGACGGGACAGAGAGGCGGAAGCAGACCCATCCTCACTAGTCTCAATCTCTAGGAGGCTAGAGGCTGGCATCACAGCCTCGGCGATAGCACCGGATGCCACCATAACCAAGTTGGGTGTACTCGCTCAAGCGTTAAGCCGCCTTGAGGAGACCTGGGCCAAGGCGAAGAGCCTTCGATGAGGCGGCTCCCCTTTCGACGGGAGGCCCGTCTGACACACCCCAGCAGACCCCTCAATTCCTCGCGGCGCGTGTTCAGCCCCGGAAACCCACGATCAACAAGAGCCACATCATATACGGTGGAGAGGTCGGCTTCCGCTCAGGGAGGTGCCCACTCTCAGGAACGGCTCCCCCAAGTGGAAAAGATAGTTCTCAATCAGAGCCGGTCCGCGCTAGGTTTCCGCTGGATCAGGGCCGGCCTCTCGCTCGTTTGGTCACGTAGAACGCACGCTTCGGCATGGTGAAGAGCCCTATGAACGCACGAGTGAAGCCCTAGGAGAGGAGGGCCTGGGAGGGCGACCTCTGCGTCTAGCTACTCTCACGGCTTGTACGGGCCTCTCGGAACCGCGTCGAGCAGCCCCGCCGGGCTGACGGTGCTGAAGAGGCTCCAAGCCGCGAAGAGGAGGAAGCTGAAGGCAACATACGGGATGAGGGCTTTGTTCCACGGGACCCGGTACAGGTAATGAACGCTCACGGTGAACTGGAGCAGAGTGGTCCAGGCAAGCCCGACGGCTGCGGAGAAGGGTAGGAAGCCGAAGAGAAGCGAGGGGAGGTCCCCGAAGGCTATACAAGCTAAGCCGTCTCTCCACGTTCCCTCACCGCCAAGCGCGTATCTGGCCACAAGGTGGAGGAAGGCTGCAGCGAAGAGAGCGGTGCCGAGAGTATCCGAGAGCAAGGTTGGGATGCATGCAAGCCAGGAGAGGACCGGGTCGCCGAGGTACGAGTAGTAGAGCGGGTAAAAGTCTCGGCTCAAGGCGAGGTAGACCTGGTTCCCGAAGTGAAAGTCAACGATCTTCACCGCGGACACGCCTACAACCCAGTCGGTCAGAGGCTTCCACAGGGGCAGCAGAAGCGCAGGGATCATGCTGAAGACCGTGATGAACCCTAGAGCATACCATGGGCTACGTGAATCAACCCCACGCTTCCGCTCTTCGCGGAGACGTTCAAAGAATAGGAAAGGGTCCCTCAAGATGAGCCAAGCATCGAAGCCAAACCGTCCTAGAGGTCGCAAGGCTCCGTCCTACCCGACAGGACCAGCTGACCACTTAAGGATGCGGCCACGGCTCCTCCACTGAGAAGCTTCTGTCCTTGAGTTGAAGGGCCTGGAGCTCCGAGAAACGCCTTTTGGCTTAGAGCCTCCGGGATCTGAGAGTGAAGGGCAGAACCCTGTCTGCTACTTTGGAGGCCCACGGGATGTCTAGGCAGGGCGGCCCGTTAGCCGTGATGCTGTTGGAGCGCGACGAAGGGAGTCGGCTCGTCAAGGTGTGGAGAGGGAGGTGGCAAGCAGCACGAGCAGCCCTAGCGTTGCGCAGTAGTAGGCGAAGAGGTGGAATCTGCCGCCTGTCAGCGTCCTGAGAAGCAGCCTGAGCGAGAAGTATCCTACCAGGGCTGCGACGAGCATGGCTGCTAGGTAGACGCTTAGGCTTGGGTCTGAGACTGAGACAGCGGTGGATTCGAGTGCTACGGCTCCAATGATTGACGGTACAGAGAGCAGAAAGGAGTACTTTGCAGCTGTCTTGGCGCTTAGGCCCCTGATGAGGCCGATGCCTATGGTCGCGCCGCTCCTAGAGATGCCTGGAGCAATCGCCACGCCTTGGAAAAACCCTATCAGCAACGCATCCCAGTAGTTCAGCGTTTCTCTACCCGACCTCGGCCTTGAAAGGAAGAGAAGCGGAGCTATGGCCAGGTACGCAAGTGCCACAGCCTTAGGGCTGTAGAAGAGCGGTTCGAGAAATGCTCGAAAGAGCAGAGCGATCAAGACTGTTGGAAAAGTGCCTACGAGGATTAACAGCACATAGCGGCCGTCATCGCTCCTGAAGTCCAGTCTGGTAGCTGATTTCAGGATTCTCCAAACATCAGTTCGGAAGAAGGCTAGGGTGACGCCGAGGGTGCCTAGGTGTAGTAATGCGTCGAAGACAAGGGGTAGACTGAGGCCTAGGGCGGTTTGAGCGATCACGAGGTGGCCTGAGCTCGAGATGGGAAGCCACTCCGTAACGCCCTGGAGCGCCCCGAGAAGAAACGCTTCAACGGGGCTCAGCATAGGCGACGATCGAACCGTGGAGGTTTATCAGCATTTGCACACAGCACGGACATCAGGGCTAGGATGAAAAGGATGAACGCCCTGTTCCCACGGCTTCGTCACAAAACGTTATATGAGTAAGCTTCACGTATGCCAGTTGATAGGTGTGAGCGAATTGGAGAAGAGCATCGTCTACTTCACGTCGCCTGGTGTTGACAACACGGATGCGGTCCTAAGCCTCGCCAAGGAGAGGGCGGCAGACCTGGGCGTAAAAACGGCTGTGCTGGCCTCCACACGGGGTTTCACGGCCGAGAAGGCTTTGAAGGCTCTGGAAGGGTTCAAGCTGGTCGTCGTCGGCATCGACCGTGAAAGGTTCTCGAAGGAGACGACAGCGAAGCTGAACGAGAAAGGCTTCCCGCTGGTCTTCAGCCACGAGGTCTCCTACCAGTATCCTGAGGAGATGAAGACGGCCTTCAGGAGGTTCTCGCAGGGAGTTAAGGTCGCGGTGGAGGACGCTGTCATCGCCTGCCTAGGAGGCTTCGTAGAGCCGAGCGTAGACGTCGTCTCCTTGGCCGGCTCCTCCCGAGGTGCAGACACGGCCATCGTCGTCAGTACGGCTTGGGACTTCCCCTCTGTAAAGGTTAGGGAAGTGGTCTGCATGCCGCGCTGAAGATGCCTGCCGTTGAAGTCGCTCTATCTCACTTCCCAGTGTCTGCGTGTGCCTTGACCAGTTTGGGTACGAAGAGGTACGAGTAAGCGGGAATGAGCCCGCTATGGTCGGAGAACACGATAAGCGCTGCGGTCGCCTCGACGACAGCCGCAAAAGCGATCAGGATTCATGTGTTTCCCTTCATTCCCCAAACACGCCCCGTTTCTGATCCCGTCTGTTCTCTACCGTTCTGGAACGCTCTTGTCCTGTCAGACTCTTCCTGAGGGGATGCGATCCGCCCAAAGGAGCTTCAGCTCTGCTCGGTGACGAGGCGGTGTTCGGCCTCTGATGTGGCGCCGACGCCTAGGTCGGCGGCTGTACGGATCTGCGTATAGTCCCAGGGGTTCTTGCTCAAAGAGTTGCCGGGATAGCTCTTGGTGACTTTCATTCCTTCCATGTCTGGGGCTGCGCGGTCTTTTGAGGCTAGGACTAGGTTCGGCTCCGGGGATCGGTTTCTCACCGGTGGGTGCTAGCAGTCTCTGGTCTCTTCGGGGTGCTTCTGCGCAACATCATTATGGCTACGAGAGCGATGATGGCCGCTACTGCGGCTGCGGCTATGTACGTTAACGGTAGGGCCTCCTCGATGACTGGCTTCAAGCTGAGGTCCGGGTAGCTGATGCTGAGCGATTGAACGGAGGGCATGACTGCGCCAAAGCTGCCTATGCCGGAGGTTTTGCCTTGGGGGATTATGAACGGCAGTTCATCGGCTAGGTTTACGACCTCGAGGATCACGTTCCGGTCGACTGTGAGGGTGTGGAAGCCTTCCTGGATAGGCTGGACGCTGTCGGTGGGAAGCGTGAAGCTGACTCCGTCTTGCTCGATCCGGGTCTGTTCGGCGGTGAAGAGGTAGGCTCCTCCAGGCGGCAGGAAGAGGCTCGCCGTCTGACCGCCCTTCAAACCCATGAAGTTGATGCCGGGCTCTATGTTGCTGTCGCTCTTGTACATGAGCACTATGGGTTTCCCGCTCTCAACTACCATGCGGTCCAGCCTGAGCTCCACAGAGTTGTTGCTGCCACTGACGACGTTGAACTCCGCGTTGACCTTCTCATACTCCTCGTCTAGAACAGTTACTTTTGTATCCTCGGTGCTTGTGATGAACGCTTTCCTGTAGAAGAAGGGATAGTTCTGGGAGCCTCCCCAGGCCTCTAGGCCGGTTGATGAGGAGCCGTAGATAACGGTGCCTACGAAGCCTCCTTGAACCGACGGGTAGAAGCATGGATAACCCATGGTGAAGGTCTGAAGCATCACGTAGCCAGAGGAGACAAGCCTGTAGTTGGCGTACGGCATCAAGCCCAACTGCCTAAACTGGTTTGCTTCAAGCTTGAAATCCACCACCGTCGTTCCGTTCGCGTCTGACACCGTGACCTCGCTGGGCTGGAGGGCGTAGACGATGAAGGCCAGGCCGCTTGTCCTGCCGAGCAGAGCCTTGAAGATGAACTCCTTGCCCACATAGCCCCCCTCTACGCTCGTGAAGAACGTGCTGAAGATCGCGTTCTTATCCTCAACATCGGCGCCGCCCATCAAGGTCACTGTAGCAGGCTTGTCCGAGACGACTTTGAAGAAGGTCCCGTTCGGAAGCGGCACCGTCGCCTCCTGAAGCCTGTCCAAGCGGAGGGACACGACCTCACGCCTTTCAGTGAGAGAATAGACGGTCACGGTGGTCCCGTCTTGGTCTCCGATGATGTTCACGTAGCCGCGGTCCTTGATCGAGCTTTCTCTCACGTCGAACTCCACGGCTTGAGAGCCTGAAAAGCGGGTGACGTAGATCGACCAGATCCTGTCAGGCACGTAGCCGTAGTAGACGTAGGGGCCCTCAACCCCCTTGACGGGTGGCGGAGAGGCCGTAGCCGCGACGCAGAGAAGGCTTGCTGCAAGAAGCGTTAGGGCAAGGCCACAGGCCACCGCGGCGGGAGGCTTGCTTTTCGCTGTTCGCTTCTGCGTTGGGGCTAGCATAAGCCCTCGAGCCTAGGGAGGGCGGAGCCCTCTTAAACGTTATCGATCGACGGTCGGGCGCCGGAAGTGCTTTTGAGAAAGAAGGCTAGGCTAGAGCAACTATGGAATGGCCGGTCCTTAATCCTGCCAGCTCAGGGTTGGAATCTATATAGCGGTTGAGAACGCCTCCCCGAGGTCTCACGTATCTGCCGGATTCCCCGTCGAAGGATGGTCAACACCACCATAGGGTTGTGAGTAAGCTTCAGGCCTCTGCGCTGGGGTCCTTGGAGCATGGTTGATTGGTTGGCGGTATGTTTTCAGGCTTCTCTCTGTGTCTGTACGCTTCTGCCATGCCGGTCCTGTTTAAATCGCAGTGCGGCTCGAAGCGTCGTTGAGACGTGAAGATGGAGGCCTTGCAGAAATACCTCTATGTTCAGGAGCAGGCCGGTTTGAAGGTTCTATCCTGCCATATTCAGTCTGTGGTATCGCTTTATGGCTCTGGGCTATGCTGTCGTCTCGCTGAGCTTCTCTCGGTTCATGCCCAGCTTCCTTTGCAGCAAGGAGGCTTAGGCTCCAGCGTGGTCTTCATCGATGGCGGAAACAGCTTCAACCCGTACTTCGTAACATCTGTGGCTAAGGCTTGGAACCTTAACCCTCAAGAGGTTTTGAAAAACATCTGGGTATCTCGAGCCTTCACATGCCACCAGTTGCTCTCCCTTATCTTCGAGAAGCTCCCAGAGGCTTTAAACAAGTCTCATTCAAGGCTTGTAGTGGTCTCTAGTCTCCCTGAGCTTTTCTGTGACCCTGATGTCCCTAGAAGCGAAGCATTAGGAAGCTTTAACGCTGCCATGGCTTTTCTCTCCGAGATGGCGTGGAAAAGAAGCCTACTGCTGCTCATCTCTTCGCCGCGTCCCTCAAATTCATGGCATAGGGCCACTCTTGAGTCCCTCATCCGGTCTCGAAGCAACCTCGCGGTAAAGGTCGAGCAGAAGGCTTCAGGCATACAGCTCTGTGCGGAAACCCCCAAGGCCTCTTTAAGCCCCGTCACGGTTCCCATCGCCCAGCCTAGGGCTGAGCAGAGCCTTGAAGGATTCCTGGGGAGGTCTCACCCATAGGCAGAACTGTTCCAAGTTATCGTCAAGCCTTAGAGGAAGAGCTTAGGGAATGGGGCCGTTTCGCCAGAGCCCTTAGGGAAAACGACCGAGAGACCTTCGAGAAGATGCTTAGCCTCAGCAGGCTGTACGTTTCAGCGGCGGGGGCTGCGACGCGGCCCACAGTCACAGAAGCCCTCCTCATGACCATTCTCCTCGCCCATCATAAGAGGCTGGAGGAGCTGGAAGCAACCCTTCACAAC
>Ga0315306_10001248_pt1 | contig 12255 bp, 12 predicted proteins | sample TDP1_MG_FD_203803 | JGI IMG/M metagenome (GOLD analysis project Ga0315306, IMG submission 203803) | Freshwater sediment microbial communities from Lake Towuti, South Sulawesi, Indonesia - TDP1 | ecosystem: Environmental > Aquatic > Freshwater > Lake > Sediment | place: Indonesia: South Sulawesi... | reverse complement strand
CTATCCCGGGCCGCAAGTCATCGCTGAGGAAACGTACCTTGTCACCTTTAGTGCGAAAGCTGACCGACAAGCAAGCGTAACAGTGTCTCTCAGGCAAGCCCAGAACCCTTGGGACGTGCTATCGGGCAGCGTGACTGTTGAACTCGCCCCTGAATGGAGACAGTACGAGCTAGCCCTCATAGCCTCAGCCTCTGAAACGAACGCTAGGTTGGACATCTCAAACCTAGGTGTTACCACGGCGACATACCAGTTCGCATCCTTCTCCATGAAACCTTTCAAGGGTTATTCCGTGAAGGAGGGAGAAAGCATTGAGGCTTCGACGATACCGATCTTCACTCTGGGCGAGTTCGGAACCCGAACCATCAACGCCAGACGTGATTGGGTCGACTTTCTCTGGGCTCTCGAAGGCTACTTTTCAGAAATGTACAGATACATTAAAGATGAGCTGAAAGGCGAATCCCTGGTGCTAGGGACAATAGTTGGCTGTAGCACCCCAAACATAATGGCTAAGCTTGATTCTGTCGATACCCACGCCTACTGGCATCACCCCTCGTTCCCAGGAGGCGCTTGGGACCCAAACAACTGGTACGTCGTAAACGAGCCCTTGGTCAACTACCTCAATCAAAGCGTCGTTCCGTGGCTATCCTTGAAGAGGGTATACGGGAAGCCACACTTGGTGAGCGAGTACAACAATCCGGCGCCCAACATGTATGACGCCGAGACAGTCTTGACACTTGCTACTTACGCTGCTCTTCAGGACTGGGACGGCATCTTCATATTCGACTATGGAAGCCGCGACAACTGGGACACCAAACGAATAAGAGGGTACTTCGACATAGACCAGCACCCCATCAAGATGGCAACCATGATCCCTGCCCAGATGCTCTTCGTGCGCGGAGATCTGAAGCCAGCCAATCATCTGATATCCGCAGAGCTTAGCGGCGAACGGGAGAAGGAACTTATAGCCAAGGGAAAGGCAAGAGCATGGAACCTTCCCGACGGCAGCTACCTAGGAATCCAGTCAGCGACGCCGCTCGTTCATAGGACCGCCTTGATAGTTGAGGGCTATGTTCAGCCTGCAGACCGCCTTAGCTCCCAAGAGGTGAGCATAGCTGGCTCTTTGTATAGGTCGGACACAGGCGAGATTGTCTGGGACATCACTAACCGTGATAATGGCGTGCTCCTTGTTAACACATCTAGGAGTGCAGTGGTTTTGGGGTTTGGCGCTGGAAAGACCTTTGACCTCGGAAGCATAGTCATCGCGCCTGAAAAGACGCTTCTGGACGGGTTCAGTGCGATAACGCTTTCAGTGATTAAGGGCGAGAGCTTCGCTCAATGGAATACCCTTTTGCTGGTGGTTGCTGGCTATACAGCCAATACGAACATGAGGGTAAGCGAATATCAGAGCGGAACCCTCATTGCTGTTGCTACACCAAGCCTGACAGAGATGAGACGGTTCAATGGTGGAATCACCTGCGCCGGCAACTGGGGCGAACATCCCACGCTGACTGAAGGTGTGCCGGTGACGGTGAAAATCAGAATCTCAAGCGACATCGTGGTCTGGGCCTTGGACAACTCCGGAAAGAGAGTTCGACAGATCCCCGTCTCCGTCGAAGGCAACTACAGAGTGTTCAGTGTGGGGCCAGAGTACAGGACGATATGGTACGAGATAAGGCTTGGCGGATGAGAAACTGCAGGACTTCGTCTTAGCCTATTCTAGGGAAACAACCTCTACACGTAGCTTTGAAAGCGAATCCACGATGAACCTTCTTTGGCAATACTTTGACCTTGATTCTAGGCACATTATGACGACCGTGCATTTCTCTAGCGTTTCTAGCAGTCTGCTTATGCCTTGCTCACATTGGGGACTTGGCGTGTACTTTTCGTAGCCTCATTCTCGGAAGCCACCCGAAGCCCCACTAAAGGATAAATACTCGATCCCAGCTCTCATCAATCCGACTTTGAGGCCCTCCACTCCAAGCTGGGGTTCTTGCTCTGCGCGAACCGTCTAACATTGACCAAGACGCGCACCTCAAGACCTGTGAGCAGAGCAGTGAACTCCTCGAGGTTCTTCCAGAGACCATATCCCAGCGAGTATACTCTTCTCAAGGAGCGCCCCCCTACAACGTGAAATCACGTCTAAGATCTTTCTGCAAACAGATCGAGCAAGCGAAGGTTTTATCTTTATCCTATCTGAATGTCATTCCGTCGCAGAGGAGAACGGGTTTGAAGATTGTTGGCGGCCCCGGTTCGCTTGAGCTGGCACAGAAAGTTGCCGATTTATCGAACCTGCCATTGGTATCTGTTAGAACCAAACGTTTCCCCGACGGTGAGTTCTACCTCAAATTTGAGGAGAGAATATCGGGCGAGGACCTTTTGGTTGTTCAGAGTCTGTATCCGCCCCAAGACACGAGGCTAGTGGAACTTTTCCTCATTCTTCACACTACAAGGGACCTCAAGGCCAAGTCCATAGAGATCTTTGTCCCGTACCTCGCCTACAGCCGCCAAGACGAACGATATCTGGAGGGCGAATGCTTGAGCTCAGGCATGGTCGCTGAGATGCTGGAACAGCTGGGCGTCAGAGCGCTTTATACGGTCGACGTGCACAACGAGAAAGTGCTGAAGATGTACAAGGTTCCGGCATTGAACCTTAAGGCTTCAGGAGAACTCGCGAAGTATTTTGCGGCGAAGGACCTCAAGGACCCCTTCATCGTGTCCCCCGACGATGAAGATCTCGCCATAAGAAGGGCGAAGGACGCAGCTGAAACCATTAACACCGACTACGACTTTTTCGAGAAGTCGCGGGACCCGTACACGGGCGATATCACGACAACGGCGAAGAAGGTGGATGCGCATGGAAGGGACGCTATCATAATCGACGACATCATAAGCACCGGAAAGACCTCAGCCAATGTCGCAAGGATCCTGAAAAGCCAAGGAGCCCGAAGAGTGTTCGTTGGTGTTTCCCATGCCTTGCTCCTAGGAGACTCAGCAAATCTCCTGAAGTATTCAGGTGTCGACGAGATCGCTGGAACCGACAGCGTAGTCAATGAGTACGCAAAGGTTTCAGTCGCACCGATCCTTGCAGGAGCCCTCAAAAGAGGCAAGTAGCTCGAGTCCTCGCAGTTCAGGGAGGTCTAGATCGCATGATCAGAAAGGTTGAGGTCCCTCCAACATGTTTTCTAAATCAGACTATTGAGACTTTTAGTCGTTGCGGCGTCCTTCTCGTCTCGGGAAGAAAAGAAAAAGCCAACGTCATGACGATTGGATGGGGACTGCTGGGGCGACTGTGGAGAAAGGCCACCTTTATGGTGGCTGTCCGCCCTTCCAGATACACTCATGATTTCATTGAAAACACAGGTGAGTTCACGGTCAATGTCCCCAATAGGGGCATGGAGAGCATTGTCTCATACTGTGGGACAGTGTCTGGGAAGGACCACGACAAGTTTGAGGAGTAGGGATTGACGCTCCTTCCGGGCAGAGTTATCAATTGTCCTGTGATTGCCGAGTGCCTCATGCACTACGAGTGCAGGGTTGTCTACAAGACAAAGGTCATTGCTCGGAACCTGCCAAAGGATATCTTGGACACGTGTTACCCCCGCAGAGACTACCACACGCTATACTTAGGCGAGATCGTCTCAACCTACGCGGATGAAGACGCTGAAGAGAAGATCTAAGGTTCCGCCGCACCCTCTTGGCGGATCTTTTCCTGCGTGACAGTTGCGCAATGTTTTTAGGTGCCTGTCCTTCTCATAAGCGCTTTGACAACTGAGCCGAAGGTTCCGCCTAAAATTGATGCTGAAGATTGACCTGCACGTTCATACTTGGTATTCAGACTCCACCGGCTCGGTCGACGATGTCCTAGCGGCTGCGCGACGCAAAGGACTAGACGGTGTCGCTGTAACAGACCATGGCACTCTCCAAGGAGCATACGAGGCCTTGGCAAAAAGCAGGAGGCTCATCGTCCTAGTTGGGGAGGAAGTCAAGACTACTCAAGGAGAATTGCTGGCTCTCGGAATTAGGAAAAAGATACCAAAAAACCTCCTGATGGCTGAAGCCATAGCAAGGACTCACGCCCAAGGAGGACTGGCTATAATACCTCATCCGACCATCCCCCTGTTCAGCAGGCTCCGGGAGGGAGACCTGAGGAACCTTGCAATTGATGGACTAGAGGTCATATCAGCGATAACGCCTATGCCAAGGTACTTCCTCAAGAAGAACCTCGAACTTGCCCAAAGACTGAAGACGTCGATAACCGCGGGAAGCGACTCTCACTCTCCGGATACTGTCGGAGACGCCTACGCCGTCGTGAACTCTGAAAGCCGAGACCCAGGAGACATCGTACGCGCCGTCAAGTACGGCAATGTTCTTATCGGCGGCGGATCCTCTAAGACGAGCATCAAGTTAGGAGTCGTTAAGGGTCTGTTCACCCACATCCTCTTGAGACCGTTTGCAGATTCCTCAAACCACTAGATCTGGCCAAGGCTTTTCTGCCCCGCACCCGTAAGCGCCCAATGATAGGGTCTCCTGCCCTTCCTTGCCACAATGGCTTCGTACTCCATCAGGTGGAGGTGATACAGAACTGAAGAGTAGACGGCGTCAGTCCTTTCACTTAGCATCCTTGCTGTGAAGGAGCCTCCCTCAAGAAGAGACGCTATCTTTGTCCTAGTCAAGAGACCCGGCTTCACATTCCTCTTACGCAGCAAGAAGGCTTTTGGATGGTAGGAACCTTTGAACATCTCCTCCCGAGACTATGCTCAAAACGCTAAAAAGGCTTTTCCCTCTCGTCAGTAACAAACTTAGGTAGGCGGGTCTGTGCCGATCTCCTGCCTGCCTCGAAGAGTGAGAATATTTCATCCTCGATGAGAGATAGACGCTGAGTGTAATAGTCAGACATCGCATACTTCTTCACTAAGTTGCGCGCGGCTTCAAAATACTTCTCAATCCCTCCGCGATAAACCGTCAAGGTCAACTCTCCCCCGCATCCAGCACACCTCCCCTTCAACGGGATCCTCCTAAACCTTCTGCCGCATTTCTTACATCTGAAGTTCTGGGTTGTGAAGGCCCTTAGGTTCCCCGAGATGTCCCGAAAGAAGTGCGTGTTCAGGACCATCTCTGCAACACGTCGCGCATTTACCGCTTCAATCTTCTCCGCCAGCTTAAGCTGGGCATTCAGCTTGTCCGTCATGCGCTTAAGAGTCTTGTAGACGCTTTCAATGTTCCCCTCGTTGATGTCTGAAGTCGGAACCGTGAAGCAAAAGCCCTGGAACTGGGATTCAGAATCGAATCGGTGTCTGATCGTGTCAATGAGGTCAGAGACCTCTCTAGGTGAGGCTCTTCTCAAGCTGCTTTCGTAAAAGAGTAGCGGGTACTTGCCAGCGACATCTAGCTCGTGAGCTTGCCTCTGAACTTCCCGCGGGTTGATGACGCGGATTATGAATAGAGGAGAATCCATGATCCCACCCATCTGATCTGGGAGGTATTCCCGGGAGAAGTTCAGAAAAGCATCCAGAGCTAGCATTATGCTGTCTTCGTCGCCGTCACAGTCCCTGCGTTTAGCCGAGTGCCACAGAGGATGAGCCAAACACACCTGCAACTTTGTGAAGCCGATTATCCTTCCTACTGTGCCAGCGCAAGTGTGTGGAGCCAACCCTATGACCAGAACCCCTACTAGGTCTTCTGGGCCGGTCAAGCTGTAGAACCGAGGAAGCCCATATATCTTCTCAAGGAGCTCGTCAACGAAGTCCGCAATGTGGATTAGATAGCCAACGCTATTCAAAGGCATTATGATATCTTGGACCTTAAGCTCACATAGCTGATCAGGGCTGACGAGCGCCGCTCCCAGGTAGTCACAACTATATCCTAGCTCCGTGAGTCTTTCGACGGGGACGCTGATCTCCGAGGGTCTAAAGTGTGTCAATGGAGCATTGGTTGCATCAAACCTCACGGTTCCGTCTTTGTAGACTGAGAGGTTATGCTTGGCTCTGAGGAACCCTTTCTCAAGGAGCTCAGCCGTCTTCCTCTTGTTCGTCAAGCCCCTCACTCCCTTGACCCGCTTGGGGGTGAACCCTACCTTGCGGCGGGCTTCGTCAACTAGGGCCTTTAGAGGGATTGTCTGGTTGTCGAAGTTCTTGGCCTCAACCTTACATATTGGACACACGTTCGTCTGCAAACTCCTTGCGCACTTGGGACAAACGAGGGCGAACGTTGTTCTTGAGCTGCATTTCGGGCAAAGAGGGTTGAGTGTCACCACTTGACACTCGGGGCATAGGCGCTTAGCTACTTGGACTTGAATAAAGCCCTTCTTACAGGCTTTCATAAGGTCTCTCTGGGGTCCGCCATAAAGTCCAACTGGAAACAGCACCTGCACGACGGGCTTCATCTCTCGTCTGCTCGCCTTTTCCGGGCGTCCGACGCGTGCTCCTATAAAGGAAGGTGCCTTATCCCTGACTAGAACCCCGCTCAGCCTAGCGATGTTCTCAAGCGTGGATTCACGCTTTGACACCTTCTTCTCAGGGACATGGAGCCCAAGAGTGAAAGCAAAAGCATACGCGTCGTCGCCATCTATCGCAATCTCGCCCCCCACTACTCTGTGGGGTACGCAGATCCTTTCCAGCAACTTCTTGATGCGCTCCTCAAACACCCCTCTAATCTCTGACACTCCATCCTCGACCGCGACGACTTTCGACGAGAAGAGCCATGACCGGAGACGATGAATCCCATGCGGAGTAGCGACGGCCCAAAAGTAGGTGTAGAGCGGATGAAGCGGAACTCCTAGGACGAGGCTGAGCCGAACCGCTTCCTGAACCGACGGCTTCTGCCTGAAGGGGTCCGCCAAGTAATCTTCCAGTGACTTGCCAAGGATCGAGGCTTTCGAGGCAGCTGCTCCGACATCTCCATTGAACGCGTGCACAACAGCTGCCCTAACCTCCTCGGACCACCATTCCTCCGCGTATCCAGCGGGCAGGAGGCTCTGGTTGTTATACAAGAAGTCGCCAAAATTGACGAGCAGATCGCCTAGAAACAGAATCTTGTCGATCTTGGCCTCTATCTTGCTGAAGTTCTCCCCGGAGACGCGGACGACTGTGCCGTCCTTCAGACGCACGATCGGCGGCTCTATTGAGTCGACGGGAAGAACAACTCCTGACTTGCCTGGAGTTTCGATCTTCAGCTGGGTCCCGCCAGCAAGAAAGCTCTGCAAGGCCATCATTGTCAATGGATGGACCCCGACCCCTGCTAAGCCAGTGTTCCTAGCCCTACCATAACGAAGCCTAAACCCACCTCTCCTAGAAGGAAAACATAGAATCGGCCTGCCTGCGGGCACATCTTCCATGAAGCCCGATTTCTTCCCGAAAACCTCGCGGATGTCCTTCAGCCAGTCCCATCCCTGAATTCCAAGGTCTTCGACGACAGCAAAAACCTTGACCGCACGCCCCACTATGCCGTCGTTCACAACCCTAAGCGCGCCACCCCTAAGACAGTTCGTCTCGATGCGCGGCAGATTGCGGAACGACGAAACTTCGATCCGGTCAGACGGTGTCCCGGTGACCTCGACGGGAAGATACTGAATAGCCCTCTCCAACTCCTCGTCTGAGATGTGGTACTGAAACCTCCCAACGTCCCGTTCGTAGAGCCGCAACTCTTCGATAAACCTTCCAACCTCCTCCTGCGTCGGCTTATATCGATCCAACCCCAAAAGCCTACGGACATAGTCTGCAATCACAGGCGTCAGGGCTGTTTCCGTGCCGCCTGCCGACCGTATTGGACCAGCAAAGTACACGGCTAGGTATCTCGTCCCGTCCAAGTTGGCCTTTATCAGTACCTTGGCAATACCCTCCGAGTATACAGCCGCAGTGACCCCTTCCGTGAGTATCGCGACCGCGGTCCTAATAGCTTGTCCAGCGACCTCCTCCTCGCTCAGGTGACCAAACCCACCGTAAACAATCTCCTCAGCGATCTTGAAGGCAGCCTTTTCTCTCGGCATCTCTTCCAAAAGCTCGCGTATCCTCTTCGCAAGACCGGGAAGACGTACGAACCCCTCTACGAGGCCGGCCAAGTCATCGGCTATTTCGATCTCAGGCTCTGCCCTAGGGTCGAGGCCTTTCCCCCTAGCCCGTCGTGACATCTCGACGACCTCCCCAAGCGAGGCCTCTAGACCCGACAAATATCGCTGATAGCTCTTGCTTGCCTGAACTAGCAGAAGCCTTTCGCTTTCAACAGGCGCTATTCTGTGTGGATGCGGCAGAGGATAGTTGTGGGCCACTTCTCTATCGCCCTTCCCGTCGCTTGCTTGTATGTTTTCTTCGCGATCTCCCTCCTCCTGTCCACGCAAGCCCCGCACTGTTCATGCCTCATGTCAGAGGGACCGTCGCACTGGCCGCAGTTGAGAAGCAGAGTTGCACCGAGACCCTTCAACTCTGTCCATGCGTACTCTCGCTCATCATATTCAGGCTCGAAGTCGGGCCACACATTATAGAGGTCTTCTCGACCCAGCGCCTTCTTTAGTGAGGCAAAATAGCACTCAAACGTGGTCATGGTAGGTCCCCGTCTACAGCCTGTATCTATTGCTGACCCCCGCATTTATACCTTCTACTATCTCTCGAACCTTGCTCCCCACAAAGGTCTTCCCACTTTCTTCTAAGGCGGTACTGGTAACGATAAGATCGGCACCCGCGGAAGCCACCTCCGCGGCTTGAATGCCTGTTCTAATACCTCCACCAACGACTAGCTTAACTTGGGTTACACTCTTGACTAAGACGATCATCTCTGCGGGTACCGGTCGGCTGACACCTGAGCCAGCCTCCAAGTAAACGAACCGCATGCCCAGGTATTGAGCTGCCAAAGCATGAGCTGCCGCCAATTCCGGCTTATTGTACGGGATTGGCCAAGCCCTACCTATGACAGCTGCGGCCCCGCCCTCTCCGACTATCAGGTACCCGAGTGGTATCGCCTCTAACCCGAACTTGTTTACCAAGGGCGCGGCCAAGACCTGCACCCCGGTAATGAAGTACGGATCAGCCGAGTTGAGCAACGACATAAACCATAGGGCATCGGCATATCTGCTCACACCAGTTATGTTGTTCGGAAACAGAACGACTGGCAGCTGCACCTTCTTCTTGACGGCCCTCACAACTGCGTCCAAATGGGTCGAGGACACGATCGTGGACCCCCCGACCATTATGACCGAAGATCCTCCCATCTCACCCTCCTGCGCAAGCAAAGACGCCGACCTCGGCGTCACCCTCTCGGGATCAATAAGCACAACGTGTAATGCCCCTTTCTCGCCTATCTTCTTCAGAAGATACTCTTCGACTGTTCCCACCAACCACATCACCCCCGTGATATCACAACCTCACACATAAAAGCGATCAATAAACTGGCAGTAGACGTCGATCTCCTCGAAAGATGGCTTCACGGCAGTCTCTTCTACTAGGCCGCAGACGGCACATCTTACTGTGGCCTTGTGTTCTCGCTCCCTCATCTCCACCCGCAGTGATTGCTTCCCGCACTTGGGGCACAGGAAAACTCTTGGCAATTTCCGCTTAGGGATCCTTGCTACCTTTCTCCGTCTTCTACCCATCCATGACCTACCCGTTTACTATGGTCTAATATCACTCTTTAAGACTTGTGGTTAGCCGTTCGCGTCGTTTTCTGTAAGGAAACCGAGGAAACCGAATCACACAAGCATCACATGTCCACCACGACACAAAGCCGCACAGCAGATCACATATGATGTCACGACATCGCGAATGCTCCTGAAGAAAACGCGAATCTCGCGACCCTAACTGGGCTCTATAGAGAAAGCATTCCGGCCGAGCTCATTTACACAACGGGTTCCACGAAGACAACGGTCCCCGCCAATCATGTCCGCAACAGCTCGCTTCGTGTCGAAGGACCCATGCGTGTGTAGCAACGCCCAACCACAAAAGGCTTTTACGCCAGCACATTAGAACTACGTATATAAAATCGTATCCATACGAGGGGTCGATCTCCTTGCAGAATCCATCACCCAAGCCGAGCCTCCAGAAGTGGCTGGAAAGTCTGATATCGGATCCGATAGCCAAGGCGCTCGCAAAAAACAGCCACCTCACAAGAACACAGCTGGAAACCTTCCTAATCGACGCCCTGGCCGAGAAAGCAAGCGGGAAGCCCATGCCATACGAAACGAAGGCCAAGCTAAGACTTATCAAGTCCGGCGTCAGCAGGGGCGCCTTCAATCGAACCCTTGCCCAGGCACGCCGCAACATTGCCGAGTCCATCTATACGCTCATCCTTCTTGGCTACCTGGGCATCTTCGACACTTCCACTTTGGACCCGTACGTTGAGATCGCAAACAAGATCCGCACCTACACAGAAGCCTATAGGGACCTCTGGAAGAGAAAAAAACCGAGCGCAGAGCACTTGAGAGTGATCAGCATGCTTCAAAAGGAGATAGAGAACGAACTGGTGCAGTTATCCAAGCCCAGAATGCCGCGGGCAACGTAACATCACAGATCACGCGCAGCACCTCCAAAATCACGCCATGCTCCCAGAACAAGCGCCCGCAGACCAATTGCCCCGATTTGCATGCCTCCAGGTCCCAGAAAGGCCTTTCCAGCCCCTCAGCAACACCAGAAATCGGCTCTGAACGGAAAACCTTATTACATGCCCCTTGATACATAGATGACATCACGTGATCCGTGACGTGTGACATCACGTAACGAGGGAGCCCCTGTGACTGAATTTCTCTTCGTGATATACGCCCTATTATTTGCACTCACTTCGTCCGTCATGCTACTCTACTACAGGAGGATTAGGCAAGCGTCGACAGACTACTCGCGAACCAAGACTGCCATAGCGGACATGGCTCTCAGCTACAACAGGGACCTCCAGAAGCAAGATGAAAAAGTGCGAGCCGTTGCCAGCAAATGTGAGGAGAACACAAGCCTCGCTCAGCGGCTCGAGTCCGAGATAGCCAACTTGAGAGCCAGAATGGACGTATTCGCCGCGGATCAAGAGGCACTCCGCTCCCACCTCGGCAGCCTGAAAGAGCATATGGACGCTCAGCGTAACGAAGTCCTCGAAAAACTAGACCGACTGGAAGCTTTCGGGAACGAACTTAAGATGCCTCCGCCAAGGATCGAATCAGCGATTCCCATAGGCAGAGAGAGGGCCCTCGCAGCGCTGACGCAGACCGAACTCAGAATCATCCAGCTCTTGGGGGCGGAGGGAGAGAAATCGGCTCCCGAAATAACGGAAGCGGTGAAGCTGACGAGAGAGCATACCTCACGCCTGATGAAGAAGCTCTACGCTCGCGGCTACATAGAAAGAAGAACGGACCGGATGCCATACGCCTACAGATTAAAGAGAGAGACGAAGGACCTCGTCAAGGGCGAGAGCACTGCAAGCTAGTTACTGCGTTCCTATTAGCCTGCTTAGGCCGCTTGACATCACCCTGTACCGAACTTTGTTGGAGTCTTTAGCCTTAATGAGCACGCCTTTGTCCGAAAGCCGGGATAGGTAAGTGGATATTGTGCTAGATCCCACGGACTCGTTAGCCTCTCTCTCATATGCCACCTGAACGTCCTTTGGTGTGAACCAAACCAATGGAAAGTCCCTCTCTACCACGAACCGGACCTTCTCGATCTTCGGCAATTCTTCGTTGCTCTGAGACTCCGGTCCTAGCTCTGGCATACCCCCTAGCAATTCTACCATGTCAAGGACCCGCAATGCGTTCTTTCTTGTGACTTTCCCGTCCAGGCTTATGCTATATCGGTTCCCGGATTCGTCGTACACTTCAACGCGCATCTTTCTTACCGGCACTCAGCGTCACCGATACGGCTCCTTCGCAACCCACGACTCTACAATTCACAAGTTATAAGCCGTTCGGTGAAAGATATCTGCACGGGAAACCGAAAACGGACCGCAACACCGAAAATGCCCAAATTCCGCAGCCCTTGGAATTAACAGGGTTAACAACACCAAAGCCAATCAACGGAAAGGCAGCAAAGGTCCCCGCTCCATTTTCCAAAGGAAACGAAGGGGTTGTCGTTTCACGCTCGTTCGAGGCAAAAATGGCAATCTACAGGTCGCCACGTTCGCGAAGAGCCATCAAAGGCGCAATATTTGCGCCGATTCACACAAAATCAAAAAACCCAACCGCAAAGCACATCTGCACGCCAGCCCGCAATAAGACGCGGCCGGGGACTGGACCAACCAACTAGGAGCAGTCCTGAAGTCTACACTCACAGGAAGAAAAGGGAGACACCCCTCGCT
>Ga0315306_10001247_pt1 | contig 12271 bp, 13 predicted proteins | sample TDP1_MG_FD_203803 | JGI IMG/M metagenome (GOLD analysis project Ga0315306, IMG submission 203803) | Freshwater sediment microbial communities from Lake Towuti, South Sulawesi, Indonesia - TDP1 | ecosystem: Environmental > Aquatic > Freshwater > Lake > Sediment | place: Indonesia: South Sulawesi... | reverse complement strand
GAGATTGCGAGGAAGGCTATGTGGGATTATGCGCGGAAGCTGGAGTTAATGGAAAGAATTGCGAGTGAAAGTCGGCTTTCCGAGAAGGATGTGTTAGAGTTGGACAAAAAGGTTAAGGCTGGATTAAGGAGGAAATATAAGGATGTCTTTAAAGGCGAGAAACAGTGAAATTAGTCATCGATACCAGTATTTTAATTGCGGCTCTGATGAAAGATTCTGCTGTTAGAGAGGTATTGTTGAATCCTTTTTTTGAGTTTTATGTGCCAGAACACTGCATTGAAGAAATTGAGAGGCATGCGGGTGAGATTTCGGAAAGAAGCGGGCTGGGCGTTGAGAATGTTTATTTGCTTTTAGGTGTTTTGTTGGCTTCTGTTCAAGTTGTTCCAGCGGAAGAGATTCTTGGAAAAATGGAGGAGGCTGAGAAGATTATGGGGAAAATCGATGCTGGTGATGTGCCTTTTGTTGCTCTTGCTTTGTCGTTCCCTAATGATGGTGTTTGGACTGAAGATAAGCATTTTCTTAAGCAAAAAAGAGTGAAGGTTTGGTTGACGAGAGACCTTTTGAAGTTAATAAGAGAATAGTATTATCCCTGTAGTAAAGTCTAAGCTGTTGGATTTCGTTGGCTAAACACTCTACATTAAACAACAACAAACATAAAACACTTTATCAAAAACCATCAAAACCTATCAAACAACATACCCAATATTATCAACCAACAAAGAAAACAACATACGATGATAATGAAAACCAAAAAAATTCCCGCCGCAACAGCAGAAGAGACTAATCAGCCGACTATATAAAGAACCTATATATAAGGGGGGTAGGTCATCTTTTGCTAGACAGACCCCAAACTACCCAAACACACCACTATCTAAACACGCTAAAAACGTAGAAAAGAGGGGATTATTCTAACTATCTTCTAACGCGGTTCAGCAGATGTCTTAAGCGTTGTCAAAGGAAACGTCGAAATCCCATTGTTAACTATTAGCTTATTCAAACCCATAGTCATAAGCTTGCGGCATATCTGATTCAACGAAGCCTCTGTCACACCCAGCAGATTCTCGCCCTCATGCGTTAGGCTATAAACCTTCCTTGGACGATCATTATTCAAATCCCAAGCACTCTTAATGTAACCCTTCTCTTCTAATAGCCCTAACAAAGGATAAACAGTGCTAGGCCCAAAGTAAACACCGAAATTCTTCCTAATATGCGTAATAATCTGATAGCCATGCATAGGATGGACACGCAGAAACTGCAATATGACCATGTCTAGCAAACCCCTCATCAGCTTAACCTGAACTTCGCGAAGTTTCTCCACCATACGCTTGTGTTCTCCATCTCTTTTTCATGTTTACATGTGCTACAGTTCACACGTTCTACGTATGTACGATATGTCTAGTCTATGACATATCAAGTCTTATTAAACACTAAACAAGAATATAAACATTCGCACATACCCAAGACATATCAGGCAATATGGCAAAAGAAGCCAAAACCTTTTCTCAAACCTACAACAACAATAAAAACAGTCGGAAAAAGGGGGAACCTCTTGACAGAAAACGCTTCAGAACAACTTGTACAACACATAGTCAGAAACTTCTTAGATATCCATATCCTCAGGCTTCTGCAAACAGAGCCAACATGGGGCTATAACATCATAAAGAAAATAAAAACATTATACGGCATAAAAATCAGACACGGCGCATTATATCCGCTACTGAACAGGCTAGAGAAAAACAGATACATCGAAAGCAAACGAGAAATCCAAAAAGGAAGAATCAGAAAAACATACACAATAACAGAGAAAGGAAAACAACTCATACAAACATACTACAACATTCTAAAACAGCAACTACAAGAAAAAGACATCCAAAGCTAGGAGAGCATATGATGGCGGAAAGAATCAGAGACGATAGCGAAGAAATTGTTAAACAAGTACAACAGCTCCTTGCAGAGAGGGGAGACAAAGCTCTAAAAATGGCCAGAAAAGAAATCTTAAGGGAGAAAATAGAATGCAACGAAGTCAAAGAAGCATTAAAATATTTCATGACAGAATACTGGCATGACCTTACAGGGCCAACACTTCTTTCTATAGCATGCGAAGCAGTTCGGGGGGATCCAAACTTAACAGCCCCAATGGCAATTCCCATGATACTGATAAGTGGAGCTATCGACATTCATGACGACATCATTGACAAATCGAAAAGAAAGCACGGAAAGCCGACTGTATACAGGAAATATGGCAGAAATTTAGCGTTACTTGTTGGAGATGCACTGCTATTCAAGGGTTTAACACTATTAATCGAAGTTCTTAAAGAAACCCCCAAAACAGAAGAGATAAAGACTGTCATCGACGTAGTAAGGAAAATGTTTTTCGAGTTAGGCGATGCTGAGGCGTTAGAGTTAAGGTTCCGAGGGCGATTTGATGTTACTCCGGAAGAATATCTTCGTGTTGTGGAAAGGAAGGCTGCAGACGTAGAAGCTCTTACTCGCGTCGGTGCTATTATAGGAGGAGGATCTGAAGAGGAAGTTGAGGCTCTTGGAGTTTACGGAAGGTTGTTGGGAATAATTTTGATACTTGCCGATGATATAGAAGACCTTTTTGACCTAGATGAATTGAGGCATAGAATACGTAATGAACATTTGCCATTGCCATTATTGCATGCTCTGCAAAGTTCAAAAATCAAATCTCAGATACTCTCGATTCTCTCGAATAAAACCTTAACTAAGAAAGATGTCCGGACTATTTCGGAGATAGTCTACAAAAAAGAGGAAATCTATCTGTCTAGACTTATCGACAAACTAATTCGAAAATCCGATTCTGCGATGGAAGGGCTCGCAATAGAAAGGCGAAACCTACAACTTTTGATCCGCAACGTTATCATATTCCCAGAAATAAAAAGAAGAAGACTATACTCTTACGAACGTATAAGCAGCTCTCAAACTAGGAAGATGTAAGCGCTCTACACGCACTTACCACCAACGCCAGGTGGCGCGCGTTGGCTTCGGTATTGGTTTTCGCATGCTTTCACCAATATTTGTTCTGTATATGTGTTGTACACTTGTTTGATATAAGTCTTGTTGAACGCATCTACAGAAAGGATTCGCAAGAGTTATTACAGGATAGGTGCTTAAACTAGCGAGCATGCTTGAAAAGAACTCTTCAAATCTCAGAGGCTTTTGGGCAAAATTCTTTCTATTATTCAACGCACTTACATGGTATTTTCTGACCTTAAGACTTAGAGATATTGTAATACGTATACCAGAAACAGGTGAGTCTGCAACGTTGATTAGTGTCACAATTTTTTGCAGCGTTGTAATCTCAAGTATCTTGGGATCTTTGTTATCACCTAAGTTAAAGAGGAATAATCTGTTGATGCTATGGATTGCAATTGGTTCAATCTGTTCATTAGTGCCTATCACTGTTTTTTACATTAGTAGTACATTTGCTGCTATTATTGTTTTTTCTATTCTTGGCATTGCGTTTGGGTTTGGGATGCCCTCTTGCCTAGCATATTTTGCAGACTACACTCCGATTGAAAAACGAGGATTTACAGCTGGAACCATCTTTTTGGTAACAAACATCATGCTTCTTCCAATAGTTGCTTTATCAGGTACGCTGGACATTGTGACAAATTCCATATTTCTTTGTGTCTGGAGGCTAACTGGTTTGCTCTTTCTGCTGCCTAGACTGGAACGTAACCGAGTACCCATATCTGAGAGAAGGCATGTCTCTTTTCTGTCAATTCTGACGGCAAAGTCTTTTCTTCTGTATTTTCTCCCCTGGTTTGCCTTTAGTCTTTTGGAATCCTTTGAGTCTGTTGTTTTAGGCAACTTTTTGAAGAACGATCCTACTCTTTCTGATTCTATTTGGGCGGTTGGAACTGTGCTAACGTCACTGTCTGTTCTTGTAGGAGGTTTTCTCGTTGATCAGGTTGGAAGGAAACGCGTAGCCATTTACGGGTTTGCTACATTAGGATTAGGGTATGCCGCAATCGGCTTATTACCTAATCTTATTGTGTCTTGGTATTTATTCGCTGTTGTTGATGGAATCTCTGCAGGCATTTTCATGATGCTTTTTGTCGCCGTGCTATGGGGAGATTTTTCTGAATCTGGTTTAAGAGAAAGGTATTATGCAATAGGAAGCATTCCATTTTTCGCTTCTGGCATTGTACGCTCTTTATCAATGGAGTATGTTGCCTTGGTGCCCGTCTATGCTTCTTTTTCACTTGCCAGCTTCTTCTTGTTCTTAGCCGTCTTATCTTTAGCGTTTGCCCCAGAGACTCTACCTGAAAAGGAAATGGAAAAAAAGCGGCTAGAAAAATATCTAAGAGACGCTGAGAAAGTCAAGAGGAAGTATGAAAAAGGATAATGGCCATGTGGTTCTTAGAAGAGGAGAATTTATACTGTGACTGAAGTCGCAGAAAAGATTTTGATAAGAAATTTTCGCAAATCCGATCTGAACGATCTATTAGATGTTGGAAAGCAGTCTTTTGCCGAAGAGTTTGAAATTACTGGTTTTGACCTAGATCGCGTCAGAGAAATGGTTGATCGCATGTTCGGAATACTTGGCAGACTCTTCTTAGGCTTCTCAAAGATGTTTGGAAAAGAACCAGTCAAAATCTTTGTTGCAGATGTTGACCACAGGGTCATCGGCATGACTATGGTGAATAATAGAAGAAAAGTGAGCTATATAGCAAATGTTATGGTACATCCAGCTTATAGAAGAAAGGGTGTAGCAACAAAACTCATGAAAAGCACACTTGACTACATTCAAAGAAAGAAAGGCAGAGCAGTTTTACATGTAAGATTCATGAATGCTCCAGCAAAGAACCTGTACAAGAAGTTAGGCTTCAAAGAATTTGAGAATATTACATACTTGGTTGGAGACATAGGTTCCTTGCTTAAACCAAAAGATACTGGAAAAATTCAAATCAGACCATTCAAGAAAAGCGACATAAATGAAGTCTACAACTTGATAAAAGTCTCCGAAGACCAAAATCACTTAAAGATTCTCGATTTCAGTAGGAATGACTTGAAAACTCCCTTACTACAACGTATCTTTCATTTCTCAACTGAAAAGAAATTGGTTGCCACTCAAGACGATAGAATAATCGGGTTCGCCCAAGTGGGTTATACCACCCAAAAAGAGGCGGGTCGCATCGGAAACGTTCACGTACAGCCAGAAAACAGGTCAAGTGGGATTGAAGAGGCACTGATAATTAGGGGAATTGACCAAATTAGACAATGCGGAACCACAAGAATTTTGGTAACAGTTTCCACGATGCGGCAAGAACTAATACAGACACTGGCAAATCTAGGCTTTAGAAAGTATCTTGAATTGGAAGGAATGTTCCTCGAAGTCACATAAGATAGGAACACTCTGGATGGAGACGGAGAAGAACAAAAAATAATTTTGACTCTCTCAATCTCAGACTAGAAGAATAGAAACTAGCGGGCTACTTCTCTTTTCTTCGGGCGTAGATTTCTGCTTCTGCATTTGCGACAATTGGTTGCACTTAGCGGGTTCCTTGCTCCGCATTCTCTGCAGATTTTCATGTACAGTCTGTGCTGTTGAGCCAAAGTCTTCTTGAAAGGGTCAGTGATTGGCATTTGTTGTTTCCTCACTATTATCTGGTTGCCTACCTTTCAGATTTGCCACAAGTAGATATACTTTTCCTCCCACGGTTCTGTATACTCATCGGTAGGCGACAGCGGAAAATTAGAATCGTGCAAAGTTCTATAGCCCCCTATATGTAGGTGGCTTTGCATTCTGTGAAATGCTGAGATGGCTTGGAAACTTTTTTTAAAAGTTAGTTACAAACTTTTTCGCAAATCATCAATCAATGGGTTCATAGAGCCCTTTTTCAATCTTTCAGCTAACAATCTTGCGATGTCTTTAGGCTTTTCAGCAACATAAACACCAGCCTTCTTAAATGCCTCTATCTTGCTACCCGCTGTCCCAGTTTGTCCCATAATAATCGCACCCGCGTGACCCATACGTTTGCCGGTGGGGGCGGTTCTACCAGCAATGAAGGCTGCAATAGGCTTACTATACCCCTCGTTTGCGATGTATTCTGCAGCCAACTCTTCCAAGTTGCCACCGATTTCGCCAATTAAGGCGACAGCCCTTGTCTGCTTGTCGCGTTCAAACTCTTTCAAAACGTCAACGAAACTTAACCCCACAATTGGGTCGCCTCCCAAACCGATGCAAGTAGACTGCCCCAACCCAGAAACCGAAAGGCTAGTTGCAATTTCATAGGTTAGGGTTCCACTTCTTGAGGCAACTCCAGCAACTCCTCGTCTGAAAACGTGGGCAGGCATAATGCCAAGCTTACATTCGTTGGGTGTGATTATTCCAGGCGTGTTAGGACCGATAATAGTGACCCCTGCTTGTTTCGCTCTCGCCATAACTTGAATGGCATCTTTCACTGGAATATGCTCCGTAATAATCACAATGGTCTTCAGTCCAGCTTCGATAGCCTCAAAAGCCGCATCAGCTGCAAATGGGGCAGGAACAAAAATTATGGACGCATTTGCCTCATGTTTTTCCACGGCTTCATCAACGGTATCGTAAACTGGGACACCATGAACTTGTGTTCCACCTTTGAATGGAGTTACACCTGCGACAATTCGCGTTTCATAATCAAGCATAAGCCTCGTATGAAAACTACCTTGCCCACCAGTTATGCCTTGAACAATGGCGCGGGTATTTTTGCCAACAAAAACTCCCATAGGCGTTATCCTCCTGTTTTTGCGATTTCTACCGCTTTCATTGCGGCTTCTTCCATGCTATCTAGAAAGTGGATGCTAGCTTCTGTCAGTATTCGTCTTCCTTCCTCCTCGTTTGTTCCAACCAGCCTAATAACGATTGGTTTAGCGAAACCCACACGTTTCTTGGCTTCGAGAATTCCTCTGGCAACTTCGTCGCACCTAGTTATACCCCCTAGAATGTTGATGAATACCACTTCAACTTTCGGGTCCGACAAGACAATGTTAAGAGCTGAAGCCATCATATCCGCTGAGGCGCCGCCGCCTACATCGAGAAAGTTTGCTGGCTTGCCTCCGTAAAACTGCACTGCGTCTAAAGTTGCCATAACAAGACCCGCTCCATTTCCAATAATTCCAATGTTTCCGTCGAGCTTAACGTAGGCTAATCCAGCTTTTTGAGCCTCAACCTCCTGTGCAGATAGCCCAGTCTCTGCTTCATGAATCAGTCGCTCCTTATATTCTGGATGGCGGTAAAGGGCGTTATCGTCAATTAGGAGGCGTGAGTCTGCAGCGACAAACTTTCCTTCTGTTGTTTCCATGAGAGGATTAATCTCTATCAGTTCTGCGTCATAGTCCATAGCTATCTTGTAAAGTTTAAGGAAAATTGTGGCAAGGTCTCGCATCTGACCGCCTATGTAGCCCATTTTTCTTGCAACCTGATATGCGTGGTAGGAGCGAAATCCATAAACAGGGTCTATGAAGACTTTGACCATCTTTTCTGGCATCGTCGCGGCCACTTCCTCTATATCCATTCCGCCTGCAGAGGAAGCGATAGCCACATAACTGCACTTTGCCCTATCAGTTGTTATGCCAAAATACAATTCCTTCTTCGCCACAATTTTTTCTTCGACCAAGACCTCTTTGACCTTAATGCCTTTTATCTCCAGACCCAACAATTTTTTTGCTGCATTCTCAGCTTCTTCAGGTGAGTTGGCAAATAGTATTCCGCCTGCTTTGCCTCTTCCAGAAACAAGGATTTGTGCCTTTATCGCCACTGGGACGCCAAGTTTTGTCGCTACCTCTTTAGCCAATGTTGAAGAAGATGTTGACTCTCCCCGTGGAATTGGGATTTCGTATTTTTGGAAGATTGTTTTTGCTTCATGTTCGTGCAGTTTCATTTTTGCAGCCTCATTTTATGACTTGTATGGTTATGTAGGATTTTGTATCCTGAACCCCTTCTATTGATGCTAATTTTCTTAATGCTTCTTCAAGTTTTTCCCGTTCGACAACAAGAACTGCATCCATGTCGCCTGCCACCCTAAAAATTCGTTGAACGGGAAAGGCACTGATTTTCTGGTAGGCTTCGACTCGTCTTAGAGGTGAAACTTTGATAAAGACGAAGGCTGGATTCGCCGATATTCCAAGTGCGTTTAATCCTCTTTCTGTTACGTCAATGAATCCTCTTCCTGTGCGTATGAGCTCCAAGTCTCTGAGTTTGCGTAAATGCACGTTCAGTGCTTGTCGACTGATTTCAAGGTGCTTCGCTAGTTCGTTCTGTTTAACCTCTAAGGTATATGTTGTTACGGGCTTGCCTTGCTCCATAAGCATGCGGAGTAAGCGTAGTGGACGACCAGTCGGAATCTCCTTATTCACGTAATCACCTTGTACGTTGCAATCATGTTGTTTAGGATATATAAAATTCTGCTATAGGAAAAGCAGATTCTGTCAACTCCCCATGAGATATAGATCCTTGGGAGCAAAAAGATAATACTGTAGTTTTTCTCTAAACATACAAAGAGAAGACATAAGTAAAACATTAGGAGAAAAGATGCAACGAGGAAAGATTGGGGAACTAGAAAGAACACAAAAAGGTGATATTATAATGGAATTGAAGATCATACCCGTTGATGAGATTCATCCAAATCCATTTCAACCAAGAGAAAGTTTTGAAAAAGAGTCTCTGAAAGAACTTGCAGACTCAATAAGAGATTCTAGTATCATTCAACCTATCGTAGTTAAGAGACAAGGAAAAGGATATCAAATTATTGCTGGGGAGAGAAGATGGAGAGCTGCACAGATGGCTGGTCTCAAAGAGATTTCTTGTATAGTTAAGGATATTCCTGAAGAAAGAGTTCTTCTCGAGTCTCTTATCGAAAACCTCCATCGGAAAGACCTAACGGATATTGAAAGAGAGAACGCTATTCATGATCTGTGGAAAAACAGCGAAGCTTTAGGCTTAAAAACGAAAGCGGAATTGGCAAGTGCAATAGGTACACCTCTACAAAATGTAGAAAATGATATTGAAGCTTGGGAATTTAGACATAAAGAAGGCGGAATTCCGCCCTCAACTCCAACTTATATCATAGCTCGAAGCAAAGGTTTGCCAGTCGAAGAGAGAAAAAGTATCATAGAAAAAGTGGAGAAAGGAGACTATCAAGCTCAAGAAGCTTATACGGCAATTAAGGTTCTACGAAAAGCCCCCGAGGTTATCAAGAAAGAACTGTTGAAACCAAAATCCCGTGTTACGCCCCGAATAGCTGAAACCATTGTCGAAAAACTTCCAGGCGAAGAAGAACAAAGTTTGGTTCTAGAAGAAATAAAAAAGTTCAGACTTACAGAAGATGAAGTCGAGAATCGAGTAAGAGAAATTAAACATGCGAAGGAAATCGGAGGACCCTTAAGAAAGGAAATGGGGGTTCAAGAAGGAATAATATATACAGTAGGAGAGTATGAATGCCCGTATTGCAAAAAACATTACTTGATCAAATGCGATGGGAAAAGGGATTGGGTGGAATAAAGCTCTACGAAGAACCGATCCCTAATATTGATGGAATCATAGTTTACTTTAGTAAGACCCCTTCAGACATAGTGTGCCCTCACTTTTGGGAATTAAGATGGGCATTTGGCTGTCCCTTTGATTGTGCTTATTGTTATCTTCAAGGAACGGGAAGAGGAAACAAGAATCCGAAATATAGATCTGAGAAAAAAGTTATTACAGCACTTGACAAGGCATTCAAGCATGAATACTTCTTGAAATATCCCTCTATTTTCAATAGTGGAGAATTATCCGATTCCTTGATGAACCCAACTTACATGAACCAAATTGCAAATTTCTTTGAGACTCAAGACAATCACAAGCTCCTCTTGTTAACAAAATCAGATAGAGTCAGATGGCTAACTGAAGAACCTCGAAAACAGACCATAACTAGTTTTAGCTTAAATGCCACGGAGGTTTGGAGAAAGTGGGAAAGAAGAACTTCCTCCCCACAGCAAAGAATCAAAGCCGCTAAAGATCTTATGGAATCGGGATATGAAGTCAGAATCAGGATAGATCCTATCTTTCCAATTGAAAACTGGCAAGAATATTATACAGATTTGATTTACTCCATATTCGCTGAGTTACCTTCAAACCCCGACAGAATAACCTTGGGAACACCAAGAGGATTGACAAAAACTCTCATTTTTGCGAAAGATAGATCTTGGGAAGAAGTAGCTTTTACAAATAAGCCTGAATATACTGGATGGGGCAAAAAAGCACCTAAATCTCTTAGAAAGGAGATTTACCTTTTCTTCTATAATAAACTGGCTAACTTTGGGTTTGACAAATCAAAGATTGCTATGTGCAAGGAAACTAGGTCTATGTGGGAAGAACTAGGTCTGAACTGTGACCTATGCAAATGTAACTGTGTGTGGTAGTCATGTCTTTTAGCGGATTTATTGAGATAGAACCTCACACACTACACAAGTACAATATTCTCAAAAAGTATTTGGATGTTTGCAAGATCTTCGACAAACATTATTCCAATTTTGTCTATGTTGACACGCATGGTGGAAGCGGAAGAGTTTCCATCAAGGGCAAGAAAGACGCATGGGTAGATGGTTCTCCCCTAATTGCTGCACATTGGATTCCAAGTTTTCCTTGCCATATTGTTGAGATTGACCATGAAAGACATCGACATCTTTGTGAATCGACAGAAGGATGCGGCAATGTACATACCTATCGTGGAGATTGCAACAGATTAATAGATTCAATTCTCTCTGAAATTCCGAAGTGGGAGAAGTTTGTATTTTGCTTTGTTGATCCAGACAGTTTAGTGTACCGTGGACCTGATGGTACTGAATGTGACCAGGTTTGTGCCGCAACAGTACAAAAAATCGCTGAGTTCCCTAGAACTGAATTATTGTTAAACTTTCCACTTGAAGCAATACTTCGTTGTGCGGGAGACTACTTCAGAAATCCTACTGAATCCAGAGCTATTGCAAATGGGAAAAGAGTTACAACATTTATGGGGTCAACAAGTTGGCAAACTCTTTCTGAAAAAGAAAGGAATCGTAGAGGATTTCTTGAATTGTATGTAGATGAAATGTTAAAGTCATATCCCTATAAGGGAGCTATGCTTATTCGAAGCGAAGAAAGGAATCTTCCACTTTATTACTTGGTTTATACTACTCATAACATGACAGCAGCTAAGATAATGCGAGATATCATGAAAAAGGAAGGAAACTTTCCAATTTATTACGACATTTTGAAGGGAAGATACCCAACATTAGATGAAGCCTACCCATTAAAAAGATTTATTTTTGAAATAGAATAACTATGGACTAGCAAAAACCATCCCACGATAATTAACACCTATTACTATCTCACGAGGACTTGACAGAACCAAATACCACAACATATTTATTAACCGACAAAAACCCATAGCAAGCTAAAACATAGAAAAAACAAGGAGTGAGGCGGTAAAATGTCAAGAGAAAGCAACTCAGTGTTCATTGGAAGAAAGCCAGTTATGAACTACGTACTGGCTTGCATAACCCTCTTCCATGGCGGAGCAGAAGAAATAAACATAAAAGCGCGAGGCACGGCAATCAGTCGAGCCGTTGATGTTGTCGAGGTTGTGAGACGCCGATTCCTGCCAGACGTGAAAGTCAAAAATGTAGGCATAGGAACTGAACAAATGGCACCCAGAGAAGAGGGTGGCTCGCCTACAAACGTCAGCACTATCGAAATAACACTGAAAAAGTAGTGCGAAAATGTCCATAGAAGCTCCGCCCCCCTCCTTTATTTCCAAGGGAGGCCCCAAACGGGGTGAAAACAGCATTATGCAGTTTCTGCTTAAAAAGCGGAATCTTGTGCTCAAAATGTCAATCAAAAATTAAGTCCGGGGAGGTCAGTGAAACAGACCTAAAAATCGCTCGTCTACTCTTATCTCTGGAAACCGCAAATCCCATGCTTCAAGACGTTTCTTTTCACAAGGCAGTTGAAGCAGACGATGTCTTAGCCTTAATAGTTGGCAGAGGTGACATGCCACACCTTTTGGGGCAAGGCAGAAAAATCGTAAAGATTCTCGAAGAGAAAACTGGAAAAACGATTCGAATATTAGAGGAAAGTACTGATGACAGAAAGTTTTTGGAAGACCTTCTTGCTCCATTAAGCATTGTAACGATTAATACGATTTGGTTGCCAGACGGGACCACAGAGACAAGAGTTATTCTGAGAAAAAGGGGGAGAACTCCGCCGCCGATTAAGGTTAAGGCGGTGAAGGAAATAGCTAAAAAG
>Ga0315306_10001246_pt1 | contig 12281 bp, 8 predicted proteins | sample TDP1_MG_FD_203803 | JGI IMG/M metagenome (GOLD analysis project Ga0315306, IMG submission 203803) | Freshwater sediment microbial communities from Lake Towuti, South Sulawesi, Indonesia - TDP1 | ecosystem: Environmental > Aquatic > Freshwater > Lake > Sediment | place: Indonesia: South Sulawesi... | reverse complement strand
GATGCTCAAAGACCACAATGCCCTCCTGGCCATCGAGACTCACTTTGAGTTCACAACTTATGAGCTTCTCAGGCTTTTTGAGCAGTGTGATGCAGAGCCTGGAGATTATCTCGGCATCTGTCTGGATGTCATGAACCTTTTGACCATGCTCGAGGACCCTATCCAGGCAACAGAGAGAATTCTCCCCTGGGTGGTCAGCACTCACATCAAGGATGGAGCGCTGCTTTTGACCGATGAAGGTCTTATTTCCTTTCCAACAGAGGTCGGAAAGGGCATTATTGACCTCAAGCAGATAGCTGAAAAGATATCATCTGTTCCGTACGAAGTTCATCTCTCTATCGAAGACCATGGCGGAAGCTTCTCTCTTCCCATCTTTGACAGCCGGTTTTTTTCCGAATTTCCTGATTTAACGCTTCAAGAGTTTATCTTGCTCATCCGCCTGGCGCAGCGCTCAGCAGAGCTTGTTCAAGACGGCAGGCTATTTATCCAGGAACGAGAGAGATGGCCTGAAATCTGCGAGGAGAGGTTGAAGCGAGATATCAAGGCTTTAAGAAGGATTCTTCAGCCCTTGTTATTTTATTAATTTCTTCAAGAGCTTTATCTTCCCCCTGTACGGCGGATACCTCAATTTTATGTCCAGCAAGTTGGATTTCTTCAGTATTGATTTTTTGTGGGTAAAAGTATCAAAACTTGCTCTTCCATGATAAGCGCCCATCCCGCTGAAGCCGACCCCGCCAAAAGGCAAATGCTGACTGGCGATGTAAACGATTGTATCGTTGATGCAGCCGCCGCCAAAGGATGTCTGCTTGAGAATTATTTTTTGCTTTTCCTTGTTTTCTGAGAAGAAGTAAAGGGCCAGCGGCTTTGGCCTGGAGTTGACGAAAGAGATTGCCTCTTCGAGGGTTTCATACTCAAGAACAGGCAGCAGCGGGCCGAAGATCTCCTCTTCCATGATCGGGTCGCCGGGATTGATTTTGTCCAGGATTGTCGGCGCGATGTACCTTGTTTTCTTGTTTGTTTTTCCTCCGAAGATAATCCAGCCGCTGCCCATCAGCGCGCAGAGCCGCTCAAAGTGACTGTCGTCGACGATTCTTGGGAAGTCAGGGCTTTGCTCAGGATTTTCACCAAAGAAAATCTTGATGTATTTTATCAAGCCCTCGATAAGCTCTTTCTTGACGGCCCGGTCTACGAGGAGATAATCAGGAGCATTGCAGGTCTGTCCGGCATTCAAGAATTTTCCCCACGCAATTCGCCGCGCGGCATAATCCATCTTCGCTTCTCTATCCACGATGCAGGGGCATTTTCCGCCGAGCTCCAGAGTGACTGGAGTGAGGTGTTTGGAAGCAGCCTCCATCACAATTTTCCCCAGCTGAGGATTTCCGGTGAAAAGGATATAGTCGAATCTTTCCTTCCAGAGAGCCTGATTGACTTCTCTTCCGCCTTGGAAAAGGGTTATATATTCCGGATCAAAGGTTTTGGCTATCATTTCATCCATTACGGCTGATGTGTGCGGCGAATGGTTAGATGGCTTAAGAACAATGCAGTTTCCTCCGGAAATTGCGCCGATAAAAGGAGCGAAAAGAAGGTAAAGCGGATAATTCCAGGGAGCAACGATCAGCACTACGCCGTAGGGCTCAGGATAGATGAAACTCGAGGCGATAAAATGGAGGATAGAAGTTTTCACTCGCCTTGGCTTTGCCCAGCTCTTTAAATGCCTTAGATGAAAATTCAACTCTTTCTTGGTCATGCCGATATCGGTCATGTAGGACTCAAAGGGGGATTTTTTTAAATCATTGTCAAGAGCTTGGGTGAGTTTCTCTTCGTAGTCATCGAGAGCCTTCTTCAATTTTCTGAGCATCTCCAGACGGAAGGAGATGTCTTTGGTCTTGTGCGTAGCGAAAAAATCTCTCTGCTTCTGGATTGCATGCGTGATGTCGCTTATATTCATCTAAGGTTTTTTCTTAATCGGGCTTACGGCCTTCGGACATAAAGCCGACAGCTACTCTTCCCATCTTCTTGTTTTTCATTCCAGATTTTTAAAGGATTGGCATCCTCTCTCTATATCCTCTTTCCTATTTCAGAACCTTGGTAATGACATTATTTGTATTAGCTGAATTTTAACGAAAGGTTTATATCACAGGCTGAATGTGCGGGTCAAATTTTGCTCTTTGCTTGAAGGCAAGTGAAAACTCTCTCAGCGAAGGATGAATCCCTGGCGCAGAGGGTCTTCGGGGTCGATCAAAAATTCATGGCGGCCGGTGATATAGGCTGATCCCTCGACTTCAGGGATTATAGCCTTATGAGGGCCGAAGGTTGTGGTCTCGACCACACGTCCGCTGAAGCGGCTGCCGATGAGGCTTTCAACGATAATCGGGTGTTTTAGAGCCGCCTTGCCTCGAGCGTGAAGGATGGCCAGCAGGCCGCTGACTCCTGTACCTGTGGGAGAGCGGTCGACCTCTCCCTCAGCAAAGACGCAAACATTGCGGTAATCGGCTCGAGAAAGGGAAGGAGCGATGAAGATTGTTCCGTAAAGAAAGCTCAAATCCTTCTCGAAGGGATGAGCAACAGGCCTGCTTTCAATAATCGCCCGCTTCACAGACATTCCCAATTCGATAAGCAAGCGGAACTCGTCTGGGGTGCACTTCAAACCAACATCTTCAGCCCTGACATAGGCGTAAAAGGCGCCGCCAAAAGCAAGGTCATACCTGGTATTTCCCAAGCCAGGCACGTGAACTGTCTCATCCATAGCAAGGACGAAGGAGGGGACGTTTTGAAAATAGACGCTTTTCACTCTGCCAGAGACGAGTCGAGCATGGGCTGTGACCAATCCTGCAGGCGTGTCTATTTTGATGATGGTTTCTGGCTCTTTTGCCCGCAGCCAACCTGTCTGCACGGCTACGGTTGCCAGGCCGATGATGCCATGTCCGCACATGGTGCTGAATCCTTCGTTATGCATGAACAGGACGCCGAAATCGGCTCCTGGTGTCACCGCTGAGGTTAGGATGCAGCCGTACATGTCGGCGTGGCCGCGCGGTTCCCACATCAGGGCAGTTCGCAGCTGGTCAAAGTTATTCATAGCGTAGCGCCGCCGAGCAAGGATTGTCTTGCCCGGAAGTTCGGGAAATCCTTCGATGACTACCCGCAGCGGCTCTCCTTCGGTGTGGACATCTATGGTCGAAATTCTTAGCCACTTGCGACCAGGTTTCCACTTTTTCAATTTCATCGCCGCCCTCCTTCTTTTCGTTTTTTTGAGTGCTCTGTTCCTGCTTTTTTGATTGGAAAAGAGCAAAGCCCAACGATGTCTAAAGAATCAACCTTTTTCTGTATTTTTCCTGCAGAAAGACAGACCTTGGCCTATTTAGCTCGGCATCTTCCTATCTCTGCCTCATTGCCCGTAAATTTATACGTTGATAATAAGAATGTCAAATTTCATTTTTTTATTTATTTTTGCCAGGAAATTTGGTTACTATATCGGTGATGATTTCGCGTCACGAGCCATTTTCATTCAAGTCCAGCGCTGAGCTCCTTGAAAAAGCAGAGGAATTGGGGATTGAGCTTCCTTTCCAGGATTCAGTCGCCCCGCTTTTTGAAAGTGTTATGGTCGGCTGGAAAGAGATTCCCAACCGGATTGCGGTTCAGCCTATGGAGGGATTTGACGCTGAGCCGGATGGCTCTCCTGGAGAGCTCTCCTTCCGGCGTTACAAACGCTATGCTGAGGGTGGAAGTGGTCTCATCTGGTTTGAAGCAACGAGCGTTGTTCCTCAAGGCCGGTCCAATCCTCATCAGATGCTGCTCGAGTCTGGAACCCTGGATGGATTCAAGCGTCTTGTTGAGCAGACGCGGCGCTCAGCCTACAGGATGTTTGGAGCCTCACACGAAATTTTTTTGGTGCTCCAGCTCACTCATTCTGGCCGATACAGCAAGCCAGGAGGAAAGTTCGAACCGATAGTCGCAGGTCATAACCCAGTCTTGGGAAACCAGGCAGAGAAGGAGCATATCTTGAGCGATGAGGAGCTTGACCGGCTGCAGGATAAATTTGTTTTAGCCGCGCGGCTCGCCGCAGAGGCCGGCTTCGATGCGGTCGATGTCAAAGCCTGCCACGGTTATCTTGTCAATGAGCTTCTTTCAGCGCGTAAAAGAAAAAACAGCCGCTACGGCGGGAATTTCGAGAATAGAAGCAGATTCTTGAGAAAGGTTGTTCAGGGCATCAAAGAAGAAGCTTCAGATATTTATCCTGCTGTCCGGTTGAGCGTCTTTGATGGCCTTCCTTATCCCTACGGCTTTGGGGTGAAAGAGGGCGAGCCGATCCAAATCGACCTCAGCGAGCCGGAAGAGCTGGTCCGGCGCTTGATCAAGCTCGGTTGTTTGCTTTTCAACATAACTATCGGCAATCCGCATCATCACCCTCATCTTGGACGTCCTTTTGACCGCGCGCTTCCAGGAGCTTGCTTGCCTGAAGAGCATCCTCTGGAAGGGGTGGCGCGGCTTTTGAGAGTCACAGCAGAGCTTCAGAAGAAATTTCCTAAAATAGCTTTTATCGGAACCGGGTATTCCTGGCTTCGCCATTTTCTTCCGCATGTGGCGGCAGCTGTTATCGAGCGGCAAGAGGCAACGTTTATTGGGCTCGGCAGAAGCTCTTTGGCTTACTCTGATGCGCCGAAAGACCTGATGGCCAAAGGCGCGATGAATCCCGGCAAAGTTTGTATCACCTGCTCGAGGTGCACGGAATTGATGCGGGCAGGACATTCAAGCGGCTGTGCCATCAGGGATAAGGAAATTTATGGCAAAGAATATAAAAAATTTTTGGGTGATATCGAAGAGGGCGAAAAAGAAGCTTGATATGCGGCAAGTGGAAGAGAAATGAAGAAGAAGGTGATTAAAGTTGGTTCAATCAGATTTCCAGTCTATTCTCTCAATACGCTCATCATTGGCAGCGGCGCAGCAGCATTGAACGCTGCAGCGCACCTCTTCAAATGGGGACAAGAAGATATTGCGATTGCCACTGACCGCTGGGGAGCAGGAACATCAAATAACGCCGGCTCTGATAAGCAGACTTATTACAAGCTCTCCCTTTCAGGAGATTTGCCAGATTCGCCCTATGAGATGGCCAAAGACCTCTGGAACGGAGGCTGCATGCACGGAGATATTGCCCTCTGTGAAGCCCAGAATTCAGCCCAGGCTTTCTTCAATCTCGTCAGCCTGGGTGTTCCTTTTCCCCATGATAAATATGGCGCTTTTGTCGGGTATAAGACCGACCATGACCCAAGAGGAAGGGCGACTTCTGCCGGCCCGCTCACCTCGCGCTTGATGTTCGAGTGCCTGGCTAAGGAAGTGAATAGAAAAAAAATCAAAGTCTTCGACAGATATGAAGTCATTGCCTTGCTGATAGACGCGAGAGGTCAAGAAAAGCATGTCATCGGCGCCATTGCTCTTGATAAGGATAACCTTGATTCTCGAAACCTTGGCTTTGTTGTTTTCAATGCGGTGAATGTCGTCCTCGGCACTGGCGGACCTGGGGGAATGTACAAGGCTTCAGTCTATCCTGAGAGCCAGCTCGGCTCTCATGGCCTAGCTTTCGAGGCCGGCGCTGTGGCCAACAATCTCACCGAATCGCAGTATGGCTTGGCTTCCACTAAATTCAGGTGGAACCTTTCAGGAACCTACCAGCAGGTCATTCCGCGCTATGTTTCCACTGATAAATACGGCAAAGATGAGAGAGAATTCCTGAACGAATATTTTCCGGATATGGGAACGCTGGCCACTGCGATATTCCTCAAAGGTTATCAATGGCCTTTTGACCCAAGAAAAATCGCAAACTACGGGTCCTCTCTTATCGATATTCTCGTTTATCAGGAGATGGTACAGAAAGGAAGAAGGGTTTTTCTCGACTATACTCGAAATCCTTCCGGAGGCGGAAGACTCAAAGATTTTTCCTTTGACCTTCTGGCTGAAGAAGCCTATCTCTACCTTAAGAAATCAGGCGCTTTGCTTGGAACGCCGATCGAGAGACTAAGGAAAATGAACAGGCCAGCCATCGACCTCTACAAGAGCCATGGCATCAACCTGAGCCGGGAATATCTGGAGGTAGCTGTCTGTGCCCAGCACAACAACGGCGGCTTTAAAGGCAATATCTGGTGGGAATCAAACATCAAACATCTTTTTCCGGTCGGGGAGGTCAACGGCAGCCACGGAGTCTACAGACCAGGAGGGTCTGCGTTGAACTCCGGCCAGGTAGGGAGCATGCGGGCTGCGCTCTATATCTCGAAGAGGTACGATTCAAACCCGCCTGGTGCTAAGCGCTTCATGGCATCTGCCGAATCCCAGATAAAAAAGAAATTCGATTTTGCCTCTAAGCTGGTCGAACAAAGAACCAAAGACAAGAGCTTCATTCAGACTGCAAGGGTAGAAATCCAGGAAAGGATGTCTGCCTGCGCTGCCCATATCCGCGACCCGAATCAGGTGAAAAAAGCTGTTGTCGAAGCCTGGAGTCTTTACGCTAAATTGCGGGAGAAGTTGAGGGTTTCATCAGCCAAAGAGCTGCCTCAGGCATTTAAAAACCTCGACCTATGTTTGACCCACGCCCTTTATCTTGAGGCGATCAGAGAATACCTGGAAAAAGGCGGTCAGAGCCGAGGCTCGTATCTTGTCCTGAATCCAGAAGGAGAGAAGCCTTGCAAAGAGCTTGGAGATGAGTGGAGATTCCTTTTAGCCGAGAAAGATTCATTCGTCAACAAGAAGATACTCGAAATCTATCTTGACCAAGACCAGAAAGTTCAAAAGCAGTGGGTAGAGATAAGGCCGATTCCCCAGGAAGAGACTTGGTTTGAGAATGTCTGGAATGATTTCCTCAAGGATGATATCATCAGATAGCTAATACAAACGCATTTAAATAAAATGTCATTGCGAGGGACGAAGAAGATTCCTCGCTTCGCTCGGAACAGGCTGCGCAATCTCATCCAATTAAGAGATTGCCACGGCGCTTCGCGCCTCGCAATGACAATGTAAAGACATTTAATGCGTTTGGATTAGACAGGAGAAGTGGCTATGAAAGGCAATCCGGTAGCGCTTATCACTGGAGCGGGTAAGGGTATTGGCCGGGGGATAGCTATTGAACTGGCGAAGAACGGATTTGACATTGTCGGGAATGACGTCGTCTTTGAGCCTGAAAACAGAAAGTCCAGGCTTTTTGAGGTCAAAGAAAAAATCGAGGAGCTCAGGGCTTCATTCTTGGCTGTTCAGGGCGACATCTCATCTCTTGATGACCATCAAAAGATTCTGAAACAAGCTATAAAAAAATTTGGGAGGATTGATGTCCTGGTGAATAATGCCGGGATTGCGCCCGCCAAAAGACTGGATATTCTTGAGACCACAGCCGAGAGCTACGACCGAGTCATGGCGGTCAATGCTAGAGGGACTTTTTTCTTAACTCAACTCGTTGCTAAGCAGATGGTCGAGCAGGTCAAGCAAAACCCGTCTACAAAGCCGTGCATTATTTTTATTTCGTCTATTTCCGCTTATGTCTCTTCGCCGTCCAGGGCAGAATATTGTCTTTCCAAGGCAGCTTTGAGCCAGGCGGCAAGGATTTTTGCCGACAGGCTAGCCGAGTATGGAATAAATGTTTATGAAGTGCGGCCGGGCATAATCAAGACGGATATGACTGCTCCTGTCAAGGAAAAATACGATAAGCTCATTGCTGAGGGACTTATCCCTCAGAAAAGATGGGGTTTTCCTGAGGATGTGGCCAAAGCAGTAGCCGCCCTGGCCAAGGGGCATTTTGGCTATTCCACCGGCCTTATCATTGAAGTCAGCGGCGGGATGAACATCCGGCACCTTTAAAAGGAGGGTTCTACGATGAAAAAAGCAGAGAAAATCTTCGAGGAGATAAAAAAGAATCAGCTGATCGCCCTCCTGACGCCAAAAAGCAAGGAGGAGTGTCTTGCTGCCTATGAGTTTTTCCTGCAATATAGAATCATCCTGGAGATCGCCTTTCGCTCGGATCACGCTTTTGAAGGGATCAAGGCCATCCTTGATAAGCACCCGGATGCTTTGGTCCTTGCTGGGACAGTGATGACTCGCCAGCAGGCTGAGCAGGCCATCAAAGCCGGCGCAGCCGGCATTGTTTCTGCCGATTACATTCCAGCCGTGGTCGATGTCTGCGTTAAAAAAGATATTATGTGCGTTCCCGGCGGTCTTTCTGACGCAGGCAAGCAGCTTGTTCAGAAAGCCGAAGGCTATGGCTTGACCCTGGATGAATTGAAGAAAAAATATCCTTATCAGTGGGTCTATAAGCTTTTTCCTGCCTTTTCCGGTAAGCTTTCCAACATGGACCTGAGCCAATCCTGGCAGGGTCCTTTCAAGGATTTGATAATCATCTACACTGGCGGGATTACTCTGGAGACCCTGGAAGAGGCGTTGGGTAAAGACCCGAAAGGGATTTTCTGTGCCTCGGCATTGACCAAGAATCTCGGAGACCCGGAAAAGATGAAAGAAGAAGTTGGAAAATGGAAAGCAAAGCTCAAGAAGGAAGCGGCTCCGGCAGCCAAACCTCAAGCTGCACAAACTGCCAAAGATTTTTCTCTTGCCAGAGTCGTCACTTTCGGAGAGTTGATGGCTCGCTTGTCGCCGCCCCCAGGAGTCCGTCTGCAGCTTGCCAGAAATTTTGAGCTGAACTTTGGAGGGGCTGAAGCCAATGTCGCTGTCGGCCTGGCTCGCTTCGGGGTCGATGCTTCTTTTGTCACCGCGCTTCCTGATAATGAGCTAGGCGATAATGCCTTGAGCACGCTGAGGATGTACAAAGTCGACACCGGTCATATCCTTCGCCAGGGCAGAAGGATGGGAATTTATTATCTCGAGCATGGCTCTGGGCCAAGGCCCTCAAAGGTCGTTTATGACCGGGCTCATTCCGCCTTTTCCGAGATAAAGCGGGGCGACCTGGATTGGGATAAAGTCCTGGAAAAAGCTAGCTGGTTTCATTGGACAGGAATAACTCCTGCTCTTGGGGAATCTGTTTATGCCAGTTTGAGGGAAGGATTGGAGCTTGCCAGAAGAAAGGGAGTTACAGTCAGCGTTGATTTGAATTATCGCAAGAACCTGTGGAAAGAGGAAAAGGCAAGAGAGGCGATGTCAGGGCTCATGCCCTATGTCGATATTCTCATCGGCAATGAAGAAGACCCAACCAGAGTTTTCGGAATAGATGTCAAGGGAACGGATGTCAGCTCAGGAAAGCTGGATATCGAAGGATATAAAGAATTGGCAGAGGCGCTGGTCAAGAGATTTGGCTTTAAAAAGGTCGCTGTCACCCTTCGCCAGAGCATCTCTGCTTCTGAGAATTTCTGGTCAGCCTGTCTCTTTGATGGAAAGAAATTTTTTCAGAGCCCGAGATACCATGTCTGGATTATCGACCGGGTGGGAACAGGCGATGCTTTTGCTGCCGGTTTGATCTACGGTATTTTAAAGGGGAAAACAGACCAGGAAGCGCTGAATTTTGGAGTTGCCTCGGCCTGTCTCAAACACTCTGTCCAGGGTGATTTCAGCCTGGCGAGCGTCGATGAAGTGGAGAAATTTGTAGCCGGCGAGACCGCAGGCCGAGTTCAACGCTGAAAAGATGAAAGTTGACCTTATGAGATTCATCGACCGCAGGCTCGGCGTGCCCATCTGCTTTGTTCTTTCCTGCGTTCATAGCCTGGCAAAGATAATCAAGAAGACTGAAACAGAAAAGAGCCCGAAGAAAATTCTGTTCATGGAACTGTCTGAGATGGGGAGCATGGTTCTGGCTTACTCTCTCTTTAAAAAGACAAAAGAGCTTTTTCCCGGGGCAGAGCTCTACTTCCTGACTTTTAAAGAGAACCGTTATGCCCTGGATATCCTGGGAGTAATTGCAGAAGATAAGGTGATAACGATCAGCAGCAAGAATTTTATCAATTTTTTTCTGACAGCAGCCGTTGCCCTCTGGAAACTGAGAAGGGAAAGGATAAGCGTTGCCATTGACATGGAGCTATTCGCCAGGTTGACGGCGATCATCAGCTATCTTATCGGCGCCAGGAACAGGGTTGGATATTACAGGTATTATAACGAAGGCTTGTACAGAGGAAATTTCTTGACCCACAGAGTTGCCTTCAATCCTCATATCCATATTGCTCATAACCTCCTCAACCTGGTTTATGCTTTAGCTTCGCCACGGGAGGAGCTGCCGCTGACCAAAAAGCCGCTCGAGGGAGAGATTCTTGAAATTCCAAGATTGAGAATAGGAGAAGAGAAAAAGAAGAGCATACTGGCAAAGCTAAAAGGCGAGAACAAGGACATATCTGCCGCCAGAAAGCTCATCCTCCTCAATCCCAATGCCAGCGACTTGGTCCCAGTCAGGCGTTGGCCGGCAGGCCATTATATCGAGCTGGCAAAGCTCGTTCTCCAGCATAAAGGAGTTTATGTCGTTATCACTGGAACAGAATCGGAGAAGCAATATGCTGAGGAAATATGCAAAGCTGTCGGCTCGGATATGTGCCTGAATTTTTCCGGGAAGACATCCTTTCCAGAGTTGATAGCCCTTTACAGCCTGTCCGATGCTCTGGTCACCAACGACAGCGGACCTGTTCATTTTTCGAGCCTAACCGATATCAAAACATTTGCTTTCTTCGGCCCCGAGACTCCAAAGCTCTACGGCCCGCTGGCAAAGAGCTGCCATGTTTTTTATGCCGATTATTCCTGCAGCCCTTGCATCTCAGCCTTCAACCATCGCCACTCTCCATGCAACAACAACAGATGTTTAAAGGCGATTTCGGCCAGGGAAGTTTATGAAGAATTGAAAAAACAAATACTCGAATAATCCTGGAACTCATCTTTCAGGAAATTTACAATAGAAAGGCTCCTATTTTCATTGAGGAAATCAAGCTTATGGCTAGGGCTGGCCGTTTCACGGATTTTCGGTTGCTTTCTTTTTAATCAGGAGTAGCCGGTGCAAAAAAGAAAAGGTTTTCTCCTTGTCCTGCTTGTCTTGCTCATCTTCCTCTTGCTTTTTGTCTTCAAAGTCAGAGAAGAGATGAAGGATTTTGAAGTCAACTACAAGGCAGGCCAGAGATTGGCAGCAGGGGAGACGCTCTATCAAGTCAAAGATGGCCACTACATGTTCAAATATCTGCCCTTTTCTGCCTTTTTATATCTCCCTTTGTCCTTTCTGCCTCTAGATTTGGCCAAGGCCATCTGGTACTCAATCGTCATCTTTTGCTCTTTTTCTCTTTTTTATCTTTCGAAGAAAATCATTATTCCAGAAGGAAAATCCGCATACTTCTTCCTGCTTCCTCCTTTGATTCTTGCCAAGTTTGTCCTGAGGGAGATTCAATTGGGGCAGATCAACGCTGTGGTAACATTTGTCCTGCTGCTTATGGTTTGGTTCTTGACAGAAGGTTTCTCAAAAAAAGCCCCGATTCCCCCTCCAAGATTGACTTTTGAGAGAGAAAAAAATTCGAAAAATGAAATATATTCTGGCCTTCTTTGCGGGCTGGCCATAGCCTTAAAACCTTATGCTTTGATTTTTTTTCCTTATTTCTTATTGAAGAAAAAAACAAAGCCCATCCTCAGCGGAGTCGGATTTTTAATTTTAGCTCTCCTCCTTCCTTCTTTTTTCTATGGCTTTCGAGGAAATCTGAATGTGCTCAAAGAGTGGATGACGACCCTTTCCAAGTCGACACCCATCTACTTCGCCTATCAGGACAACATCTCCATCATTGCTCTTTTTGCCAAATGGACTCAGAATCAGAATCTCTCTCTTGTTCTAGCCGGTTTGACCATAGCCGGTCTGGCTGTCTTAGTCTTGGTCCTTGTCTTGAAAGGGAGGGGAATGGCTCGGCCCTCAATCCTGGAGTGTTCGATTCTCCTGATTTCAATACCTCTGATATCTCCACTGGGATGGGATTACACGCTTTTGATATCGGCCCTGGGAGTGATGCTCGCCATCCAGAACTTCTTCAATTATTCAAAATTCTGGAGGATCTTTCTTGTTATTAATTTCTTTATCATTGCCTTTTCCCTCTATGACCTTATGGGAAGGAAGCTCTATTGTGAATTCATGTCCTGGTCTGTCATCACCCTGAATTTTCTGATCCTTATCGGATATCTTGCCTATCTTCGTTTCAGGAAGATTTGTTAAGGCTGGGCTTGTTCAATACGACATGTGTCTCATTTTTATGACAGCTAAGGCAAGTTTCGTCCCGAGCTTTTAGTTTTTTTTAATTGGCATGATATTTGCTAATGAACATTGAGATGAGTATGAATTTTGGATTTCATGG
>Ga0315306_10001245_pt1 | contig 12283 bp, 14 predicted proteins | sample TDP1_MG_FD_203803 | JGI IMG/M metagenome (GOLD analysis project Ga0315306, IMG submission 203803) | Freshwater sediment microbial communities from Lake Towuti, South Sulawesi, Indonesia - TDP1 | ecosystem: Environmental > Aquatic > Freshwater > Lake > Sediment | place: Indonesia: South Sulawesi... | reverse complement strand
TATGTTTACCGGGAAATTAGAAAAGATGTACACTTTAATTCTATCTCGGGGGGCACAGATATCAATGGTTGTTTTGCTGCTGGAACTCCCATCCAGCCTGTTTACGCTGGTGAATTGCAGGGTCCAGCTTTAGGAATGAAGGTGAAAGCGTATGATGAAAGGGGCAATCCTGTGGTTGATAAAGAAGCAGAACTTGTTTGTAAGGCTCCGTCCCCTTCCATGCCTCTTTATTTCTGGAACGATCCTGATAATAAAAAATATAGAGATGCTTACTTTAGCGTTTACCCCAACGTTTGGCGGCATGGCGATTGGATTATAATTCATGGCGACACGGGTGGAATAACTTTTTTGGGCCGCTCTGACTTCACCTTGAAGCCTTCTGGAGTGCGCATAGGACCAGCTGAGATATACAATGTGGTGGAAAGATTTGAAGGAATCGCTGACAGCATGGCTGTAGGGCAGGATTGGAAGGGGGATCAGCGTATCATCCTTTTTATTAAACTTGCTCCGGGATTTCAATTGACGGATGATTTAAAAAATAAGATTAAAGTAGCGTTGCGCGAAGAGATTTCTCCACGCCATGTTCCAGCTCTAATCATCGGAGCGCCAGATATTCCCTACACCTTCAACATGAAGAGGGTTGAAAGCGCGGTCTCGAACATGATAAATGGTAGGCCAGTCACAAATAGAGATGCCTTGATTAATCCGGAATCGCTGGATTTCTATGAAACAATTCTCCCTGAACTTCAAAAAGAATAGCACATCATTGAACGGTGAAGAAGAAAATAGTCGGCCAATAGGTTCAAATACTATTCCGAATATTGCTCTTTCAATATGAAGGCAGAGGACTCTTAAACTGTGGTGATACTGTGTGAGGTATGTGGATTTTGTTGATCTCTCATATGAGCCTGGGGAGGATGACCTTATATGTGACTTTTTTGTGGAGCCCCTGGACGCGGACTTGAGGAGGGCGGCGGGGGGAGTGGCCGCCGAGAGTTCCATAGGAACTTGGACTGAGCTTACGACCCTGAAGAGGTATGTGGAGAGGCTGCGGGCCACTGTCTTCAGCATGGAGGGAAACGACATTCGAATAGCCTACCCCATCGAACTCTTTGAGCCTGGTAACATGCCAAACATCCTGAGCAGTGTGGCGGGGAACGTCTTCGGCCTTAAGGAGTTGAAGAACCTGAGGCTGAATGACATCCACCTACCCCATAAACTTTTGGAGAGTTTTAGGGGACCAAAATACGGCATTCCGGGCATTAGGAAAATTCTGAAGGTTCCAGAGAGGCCCCTGGTGGGGACCATAATCAAGCCTAAACTCGGCTTGAAGACGGAGGACCACGCGGAGGTGGCCTACGGAGCCTGGGTTGGGGGATGCGACATAGTTAAAGACGACGAAAACCTGGGGAGCCAAGGGTTTAACCCCTTCCAAGACCGCGTCGTGAAGACCCTGGAAAGCCGAGACAGGGCGGAGGAGGAAACGGGGGAAAGGAAGGTGTATATGGCCAACATTACCGCGGAAAACAGGGAGATGCTGAAAAGGGCCCAGTTCATCCTAGACCAAGGCGGAGAATACGCCATGGTGGACATCCTAACCTGCGGCTTTTCCGCGTTACAGACTTTGCGCGACCAGGACTTCGATTTGGTCCTTCACGCCCACAGGGCGGGTCACGCAGCCTTCACCAAAAACCCAAAGCACGGAATCGCCATGCCCGTCATAGCCAAACTCGTCAGGGTTCTAGGCTTGGACCAGCTGCATGTGGGCACCGCGGTTGGAAAGATGGCCGAAACCAGGGAGGAAGTCCAAAAGAACATCGGTGCCCTAAAGGGTGAAATGGGCGACTTCAAGGCGGTTATGCCCGTGGCCTCGGGAGGGCTCCATCCAGGCCTAGTCCCAGCCCTCATGGGCATCTTCGGAAAGGACTTCGTCATCCAAGCAGGCGGAGGCATCCACGGCCACAGGGACGGAACAGTTTCCGGCGCCAAGGCCATGAGACAGGCTGTAGATGCCGTTCTAAACGGCATCCCATTAAAGGATTACGCCAAAACCCACAGGGAACTCCAGACAGCCCTAGAAATTTGGGAACCAGCCTCCATAAAAGGTTAATTTTACTAAGCTATGACGGGAACATTTTAGAAATACAGATTATAACCGCCTACTTTACTTCTAATATCGCTAGGGTTAAAGGCGAAGCAATATGGAGAAAGTTGAAGATGGCGCCATATACAGAATCGCAGACAACGAAGTTATAGGCATAACAATAACAGACTTCAAAGCCAGAACCCTCAAAATAGGTACTTTAAACAGAGTTTGCGGGATATCGCTACATTTGCTTGTGGATGGTTAAACATAAATTTTAATCCCCAAACCCAAATCCATTCTCCTTCTTTCTTTCTTTTTTCTCTCCCTTTCTCCATGTCACGTATATCACACAACAAACCCCAAACTTCAAGACTTGACATAAATATTCTAGCTAATTTGCCAGCTAAAAAGATTCTCAAAAAGACAAAGAAGGGAAAACTTGGTTCACGAATGGGCGAAATTAAAAAAGTAAAAAGGTTGATTCTCGAACCTTACGGCTTGCCAACTGTAACGCTAATTGATTGGTCTGTCGCCGCAGTTGTTATTGTGTATAAACGCAAGATTAGACTTTCAAACTTGAAGTCATATATGTCCATGTTCAATTTAGGGTCATGCTTCTTTTCCGTGTGATGCCACGGACCTTTTTTGATAAGTTCGTCTGTAGTTGTGTCTTTGATATCTGCATCTAATACGGGTGGCACGTTTAGTTTACCATTATAATCAAGTCTTAACTGAATCGCGTAATTCTTGTAACGGAACCATTTCTTGAAGCGGCATCTCTTATTATTTCTTTCATAAAGAACTTCCTTTTCATTTGTCTCAGCATCGACCATTGTTACACTTATGATGTAACTCATACATAGACACCATGTTCTTTCGATTCTTGAAGGTTATTGTATATATCATCCAAGTTTAGCTTTGTTATGATTTTGGAAGCTTTGCCATCTTCATAATCTCAGCCATATTCTTTATATTCTCTGGAGTTAAGATCTTCCGTAGTTTCTTAACACTTTTAGCGTTGGCATAAATTGAAAGTGTGGCAAATTGGTGGAGGTCTAGGAGGATTTCCCCTAGACTCATAAAGCCATTAAGATCGGTCATATAGTCGATCGATTCGTTTTTTGGGTTGAGAATCCTAATAATATACCTAATATTGGTAATGCCCGCTCCTCTGACCTGAGCTACAATCTGAAGTCGAAAACCGCCTCTGTTTGAGTATTCCTCTATGATGATCTCCTCAATTTCAGCTTCCATGTCGGTGGACACCGTTGTATGATACTAGAATCCTTATTGAATAAAAACTTTTGGGTTTGGGGTTTGGGGCATAAATTTTAATACGGGCCCTTACTGGGGCTTCCTACATTTCGGTAGCCGTGTGCTTGGGAGCTTGTTTAAAGGCTGAAGGATGAATTCTGTTAGCTGTTGGATAAGCTAATGTGCGTGGTGGGAATTGATGTCAAGTTTGGAGACCGACATCCTAATTCGAGGCTGCACCATCCTTCCCATGGACGGTCGCAGGGTCATAGAAAAGGGCCTAATTGCAATAGGGGGCGATAGGCTAAGTTACGTTGGAAAGGCTTCCGAGGCTCCAGGGATAGGGGCGGAGAAGGTGATAGACGGCCGCGGGAAGGTTGCCCTCCCTGGCTTGGTTAACTGCCATACCCATGTTTCCATGACCCTCTTTCGGGGAGTTGGGGAGGACCAAGCCTTGGACCAGTGGTTAGAGGAGACCATTTGGTCCCTAGAAGCCAAACTCAAGCCCCGCGACATTTATTACGGCGCCCTTCTGGGTTGTCTAGAAATGATCAAGGGCGGCACCACCTGCTTCGCCGACATGTACTTTCGTGAGGACATGGTGGCCAAAGCTGTGGAGGAGGCTGGCCTTAGGGCGGTTTTGGCCTCAGGAATAATCGAGGCCGGAAACAGGGAGCGGGGAGAAAACCTCCTAAGGGAGGGCATTGAGATTGCCCAAAAATATCATGGGAGCGCCCAAGGTAGAATCCGCGTCAGTTTGGGTCCCCACGCCGTCTACACCTGCAGTCCCGACCTCCTGAAAAGGGTTCGGAAAGCTGCCTCCAGGCTTGGGGTGGGCATCCACATCCACCTAGCAGAGTCAGAGGGGATGGGGAAGCAGATAAAGGAAAGATGTGGGCTTACCGAGGTGGAGCTTTTGGAGAGCCTCGGCTTCCTGGGGTCGGATGTCCTAGCCGCCCACTGCATCCACCTCTCCACCAGCGACATGAGGCTTCTGGCAAAATACGGCGTTAAGGTGGCCCACAACCCCGTGGCCAACATGAAACTAGCCCTAGGCAACGCCAGAATAAGGGAACTCATGGACCTGGGGGTAACCGTGGGCCTGGGAACCGACGGGCCCGCCAGCAACAACAGCCTCGACATGCTCGAGAACTTAAAGATCGCCGCCCTCCTCCAGAAGGTTCATTACATGGACCCCACCGTCCTCCCGGTTCGGCGCGCCCTAGAAATGGCAACCATCCACGGAGCTAAAGCCCTGGGCCTTGAAAGGGGTATTGGTTCCTTGGAGGCAGGAAAAAAGGCGGACGTAATCCTAATCGACTTCAGGAAGCCCCACCTGACTCCCGTGCACGATCCATATGCCAACATCGTTTACTCGGCTCACGGGGAGGACGTGGACACCGTCATCGTGGACGGAAAAATCCTTATGGAAAACAGGGAGGTCGAAGCCCTCAAGGAGGAGGAAATCGTGGAGAAAGCCCGCCGAACCGTCCTCAACCTAATGGCACGATGAAAACAGGTCTATCCTTCCAAGTATACACCCGTATCTTCACAAATTTTGTGTATAAATAGAAATTTAAGTGTCTTCAACGATAATCCCGAAAATCTCAAGAATAGGGATAGGGGGTTTGAAGAGGGATTGGAAAATATGCCTGGAACCGATAAGGAGCTAAAGGCAGTTACTCTAAACACATTGGCCTATGATGTCCCTGCCAGAAAAACGGACAGAAGATCTGAAAGCATCACCGCAGAAGAAGATATGCACATCGTAGCCATAGAGCATTTCATTGGCGTTGGTAGCAACGGTTGGCTGAGCGACAATGGCCACGTCCTCTCCAAGAGTCCAGACAACCCTTGGGTCAAGTGGGCTGAACCCGGCCCCACCGGAATGGAGCCCACCGGGTCAAAGGGATACTTCGGGTACTGCGGAAGAGATTACTACTCTCAGGTGAGCGGAATCGGTGACGTGTGCGTGTATGAAGGTTTTCCCTCAGGTTACTTCCTGGTCAAGAAAGGAGAAAAGCTCTACATGCACTGCTACGCCGCCAACTCCACCGACAAAACCGTCGGCTTTCACCACGCGGTACGCTTGATTTACTGGTAAAAAGGCGTCGGCCAAAAACAACGGCTTCCTAGACTGGGCTGTGTGAGTAATAATTATATTCAGATATGCCCATTATCTTTTAGATCAGTTTAGGTTAGGAGCTTTAGAGGTGTTTCATCCATCCGAGTCCAGAATGCTCAGGAATCCCTTATTGGCTCCAGTTTTGTTCCTTTTCCTAGCCCTGGTCTCCGCGGTGATCTTTGTTTCTTGCTACAGGTTTTCAGTCTATGTCATGCAGGTCTTCCTTGCCCTGGTTGCGGCGATGGCGGCCTTCACCCTCTTCGACACGGAGCTGCCCAAGCTAATTGCCAGTTTTGGGTTTTATGTTCCCCTAGTGGTTCCCTTTTTCCTGGCTTACAGTCGAGTTGCAAAATGGATTAATGTGGCACTACTGTCGGTATTTTCTGTAGTCTCCCTCTTTGTCGTTGTGACAGCCTTCTTTTCTCTTAACGAATTTCTGCTAGGCTCAGGTTGGATTGAAATGCTTAGGTTAGCGAAACGGTATCTGAGGAGAAGGCGGTTCCGCTTCCTCCTCTCCCTCCTTTCGATCCTCGTATTCGCAGCCGGCGTCACCTCCTTTGCCCTCCTCCTGCCCCTTTATGCTTTAGTTATTCCCTTCGCCATCCTCGTGTGCGAGTTTGCAACCATTATGATGGGCAATGTCCATGAACGAAGGGGGGATATACTGACCCTAGCCGCCGTAGGCTTAAACCCGAACCGTCTTGCAAGCCTCTTCCTAATCGAAGCCCTAATTGTCGGTTTCCTCGGGGGAGGCATGGGCTATGCCGCGGGTTTATCCATCTCCATCGTGGCGTCCCTTCCACTTGCAGAAATAGAGTTCTCCACGGGGTGGATCGTAACCGTCCTCCTCGCCTCCTTAGCCGCCGCCCTAACGGCGTCTATTCAACCCTCAATAAAAGCCTCGATGGTTGCAACCCCTTCCCTTGAAAGGCGGTGGTGGCGCAAAGCCTCCCCTCCATCGGGTTGGCCACCAACCTGGACGATAAAGATTCCAATAAAGGTGCGTAGGGAAACCATAGACTCCTTCTTCGCCTATTTCACCGACTACGTGAAGTGGCTGGAAAGGTTCCCGTCCACCTCCCTTGAGAGGACTGAGGATGTACAAATTCTGGACTCCGAACCTGGGGACGGAGAGGAGGTGCGGAGGCTCAGGTTCAACTACGTCTTTGGCGGAGACTTTCCACCCAGGCTCGTGACAGAAAACGAGCTTAAGGCGTCCAGAAGCCCCCAATCAGAGGAATACACAATTAATTTCACGGTTAAGGTGACGGGACATAGCAACGTTGACGTGTATCAAGCCCTAGAGCGCATTGTTTCCACATACCGGCAGATGGCCTTCGAATGGACCGAGGCGTCAGACTTTGCGACCCTTATGAAGGTTAGGCCCCTACCCCCCTCCCTAGTCTTTTAATAGAAATAACTCTATCATGGGATTTTGATGCCATATTTTTTGGCTGTTTTTGTCAGTTTTTTGCTTACTCCAGCCTTTTCGGCTCTGGTCTTCAGCCTTTCCAAGTTTATCTTTTCTTTTCCCAGCCTTAAGGCTACCCCAACATCCTTCCTATCCTTTCGACGCGGCGACAGAAGCTTTAAAACTAGGATATCTTCTAGGGGTGGGAGGAATACCTGCACGCCGTTGATCTCTATGGCTTCCTTCTCCCATGCCTCGTCTTGGATAGTGGGAGGGATGATGTTTACGTCGATGTGGCCTATGGGGTCAAAGTCTAAGCCGAAACCGAACCTCGACCAAACATGTTTTGCGCCATCATACTTTTTCCTGACAAAAACGATTATTTTATCCCTCTCCTCCAGAGTGAGGGGGGCGTAAACGTCAAAGTCGTCTGTGAAACGCCACAGGGGGATTCCCCTCTCAAACATGGCCCTTATGCCGATTAAATACACCTTCTTACCCAGTTTGGTTTGGATATATCTGACGACATCCCTAAACTCCTCACTGTAGTAGGGAACATAAACGTTAGACCTAACCTCCGGTCCCCTAGACGCCGAAGGCCCTTCGTCCCCTTTAATTGGGGAGCTTCGCCCCTTCTTCAGACGGCCCTTTGACTCTACTGAACTACGCCTCCTTTCAGCACAGGTCAAATTGGGTCGCTTCCTATAACCCATCTTCCTTCAAAAGGTAAATTGGAAGAACAGAATTTTAAGGTTTCTAAGAGACAACTCGTTCCTTCCATTTTTTGTGGATGTTCACCCATATTTTGTGCAGTGTGGCGCGTATAGGCTTGTGTGTGGGGGGTGAGGTAAAAGCGAGAATGGGGCATTTCGTCCTCTGGGAGAAAAATGAGAAGGTTATTGGTGGGTAGTTGACGGGAAAAGATGCTGAACTAGGGAAATCCTAAACTATTAGATAATTAAGAGTTATCAGCTAGAAAACTTGGGAACTTGTCTGTCTTCACGTTTTCAGTGCTATTGTATTACAGGAAATAGAATTATAGCTCTTCTTTTTCCTTCATGAACTTCAGCTTATCTATTAAGAGGTCTATGTACTTCTTTTTCTCAGCTGGGCTTAATTCGGTTAGCCACTCCTTTCCGATGGTGGTCATCCCTTCTGGTGTGACACCTATTTGTATCTCACAGACTGGTTTTGGCTCTGACCTTTCTACCTCATTCAGCTTGTTTCGGATGAAATCAAGGACTTTCTTTCGTTTTTCCTTTTCTTTTGGGGCGACATTTGACCAATAGCCAAACCTAAGTTCCTTAAGATCTTGGGTACCTTCAACTGACAGTTGGAAGAGGGGTTTTATTGCTTCATTCTCTACTTCGGTTACCACGGATTTCACCTCCTCGGATTCTTCAATGAATGCTATGAGTTGATGGGCAACTTTCCCCAGTTCTGAAAGACAATATTTACCTTCTCCATTCTGCTTTATGAGGGCTTCAAGGGCTTTTAAATGGAAACCAAAGGTGCCAGTGTCTACAAGTTTTACTAAACGCATTAGGTCAGAGAAGGACACGGCTCCCTTTTTACTAAGTTCTCTAAGCATCTGCCTTCTAATGGGGTGTTTTAATGCCATAAATGTTCCTGATATTAGCTCCCTCTGGCTCAAGGTTCATCAACCCATAGCATTTGCATCATGGCATCGACTCAATTAAGATAAAAGTTTTTTGAGAAAGAAACTCGACAATTGTCGAATCTCCTTGACACCAAAATTTGGGATATATTAGGGGAAATCCTAAATTATTAGATGTTTACTATTATGTTTTGAGGGGATATCGTGTCTAATCGGATCTTTAGGGCTTTACTCTTCGGGGTTCCGTGGGATCAGGTGGTCCGCGAGCTGGATTTGCAGGAGCGGACCAGGGGCATAGGAGATGGAAAGATTAGGGGCTACAGGTACACCATCATTCAACGCGGAGACGAAATCCTCATAGTTTTGCCCGATTATCAGCCCCGCGATCAGTGCCTAGAGGAGGCGAAAAGGATCCTTTCAAGGCTGGCTCCAAGGGCTGAGATTAAAACGGTGACCATGGGATACGCCTCATCCCATTGTAATCACTGCCTGAAGCCCGTTCCGTTACCCTACAGGTGCTATCGATGCGGCGGATGGTACTGTGAGGAGCATCGCCTTCCAGAAAGGCACAACTGTCCCGGGGAGAAGGGCAAGGAAGAAGTTCGGAGGGTTTTGGAGCCAACTAAACCCAAAAGGGAGAAGGAGAAAAGGGAGATCGTAGTTGCGGAGGTCCCCTGTGGCTAAGGATTTAAGGAATGGGGCCATGGCGAGCCCCCATCTAAGCGAAGACCTTAAAGAGAAGGCTTTAAACCAATGTAAGGCCATCGCTGGCTCCCACAGGGTCGTTGCCGCCTGCCTTTACGGTCCGCGGGTTTGCGGCTACGCCAAGGGGAATAGTGACGTAAACGTTTTGTTGATAGTTGACGAGCACCCCATGATGTTGTGGGGTTACCTAAAGCCCTTGGTCGAGACCACTGCCTTTATTTTAACGGTGGATCAGAGGGCATTTGAAAGGGATGTGGAACAGGGATGGCTTGGCGAGTTTGTGGCTCAAAACATTTCAGTTCCCTACATACCCTTGATTAACGGCGAATACCTGTGGCGCCAAGAGGTGAGGCTCAAAAGGCGCATCGTCTGGGAAATCTTAGAAAACCTATTTTTGGAGTTTCCAGAGTTATCCAACGAACTCCTGATTGATGCGGAATACTTTGCCTATGATACCATGATGCGGGAGGCCCGCCTATTCCCACCCATGGCCTACGGCTTCCTAAACATGCTAAGGGAGGACCTGAAGGAGAAAAACTTGGGTTCAATGATGGGGGCATATTCCGAAGCCCTAAAGGCGATTGTTGAAGAGGGTTGGCTGGCCCCTTCCAACGGCTATTTTAAGATCACGCAGAAGTTTTCGGGTGGGGTTAAAAGAAGGAGGCTTCCGGTTCCCGTGCCCGTGTCCCTCAAGGACATTCGGAGGGCAACATCCATCAATGTTCTCAGTTTTTTCCCCAAAATGATGCGACCCTTCCTCCACGATCAAGAATTGTTCGAGGAATACCACCCAGATGTAAAGGCCGATGGGCTGATCCCCTTGCTGGAAGACCCTAAAAAGCACTTGTTTGTGTCAACTCCCTTTGGGTTGGTGCCCCTATCCGATAAAACCACCATAGAAGACTTTGTTAGGAAGGCTGTTCCGGGGGGAGGAATCCTTGACATGAAAATTGAGGAGATGGGAGGGGTTTTGAATGCCGTTTACCTCCTCACCCTTTTGGGGAATCAGGGAGAACAGAGGGTGGTGATAAAGAAATTTAGGGACTGGCGCGGTTTCAAGTGGTTTCCCCTAACCCTCTGGACCCTGGGAACTCGAAGTTTCGCCGTTCTTGGGCGGTCAAGGCTGGAGAGGGAATATGCCATAAACCAGTACCTTAGAAACCAAGGCTTTCCCGTTCCCAAGGTTCTCTACGTCTGCCTTCAAGGGCACCTAATCTTTGAAGAGTTCATAGAGGGCGAAAACTTGGCTGAAACCGTTAAACGAATCCTTTCAAAGGAGCGGGAATATGGGGAGGAAGCATCCTCAATAAGGGAAGTGGGGAGGGAGATTGCCATGGCCCACGGGCTAGGCGTGGCCCTGGGAGACTGCAAGCCAGAAAATTTTATTATTGGAAGGGATGGGAAAACCTACTTTTTGGACTTGGAACAGGCAACCAGGGACGGAAACCAGGCTTGGGACATAGCCGAGTTCCTCTACTACTCGGGCCACTATGCTCCACCCCTTTCCTCCGCGGACGCCACGGAGCTCATGGCCACCGAGTTCATTCAAGGATACTTGGACGCCGGAGGAAAAGCGGAAACGGTGAAGAAGGCAGGGTCCGTGCAATACACCAAGGTCTTCAGCATCTTCACCCAACCCCACCTTATCCTAGCCATCTCCAACCTCTGCAGAAAATTAGGAAAGAAGGATGCGCCTACGTCCCTTTAACGCTCCCTTTGAGGAAAAGATTATGGGGAAATGATGATTTGATGCCTGAGGATTCATTGAATTATGATCCCAGATATTGGCATAATATCCAACCACCAGAGGAGATGGATGTATCAAGATATTTCGAGTATGATGAGGATGCGCTCTTTCAATTAAAGAAATGGCTCAGGCTGGACGAAGCGATTCCAAAAACCATAGTGGAAGTGGGCTGTGGAAGCGGCTACTTCACAGAGAAGCTTATCCAGATGACCTCTGTCTCACGGGAAATGGTGGCAATTGAGCCAGACGATGTTCTAAGGGAGTATGCAAAAGAAAAGCTCTCTCCAAGGGTCAGATTCCTAAAGGGCACCGCGGAAGATATACCTTTGCCCGATGAATTCGCCGATCTAACAGTTTGCCACATTGTCTTAAACAATATCCCCGACATCTATCGAGCCGTTTCTGCTATGAGCTTGGTCACTAAAGGCGGTGGAATCGTTGCCGCAATAGAACCGGGCGGAGGCGGAATCGACTATTATCCTGACCCAAAACTGAACGAATTGGAGGAAAAGTGGGTGAAGCATATGGAAAAGGAATATGGGATCTCCGTAGCAAACTGATCGACTATTCAAAGGACCTAAAACAAAAAAGAGCCCGTTATGCTGAAGTCTTTCACGCTTGTGGCCTTGTTAATATAGAAGCGCACGGCATACTCTCCGTTTTTCTCCTCAGCGATCCACGTCGAGACCAGCAAGAAATCCTTAGTTGGCTTAAGAAACGATTGTTTCTGCATGAGGATGATTGGAAACGTGTAAGAACGCTTCTTCAACGCGGAGGTCTTTCAAAGTCTCTCATTCAAGAATACTATCAAGCTAAGGAGGCATATCTAGAAAACCTCATCTCACATCCTGAACAGATTTCCAAGACCCACGAGTTGCACACAACCTCTCGTACAGTCACTATTGGATTTAAACCTAAAATCATGAATACGGGTGTACCATAAGAATGGTGGTGAATAGTAGAGCGGGCGGGATCTTGGAGGTCCGTGGGTATAAGTATTTATATTCTTCGGTCTAAAATAATGAGTATATGCCCGAAAAATTAGACTTCATAACTCCGACGGTCTTAAAGGTTCTGTACGCCTTCCATAAAGACCCTATGCAGGAGCTTCATGAAAGGGAGGTTATGAGAAAGGCGAAGATAAGCAAGGGCTCTGCCAACTCGATTCTCAGAAGGCTTTCTGAGACAGGAATACTTGAAAGGAAAAAGACTGGGAGGATGGTTTTTTACAGGTTCAATGACAGGAGTCCTGTAGCAAGGCAGCTTAAGATTCTCTTTAATGTTTACTCTCTGCAGAAACTAGTGGATAAACTAAAGTCCGATTGCAAAAGAATCGT
>Ga0315306_10001243_pt1 | contig 12298 bp, 8 predicted proteins | sample TDP1_MG_FD_203803 | JGI IMG/M metagenome (GOLD analysis project Ga0315306, IMG submission 203803) | Freshwater sediment microbial communities from Lake Towuti, South Sulawesi, Indonesia - TDP1 | ecosystem: Environmental > Aquatic > Freshwater > Lake > Sediment | place: Indonesia: South Sulawesi... | reverse complement strand
CGTCCTTCGAGGGCACCCGGCCTTGCCGGGCGGCGAGGATGTCTGAGCGAAGCGAGTTCCGCAGCCGCCGAGAAGGACGGCTCGGGAACGGCGTTAAAAACCTGAATTGGAGCGAGGCCATTCCGAAGAGGCCCTTAAGAGGAGCCACACAAAATAGATGAGAACTATTTGGATAAATATTTATCTTGATTTATTAAGGTTTATGATTAAAATAATGAAATTTGAAAGAAAGACTTATCTTCAAGAATGAAAGGGTGGTAGAAAAAATGAAGGATTTAAAGTTCTGGAGCTGCCTTTTCTTAGTTCTGGTTGGAATCTGGAGTTGCAAGTCCTCCAAATCTGCGATCAAGCCCATCACAACAGAGGAAATCGAAGCCCATATCCGCTTCCTCTCTGATGACCTCCTTGAAGGCCGCTCAGTCGGAAGCCGCGGCCTGGCCCTTGCCGCACTCTACCAGGAGAATTTCTTTCGAGGCCAGGGACTCGAACCTCTTTTTGGCCGGAGTTTTCGGCAACCCTTTAGCCTTAGAGGCAGCCAGCAGGACAGGAATACCAGCCTGGGAATTTTTTCTAATAAAAAAACCATAGATTGTAAAATCTACGAAGACTTTGTCCTCAATTCCCACCGCGAAGATTGCCCGGAAGGAGTAGAAGGAGAGCTCGTCTATTGCGGCTTTCTCATCCAGGCCCCTGAGCGAAGCTGGGATGACATAAAAGGTGCAGACCTTAAGGGAAAAGTGCTGATGGTTGAGATCAATGAGCCCGGGAATTATCCGGGCGGAATTTTTGAAGGCGAGGATATGACTTATTACGGACGCTGGATGTATAAGTTTGAAAAGGCGTCTGAACTTGGAGCAACCGGAATCCTTCTTATCCATAATACCAAAGGAGCTTCTTACGGCTGGGAAGTGGTTCGGAATTCCTGGTCTGGAGAGACGTTTTTTCTTCCTGATAGAGAAACCAGGCTCTTCTTCCAGGGTTGGCTCCACAGCCAGGCAGCGGAGAGAGCAATGAGCCTGGCTGGATTCGACCATAATGACCTTCTCACCAAGGCAGAAGAGCAAGATTTCAAGCCGATTCCTCTGGGCTTGAAAGCCAGGGTTCGCCAGAAGCCTGGCTTTCGCTCTGTCTCAGCGGAAAATGTGGGAGGCATTATCAGAGGAAGAGACAGCCGTCATAAAGAGCGCTATATAATTCTTTCTGCCCACTTTGACCACCTGGGAATGGATTTAAATAAAGAAGGAGATCAGATTTACAACGGAGCTGTGGATAACTGCTCGGCGACAGCTGCTCTTTTAGCCCTGGCCCGCTTTTACTCGCAGCAGCCGCATAAACTTAAGGTTAGCCTTGTTTTTCTAGGGACTGCGGCAGAGGAGGAAGGTCTTCTTGGCTCGGATTATTTTAGCCGCCACCTTCCCTTTCCTCAATCTTCTATCCTGGCCAATCTTAATTTTGAGATGACGAATGTCTGGGGTGAGACAGAGGATGTTTATGCCATCGGTGCCAGGCACTCAGACCTGGATGATTTCTGCCGGAAGGCAGCAGAAAGGCTTGGCCTCAACTATATTCCTGAAAGAGGCGGCAATTTTGGCTTTTTCTACCGTTCTGACCAGCTAAGCTTTGCTCGAGCAGGCATCCCTGGGGTCTGGTTACACGAAGGGATAACCTCAAAAGGGAGGAATAAGAATTATATATTGAATAAGCTCATGCAATACCAGAAAGAGAAGTATCACCAGGTCAGTGACGAGATAGAGAAAGACTGGGACCTAAGAGGAACTGTGCAGATTGCCCGCTGGGCACAGGAAATCATCTCTCTGCTTGCCGAAGCCAAAGCTCTTCCTGATTTTAAGGATTCGAGTTCTTTCAAGAGGAAAAGCCGATAAATGCAAGCATTTCCAGTTCTGTGATATACGAAGAGATCTGCCTAGGTGTCTTCGAGACACCCAGCCCGATCCATAACGTTATTTTCTATAAAAGAAAAAGATGCTATCCTCAAAAAAATCTTTCTTTTTAGAGAATAATTTTTGTGCTAAAATATTGAAACACTGAGATGAGGAGTCACCTAAAAAGGTCTTTTTTCTCCGAATACTTCAAACCTTCTCAAGTCGTTTTCGAGCTTAAAGCCTCCAGTAAGATTCAAGCCTTGGAGGAACTCCTTGATGTTTTGGCAAGGGAAAAGCTTATCACCAATAAGAAGCTTATCCTGACCCGCATTATTGACAGAGAGCGGCTGGAATCAACAGCGATCGGACACGGCGTCGCGCTTCCCCATGCCCGGGTGGACACGGATGGAGAGATAGCCATTGCTGTTGGGAAATCCACCAAGGGGATTGACTTTGACGCCATCGATAACAAAAAGGTCAACCTCGTCATTCTCGTTGTCTGGAACCCAACTCTTCCCGGGCTTTTCAACCATCTCTTCGCCGGCCTGGCCCAGTTCCTGAGGCAGCCGGCATTCAGGCATAGAGTCTTCGAAGCCAAGGATAAATCCGAGTTGTATGACATTCTCTCAGAGGTTGAGCTGCGCCTTCCCCAGGAAGACAGGATCATCAGCCGGGCCAGTCTCCTCGACAAACTTCAAGCCATAGAGATTAAAAAGAAAAAAGCGGATAAAAAGCAGTTGAAGGTGCTGGAAAAGCAAGCCAGCATGATCCGCCAGGAGCTCGACGAAGCTCTTTTAGACAGGTTTGACAGGCTGATGGAAAGATACGGGTTTGCTGTGGCTGAGGTCGTTGACGGTGTCTGCCAGGGCTGCAACATCAATGTGGCGACAAGAATGGGCTCAGCCATCGAAGGAAGCAACGACATCTACATCTGCGAGAACTGCGGCAAGTTCCTGGTCGCTTCCAAGAAGAAAAAGAAATAATCGCCTCACAGCTTATAGCGAAGTGGAGTTTCATTATTTCGGCTGAAAATGATCTCTAATTTTTGACATCAAATTTTCACTGTGCTATATCTGAATGCCGTTCTTTTTTGGCTATGATTTTCTTCCGCTTGCCCGAGGAACGGAGGAGAAGATGAATGTCCTTGTCTTGTTAGCCATTGCCGCTATCGCCTTCTGGCTTGGCAGCCGATTTTACTCTCATTATATCGCTCGTAGGCTTGGCGAAGACCTGAATGTTCAAACGCCTGCGGTGAAGTTCAAGGATGGCCGCGATTACGTCCCTACGAAAACATATGTTGTTTTTGCGCATCATTTTTCAGCGATAGCTGGCGCAGGACCAATCCTCGGCCCGACAATGGCCATTCTTTACGGCTTTGTTCCAGCCTGGCTCTGGGTTGTGCTCGGCGGAATATTCATCGGAGCTGTTCATGACTTTACGACTCTTTTTGTCAGCATGCGCGAAGGCGGAAAATCGATGGCTGAAGTGGCGCGAAAAACGCTCGGCAACACTGGATTTAATCTCTTCATCGCTTTTACCATCGTCATGATTGTGCTTGTCACTTCATCTTTTTTGAGCGCGACAGCAATCTCTCTCACCTCGCTCTGGCCGTTGAGCAAGATTGGAGCGACTGCGGGTAAAACCTTTCTCAAGACTGTGGTTAAGGATGGTGTGGTCATGGGCCGTATTGGAGGAATAGCCTCGATGTCAGTGATCATCATCACCCTCTCCTCGCCTTTTCTCGGCTGGCTCATCTACCGGAGAGGAATCAAGACTATCGCTGCTTATCTGCTCGCTTCTGCGGTCTGCGTTGTCTCGGTCATTCTGGGGATTGTCTATCCCGTTACATTGACACCGACTCACTGGATGATCATCATCTCCATTTATGTTCTCTTTGCCGCCGGAGTTCCGGTCTGGATAATCCTTCAGCCCAGGGATTTTATCAATGTCCAGATCCTTTATGGAGGAATTTTGCTGATGATTGTCTCCATCTTCAGCACTGGGTTTGGGGGGTTATCGGTTTCCGTCCCAAGCTTTAACCTCAACGAGGGAATCCAGAGCCTTGGCTTAATCTGGCCAATGATGTTTTGCACGATTGCCTGCGGAGCCATATCTGGATTTCATGCCCTGGTGGCAGGGGGAACGACAGGAAAGCAGCTGGCAAAAGAAACAGATGCCCGCCGTGTTGGCTATAACGCCATGCTTCTTGAATCAGTGCTTGCGGTGTGTGTGCTGCTGGCGCTCGGCGGGGCGATGAACTTTTCGGATTATAAATCCATTGTCTGGCCAGTGGATCCAGCTATAAAGTCCAATCCCATCCTGGGATTTTCCCTCGCTGCCGGATATCTTTTTAACCGCGGCCTCGGCATTCCAGTTGCCTTAGGGACGGTCTTCGGCATCCTGCTTGTTGAAGGATTTGTGATCACAACCCTCGATGCAGCCGTGCGTCTCAACCGCTATCTTTTTGAGGAACTCTGGATCATTCTCTTCAAGAATCCGCCAGCAATTCTCCGGAACTTCTGGTTCAATTCCGGTCTTTCTGTTCTATTGATGTGGACTCTTGCTTACACCAACGCTTTCAGCGCCCTCTGGCCGATATTCGGCACGGCCAATCAACTCCTGGCAGCACTCAGCCTGCTGGCTGTCTCAGCCTGGCTCCTTCTTCGGAAGAGAAAAAATGCCTTCACTCTCATCCCGGCTGTTTTTATGATAGCCACAACGCTCGCTTCGCTCGGCATTCTGCTCATGAATTATGTCAATAAGAGGAACTATGTGTTGATTGTGGCTGATGTCCTTCTCCTTCTTCTCTCAGCCGGAGTTATGTGGCTGGTGGTGAAAACCTTTTTCCGGCCTGCTGCTCGACAACTTGCTAATGCTCGCTAAATTAACAAGGACTTTTGAAGGAGAGAAATTCCCTTTTTTTCTTCATATAAATCTAGAAACGTTCAGCAAGCGATATTTAAAAATTAAAAAAATATATCACAAAAGATCCAAAAGGAGAAAATTCGTATAACCTAAAAAGCGATCATTATCCAAGAGGAAAGAGATGGCCATAATTACTGTCAAAAACCTGAAAAAGAGATACGGGGATGTGCAGGCTGTTAAAGATGTATCCTTCGAGATTGATGAGGGAGAAATCTTCGGAATTGTCGGTCCGAATGGCGCCGGAAAGACCACAACCATTGAGATCATGGAAGGTTTCAGGAAAAAGGATGAGGGATATGTCCGGGTGGATGGGTTTGACCCTGAGCAAGCGAAAAAAGAGTTTAGGGAGATTATAGGTGTTCAGCTCCAGAAGACAGCTATCTTCCAAACCATCAAGGTCGAAGAGGCCATAAACTTCTTTTCAAGCCTCTATAAGAAAACTTTAGACACGAAAAAACTGCTGCAGATGTTTTCTCTCACCGAGAAGAAGAAGCAATTTGTCAAGAATCTTTCTGGAGGGGAGCACCAAAGGCTATCGGTAGCCTTAGCTTTTGTCAACGACCCCAAGATTCTCTTTCTTGATGAACCGACGACAGGGATGGACCCTAATGCCCGAAGGGATATGTGGGCGATCATCGAAGAATGCCAAAACAATAGAAAAACCGTTGTCTTGACCACTCATTACATGGAAGAAGCTGAATGGCTCTGTGATAGAGTGGCTATCATCGATATGGGCGAAATCATTGCTTTAGACAGGCCGAAGGAGCTCATGCGGAAACTGGACGCAGACAAGAAGATTGAATTCAGGCTTGAAGCGAAGATTGAAACCGAACTCTTTCTGAAGAATGAAAAGGTCAAGAAAATTGAAGAAAGGAATGGTGAATACATTATCTATACAAAGAATCCTCAGCAGGTTTTATCCAAAATCCTTGCTATCTGCTCTGCTCGCTCCCTTGAACTTCAAGGGCTGAGGGTTATAGATGCGACCTTGGATGATGTTTTTGTATCTTTAACCGGGAGGAAAATGGAATGAAGAGATTGATAAAGATAGCAATGATCGAGACCAGATTATTTTTTAGAGAAAAGATTGCTGTTTTTTTTGCTTTTCTCTTTCCTCTGTTTCTTCTTTTTCTTTTCGGGAGCATATGGGGAAAGGAAGGGTCTTATATGGCATACTTAATCCCCATGCTCGTATCCATCGTCGCTTTCTCCAATGCTCTTTTTGGAGTCGGCTCAGTCTTGGCCTTTTATCGGGAATCAGGGATCTTGAAGAGGATAGGGATCACTCCGCTCCAAGCGCGGACCTACATCTACGGACTGCTCGTCGCTCGCTTTTTCATGGTCATCTTCCAAGCTATATTCCTTTTTATTCTTGCCTCAATTTTTTTCAAGGTAGGAATAAAAGGGAATTTAGGGGTTCTGATCATAACTCTGTTGATAGGGATCCTTTCCATGATTTCTATTGGAGGAATCGTGGCCAGCTTCTCCAAGACCCATGAGGCTTCTATTGCCATCTCCAACGTCCTCTTTACTCCCATTTCATTTTTAAGCGGGGCTTTCATCCCGATTTTTATTTTACCCAAGTTTCTTCAAACTCTGGCCAAGGGAAGCCCTTTATATCATTTTATAAAGGCCATGCAGGATATCATGGTTCATGGCAAGGGATTAAAAGAAGAATTCGTTAGCCTGGCGGTGCTCGTTGGCTGCCTTATTGTCTGTTCGCTGATTACCGCTAAGACCTTCAAGCTGAAAGAGGGATAATAATCCTAATCAGGATATCCCGCTTTCGGATATCTCTTTAACCGCGGCTTCGGCATTCCGGTTGCTCTAGGAACAGCCTTCGGCATCCTGCTTGTTGAAGGATTTGTGATCACAACCCTCTTGGTATCTTTGGGAATCATCTCCAAAACTTTTTATAATATTTGATGGCAAGCTCATTATCACTGTCTGTCATATATGCCTCCGCCAGGCTTCATAGACATTAGCCAATTCTAGAAAGGCTTCTTCGTTCAATTTAAATATTTCGATGGATGTTAGAACTCTTTTTGCATTCAACAATAGATTTAATTGGGCATTTTTCGTGTGGTATGTTCCCTCAGGAATAGCAGCAGATAAAAATTGAGCAAGGCCGCTGAATATCTATCGATTGTCTATAAAAACTATTTGCATCAGAAAATAAGGAAATCAAAAACTATAGAAAAAACCTCTCTTTGCTTTGTGTTGACAATTCAAAAAAAATGGGTGATATTTAAGATGTATAAATATTATACATTATTTAAAAGATGTAATGAAAACAGAGCAAAAAAAATATGAAGTTCTCAAAAGAAATTTTATTATTTTATTTCTTCTATTATCTCTAATTCCTCTGTTCACTGTTTCATTGATTTCCTATTTGAGTTTCAAAAATTCCCTGCATAATACTATTTCCACTCACTTGTTTGAGATAGCTAAGAATAAAGGAATTGCGCTTCAAAAATGGTTATTCGAACGTCATACAGATGCTGAAGTTTTTGCTCAATCGCCTACAGTAGTGGCATCAACGGTCACTTTAATAAATCCAAAAAATGATCTTATCACTAAAAAGAAATATGCATTTGCTGCAGAAGAATATCTGCAGCTTGTTATGAAGAAGTACGATAGTTATGATGAAATTTTTATTTTAGACAGAAATGGTCAAATGCTTATCTCTACTGGGAAGATGGAAAATATTGAGGTGGATAGTGATTATTTTCGTAAAGCAATAAGCGGAAGAACTCTCAACACAAACATATTTCTGTCTCCAGTGACTCATAAACCAACCATGGTTGTCGCAGCACCAATTAGAAATTCTAAGGAAGAGATAATTGGAGTATTGATTGAAAGAATCAAACTGGACGCCATTAACAAATTAATGAGAGATATTGAAATTGGCAAAACAGGAGAAAGTTACCTCGTTAATATAGAGGGTTATTTTCTCACAGAATCAAAATTTGAATCGAGCTCCACACTAAAAAAGAAAATATCTACTAAAGGAACAGAGGAGTGCAAAAAAGGAAAGAGTGGCGTGGCAGAATATATTGATTATAGAAATAAAAAAGTCCTAGGTGCTTATTATTGGATACCAGAGATGGAATGGTCCTTAATGGTTGAACAGGATATTTCTGAAGCGTTTCAAAAAATAAAATATTTAAAAAATATAATATTTACTATCAGTTTGATAACAATCGTAATTATTTTTTCTTTTTCCCTGTTAGCTTCTGGGAGAATTGTTAAGATTTTAAAGAGATATGACCAAGAATTTAAAAAACAACAGAAACAAATAATGAGAGCTGAGAAATTAGCTGCAATGGGACAATTGGCTGCTGGGGTAGCTCATGAGATAAATAATCCTCTGGGAGGGATTTCAAACTGTCTAAAGCTCATTTCAAATAAGATAAATAGGCCTAATCCAGAGCCAAAAGATTTTAAGGATTCAATCAAGTATCTCCAGGCTTCTGAACAAGAATTGAATCGCTGCATTAGGATTGTCAGGAATTTTCTTTCTTTATCAAAACGACCAAATCTCAAGCCTGTCTTGACAAATATTAATTCCTTGATCTTAGAATTAGCGGCTTTGATAGAGCCTCAAGCAAAAGTTCAGAATATTTTGATATCCAAAGAACTAAGTTCTGATTTGCCTCTTATAAAAGTTGATGCTCAACAGCTTCATCAAGCTTTAATGAACGTTATCTTGAATTCTCTTGAAGCCATGACTCGTGGAGGAGAATTAAAAATCTGTACTAAATATGATCAGAAAGAAGAAGCAATCAAGATAGATATTATTGATACCGGCGTGGGAATCCCGGAGGAAAATTTACCTCATCTTTTTGAGCCGTTTTTCAGTACCAAACCAGAAGGAAAAGGAACAGGTTTAGGATTATCTATTGTCTATGAAATAATCGATGAACACAATGGAAGTATAGAAGTCGAGAGCTCCTTAAATAAAGGAACGGCTTTTACTATCAAATTACCTGTTTCCGGGGAAATGTGAATGATTCAAAAAATTAAGATATTAGTTATTGATGATGAAGCTGTTATGCGGAATACCATGTCAGATTGGTTAAGAGAAAAAGGCTACAATGTCGTATCAGTTTGTAGCGGAATGGAAGCTATTGAAAAAGTAAAAAGAGAGTCTTTCAACATTGCCTTTGTTGATATGAAGATGCCTGGATTAGATGGAATAGAAGTCCTTGAAGCTATAAAAAGAATAAACCCTGACACAGCCGTCATAATCATGACAGCTTACGCCACTATAGAAACAGCAATTGTTTCTATGAAAAAAGGGGCTTATGACTATTTAGTTAAGCCATTTTCGTTGGATGAGGCCGAGTTTATAGTAAAAAATATAGTCAAATACCAAGAATTAGTGGCTGAAAACATTTTTTTGCGGCAACAGTTGGAAGAAAGTTACAGTTTAAAAAATATAATTGGTAAGAGCCAACAAATGAAAGACGTTTTTGAATTGGTAGAGAACATAGCTGATAGCAATTCAACAGTCTTAATTCAAGGCGCAAGCGGAACGGGCAAGGAAGTCATCGCTCGGCTCATTCATCTGAAAAGCCTTCGCCGCGATAAACCTTTCATTGCTGTCAATTGTGCTGCTATCCCTAGGGAATTGCTAGAAAGTGAATTATTTGGACACGAAAAGGGAGCTTTTACTGGAGCTACATATACCAAAAAAGGACGATTTGAGTTGGCCAATGGAGGAACACTTTTTCTCGACGAAGTGGGGGAAATGAGTCTTAACGCCCAAATTCATCTATTGCGAGTTCTTCAAGAGAGAGAATTTAGAAGGGTCGGAGGTGCAGAATTAATAAAAATCGATGTTCGAATTATCGCATCTAGTAACAGAAACTTAGAACAAGCAGTTAAAGAAGGGAGATTTAGAGAAGATCTATTTTATCGTTTAAATGTCATCACGATATATCTTCCCAAGTTAAAAGAAAGAAAAGAAGATATTCCTCTTTTAGTTGATCATTTCTTGACCAAGTACGGTTTAGAATCAGGAAGAGGCAAAAAATCAATGTCTCAAGAAGCACTGGATTTGCTGATGAGGTATGACTGGCCCGGAAATATTAGAGAATTAGAAAATGTGATTGAACGATTAGTTATTTTATGTAAAGAAAAAATTATCAGACCTGAATATTTACAACAAAATATCAAAGAGGAGCCGAAAGGGGAAACAGGCATTTTTATTACTAATAGACCATTAGAAGAAGTCGAAAAACAATATATCTATAAAGTGCTAAAAGAGAACAAGTGGAATAAAAGCAAAAGCGCTAGGATCTTGGGGATAGAACGAATGACTCTCTATAAAAAGATAAAAAAATATGAATTGAAAAAAGAAAGATTGGATAAAATTTAATCTGTATAATATTTATACAACCAAGAATTATCCCTGAAGAAATATTATACACTCCCACCTTAAAGTGAATCTACTTTTATAAAATTACTTAAGAAATTATTTCTCTTAAGCTATTTAAAATTCAGCGGCTTAAAAAATTTCTCCATCTCCAATTTTTGCCTAATCCGTAATTGGCATATCTTTTGCCATTATAAATTCTCGACTATGGCTAAAAAAATGAAATGCCCCTTTTATGAAGAAACAAGGATGAGATTCTGCAAGGCATTCGAAAAAAGAATATTGATTCCTAGTCGATCAGGTAAAGAAAAACACTGCACTTGTCAAGATTATCTTAGATGTCCTGTCTATTTAGAGCGAATCACAAAAAAGAAAAAATGATCCTGGAATATCTATTTTCCATCATAAGAAACGGCATTTTGCCATCTTGTCAGGATGATACTTCTTATTAAATTCATGAACAAAGGAGGCTCTTGGTCAAATAATTCAAAAAAGAGAATAGAGAATCAAAATATGGGAGTATATCAATGAAATCTTATTATTCTAAAGTAGAATCTTTAATAAAGAAACATAGCAATCAAAGAAAAGCATTAATACCTATTTTGCGGGACATTCAGGAAGAATACAATTACTTACCGCAAGAGGCTCTGATTTCAGTCTCTGAGTCCCTTGATATTCCATTAATTGATATTGTTGGTGTTGCTACTTTCTATAGAGCCTTTAGCCTAGAGCCGAAAGGAAAACATACTATTACTGTTTGTCTTGGAACTGCCTGTCATGTTAGAGGCGGGCCTAAAGTTTTAGAGGAATTTGAAAGAAAGCTGAAGATAATGGCAGGACACACGACTGAGGACAATGAATTTACTTTAGAAACCGTGAATTGCTTTGGGTGTTGCGCGATAGGGCCCGTAGTAGTTGTTGATAAAGACTATTATGCACAAACAAACATAAGAAAAGTCGACTCAATCTTGAAAAATTACAGAAAGAAGAAGAGGGAGCAATGAGAGACAAGAAAATACAGAACATAAGAGATTTAGCTAAGTTAAAAGAGGAAATAAAAAAGAAAAATAGGTCTTACAAAATTCAAGTTGCTGTTTCGAATGGAACATGCGGGCAGGCCCAAGGTTCTGAAAAAATTGTTCATGCTTTTCAAAAAGAAATTGAAAGGCAAAAAATCCAAGCTAAGGTGAAAATAAGGGCGACAGGCTGTCACGGCTTTTGCGAAATTGAACCCAATATCATTATTTTTCCTAAAGGAACTTTCTACCAGAAGCTTAAGCCAAAAAATGTAAAAGAGATAATTTCACAAACAATACTAAATAATAGAATCATTGATGACTTACTTTATGTCGATCCCAAAACTAATAAAAAAATTGCTCACGAAAGAGAAATACCTTTCTATATGAAACAACAGAGAATTGTCTCTGGCAATAATGTTTTTATTGACCCAACGGACATCAAGGATTATTTGGCCATAGGAGGGTATGATGCTTTAAGCAAAGTTTTATCTGAGAAAACTCCAGAGGAAGTTATTGAAATAACCAAGAGTTCGGGATTGAGGGGAAGAGGAGGAGCAGGATTTTTGACAGGTGCGAAATGGGGATTCTGTAGAAATGCTGATAAAAATGGTTTTAAATTCGTAATCTGCAATGCTGATGAGGGTGACCCAGGAGCTTACATGGATCGAAGCCTATTAGAGGGTAATCCTCACAGTGTCTTAGAGGGGATGATAATCGGGGCCTATGCCATTGGAGCCAATCAAGGATATGTCTATGTGAGAGATGAATATCCTCTAGCCGTCAAGCATGTCTCCATCGCCATTGAACAAGCTAGAGATTATGGCTTGCTTGGAAAGAACATTATGGGCTCTGATTTTGACTTTGACATAATTATCAGCAAGGGTGAAGGGGCCTTTGTTTGTGGTGAAGAAACTGCTTTGATCGCTTCTATTGAGGGTCGAAGAGGAGAGCCAAAACAAAGGCCACTTTATCCAGTTCAAAAAGGGTTATGGGGAAGGCCAACTAACATCAACAATATTGAAACTTGGGCTAATGTCCCTTTAATAATAAATAAGGGAGCAGAATGGTTTTCAAAAATTGGGACCAAAGGA
>Ga0315306_10001239_pt1 | contig 12318 bp, 10 predicted proteins | sample TDP1_MG_FD_203803 | JGI IMG/M metagenome (GOLD analysis project Ga0315306, IMG submission 203803) | Freshwater sediment microbial communities from Lake Towuti, South Sulawesi, Indonesia - TDP1 | ecosystem: Environmental > Aquatic > Freshwater > Lake > Sediment | place: Indonesia: South Sulawesi... | reverse complement strand
CACAGCAAGTAAAAGGAAGAAAAACGCATTATGCATTAAGCTAGAGTTATGTGTTCTCACCTACCCCCGTAATAAGTTCCATTGAATTCCACTTTCACTCCGTCACCGACGTATTTTCCGCCTGCTCGTGTCAATACTAAGACACCTCCCGCCCCTAGTCCGTGAGTGGAGTTGGTTGAAAACGCGTATCTTCCGCCGCTTGGGGGTGTGTTGCCTTGGCCGGCCTTTATTGTTTCGAAGCTAACTGGGCCTCCCAATATGGGTATGTAGACGATGCAGTCGACGCCTGCGGGCAGGACAATGTCTTGGCTGAAAGTCCAGTTTCTCCAGCCTCCGGCCATCCAGTTAATTTGGTATATAAGAGCAGTTTCTGTGCCTATGTTCTTGAAGTGTAGTGCAAGAGATTGGTTCACGTTCCGGCCAAAGTCTAGATTATCTGGGCGCATTTCCCAATTTGGGTTGTATTCGTCATAAGTGTATATTACACTATCTGTTGCAATAAGAATATTTTCTCCTCCACTTAGAAACATGTAAGCTGCACTTGAAACTAGCACTATCAAGACGACCAATGCAAGAATGACCAATCGCTTCCGCATCTACATCCTCACCACACATTGACTGACCTCACTACATATTAATAGTTTCCGCCACGAGGCAGGTTCGGTTCACGAGTTCAATGATGCGCCAGTATCGATAGGCACCATACATAACATGTTACCTGAAGAGAATGATCATCTGAGGCTTTGCTGGAAGGACTCTGATCGCAAGGACAAAGGCCTCAAGTCAAGATGATGATCAAAGAGCTGGAAGCACCTTACTTCCCCTAGGCGCCTTGGGCGAGGCCAGTCTACCTTACATTGCGTATGCTAATAGAAAATCGAATGTTCAGAGAATTCCATAGCATGCTACTTGAGCCATTTGGGCAATTTCCAGTCGCCTACCAGGATAGGCTGGGACAGGGCTCTTTGATCCGCTTTGGATACTCTACTCCCTGATTATCGGAACAGGTTTATACCTAGCAATACACGTTCCAAGCCTTCCGCTATCCTATGTCGGAATCGCCGCGGGAATTGGGGTTTTGCCGCCGTACTCTCTAGCTTTCCTCATAGGTGGAATAACAACAAAGGCTGTAGAGAGGAGAATAGGCAAGGAAAGGTGGGGTTCCTACTCCCGGCTCGCGGCGGGAGGACTTGCAATGGGCGAAAGCATCGCCATAACAGTAAGCGTATCCATATCACTTATCATAAACTCGATGTGGACCCTGCCCATCTAGCCAATTGTGACACGTTGAAGCCTTAGACTCCCAGAAGGTCCTAGAGCACACCTCAAAAGCTGCAGAACCGATGGGTGTGACAACACTAGTGCGTTGCGCCGTACGAACGGTCATAATGCTTGGTCTCCTAGGCCAATTTTCGGGCGTCCGGTGGGCCTTCATGCTTTATATCCTCAGCCTTTTGATCACTCTCACCGTCAGAAGGCTTGCTTTCCCAACTTTTTCTGAGAACAAGTGATGGATGATATCCAACCTATTCGAGTTCTTCAACGCCATTTATCTGAACCCCACTCGCAATAGAGGTCTTCCAGACCTATGCATTCTATCTCCCTAACGTCTTGATTCTTGACAGTTGAGAAGAACCCATTAAGGAAGCCAGTTGTGAAGAAGCATAAAGGCTCATTCCACCTGTGGAATTACCTCTTATAGAACTTCCTTGGTCCAGAGGCTCTTGCAGCTCTTGCTCGTCTTTATGGTTTTCATCTGCAGTAACCTTACCGATCCAAAAGTGCTCCAAGAGATAGAGAACGCGCTTCACAGGTTCATCCTCCCATAACCCTCTGTCTGATGGACGTTCGCCGTCCTCTTTTCCTGTCTTTAAGCCTCCCTTCCTCAACGCCATACGGCACCTCTCGCTCTGTTGTTTCAAATGAATCAAGTCCCTCTAACCCTTAGAACATCGCCACTAACAGTGGGGACAACCTTTTTCTACCTTTTCTTACCTTTTCATACCTTTTTCTACCGTTTGATTAGCCAAAAATGGGCTCAGTTTCCTAGAAGCAACCCGAAACAGACTCAGAAATTTCCGCAAATTTTCCTCGAACAACAGCGATGAACACGCTCACTCTTCGCCTTGAGCTGTGGTTCAATAGATATGTAGCCCTCACCGCAAAGGCCAGTCTGAGAAGCCACGAAGCTAGAGAAGGCTTTTAGGCACAATGGTATATATTGCATTTACTGTCTGCTTGTTGGGTCTGCTAGGATAGGATTCGCCGTGGGCATCGAAAATCTGGACAAGATTTTCAACCCAAAGAGGATCGCAGTCATCGGCGCCAGCAACAATGAAGTCTCAGTCGGCTACAGGCTCCTCAAAAACCTCATCGGGGTCGGGTTCAAAGGCTTCGTCTACCCCATCAACCCCTTTAGCCCCTGTATCCAGGGCGTAACAGCCTACCCAAGCGTCAAGAAAATACCTTGGCAAGTAGATCTAGCCATCATAGCCACGCCAGCTCATGTAGTCTCCCAGATAGTTGAGGAGTGCGGAGAGTCCGGAATACCAGGCATCATAGTAATATCTTCAGGCTTCAAGGAGACAGGAAGCGAAGGCAGAGCCCTAGAGGAAGAGATCCAGAAAACTAGGCACGCATACAACATGAGGATTATAGGCCCAAACTGTCTGGGGGTCATGCGCCCGAGTATCAGTCTGAACGCCACCTTCTCAGGTAAGATGGCAAAGCCGGGCAAAATCGCATTCATCTCCCAAAGCGGCTCACTCTGCTCATCGATCCTTGACTGGGCCGTTCAAGCCAATATCGGTTTCAGTCACTTCGTCTCGGTTGGGTCTATGCTGAATGTAGATTTCGCCGATCTGATTGACTACTTCGGTGCTGACCCTGAAACCCGAAGCATACTACTCTTCATCGAGTCCATAAGTGATGCAAGAAGGTTCATGAGCGCCGCTCGAAGGTTCGCCGGAACCAAACCCATAATCGTCATGAAAGCTGGCGCATCCCCCGAAGGAACGAAAGCGGCTACGCTTCACACAGGCACCCCAACAGGCGAGGACTCGATATACAGTGCGGCCTTCAGAAGAGTCGGAGTTGTACGTGTAGAAGAGATTGCTGATCTGTTCAGTTGCGCAGAGATTCTTGAGATGCAGCCAATCGCTAAGGGACGGCGCCTAGTGATTATCACAAATGGAGGTGGTCCTGGGGTGATAGCCACGGACTTCCTCGTCTTAAGGGGAGGAAGTCTACTGCCTCTGAGTGAAGGAACCGTCAAAGCCTTGACCGAGGTCCTACCCCCCTACTGGAGCAGGTCGAACCCTGTTGACATTTGCGATGATGCGACGAGTGACAGATTCCAGAGAACCTTGGAAATCTGCTTCAAAGAACCGAACGCCGATGGGTTCATCATCATTTATACCCCCCAGGTTCTGATGAACCCGAATGAAGCCGCAAAGGTCCTCATTGATGTCTCGAGGGACATGCGCAAGCCGATTCTTACTTCATGGATGGGCGAAGAAGATGTCCGAGAGGCAAGGGAACAGCTGCGCCGGAACATGGTGCCTACATACTTGACACCCGAACAGGCCGTTTCAGCCTTCATGCACACCTACGAATACGCTCAGAACCTTGAACTGATGTACGAGACGCCGGAAGAGATCGCGCTCACGGTGCCGGCTGACAGAAGTTCTCTCAGAAAGATTCTGACGAACATGGCTCTTGAAGAACGTCACAGCATGACAAAGAATGAAGTGGGATTCTTCCTGAAAGCATACGGAATGCCCGTCGCCGACTCCTTCGGAGACCAAGGCAAATCTTTGTTAACCCTCATCGGAAAGGAGTGCTGTCCCCTGGCCGTCCGTTCCAAAAGGGACCCACTCTTTGGCGCAGTCATAGCCTTCGGGATGGGAGGACCAGGCTACGAGATCATACAGGACCTCTCTGTCGAGCTTCCCCCACTCAATCAAACCTTGGCGAGAAGGCTGATGGAAAGAACAAGGATCTGCCGACTACTCACCGAACAAGGAGCTGGATCCTTGGCCAACCTCAAAGCTTTGGAGACGCTTCTTGTCCATTTCTCGCAAATGGTTGTCGACTTCCCAGACCTCACTACAATTGAACTGAACCCCTTAGTCGCCTCAAAAGAAGGAGTTGTAGCTTTGGACGGGCAAATAACCGTGGACATTGAGAAAGCTAAGCAAGGCACAAAACCTTACGAACACTTGGCGATTAGGCCATACCCGGCCAAATATGTCACTGGGGCGACATTGAGAGATGAAGGCCATGTCTGCCTACGCCCAGCTAGACCCGAAGATGAGCCATTTATGGTGAAGCTTTTCAAGACATTCTCTAAGGAAACAATCAGGTTAGGCTTCTTCCACATAATGAAAACGTTCTCTCACGAAATAGTTTCCCGTCTATGCAACATAGATTACGACAGGGAGATCACTATCGTGGCAGAAACGCCAGAAGATACCAAGCATATTATGGGCTTGGCTAGGTTGATAGTGCAACCCGACGGTGAAAGTGGCGAAATCGCCATAGTCATAGGAGACCCGTGGCAGGGACTTGGCCTCGGAACGAAGATGCTTGACAACATAATAGAAGTAGGCACGGACATGGGCTTGAAAAAAGTCTTCGGAGAGGTGCTAGCCGAAAACACCAAAATGATCCATCTCTGCCACAAGAGAGGGTTCAACCTGAAACGCCAAGATGAGGAAAGCTACACAGCGTCCCTCAATCTGCCATAGAAAGAACACTGCAGCGTAGCCGCAAGACAGCCTCGACTGTGCAACGAAGCGCGGCTAGCCACTTCTCGCCTTCGCTCTGCCTATCGCATCTTTGACTGCCTGTCTGATTGTGTGTCCAGCCTTGTGAAGTATGGGTTCGCTCAGTTCTGGATCTGTCTCCATACTGGCTGTGCATGGGTAAGAATGATGGGCAACAGCTACGGCATCATCTATCTCTGACAGCCTCTTGCCTTTTATACGCTGCGCGATGTACCATGTTGACCCACAAGGCGCGCTTGTCACGACGTGGGCATCTGAGACGCGGCGTCGTTTGACTTTGACCTCAAGCTCTGGTCTGCCTATCCGGTATTCTCGAGCAAACTTCTCTAGGACCGGTTGTCCTGACGGTTCGAGTGAGCAGAAAGGCTTCGGAAAGGCGTATTCGATGTTCATCCTATTGAGTTCGTCAGCAAGCTCTCTCTTGACTGCTGGTGGGCACCATTTCCTGTCCTCAATTGGAACGATCAGTGCCCTTGCTTCTGATTTCTTTGTGACCTTGGACAATGCGAACAAGAGATCGGGATGAAGCCCCACGGCGACTACAATGTCACATCTTGGAATGTTCTCTGGCATGAATCTCTCTGGGTCCTCAACAAAAGATGGAAATGCAGCAGAGACATTGTACGCACCGTAGATATCCCCAGCGAAAGACTGGTATGGCAACCTGCAGTAGTCACATGTCAGCCCACACACTTGGCAAAAATTAGCTGTGCTGCAAAGGTTCCCAATCACTTTCTCCGCGAACTCGTGTCCGTAGATGAAGCACAGACGAAGAGCGGTTGATCTTGAGGGGCTCACTTGCGCACGCCTGACCTTTCTTCATACTTCCGGTTTGGACCGCTACTAGACGGAACCGTCCTTAAGGTTTTTTGCTTGAGAATTCGTTCAAGTTCCTTGATTGCCAAGATTGCAGGTGATGAGGAGGCATAGTCCAACGGCGCTACCCTTAGAGCCTCAGCGCGAATGATATTCTTATCAAACGGAACTGAGCATACCAAGTTCAATCCTATACTGCTCAAAGAGGCTTCGATGAATCTCTCGTCTTCTTCAGTCGTGGTCTTGTTGGCCACGACCAAAACCTCCTTGACACCTATCTCGTTAGCCAAACGTGTGATTCTGGCAGCGGTCTCTATCGACTGGGCGCCAGGGTCGACAACGCACAGCAATGCGTCAAAACCTCGCACTGTCGCTCTTCCCAAATGCTCGAGCCCGGCTTCCATGTCCATGACCACGGCATCTCCCTCCATCAAGGTGATGTGTCTAATCAAGGCGCGTATCAAGGCATTCGCTGGACACATGCAGCCTGACCCGCCTGAACGCACCGTTCCCAAGACGAGGAGCCGAACACCGTCATGTGCCATTACCCCGTATCTCTCAGCAATGTCATCTACTGTTGGCGTGAGATTGATGAACATGCTGAAGCCCGATCGCTGACGAGCGCCAGTGCGCTCTTCAATGAGTTCTTTATTCTCTGTTATCGGGACGATTCTTGAGGCCACAGCAGATGGGACGCCCAATGCAAAAGCCAAGTTCATGGCGGGATCAGCATCGACAGCAAGTACTCTGTACCCATCCCTCGAAAGAAGGCGGGCAAGCGTCCCCGCAATAAAGGTCTTGCCTACACCACCTTTCCCAGCTACAGCGATCTTCAAAACTAGCCACTCCTCAGTATCGGTCTAACAATAAACACTTGATCCTTATCCGATAGTGCCTTTTCCAAGTATGTCTCCATACTCTGGAACCGATGTTTCATGGCGTCCACTCTTCTCTTGGAGCTTATGCTTGTCAAGAGTCTGCGCACTTCAGCTGGGGTGCTGAAAGTTTCTACGGTACCGTCTGTTCGCCTTCTAGCTATGACTATGCACTTGTCGACAATGCAGCAGAGAACACATGCTGCACAGTATATGCACAGGTCCTCGATTATCTTCACCTCGCCGTATGCCCAGTAGAGAGCGTTCGTTGGGCAGGTCTTGATGCACAAACCGCACTCAATGCCTTCGCAGGTCTCTCTCTCGATTCTTATCGTTCCGTCATTGAAGTACTCAGTTACACCGAGTGATTCAAGCAGTCTAGCCTTTTCCTGCCTCCTCTTCTCGGCTGCTCTGCGAAGCATCTTGAAGATATCTCGGTTCGCTTCTCGGCTAGACAAGATCCAAAAGCCTTCCAGCACACTTCATGTCAACTTTGGGCTTAGCGCGCTTGGTCTCGGCCATCTTAACGATAAGAAAAAGTTCTAAACATACCTGACTTTCTTCAAGATTCGTACCACGGATTCATAGGCAGATGACGAAGCTGGAAGGCCGAGCAGAGATTTGCCAGACAGCACGAACCGCTCGACGTTCTCGTCGTAGGCTATCTTCCCCACGTACTCAAGATTGGTTCTCTTCTTGACCTCGCCTTCCAAGGTTTCGGGGAACCTGTATCCCCCAACCACGTAGAAGTTGCGGAAATCTATCTTAACTTCCTTCGCGATTCTGAAAGCCCTGTTCACGTGATCAAAGGACTTCTTTGAGGGATCTATGATGTCGAAGATGTCATCCACCCTCGAAGTGATTCTCCTGTTCAACTGCTCCAATCCCGCCGGGGAGTCCACTACGATCTTCTTGTAGGCTTTGGTTATGTTCTCCAAAGCTTTCTTCAGTGCCGCGTTTGCGAGGCAGTAGCAGCCCTCAACCCACTTCGGTCCAATCGCAATCAGATCAAAGAACTCACCCTCATAGAGGCATCTCTCCCAGATCTTGCTCTCTATCCTTTCTGCGGGTGGAACTCCGACGGTTGTGCCTCTCTTTTCCAAGAAGGTCTCGACAACCATCTCAGAGATCGTGTTCTTCTCTTCTGTTTCTAGGTCTACACCTACTGTTTCAGCCAAGTTCTGGTCTGGATCAGCGTCTATCAGAAGCAGGGGCGTTTCGCCGACATCGACGAAAAACTTCGTCAGAAGTGCTACGAAGCTTGTTTTCCCGCAGCCTCCCCTGCCCATTGAAACGATTAGCTTCATGTTCTCCTTTGCGTCCACTCCCTCAACTTTTCGGTTCACCCTATTTCTTCTTTGGAGGCCAGTTGTCTCTCAAGAACGCAGGGATACCGGAGGAGTCTTTGGGACCTACTAGAACACGCCAACCCGACATCTCCTCTATCTCGCCACTTAACCGCGCTGCCATACCTGGTATGAGGAGGAGCCTGTGCTTGACTCTTGCTTCGACATCAGTGTTCTTCAAGGCTTCCGCAACTGTCTCCGCTGTTAGGTTTCTACCTGCCACTGAGCTTTCGACACTTAGTCCTTCTGTGTCAACGACCAAGAGATAGCAATCAACATTTCCTGACTTTATGTCCGCTTCCACAGTGAAAAAAGTCAAAGCGTAGTTCGTGGTAAACATCACAGGCGAGTTCTCGTTGGGGTTGCCGATGGCCTTCAACCCAGGTTCGACCGACACTGGCTTCCTCGGATCAGTATAGAGGTTGAACCGAAGAATGACGTTCGGCAACAGGACCCATCCTTCGAGGCTGTGCATTATCAGCAGATCGGCGTATCTGGACATGAGCATGGAGGCGACGTAAGCTTCCCTCCACTGCAGAACCTCTCTATCTGCGTCTTTCTCGAGCCAAACAGTCATGGGAGTGCCCAGAATCGGATACCCGAGCAGGTCGTCGCCGCCCTTAAAGGCGTTTCTTCTAATCGTCGTGAAGTTGTTTATTGTATCTGACAGCCCTTCACTCGTGAACGTGCCTGGGTCAAGCACAAGTTCTTCAAGACCGTACTTTGTAAGAGTGTTCGCCAAGGACCTGAGAAGATTAAGATCGTTCGGCGCAAACACCGCCAATGGGCAGTTGTATTTCAGAGCCAACTCTGCCATTTGCGCCCAGTTCTCTTTGGTAGCAGCATAGATCAAGGGTCTTCTCTGATACACTAAGCCCAGCGCTGCCTCCATAGTGTCCGGGTTCAAGGAACACAGAATCAAAGGCAACTTTGTCGCTTTCGCGACGGTATCGGCCGTTGTCGCGAACCTTACCGCGTCGTCGGATGTTGATCTCACAGCAATCATGTCTAGGTTAACCATTCTGCCAATGTAGTTGTACTTGAAGCCTTCAACAGCCCTGACTCGTTCTAGAACTTGGCTTTCGGGCATCTCATCGGTCACATCAATGGCGATAGGGGTTAGGTTATGGTAGGTGAACTCGTGCCGGTACATCACGAGCTTTCCGCCGATCTTGACGGAGCCATCGCCAGTCCCAACCGTCACCTCCTTCACCGGGGGCGCTAGAAGAACCTTGAGCTCAGCATACTCCTTTCGGTACTTCTCTGAAAGAAGCGGGCGACAACCTTCTATGTTGACCTCTCTGTTAACGACTTTGGCCGCGAAGGCCATACAGTTTCTTTCACCACACTCTGCGCAAACCGGGGGGATTCTAGGAAGAAACCTGTAAACGTCAAGCGGGCTAAGCTCCCTGATCCCCTTTCTTATCTCTCTTTCCGTCAATCTTTCGTGCCTCCTATATTCTGACGGAAACCCAATCGGCGATCTCTTCAGGCTTCAATCTGCCCGAGCTTGTCAGGTTTACTATGACCTGCTTCATCGTATGCATAGCGGCTGGATGCATCATCATGAAAATGTCAACACCGGCCAGAAGCAATGTCAAGGCCGTCACAGTCTCCCAGATTGGGCCTCTGAGTTCCCTTGGCTCCCATTCAGGTCCCATCTTAAGCCAAGCTTCTCTTGCACCCCAGGCGTTCGTCGACCCTGACAACGTCGGATGCTGCAGCTCAGAGTCTCCCATGAGAGCAGCGAGTCTGGCTCTTTCGTGGACGCTGAACGAGTATTCAATACCGTAACCGAGCGCCGCTGTAGTCAGGTCCATCACAATGCTGTCTTTGGCTAGATGCTCGTACAGCCTCCTGTTCAGTTCCTTTGCACGATTCAGATCTAAAGCCGTGAAAGCCAATACAGCATGGCCATGCTTTTTCGCCGATCTGGCAACGTCCGCTAGAAGGCCTGCGTCGGCCATGTCACTGGTAACTGAACTCAGCATTACTCTTTCGCCGTGTGTCGTTTCGGATACTCTCTTGAAGACTGCCGCATCCTTCTTAGGATCACCACAACCTCCAACAATCACGGGCACATCCACAGCCTGCAAGACTTCCTCTATTGTTTTTGTCGCAACTGCAGGTGATGCGTTCCTAAGCAAAGGGTCCGTGCTTACTAGATGGACGGTAACGGCGTCGGCTTCGAATTCGTCAACCGCAAGCTTTGCCCATGCGGCGGGGTCGCCTATGACCTCTTGGACGTGTGTTCTTAGAGCCTTGGGCAGACTAACCTCCGTATCGAAGACATCTGCAGAGACCACAGGCAGATGAGGCGGAGCCTGCTCAAACAGGTAGAAGGCCGGTGAACTAGCTCCTCCAATAGTGAGGGTTCTTCCACGGGTCCCACCCTCCCCCTTTGCCGCGCCAATCTTCACCTCAGCAACCTTTCCGGCGTATGTCTGTATCAATGGCTGGAACTCCGCCTTAAGGATCTCTTGAGGCTTCTTGGCCACGGTTTCAACAGAAACGGTAGGAGTAGCTGGTTTGGGAGGAAGAAGAACCGTGGGAGGCTGTAGCCATATTTCGAGTTCTTCGGCGTTTATCTCGACGTCTTCGAGCTCTACCTCTCCCAGTCTGTTCAAGAGCTCCAAGAGTTTCGGCCCGATCTTTATGAATGCGCCTTCTCTCTCGTTTTTCTCTTTTTTCTCGTTCGCCATGAGGCTTATTTCTCCTTGCTTCGAATCTTGAGCTTCTTCGCGTTTATCTTAACGTTCTTAAGGATGATCTTGAATCCGCCTCCCCATGACTCCATGCCTAACGGAACTGCTGAGACCATTGCTGGCTGCTGGGCAACGATCTTTTCCTCAAACCTTCCCCTCTCCGGTGGTTTCTCAGCCACTGCAGGAACAGGGATAGCCCTCCATCTCTCAGTGACGGGGTGACCCATCTTCTCAAGGAAGGTCTTTAATTCTTCTGTGTTGTTGGCCTCCTTATCTGTCGCTACCTTGTCCAAGATCTCTGCCGGAACAAAGCCTTTGATTCTCTCTTTCAGAGTCTCGGGCACCCAGACTACGCGGTTCCAGCCGCCGTCGGTCTGCAGGAACTTTGGTGATCGCATGTACTCTACGGATACACCGTGGAAGCCATTTACCTGTCTACCTCCAGCCGTTGAGTCTGCAAGTGTGGTAAAGGGAAGCCCATTCGGAGCTGTTCCTTGGAATCCTCTATGAACAATTCCGAACCCGTCAACCTCAGGCACGTAGAAGGCTACGGCTTCGAAGCAGCCACATGACGTGTGAGGGTATCCGAAAGCTGAGTATAGCCAGACCCGGGAGATTTCTCCACCTGATTTCGCATTCACAGCCTCATTGGCACCAGTGTGCTCGCCTCTAACTGGATCGAGGCATTCGCCCTTCTCGATCCTAAAGACGGGCCCCTTCGGGTCGACTCTTGCCGCAGCCCTTCCATCAAACCAGCTTATTGCTCCACAGTTTGAGTACCTCTGAGGCGTGATCACACAGACATGGGTCGGTGCGAACGATTGGCAAAGAGAACACCCATAGAAGGCATCAACGTCCTCGTCTTTCAGTCCCCTAGCTCTCGCGTCCCTTTTCTCGTAGGCTTTCATAGCTTCTTCGTATCTCTCTTTGACCTTTTCCGGATCTGTCAAAAAGGTGACCTGGATCTTTTCTATGATGGGCAATTCGGCTTTGAAGAGTCTCTGGAGAACCTTGCCTATGTACGTGAAAGAATTCAGTCCCTTATCGAATGACCGTTTGCTTAGTCGGAGCCAGATGTCGTATCTCTGGTTCAGATGCATGAGCCCTTCGATGTAGTTGCAGTACTCGTGGATTCGGCGTTCTACGACTCCTTCAAGCTCTTCTTCGAGCTCCTTCCCAGCGACCTCAATGTAGATGCCAAATGGGTATGACTTCTTCTCTAGGTCACTTATGTCAGGACCAATCACGGTTATCTTGCCGTCTTCGACTTTGTCCAAGCTTCGAACCCTGACCAGTTCAAACTTCTTCTCTTCTTTTGGCCCTCCAAACTCTGCGAGCGCATCTGGCCACCTGATTCTTTCGCCTTCGTATATGATGCCGACATCTACTGGTATGTCTTCGAACATCGACATTCTATCTTTCCCCCAGTTCTCTCACAATGGCTTCAAGGTTCTCTTCCCAGTCATCGTCGGATAGATTCGGAAATGACCATGAAGCATGCGGCTGATAATGCTTGCCCAAAGAAACCGTCTTGAGATCATCCGAGAAGTGTTTGATGCCGGAGAGGATGAGCCATTCTACGTAGTAGGGAAGCCCCACGAAGAGGGCGAGGTCGTACGGACCCTTGCCATCCAGCCCCCTCCATTCGCGGTCCGTGAGCCTGTTCGCTATGTCAACCACAGGCATCCAAGAATCTACGAGAAAGCCTCGACCAAGAAACTCGCCCTGCATGTGAGCCGTAGCAACGACCGGAATCCTCGCGTTCTCAGCAACACGGATTATGTAGTCA
>Ga0315306_10001238_pt1 | contig 12318 bp, 7 predicted proteins | sample TDP1_MG_FD_203803 | JGI IMG/M metagenome (GOLD analysis project Ga0315306, IMG submission 203803) | Freshwater sediment microbial communities from Lake Towuti, South Sulawesi, Indonesia - TDP1 | ecosystem: Environmental > Aquatic > Freshwater > Lake > Sediment | place: Indonesia: South Sulawesi... | reverse complement strand
GTACTCGGTCAGAAGCAGAACGCCTTCTATTATGAGAAAAATTCCAACTACGTAGTTTAAAGATTCCTTCCACGCTATCACTATTATACCGAAGATTATGCATAAGAGGGCTAGGACAGGTTTAGAAATTGTTATTCCGATTTTTCTCAATCCTTTCTCAACAACTTCTGTCAAATTTGTTCACCTTTTGACACATTTTTACAGCTACATAGATAAACCAGTTAATATTTAAGACCTTCGACAACAAACAAGTAATGGCAATTTTTAAACGCTTAGACAACATTAACAAGTAAAGAGGTGCAAATTTGCCAGAGCAACAATTTAAAAAAGTGTTCATGTTTTTAGACACGGATAAACACGCAAGCCCCTTTGACATATTAACAACCATAGATGTTTTTCCAGATGCCACTATAATGAAGTATGAAGATGTAACAGCTGAGGATGCTGAGAAAATCATTTACGATGCCATGTTTCCAAGAGGTCCGGAAGGAGCAAAACACACAAAAATTTTCATTAACGGACGCGACTTTAAACGAGTAAATGAAATTTTAGAGAGAGCTAAAAAATGCATGTTTCCACCATTTGAACTTGCCATAATAATTGACCCAAGAGGAGCCTATACAACAGCCACTGCCGCGGTTGCAAAAACTCTGGAGCTTTCACTGGAAAAGGGATTTGGAGACCTAGAGAATAAGGCGGTCACAATTCTGGCTGGAACAGGACCGGTTGGTCAGACCGCCGCAAGGCTTTACGCGTTTGAGAAGGCTAACGTGATTGTTACATCCCGCGACCTTCAAAGAGCCACAGTGGTGGCAACTAAAATCAACGAAGATGTTGAAAATGAAAAGGCCCGAGGTGTCGAAGCCCAAACCCCTGAAGAAATTGGAAAAGCTATAGAGAATTCAGAGATAGTTCTCTCGGCTGGAGCTGCTGGAGCTCAACTTCTTCCGTTTGATGTGCTCAAAGAATATGGGAAAAAATGTCGGATAGTTGCCGATATTAATGCTATTCCACCCTTAGGAGTTGAGGGTTTAAAATCGAAAGCTGACAAAGGGGAAATCTTGCCAAATGTTTTCGGAATTGGAGCATTGGCTATAGGGAAGCTCAAAAATAAGGTAGAAGTTGAACTAATTAAGAGGGCTGCAGAAGAGCCGAGAGGAATATTTGACTACAAAATAGCCTACGAAATAGCTAAGAAGGCAATTCTCGAAAAGCTCAAGGGGAAAAAAGGGTCTGAAACTGAATCAGAGAAACATTGGCTACCTTGATAAAGTGGCAATCTTCCTCCCTTCAAAGGATATTGATTATACCGTTGAGCTAAGGCTTGAATAGGTTATCATGCACGCTGTCCAGTTATTTAATCTTAGATGACACTGAAAAGCCTAATCTTTAATAACGGTAGGTTTCTTAGCTTTGTAGTTGCCGGGATGGCAGAGTGGATAATGCGCAGGCCTTGAGAGCCTGTGGACCTTTGGGTCCGCGCGGGTTCGAATCCCACTCCCGGCGCCATTTTCTCTTTTCGAGATACCATTCTGATAACTTACATTAGAAAGTTGATTTTATGGATAGAACTCAAACAGTTAAGTTCATAAAAAGAGATAGATAATTACATTATAGGCCTAACAATTTTAGCAGGTTATAGTTTGCTATTAGTACAGCGAAGAGTGAAGCAACCAGAGACATCACGCAGATTAAAGTGTTAAGAGAAGGCCCTGCTGTGTCCTTGAATGGGTCGCCAACCGTGTCTCCTACAACAGCGGCTTTATGAGCCTCTGAACCTTTGCCGCCGTGTTCTCCAGATTCAATTAGTTTTTTGGCGTTATCCCATAAACCGCCAGCGTTAGCCATTAACAAGGCGAAAAGCAAGCCTGAGAATATGCTGCCAGCCAAGTATCCGCCTAAAGCTTCAATTCCGCCTATAAAACCTACAATCAAAGTTGCACCGATTGCCACAATGCTTGCAGGCATAAGCTCCTTCAAAGCTCCTTTTGTTGCAATGTCAACGCATCGTGCGTAATCTGGTTTAACGCCTTCTTTTCCTTCTTTTAATCCTGGAATTTCTCTGAACTGCTTTCTAATCTCTTCAATCATCCTAAAAGCATTTCTGCCAACACCAAGCATAACCATCGCCGAAAACACAACAGGTATGGCGATACCAATGAACGCACCCACCAAAACCAGTGGGTTCATAAGATCAAAGGAAAGATTTCCGCCAGCCCTTTGCTGAAATGCGGCCAAAAGTGCAATAACGGTTAGTCCTGCTGCACCTATGGCAAACCCCTTAGTTATCGCTTTAGCAGTGTTTCCAGCAGAATCCATATCGTCTGTTACACTTATAACTTCCTCGCTGAGCCCAGCCTGCATGGCTATTCCTCTGGAATTGTCAACTATTGGACCGTAAGCATCATTTGAAACTATAAGCCCAACGATAGAAAGCATGCCTACAGCAGCCATACCTATTCCATATAAAGCATACTTCTGCTGTTCTGCCGTAGCTCCGATGGGTGGGGCGAATAAGAAATATGCGATTGCTGATGCTATACCTATTCCGATTAATGGCGGAAGGACGCTGTGTAAGCCGTATGAAAATCCGGTTATAATGTTTGTTGCGGTTCCTGTCAGAGATGCCTCGGCAGTTTTTTTAACAGGTGCTTTGTCATCCGAAGTGAAGTAATCAGAAGTCATACCAATTATTACTCCAGCAACTAAGCCAATGATCGTTGCGCCCCATATTCTCAGGTCGTACTGAAGATAATATGATGTTAAATAGGTTAGAACTGCAAAGATTATGCATGTTATATAAGTGCCCATGTTGAGCGCCTTTCCAGGATTACCATGCTTGCCAACCCTAACCGTCAACGCTCCTAAAACAGCGGCTATTATGCCCAAACCAGCAAATACAAGCGGAATTCGTGTATATAGCCCCGCAGAACTTGCGAGTATATCAAGAGTTGTTCCGAGGATCATGACGGCTACTATGCTTGCCACGTATGAGTCGAAGAGGTCTGCACCCATACCTGCCACGTCACCTACATTATCGCCTACATTGTCAGCTATAACTGCTGGGTTTCTCGGGTCATCTTCAGGAATACCAAGTTCCACTTTACCGACTAAATCTGCGCTAATGTCAGCGGTTTTCGTGTAAATGCCTCCGCCAGCCTTGGCGAAAAGCGCAAGTGAGCTTGCACCAAAACTGTAACCTAAAACTATCTCTGGGTTGCCTGTAATCGCATAAACAACGCTAATTCCAAGTAAACCAGCACCGACAACGGCTAAACCCATTACACCCCCGCCACGAAAGCCTATTGGAAAAGCCTTGTTCAAGCCTTCCCTTGCTGCATTGGCTGCTTTAGTGTTCGCCTTTGTTGCGACACCCAAACCTAAAAAGCCAGCTAGAGCTGAACAGAAAGAACCAAACATGTAGGCTACAGTCAGTTGAATATTTTCTATCGGTTTTTGAGTTTGCCACAAAGGTTCTGGCAAAAAGATGCATAACAAGGTGGCTACAATCACCACGAATATTGCCAATGTCGTATATTCTCTCTTTAGAAAAGCATCTGCACCTTCCTTTATTGCAGAGGCAATTTCTTGCATCCTTTTAGTTCCGCTGTCTTGTTTGTCCACATAACGATAGAAGTATAAGCCTACTAGGAGCGAGATTAGAGCAGATAGCGGTGCTATTAACCATGGCTCAAACATCATTTCACCTCTGCTGATACTCCTTCCATTTATTTTTTAATACTCTTAGAGTGATTTACGAATTATCTTATAAACCTATTTGCCAACTTTCTTATCTGTATGAGAAAAGAATATAACCTATGATTTTCAACAAGATACGGGTTGTGCCACTTAACATGAGGTGGTGAATACGTCAAAACCTTGGCATGGAATGGAAATTGAAGAAACCTTGCAAACTTTGAATACTAAGGAGACTGGGTTAAGCCAAGAAGAAGCGCAGAAACGCCTTCAAGAGTTTGGACCTAATGAATTAAAAAAGGAGAAGGGAATTTCGCCAATAAAACTTCTTCTTGAACAGTTTACAGACATACTGATCATAATATTGCTGATTGCAACAGGACTTTCAATCTACCTAGGCGAACTTACCGATGCAATCGTCATCATTGCTATAGTCCTAGCCTGCGCAATCCTAGGGTTCACGGAGGAATATAGATCGGAAAAAGCGTTAGAAGCTTTGAAAAAGATGACAGCCCCATCGGCCATGGTTTTACGTGGTGGAAAAGAAGTTAAAGTTCAAGCAAGCGAGATCGTTCCAGGCGACATTATTCTATTATATACAGGTGACAAGGTTTCTGCGGATGCTCGAATTATTGAAGCAATTAATTTGAAAACGGATGAGGCTCCGTTAACAGGTGAATCCACTCCCGTAAATAAGAATGCTGATCCGTTACCAGAGCACACGACACTCCCTGAAAGACGAAACACGGTTTTCACTGGAACTGTAGTTGTTTATGGACGTGGAAAAGCTGTCGTTACTTCAACTGGAATGAACACAGAGTTTGGAAAAATAGCCAAGATGGTCCAAGTAACAGAAGAGGTAGAAACACCACTTGAAAAGAGAATGGGCTCTGTTGGAAAATGGATTGGAATATTATCCATAGCAGTTTGTTTAACAGTGGCGGTCATCGGCATGATAGAAGGACGCGCCATCCTTGACATGATTTTATGGGGAGTAAGTCTAGCTGTTGCCGCAGTTCCAGAGGCATTACCTGCAATTGTAACAGGTGCACTTGCAGTTGGCATGTATCGAATGGCAAAAGTGAACACCATAGTTAGGAGACTCCCAGCGGTTGAAACATTAGGATGCACAAGCGTCATCTGCGCCGACAAGACGGGAACAATGACCAAAGGCGAAATGACCGTTCAAAGAATATACGTGAATAATCAAGCAATCAAAGTTTCAGGGGTCGGCTATGAACCAAAAGGAGAATTCCTATTCGAAGACAAGAAGATTAACCCAGCAGATGAAGAACTTCGCACACTTTTGAAAATTGCAACATTGTGCAACGACGCTAAGCTGGAGAAAGAAACTGAGACAGAAAGATGGATAGTAAAAGGCGACCCTACAGAAGGTGCGTTAGTTGTCGCTGCAGCCAAGGCGGGATTATGGAAGGAAGAACTTGAAAAAGAGGAGCCACGCATAGGCGAAATTCCGTTCTCTTCCGAAACAAAACGCATGACCACAGTCCATATTGCTTCTGGGAAAAATAAAATGGCTTACATGAAAGGCGCACCGGAAATAGTTTTGGAGAAATGCACAAAACTCTTTGTAAACGGAAAAGTGCGCAAGCTAACAGAAGAAGACCGAACAAAAATACTGGAGGTAAACGAAGCCATGGCAATTCAAGCCTTAAGAAACTTAGGTTTCGCATTTAAAGAACTGCCCGAATCTTTAACGGTTTTTGATGAGAAACTTGAGAAAGACTTGATTTTCATAGGAATAATGGGAATGATTGATCCCCCACGTGAAGAGGTCAAAGACGCGATTTGCCTTTGCAACAATGCCGGAATCGACGTTGTCATGGTGACAGGTGACCATAAACTGACAGGGGTTGCTGTGGCTAAAGAACTCAACTTGTTAGGCGAAAGCGACGTAGAAGGCAAAGTGCTTACAGGCGGAGAAATGGACGAGATAAGCGATGAACAACTAACCACCATAGTTGAAAATGTTGTGATTTATGCACGAGTTTCGCCTGAGCATAAGATGAGGATTGTTAAGGCTTGGAAAGCGAAAGGGCACATTGTTGCAATGACTGGTGACGGAGTAAATGACGCACCAGCCCTTAAACTATCTGATATAGGAGTTGCAATGGGAATTACAGGAACAGAAGTTACCAAAGAAGCCTCGGACATGGTTTTAACAGACGACAACTTCGCGTCCATTGTTAAGGCTGTTAAAGAAGGTCGTGAGATTTACGACAACATCAAGAAATACTTGACCTATCTATTGCGCTGTAATATTATGGAAATACTCGTCATGTTCATAGTGATGATTGGTGTCCCGTATCTAGCAGGTGCTACTTACGAGTCCGGTTCAGTGGTAGCTCTAACAGCAATACAGCTATTATGGGTTAACTTAACAACAGATGGCTTGCCAGCCATAGCTTTAGGAATTGATCCAGGCGATCCGGACTTGATGGAAAGAAAACCAAGAAATCCAAATGAAAGCGTTTTCACACATGACGTTAAAATCTATCTGACCGCAGTACCAATTCTAATGACTCTGCTGCTTCTAGCAGGGTACCTCATGCACCAACCATGGAAAGGCACGTACGAGTTGCTCGAGGCACGAACACAGTTGCTTACAGCCATGATATTGATGGAGCTAGCCAATGCCATTTCAGCCCGTTCACTGAAGTACACGGTTTTCAAAGTAGGCGTCTTCAAAAACAAGTTCCTGTGGATTGCAATACTTTCATCGCTCGCCCTTCAGCTCATGGTGCTTTACACGCCGATTCTTCAGGGTCTGTTCGACGTGCATGCGCCAGAACCTATAGATTGGGCAATCGCAATACTATTTACAGCGATAGTATTCGGTTCACTAGAAATAGGCAAATACATCGCAGGTAAAAAACGTATGGCATAGCTAGAAAAACTTATATTCAAACCTTTTTATAAGGGGCTTTCATAAACAAAAGAAGGATTAAAGATATTATGAGTGAAAAGTCGGCGAATCCGGCACCGCTTGGACTATTGGGCTTCGGAATGGCAACAGTGCTGCTAAGCTTTGTTCACAACGCTCGATTAGGACCACTTGACAGCATGATTCTAGCAATGGGTTTAGCCTACGGTGGACTCGCTCAACTAATCGCGGGCGTAATGGAGTACAAGAAAGGCAACACCTTCGGTACAGTAGCCTTCACATCATATGGTTTGTTTTGGTGGTCCTATGTATTACTAAATCTGCTACCACGAGGTTACATTTTCTTTGGATATCAATCGCCTTCATCACCTTCAAATGAATCCTTTATGGTCTATTTCTTTATGTGGGGAGTATTCACTTTTGTTATGTTCTTTGGTACTTTGAAAACCAATCGCGCATTACAATTCGTTTTCATGAGCCTCGCAATACTTTTCTTTCTACTTGCAGCTAAATCAGCGCTTCTCGCCTACACATCAATGACAACTACAAACTTGGAATTGTTCACTCGTATAATCGGGATTGAAGGTGTTATTTGCGGATTAAGCGCAGTTTATCTAGCCTTAGCAGAAGTGCTAAATGAGATGCATGGGAAAACTGTACTGCCAATTTAAAATCCACCCAAAATTAATCAACAATTCTCTGTTCAAGATTCCAAAAAACATATATAACTAGAGTCTTTCTAAGTCGCAAAAACTATACGGAGAAGTCAAAAAATGCAGATGGAATCTCTTCCAGTTGAACTAAAATATTGGCCAATAAAGAGGTACATGGACATATACAAAAAATCGTTGGACGACATAGAAGAGTTTTGGGAGGAAGAAGCAAGAAAACTCGAATGGTTCAGAACATGGGATAGAGTGCTTGACTGGGACCTCCCATTTGCTAAATGGTTCCCTGGCGGAATGCTAAACGCCTCGTATCTATGCATTGACAGACACTTGAAAAACTGGAGAAGAAACAAAGTAGCCATATACTGGGAAGGAGAAAACGGTGAGGAAAGAACATTAAGTTATTCGCAACTTGGCAGAGAAGTAAACCAATTAGCATCAGTGCTTCAGAAACTTGGCGTCAAAGATGGAGACCGAGTAGCCCTCTACTTACCCATGATACCTGAGTTGCCCATTGCCATGTTAGCAACAGCCAGAATTGGCGCTATACATACTGTGGTATTTTCAGGGTTCAGCTCGATGGCACTTGCAGACCGAGTCAATGACACAAAAGCAAAAGTGCTCATAACAGCTGACGGTAGCTTCAGAAGAGGAAAGAGTTTACCATTAAAAGAGATAGCAGATGTAGCCTTAGAAAACACTCCTTCCATAGAGAAAGTTATAGTGGTAAAGAGAATCGGTCAAGATATTAAAATGAAAGAAGGAAGGGACGTATGGTATCATGAAGTCATAAAAGACGCCGAGGAAAATGTTCCTCCAGAGCCTTTCGAAAGCACTCATCCACTTTACATTTTGTACACGTCAGGCACTACTGGTAAACCAAAGGGCATAGTTCACAGCACAGGAGGCTACATGGTCTTCATAAACTCCATGTACAAATGGGTCTTTGATATACAGGAAGAGAGCGTATATTGGTGCACTGCTGACGTGGGATGGGTAACTGGACACAGCTCCATTGTTTATGCGCCACTAATGCACGGGGCATCCATAGTCGTACACGAGGGAGCACCAGACTATCCAAAACCAGATAGATGGTGGGAAATAATTGAAAAATATAAGGTGACAATATTTTACACATCGCCAACAGCAATACGCATGTTCATGAGATACGGCGAAGAATGGCCTAAAAAACACGACCTAAGCAGCCTAACAATTTTGGGAAGCGTAGGAGAACCAATAAACCCAGAGGCTTGGATGTGGTATTTCAAGAATATAGGTGGCGAACGCTGCCCAATAGTGGACACATGGTGGCAAACAGAAACAGGAGGCATAATGATTTCTCCAGCACCCGGCATCGGACTGGTTCCGCTGAAACCCGGATCGGCAACATTTCCGTTGCCTGGCATAGATGCTGAGGTCGTAGACGAAAATGGCAGACCTGTACCTCCTGGGGTAAGAGGTTTCCTAATCTTAAAGAAACCTTGGCCTGGCATGTTAATGACGTTATACAAGGACCCTGAGCGTTACAAGCAAGCTTACTGGTCAAGATTTTCAAACGTTTACTATACTGGCGATTATTGCATGAAAGATGAGGAAGGCTACTTCTGGCTACTAGGAAGAGCAGATGAAGTCCTAAAAATTGCAGGTCACAGGTTAGGCACCATGGAGTTGGAAAGTGCGGTTATTTCTCATCCAGCAATAGCTGAAGCAGCAGTAATCGGCAAGCCTCACGAAATTAAAGGAGAAGCAATAGTAGTTTTTGCTATTTTGAGGCAAGGCTATAACCCGGGCGAACAGCTTAAAAAGGATTTAACAGAGCATTTAAGGAAAATTGTGGGGCCTGTGGCAACACCTGAGGAGATATATTTCGTCTCAAAGCTTCCAAAGACAAGAAGCGGTAAAATTATGAGAAGAGTCTTAAAGGCGCTGGCTTCGGACCTACCTATAGGTGATGTCACTACATTGGAAGATGAAGCCTCTATAGAGGAAGCAAAGCAAGCCTATGAAGAATTTAGGAAGCTAGTAACCAAATAACCCTCTTTTTGCCCTATTTCACCAGATTATGGATAGATCCTCTTCATGGTCCTCGGGAATGGGATTGTCTCACGAATATGCCTTAACTTACAGATCCACATCAAAGTCCTTTCGATTCCTAACCCAAACCCTGAATGTGGCACTGAACCATATCTTCTTAAATCCAAGTACCATTCGTAGGCTTTCTTCGGTAGACTGGACTCTTCGATCCTTTGCTCAAGTAATTTCAAGTCATGAATTCTCTCACTGCCGCCTATTATCTCGCCGTAGCCTTCAGGGGCCATCAAGTCAGCGCAAAGCACAACTTTAGGATTATCTGGATCCGGTTGCATGTAGAACGCTCTGGTTCTTGTCGGATATCTATGAACGAAAACGGGCTTCACAAACTTTAGCGAGATAAACTTCTCGTGCGGCGTTCCCAAATCTTCACCCCAGTCTACATTGTATCCATCTTTCTGCAGCATCTCTATCGCTTCAGTATAACTTATCCTATCGAAGGGAGGCTCGACTTTTTTCAGAGGCTTTACATCCCTCTTCAAGACTTCTAGCTCTCTCTTTCTTTTTTCAAGTGTTCTCTTCACGATGTACGTTACCATCTCTTCCTGAAGTCTCAAGTTATCCTCAAAAGTAAAGAAAGCCATTTCAGGCTCTACCATCCAGAACTCTGTTAGGTGACGTGGAGTCTTCGACCTCTCGGCTCGAAAAGTTGGACCGAAACAGTAAACCTTCCCGAAACCAGCGATTGCAGCTTCGACATAAAGCTGACCGCTTTGGGTTAAAAAAGCTTTGTCGCCAAAATAAGGAGTCTCAAAGAGAGTCGCTACTCCCTCTACAGCAGAAGGAGTAAATATAGGGGAATCTATCAGCGTAAAATCTCTCTCGTCAAGGAAATCTCTACATGCTTTTATGACTTCGGCTCTTATTTTCAATATCGCAGTCTGTCTCGGGCTTCTTATCCACAAATGTCTAAGGTCCATCAGGAAATCGGCACCATGCTCTTTCTTACTTAGAGGATAATCTTGGGCTGCCAAATGAATAATCTTCAAATTCTTAACCCTCACTTCGTAACCACCGGGCGCTCTTTTGTCTTCCCTGACTATGCCTTTAATTACGATGGAAGATTCTTGCGTTAGCTTATCAGTCTCCTGAAAGACTCTTTCAGTAACTTCATCTTTATGAACGGTTGACTGGACCATTCCGGTCCCATTCCTCACGATAAGAAATTGAACTCCGCCACTTGAGCGTTTTGTTACTAGCCAGCCCTTCATTTCAACCTCTTTATCAGTAAGTTTTCCGTCTAAGATATCGCTAATGCTCATCGGTGAACACCATCCTTAAAATTTTAAAGATATAGAAGCTTATAAACACAAGAGAAACTTCAGAAAGCTCGCACGTTTTAATTGCAACCTTCTTGGTTATGTAGCCTCCTTCGAGAATTTCTTGTATGGGTATGAAGGACGTATGCATCCGTCTCTAAGATCTCCTTTAAATCTAGAATGTTTATTCCTTTTTTTAATATTAAATCTCTTTAACGCCAAAATCAAAGACTTCCAAAAAATACAACAATTACAGATAAAGGTATAGCGCGAACAATAAATACCCAAGAAGCGTTTGCGAAATATAATTGTGAGCTGCGCCAACGCATAATTCTTAAATCCCCGATTTTATGCCATATAAAACGAACAATAATGCAAACTTCTGTTGAGAACGATTATAAACTGAAGGTACTCAAAAATTCAACAATAGCAATATCAAGCGTAGTTCTTGTGGAAGCATTTTTAGGCTTGGCTGTGGGCAGTTTAGCAATTTTGAGCGATGGTTTACATGCAATGCTCGATGCATTAACAACCGTTGGGCTTTTAGTTGCAACCCGCGCTTCTTTTAAACCTCCGGATGAGGAGCACATGTATGGACACGAGAAATTTGAATCATTAGGCGGGTTAACAGGCGGAATAGTGCTAATAGGAACAGCAATATGGATAATGTACCAGTCAATCTCCAAGATCATTGAAAACAAACCTTACATAAACCTAGAGTTTGAGCTCGCTGGTTTTTTAGCGATTGGTTACACCTTCTGTGTAGATTTCTTTAGGGTTGGAACGTTTAGGAAGGCAGTAAAGAGCGAAAGCTCCACTGTGAAGGCAGGACTTTACCATGCTGTTGCAGACTTGGGTTCAACATTCATTGCCCTCTTAGGATTCGGATTTGCAACTCAAGGATTTTATAGCGGTGACTCCATAGCCTCCATGATTTTGAGCGTTTTTTTGGCTTATTTAAGCGTAAAATTGGTTTGGAGCAGCGGAATTGAGCTGAGCGATGCAATATCAAGAGATGTTGCAGATAAAGTCAGGAAAGAAATCTTGGGCACGACGGGAGTCTGTAAATGCGAGAACTTAAGAGTCAGAAGGGCAGGTGCGAAAACCTTTGTTGAAGCAACAGTAAAAGTTCCAGAATATATGGGCCTTGACGAAGCCCATGCCCTAGCCTCAAAAATAGAGGCAAATATAAAAAACTCTTTGGAAAATGCAGACATCACGATCCACATTGAACCATTAAAAGCAGAAATGCGGACAGAAAAACTCGTAGAAAAACTCGCAGCAGAGGTTGAAGGTGTAAAAGAAACACATGGAATAAACATGGTCTACACGAATGGCAAACTCTACATAACATTACATGCACGGGTAGACCCGAAACTATCAGTTCAAGAAGCCCATGAAATAGCTGAAAAAATAGAAAGAAAAATAAATGAAAGAATAAGTGAAGTTGAAAACGTGACTGTTCACATAGAACCCTTTGATGTCAAAGTTCAGAAGGGCTCAGAAGTAGATGAAAGTGAAATAAGAAAAATAATTTACGAGACCGCTGAAAACTATCGGCAAGCTTTACGCATAAAAAGAATAGTTACATACGTAGCCGACAAAAAACGCTACATAAACATAGACTATGGTTTCACAAGCCAAATTTCAATAAAAGACGCTCATAAAATCGCTTCACAGATCGAAAGGAACGTAAAGA
>Ga0315306_10001237_pt1 | contig 12329 bp, 7 predicted proteins | sample TDP1_MG_FD_203803 | JGI IMG/M metagenome (GOLD analysis project Ga0315306, IMG submission 203803) | Freshwater sediment microbial communities from Lake Towuti, South Sulawesi, Indonesia - TDP1 | ecosystem: Environmental > Aquatic > Freshwater > Lake > Sediment | place: Indonesia: South Sulawesi... | reverse complement strand
CCCCGACCGACCCAAGCCATCCATCAACACATCAACGAATAGACCGCCAAAACCTCACGCATCAACACACGAACGAAACAAGCGGAACGCAGAAAAAAGCACACCCAGCCCTCAAAAGTTTATAACCGATCGAAACCGCCAACACCACACAGATCGAAACCCGGTGGAACCATGCCTGAAAAACGCGCCAAAACCCCCAAACCAGAGAAACGCAGAGAAGCCGCAGAAACAGAAATAGAAAAAGAAGCACACGAACTAGCCAAAGAAGAAGCCCAAGAAAAAGCCGAAGAAGAAGCACCAACCCCACCAGAAGAAGAGGAAATAGGCGCAGCGGAAGAGGAAATAGGGGAAGCGGCAGAAGAAATACAGGCCGAAGAAGCAGCCGAAGAACTAGTCGAAGAAATCGAGAAAGAAGCACCCCCAATACCAGAACTCGTAGAAGAAATGGAAAAAGAAGAACTCAAAGAAGCCAAAAAACCACCCGCAGGCGAAAAGAAAAAGAAAGTCAAAAAGCTACTGCCCAAGACCGAACTGCCCCCACCGGAAATCAAGATAAAAGAAAAGAAAGAAAGAGAAGAAAAGAAAGAAGAAAAAATCCCCAAAAGAAGAATACGCGCAATGGCAAAAGAAGCAAGAGTCGCCGCACCCATACCCGAAACAGCAATCAAAAAAACAACAATACCCATCATAACACCCGAAGAAACACCACCACAACCACTCCAACAAATACCACCAACACCACCCGAAGAAATACCACCGCCAACCGAAGCCAAGGAAAAACCACCAGCACCCAAACCAGAAACAGCACCACCAACACCACCACGAGAACACCTAGTATGGGCAATAGCACACATCTACTCCAGCTACAACAACTGCATGGTCCACGTAACAGACATCACAGGAGCACAAACATACAGCAGAGGATCAGGAGGCATGTTCGTAGACGCAGGAAGACTAGAACCAACACCATACGCAGCAGGAAGATCAGCCAGCTACGCCATGGAAATAGCAAAAGAAAGAGGAGTAAACGCAGTCCACATCAAAGTAAGAGCACCAGGAGGAGGAAGAGCCAAAACACCAGGCCCAGGCACACAAGCAGCCATAAGAGCAATAGCAAGAAGCGGAGTACGCATCGGAAGAATAGAAGACGTCACACCCAGTGCCCATGATGGAACGAGAAAACCTGGTGGCCGAAGAGGTAGACGCGTTTAGTTACGATTTTTGTTGGCTGAGGGGTTGGCTTGTGCGGGCTCTCTTGTTGCTTCCTCCGTCTTTCTTCGCTCTAGGTGTAGTTTGTCTTGTGTTGGCTTTGCGTTCTCACGTTTATTCTCAGTCGTTTTTCTTGTCGCTTTCTTTGGTTTGGTTTTTAGCTGTTGTCTTCCTGTTGTTCGGCGGTTGGCGTCGGCGGACCGTTGTTGGTGTGTTTTGAGTGCGTTTGAGCCGGGTCTTTACGGGTGTTCTCGTTGTTGCTATGGGTTTGTTTGTGTGGTCGACTGCACCTGCTGCTCCGTTCTTCTTCCCCTTGATCTTTTTGTTGTTCGGTGTCTACTTGGTTTTGTCGGGTTTGTTTAGGCGTTAGGTTTTGGGGGTGTTTGTGTGGTTCGTTCTTTTGATATGGGTGTGTTGGCTGGGTTTTTGTTGATTTTGGTTGGTGTTGTGTGGGTTGTGTTGGGTGTTGTTTCTGGTGGTATTGGCGGTGGGGGGTTGGTGGGTAGTTTGTTGGCGGCTTGTTTGTGGTTTGCTTCTGGCGTTGTCTTGTTGTTTAGGGGTCGTGTGCGCCGGCGTTTTTTGAAGTCGTCTTCTTGATCATTCGGTCTCCACGAAAGGGCAGCGAGCATCGGTCGATCGAAAAACCGGGGCCCTATGAGCACGGCAGCGTGACGGTGACGACCACGGGGACCCAACACTGCCACGCGTGGTCACCGGAAGTATTATAAGGTCTGGAAGACTAATCCAGAGTGAAAAATGAAAGTCAGAATATCTAGCCTGTCAGCGTGTATAGTGGTCGTCGCTATTGCGTTAGCAGCAGCAATGCCAGTGAATGCGGGTGCTATGACGATCGATCGATCGATCAGCTTACTTATGGAAGCAACCGATTCAATCGATCGATCGATCGACGCCACTCCAAATCTTGCTACGGTCTATGTTTTTACGGGAGGAAAGCCGGATAGCATGGCCCTCCGGATTTTACGAGAGTTGCACGCCGACGTAGCGTATAGAGCATTCTATGTATACGGTTGGAATCTCACTCAGGTGAAAGCAATTTGGTCAGGGTATCGTAAATTTGTTGAGAGCTGCCATCTGAATGGAATAAAGGTGGGAGCCATAATTAGTGCCAGCATACTTGAACCCGAGTATTTCACTTCAACTTTCATCCAAGATGTGGCAACACGTCATGCAAGCGGCGACGTTCTGCACCTCTATCAAGAAAACGTGCACAATTATTACTACCACGGTTGTATGAATAACGAAATATGGAGACAGCACTTATTGAAAATCGCCATGTTCGCCGTGGATTTTGGAATCGATCTCATCGAATTTGATGAAGCAACGAGCCATTGGTGGTGGCCGGGAGAATGTTACTGCGACGAATGCGTCAGTCAGTTTAAGCAATATCTCAATAGCAAATATACAAAGAGTGAACTTCTGACCAAGTTTGACATCCCCGATATTGAAGAATTTGACTACCGGAAGAGACTCGCTGCGTACAATCTCATACAATCGGATGAATGGTCAAGGATTTCGACTCATCCTCTAGGACATGAATACTTTGTTTTTGAACTGGTTTCGCTCAGCACTCACTTTGACGAGCTTGTGTCTTCTGTGAAAGACTATGCAAAGTCCAAAGGAAGGGCAGTAGAGATATGCGCTAACCAGTTTGAACTTAAGAACATTGACATACCCATAACGAAATCTGTTGACCTCATATCTATAGGAACAGGTCTCAACGCATATGCTCGTTTGCTGAGCGGCGAGGTCCTCAATAGATTTGGGCCTTTCCATTATACGGCGGCGCCATTCATACTGCTTGGCAAAGCACTGAGCGCGTCCAAGCAATCCGTTATGTTCATCGACACAGACTATGCGGGCGTGACAGAAAAAATGGTAAAGATCTTGATCGCTGATGCGTTGGCTTTCGGAGGCCTGTACAATCTGCCTTATTACTCTGGAACTGTCGGAGCTTATGCCGGCACGGGCCCCGTTCAAGGGTTCAAGAAGTATGCATCGTTTATGGCCCATCATGAGGATCTTTTCCATAACCTGGTCACCTCAAATCCCGTCGGTCTACTTCTTCCCTACGAGACACTGCTATGGACTTCTCCCCCAGGTTATGCTCCATGGATATACGCAGCTTGCCAACTTCTTAGTGATGCCCACATACTGTATGACATAGTGCTTGTGGGAGATGGAACCGTCATGCCAAACTCTCTTCAACTCAGTGACCTAAAGAAGTATGAAGTCATCTTTCTCCCACACGTTAATTGTATCAGCGATGCGACCATCGACCTGATCAAACAGTACGTGAACGACGGTGGCAAAATATTCCTGGTAGGAGATGGAAACGCGGTTTTCGACCAGATGGGCTTCGAGCGATTGGGTCGTCTGGACAGCATACTTCAACACCAAAACGTGAGTTACGTAAGTTGGCTTAACTGGGCAGTCCTGTGGGACTACATGGAGACCAAGGATGATACTATTCGTGAACTTATTGCCGGGCAGATAAACATGCTTACATCTGCTGCGTTGGAAACTAATGCTTCTAGTAGAGTCGAAATGAATGTGTTCTATCAGCCACACTATGACAGATTGATCGTCCACTTGGTGAATCTAGACTACGATCCAGTGTCAGACACGCTAAATGGTTACAGACAGATCAACGTTAAGCTAAAAGTACCTGAGTGGTTCGCGAAGGCAAGCGAAAGAGCATTATGTTACGAACCTGATCTCAGCTTGGCACCTATTAAGCTGGAAATGCACGCATCGACGCACTATATTGAGTTCACGATACCAAAAATTGACACACATTGCATTGTAACAATATCGGTCGACCGTCCACAAGGTGCTTTTCATTCGATCGATCGAAGAAAGTGGTCAGCGCTGCTGCAGCCATTGTAGACTGGGCGTTGTATACTGTCGAAGATTCTCGTTAACTAGTGAATGACACGCCAGCCAGCGTCAGACCTTGATGCAGATATTTCAATGGATTGATCTAAGCTCTCATCATGCTGCTGATCCTGCTTCTGAACCTTGCGCTACTGTACCATCTTCTGACCTGAGATGCGACCGCCATTGAAACGCATGGAAACGGTTCACTTCGGATCGATCGAGTACTTGCAGCCTATGCTGCATATGAGGCGATGAAGAAGCAGACGAGACCTATTGCTGAAAGAAACATCATGATGGGGATTATCAATACGGATTGTGACGTCGTATCGCCCAGGCTAACAATGCCTAGAAGTGACCAAAGAATAGTCATTACTACCGAAAAAAGGACTATTGCTGTTAGTACAAATGCTTTCAGCTTGGTGCGGGATATCTCAGCATACCCGTGGTCTATGGCGTTTTCTGCTTCGAAGTATGACTTCATATCGACCGCTAGTCTCTCGGTATCGTCCTCTGTAACGGCTGAGTCAAACCTCTCCTCAAGTTTCTCCAACTTATTGTAGATCTGTTCATGTATCTTCTGCAATCCGTTCACGCGTTCGCGAAACGACGATCTGTATGACCGAAATAGTACGCCAAAAAGGGTCAAGACGGCAAGGCAGGCAGTCACTAGAGTTGTCAAGAAAGTCCTTGCGCTCTCCAGTTCGACTTTCTGCGGAAAAACATTCCACAACAAAAAGGCACCTATCACCAATGCAGGAGCAAAGGCTGCGACTACGACTATTTGACCATAGTTAATTTGCGTTTCTCGGTTCAGCCATTTGTTCTTTTCTTCGGCTTCACTGATAACATCCGACCAAGCACGTTCCTCCAAAATTCTCAAGACTCTTTTGCAAAACTCGTCGTAAAGGTCATCAAGACCTTTCCTTTCAAATTCTAGCCGCATTGCTTCAAGGCAAGGTTCAAAATCCCTTCTAGATTGAACCTTCATGAGCTTAGGATATAAATGAATTGCAAACTGATTGAGCCTTTTGCAGTCGGTTCCTTTCTCCTTGCCGAGCGTCATCAGCTCTCTGTCGGCGATCCCAGCAAAGATCAAACCGATCCCTTTTTCTTTGATCTTTTCGACCATCCCACCTTTCATTCTACCGAACCTTGCATATGTCGCTTGGAGGTCTTCCCAAAGTTTCTCTGACGGGAATCTCGGTTGCACTCGACGAAAGGTTGTCTTTCGCTCACAACGAGGACAAGGCGGAAACATGGCAAGCTGCTCATGGTACGACCACTGGCCACATTTTTCACACCTATAGGTCCCTGTCTCGTCAACACGTTCTCCGGTTTTGGACAACAATGTGTCGCTCCTCTACTCAAGATCGGTAGGTAGTGACCTATTACTCTTCACTTGGATCGATCGCAGCCGCGATGAGATTCCTCCCCCCTAGCTTCAAGGTCACTCAGAAGGACTGGGCTCGATGAAACATGCCTCGCGAGGTGTCACTATCGAAAAAGCCGGAGTCCCCGTGAACAGTGGCGGCGTGACAGCTATGACCACGGGACCCCAAAGCCCGCCCAGATTCATCGAGTCTTGGTTCCGCGCAAGGTTTCAGGTTAGTTTGAATGGGCTTCTTACAGCGAACGCTTCCCTCTATTTTTGTGCGTGTTTCCGAGCCTCCGGGATGAGTTTCGAGGGGGCTTTTGTACATATAGTTTAAAAGTTCGTAGATGACCAATGATTGGTAATCAGAACGTGGATATGAATTATGTGAGAAGATTATGGCGTTGGATAGGCGGTTTCAAAGGAATCGGTTTTTTTCTTGCTGTAGGCCTAGTCACATTGGGTCTTTGCGTTCCGCTTTTGAGTGGATGGAAAATCTCACATGCTGATTCTATAATTCATGTTGTTCCCGATTCGGAAATCGCAGGTGATTTTCACGTGGAATTCCAACCGGTGCTTAACGGATCTACAGCAATGATCAGGACGAATTTGGCTGAAGTCACTTACAGCGACTCTGAATCGAAAGTCGACTTTCACACAACATATCTGGCCCAAGGCCAGATCTTAACGATAAACTTGGTCAGGATCCAAATTACTGAAGCGAATCTGTCTTTGATTTTCCCTTTCCGATTGATCGATTCCAATCAGGTAGCGCTGGGAAATCTTCTTGATTGTCGGCCATATTGTCGGTTCAATGGAACCATCTACTTGTTCAATCAAATCATCGCATCAACACCCCTCGGATCAGTCCCTGTCTACCGACGGTCGTTTGCTACGTCTTGGGTGAATGGAAACGACGCGTATGTTGGTGAACCGGACCATTTCCATGACACGTACAGGATACCCCACCTGATAGCCTGGTCGATCTTCCTGGGTGTTCTACTCATCGGGGGATTGGTCGGTTCGGGTCTGGGCGTTCCTTTTTGTGGAAAGCGGTATCCCTTCTTTACGCTCCTTTCCCTCGTAGTCGTTCTCACACTTTACGTTGCTTCCGGGACGGGGTTCGATGTGTTATATCGAAATTACAAAGACCCACTCTCACTGGCATCCGTATATCTTTTCAGTCCGTTCTTTCACGAAGACTATGTTCATCTCATGAATAATTTTTTTGTCTTCATACTCATTAGCCTGGTCTTGGAAAGTGGCTTCACTTGGAGTTCTGCCAAATACAAGACGTTCTTCTACTGGTTCCCCATCTTTGCATCGGGCATTCCTTTCAACTTAATAGTGCTCGCGCAAGCGGGTACGCCGGGTTACGGGTTGTCTCTTGCCATTGGGTGGATGTCTGCCGAGTGCTGCTTTCTGATCAGCAAGAACAGGAGAACCCTCGCTCTAGAGGAACATGCCGTCAGATACTTTGTGCACGCCTCGTTGATTGGCTTCGTTCTCTTAACATCCACCTACTCTTGGGTTGCAGCTTATGTCATCTATCCCTACAGTATGGATGTAATCGGCAAGGCTACACGTCACATCCTAGCCTTCCTAGTCGGAGTCGCAGCACTGGGAGTTCTGAGCGACAAAACCAATCTTCTACACAATGCACTCGAAGAATGGTCTGTTAAAACGGAATAGGCTGGACGGACACTACTCATCTCGATCGATCGAATACTCTTCCACACACTGAGCATCATTGGATCGAGTCGATCCATCGCCAGCGTGATGGCTATGACCACGGGGACCTGGCGCCCCTCATGCGCATGGTCAGTTTCGACCGACCGTTGGTATACTTTTTTCCTTATACATTAGTAAATTGAGACGAAACACTAAGGAAAACGGAAAAAAATATAATAGGCGGCTGTGCCCTTTCTTGAGCGGGTCACGAGAATGGAGCGCGCAATACAGGCATACGTGTTGCAAGAGATCTTGAAAACGTTCAGTGAATATTCTCTCGTGGCCATAAATGAGTCTTTGCCGGGACGAATTAGAGCTGACTTCCATTTCAAGGACCCGGGTGGAACCGATGTGTTTGTGGAAGCTTCTGCCCGAAAGATTGGGCGCACCAAACTCAACCGGATACTCAACTTGTATGCGGCAATCTCCAACATTGAGCCTCCGTTGGGGAAGTTCGAGTTGATCGTAATAGGCCCTGACGTAACATCCTCTGTAAGGAAGCAGCTACAGAAGCTTCCAATTCGCCTTCACACCTATGAAGAGATCGGCATAACTCGACAGAAGCTTCGCGAAGTGCAGGAACAGGAGCGTCGGCGGTTGTCACCGGAAGAGGCCAGGCTTATCGCGAAATGGGAATCTGAGAGGAAAGCCACCATTCGCGTTTCCGATGTGCAAGAGGCCCTCCGGTGTAAGCCCAGCTATGCGAGCTTTCTGCTTCATAACCTCGAGCGTAAGCAGTGGCTAGAGCGAGTCGCTCGAGGCCTGTACCAGTTCATACCAGTCGGCTATGGTTATCCGGAAAGGATTCCTCCCTCGGATCCTTTTGTCATAGGAGCCGCGCTAATCAAGCCGTACTACTTCAGTTATTACACATCCAATAGCCACTACGGATTCACTACACAGATGCCTTTCACGCTATTCATAGCAACTACCAGGAAGAAGTCGGATCTTGAATGGTCAAGGAGCACCTTCAAATTCGTTACACTATCTAGGCGTAAGTTCTTTGGGTACAGGAAGGAGAAAGTCTTTGACACCGAGGTCAACATGGCCGATCCTGAGAAATCGTTGGTGGACTCGTTCGACAAGCCGAGATATGCCGGTGGGACAGAGCAATTGGCAAGAATAGCCTGGAGAGCCTTTCCCAGGATTAACAAGGAGAAGCTCGTAGACTACGCAGTCAGAATGCATTCCCATGCTTTGATCCAGAGGCTGGGGTTCGTTCTGGACTTTCTATCGAAAGAGGACCTTGTGAACCCGATACCTCGCAACATGAAGAACGAGATGCTCAAGCATGTTGGCCAAACAACAATTTACTTGGACTCTCGAAGGCCCAAGAGAGGTGAATACTCTAGGCAATGGAAGGTAATCAACAATGTGCGAAGAGCTCAGCTACTTAGTGAAATAGAGATAGGGTGACATTTTGGGTGTTGGAAAGAAAGCACGTGGCTCGGTATGCTTGGGAAAGCGGAGTTCGTGAAGGGGTGGCTGAACGCGATATAGTATTGACCTATGTTCTCCGCATTCTGTCTGATTCCATTCTATCACGGCTGGCATTTAAAGGCGGAACATGTCTGAAGAAAACGTATCTTGGGAAAAATGGCAGGTTCTCAACGGACCTAGATTTCACCAGCGCGGGAATATCGCTCAATAACACTATGAGCAAGGTTAGGAGGTCATTGCATAACAAGACTCACTTTGACATGTTGTTCAAAGTCGTCGATGAGAACAAGCGTTCCGAGTCCTACTTGGCGATTGTGAATTATTCACATGACTGGAACGCTGGTTCCCAGTTCAAGCTAGAGGTCAGCTTTCGAGAGAAGCCAATATTGCCTACGGTGAATCTGCCCCTGTCTGAGGAGAGGTACTTCAGGTACTGCGAGTTCCAGACGTTTCGCGTTAGGTCCATGCAGAAGGAGGAGTTGCTGGCAGAGAAGATAAGAGCATCTTATCAGAGAATCCGAAGCCAAGACCTTTATGACCTATACTTACTTGCAGACGCGCCTTATGATAGGGGTCTCGTCAAGCGGTTGGCAATCGTGAAGTGCTGGAATGCAAGAGACCCCTTCAACCCACACTTGTTCTTCGATAGGATTGAAAATGCTGAGTACAACTGGAAGGATCTCAAAATACTTGTTCGAAAGGAGATGCTGCCGTCAGAAGAGGTTCTGATAGAAACAGTTTTGGACAAGTACAAGTTCTTGGGACAGTTGGATGGCCAACTACTCAAAGTCATCAAGGATTCGCAAGGTCACAAAGAGATCGGCCTTGTACGAAACCTTGTTTCCAATTTGAGAAAGCGAAGCGCTAGGTCCTAGACGTGATTGAGCGCCGCTGTGACGCGGATTTTCGCTTGGTGCTCGTGCCAAGCAGTTCTCTGATGATTGACTGACCGGTCCGGACCCTGATCGATCGATCAACGACTGTTCATCGATCGAAGACGAGCTCGTAGAGGAGTATGTCGAAGATGGGCGATTCCACGTCGAAGTAGACCAGGGCGGCGTAGATTTTTTCGTATTCTTCGACGATCCATTGAACTAGGCTACTCCGGGTTTGTTTCGCAAGCCGGTTCACTGCTGCTGGTACGTGCTTCATTTTCGTTACCGACACCACGGAGATAGCGGTCTTGTCTGTCTGCATCGTTCCCAAGATCACACCTCCCCTTGGAATATATTGCTTGTTTTTGACGACTAGTCCTCTCTCTTTTTCAAGCATGGTCGCGATCAGGTCCACGGCGATTTTTCCTTCTAGGATCTTGTCGCGTGTTCTTCTTGCTGTGGCCGATTGAAGTGAATAGTGCTCTTCTCTCGTTATCTTGCCTGTTGCCTTTTCGGCGACCCTAACGTCTGAAAACTCTTCAAGCTTTTTCTTGAGCTGCTCAAACTTTTTCCTGATCAGGTCGGCGATCATCACTGTCTCGTCATTGGGCTTCAATGTTCAAACACCATTTCATAGATCAAGTAGTCATAGTACGGGCTTTCAGCATCAAAGTAACTTATGGCAACATAAATCTTTCCATAAACCCTTTCCTGTACCCCTTTCACTGCTAGCTCTTCGTAGTGTTGGATGATGCTTTGGGATACCTGATTTATTGCTACGGGGATGTCCCTGAGGTTTGTTCTCATGACGACTTCGTAGGCTTCGTTGACGCCGGCTGATTCGCCTAGGATGTCTCCGGGGCCTGCTCCTATCCTCGGCTCGATATGGTTTTTGAAGGACCTTATTTTCTCTAGTATGTCGGCTAGTACCTGAACAGCTACCGCTCCCTCCCTAGAGGTGAGGCCTAGGTCTCTGGCCTCTCTCAATTCTTCGGCCATCTCCCTCGTTATCTTTCCCGTTATCTTTTCTACAAGCTTGACATCCTCTAGGTTAGATAGGAACGGTTTGATTTGTTCGAACACTCTCGTCTTGATCTGGTATGCATCATAGGTCTTCTCCAACAATGTTGTGGCACCCAGGCCAAATGTTTTCGATGGAGGGTAGGTGCCAAAATATATGGAGAGGATTTCGGACCTTTCGCCGCTGTGCCTATAAGTGAATCGCAGTACATCTTTGTCTTGGATGTAGCTTGCTTGGGTTATGGTGGAGAACTGCGGCTCTTGCTGCCTAGAGAGTTCAATTCCGGCTGATCCGTCCTTGTAGAATCTTAGGTTGAATCCGTCTCCGCCTGCGGGTAGGTAGATTAGATTTCCGCTACTTTGTGGCTTTCCTATCTCGATCTGGAACTGTTTTCCGTCGACTTCGATGAACCATTCTCCCTTTCGGGCAAGCAGTTGAAATGGGAAGCTGCGGCGCTCGATTGCGATCTCAAGGAATCTTTCCTGGGTAATTTTCTCTATTGTTTGGATGATGCCGTATTTGTTTGTGAAGGGTGCGGCGGTGTCGCCGAGATGTGGGGTGAATCTCTCTGTGGCTCCCGTCTGGCTGCAGGTCTCGAACGTGCACCCTTGTACGTCGAAGACTATTCTGACCAGATCCCCTTCCTCTATTCCTTGTTCGGAAAAGATTTCTGCGAGTAGATCTTTTGCGAGTCCTCCCAGTCGGTAGTTGTATCCGCCTCTTCCGTCGGAAGCTTTAAGGACTCTTGCGGGGATCTTGTTTTCGTTTAGTGCAGTTTCGACTACGCTGATCATGTCTTCTGCTTCTGTTAGGCTTGCTGTGGCTTGCTCGTTGAGGATTTCGAGGTAGTCTCCGTACCATGTGGGTGAGAGTTTTTGTTTGGCTTGTCTGATTATGTTTGCCAGTCTTTGCTGGATTTCGAGTGCTTTCTCTGGGCCTTGTTGTAACCCGAATTTCTCGACGATTTCTCTGAACCAGGTGTGTGATTTGGCGTACCTGTTCGGGAAGAGTTCTTCGGTAATTTGCTCTGTATCTTTCAACACTTGGGCGAGCTTGGCTGTGTCTATTCCTCCGTCTGCTGTGGCTTGTAGGCTGTCGATTTCTTCGATGAGTCTCTCCATGTCTTGGGCGACGTTCTGTTTGTTGCTTCGTTTGATGGTGTTGATGAGTTTCTGGATGGCTGTCTGTGCTGCTGCTTTGCTCTTGGATGCTAGTGTGGTGATCTTCTGTTTTATGGTGCTCCATACGTCGGGTGCTATTTCTTTGATGGTTTTGGCTAGTTCGTGTGTGATGATGATTGTGAGGATGATTCCTGCTGCGCGTCCGTTGTATCTCGCTCTTTCCTGTGGTGGTCTGTTCATGTCGTTTGTGAGGGCTATGAGGCAGACGAGCTGTCCTGGGAATGTTGCTTTGAAGCCTGTCCACGCTGAGCCTGTCTCCATCGCGACTTTGATGCCCGTTATGGTTCCTGCTGTCATGATGTCTGCTGCCGTAATGCAGGAGGCTGCCAAGACGGTTTTGACGTGCTGCCAGTATTCTGCCTCCGCCCTCCTCCCGTCACCTTGGGTGGTGGCTGACTGGGCTATGATCTCCATCTGTTGCTTGACTTCTTCGGCGACGGCGGGTGTGAGTGTTTGTGCCCATTCTTCTGTTTCTTGTGTGAGTGCTTTGAGCATGTTGGGGAAGGCTTCGATGGTTGTTTTGACGGCCTCTTCTGTGGCTGTCTTCCAGTAGTCTAGGTCTTCGAGGGGGATGAATGATTGTATGGTGATTTGGGGCATCG
>Ga0315306_10001235_pt1 | contig 12334 bp, 33 predicted proteins | sample TDP1_MG_FD_203803 | JGI IMG/M metagenome (GOLD analysis project Ga0315306, IMG submission 203803) | Freshwater sediment microbial communities from Lake Towuti, South Sulawesi, Indonesia - TDP1 | ecosystem: Environmental > Aquatic > Freshwater > Lake > Sediment | place: Indonesia: South Sulawesi... | reverse complement strand
ACATTTGAAGAGCTTTTATCAGATGAACTTAGAAAGGAGCTGAAGGAGTTCTTGAAGAAGAAGAAAGGCACAGACCCGTTGAGCCTTACTCCTGAATTGAGCGTAATGTTCAAGAAGCATGAGGATGAGTTAAGGCAGAGAGGTGTTCTTCCAGAGTACCTTGCATATGCTGTTTCATTTTTGATACAGAAATATGGATACGACAAGGTTATACTTGAGTTGAAGGCAAAGAAGAAACTTGAGGAGGTTATGTAATGCAGATTAAAGACCCAAGAAAGTTGAACGTAGCTGTCAAGAGACTTGATGAGGCGATGGATTTAATAAATGGTGCGATAGAGATACCTGATAATGAAGTAAATACCGAGAAAGACTTTTATGACAGAGTGAGAAGGATAAAAGAAGAATTACAGGAGGTTGTTTAATGGTATTTTATGAGGAGATTCCAACTACTGCTGCTGGGATGAAGAAGCAGACTATAATAGAGTTTATAGACAGGAATCAGACAAGGCTTGAGCAGATGAGACAGGGCATTTCAGAGGTTATAGATGAAAACAGGGATTTGATTAGGAGATTAGAGGAGGTGTTGTAAATGGAAGAGATACACAAAGGAAAGATAATGGGTTTCAGAGGGAGCTGGGGAAGCGGTATCGGATTTGTATTAATAAAGGACAGCAAGACAGGAAGGGTTCAGAACCTTTCGTGCGAGAACGCACCTACTGTCAGAGCGTTTGAAGCTGCCTATGGTGATATAATAGGACCTGAGCAAACTGCCGATTTCAGCAAGATAACGGGAAGGGAGATTTATTGGGGACCCGGAGATTGGATTGATTTTGGATGGTTCGTTCCTGTTGAAGAGGCTTCGGCAGAGCTTGAAGCAGACTATGAGAGGCAGAAGAAGAAATTAAAAGAGGTTGTTTAGTGCCTGTAAAAACTACTTACGACCCAGCGTTAAAAAAGGATATAATGGATGCCTTGAAGATTGAGATAGAGGAAGCTCCTGACAACGAAGTCGGGAACGTGATGTTCAAGATATTATTAAGAGGAAGGGAGATTGGTCTTGAAGACGAGGATATGGAAGAGCTGAAGAAGGTCTTTAGGAAAAGATTGAAAGAGGTAATTTGATGTATATGCTTCCGTTAAAGGAAAAGGAGAAGATAAGCTTGGAAGATTGGCTTGCTTTCCTTACGCCTAACATAATATTTTTTACAAAGACGAATGTTGAGGATGAAAAATATATACTCATGAAAATAAGGGAGAAATTAAGGGATTTGAAAGAGGTAGTTTGATGGATGAGATGACAGCAGCTGAAAAGGAATACAGGACTCATCCTTTAAGATTCATAGGGGAGATGCTTGCATTGAGAAGACCTCCTGTTGAGCAGAGGGTTTCAAGGGAGGAGAGGAAGATGCTTGATGCAATAGCATCTGCATTGAAGAAGATAATGCAAGATTCGGATGTGTATATGTTCGACCATCACAGGGTAAGCCCTGATGTCGAGAGGCAGATTGATACTGTCCTGCCTTTGATAAGGGAGTGGAAAGATAAGTATGGCAGACTCGAAGAAGTTGTTTGAAAGGGAGGTAATCCCTGAAGAGAAGTCTTTGCTGAGAAAGATTTACGAGGACGCCTATGATTTGAGCACTGATATATTCTTCTTTCCTTTTCTTGGCGAGAAGTTAAGACCTGAGATACTTGTGAAGATGGAGAAAGTTGTCGGTGAGCTCAAGGAATGGAAGGATAAATTTGGAAGGTTAAAGGAGGTTTTATAATGGAAACCACTGAAGAAGAGGTTGAAAAACTGAACAAGGAATTTGAAGAAAGATATGATAAGATAAGGGAGCTTGAATTATCTACCGAGCCTACACCTATAAACGAGAGCATTGCGATAGCGAACAGCATGGCTACACATGCACTTGCTATAATGAAGGAAGTTGCGTTATGGAAAGGTGATATTGCTCCTATTTACAGGCATGGTTACGCAAAGGAGAAGATTGAGGCTTTGATGAGAGACCTTGAGGCGATGGAACGTGACTTGAAGGTTCCAGAGCATGTTGTCTTCAGAGACATAACATTCGACCCCTCGACGCATCAATGGAAGAAGATTACGGAGGTGATTTGATGCCTGAAGATAAAGATGAGTTCAGGGAGTTTGTGAAGAAGCTTTTTACAGAGGAGCCTGAGCTTACCATAAAACTGATTCAGATGTCAAGGAGGTTGAGCGACCTTGCCAGAAGGTATGACATACCGGCGGATGAGCTTGAGCCTATAATAACAGACTTTGTGAACCTCTCTACAGACATAGCAAGCATTGAGCTGAAGTCGTTCCTTCAGCATGCAAAGGCTTCCGCAAAGAAGAAGATGGGCGAGGTTGTCTGATGGAACCGACACTTGACAAGCTTGTAGAGTTCATGAAGGACGAGGAAGGAGCGGTAGAGGAATACAACAAATACGGATTCTATGAACTTGCAGAGGATGAGAATAGGCATCTTGAATTCATAAAGAGGCAGATTGAAGCCAAGATGAAGCAGAAGCTTACGGCAGAAGGATTGCTATAACGCTAAAAACCAGCAGGGCACTGAGATGTGAACCTCCTAATTAAAGTTTGCTGTAATAGTGGGGAAATCGCATTTGTGAGACTACCTTCATTTACCCACTTTAAACCCTGCAAGGTTGGCGATATTATGGATGAAGAAAAAGAGCTCTTGAAGAGGATGAAGAAGAATTTTGACATCCTTGAAGTGGGGAAAGATTGGAAGACTGTGGACTATCCTGAAAATAAGGTAGGGACTGCTGAGATAAAGAAGGACATTTACGAGAAGGGAAACTTTTTCTTAATGGAAGGCACTGGTGGCTATGATATGGTCTATACAGGGACTGACATCCCTATTACCCAGCTTAAGATAAAAGGTGAGACGGTCATGGTCGATGACCCGATGCAATGGATTGGGATGAAGAAACTTGCAGAGCATAGCAGGGGCAATGTGCTTGTTGGAGGTCTTGGTCTTGGCTTGGTGGTCCATCATCTTGTCAAGAACCCAAGTGTCAAGAGGATTGATGTTGTCGAGTTCAACGATGATGTGATAAAGCTGATTAAACCTTTGTTGCCTGACGGGAAGGTTCATATCCACAAAGGAGACATTTATGACGAGAGATGGAGGCATGGAGATTATAACACTGTGATACTTGACGTTTGGGTGAGAGAGGAAGGTGGAAGAGTTTACGAGGCAGGAACACATGAGGAACTGCCCATGATGCCTACTTGGTTGAGATTCAAGACCGCTTATCCAGATGCTGATGTGTTCATATGGGGCATGAGAGACCCTAAGATAAACCCTGCTGTCGAGAAGCTTCCAAGCAAGAAGTATCTTGACTTCGTGAGCCTGTTGGAACAGAGAGCCAAGTCAAAGCTTAGGGATGAGGTCATTTAGCCAAAAATTAACTTGAAAGTTTCAAATATTGACACCATATAAATTTCTGGTCCAAAAAAATTCTTGTATTGTATAGTTTACTATACATTTGCTCATTTTTGGTTATAGGTAAATTTTTGGTTTAATTGTAATATCTCTTCCCAGTTTGGACAGGAACCTGCTTCAATTCCAAAGAACCTCCGCATCTGCATCTTCCAGTTTTTTTATAGCCTGGGCTGCTATATGTGTACTTCTTTTTGCATTTGATGCATATCCTCTTGAATTCAAGAGTCTGGGCTCTAATATTCATTATACTACCTTATAGTGGCAAATATTTAAAAGTATCTTTCGTAGTAGCAAATCATCTTGTCGAATATGTAAAAGCTGAAAGCAAAGCAAAACAGCATACCCAGTTCTTCTGCATAAAATAATGCCAGATGCCATATGTCTTCAAACCCTCCGTTGAAGTTTGTCCATTCGACATAGAACAGATGGCATCCGTATATGAAGAAAGCAAAAAAGAAGGCAAGATAAAGGAAAAGAGTGAAATTCGTTTTCATTTTATCTGCCTCCTAACCTGTTACAGGTATGTTGAGCAGCGGTATTGCACTTCCGAGCATGTAATTTGGTAACACTCCATCCCATTTGTTTATCCATTCCAAGGTTGCTACTTGAGGGTTTTCTTTTAATGCTCTACCTCTTATCTCGATAGACTGCGCTTCTGCCTGTGCTTTTGTTAATGTTGCATTTGCCTCTCCTTGAGCCTGTGCCACTTTCTGTTCAGCTTCAAACTTTATCCTTTCTAACGTTCTCTGTGCTGTCAATGCTTGCTGTGTTGCTGTTACCTTCTCTTCTATTGCTTTGTTGAATTGCTCGCTGAATGCGAAGTTGACTATGTTCACCGTTTCTGTTATGATGCTGTATTGCTGCAACCTTCCATCAAGTTCCTCCTTTATCATCGACTTCAAGTCCTCTCTCTTGGTTATAAGCTCCTCTGCTGTGAACCTTGCTGTCGAAGCCTTTACAGATTCCTCTATCATTGACTTTATATTGACTCTGTCTTGGTAGTTTGCTCCATACTTTTTATATATGCCTACAACAACTTCTGAGTCTATATGGAAGTTGACTGCCACAGATGCTATGACAGATTGCAGGTCTTTTGATGCTGCATCAGCATCAGTTTGTGTGGTTTGAGTCCTCAAATCCATCATCTGGACACTGCTTATTATTGGTGTGATGAAATGCAGTCCTTGCTCAAATGGTTGGTCTTGAGCAGCTCCCCATACAAGCAATACGCCCTTGAAACCTGCAGGGACTATTGCTATCGCACCTATTAGAACCACTACTGCTATCACTGCGATTGTTATCCCAAGCATATACTTTAATATGCCAAGCCCTTCAATTCCTTTCTTCATTTAATTCACCTCTCTTAAAAATTATTGTATAAAAATCTCAACAAAAAATGCACTGCTATCATTATTAATGGTATCCAAATAAACCAAGCATTAAACAACCCAGTTATACCTGTTGATGATGTTATATTTTCTATCAGTTGTTGGGTTGTGTTTTGCTCGGTTTGCTTAACTTCGACTGGTGTAGATACGGTCTGTTGCTCTGGAATAAGTTTTATTGTAAGTAGGAGGATTACTACCAAAGATATTATGATTACAGCTATGAGTATCTTAACAAGCTTATCCATTATTATCTCCTGATGAGCTTTTTTGCTCTTATGCAGAGCCAAGCGTCCTTCTTCATGAAAATTATTTCTCCAGATTCCACTATATCCTTTGTCCCGTTTTCATCGTTCCTTATCGTTATTGCATAATCCGTCAAGGCTATCGCTTCAGTCCTCTCAAAGAATTCCTTGAGTATTCCGCTTACCTCGAGGTTGTGGTCTCTTGTGGTCACTACGACTCTCTCTCCTATGAGCTCTCTTGTATTCCATTCTTTTCCATAGCCATATTCTCTTGTGTTCATAAAAATCACCCTAAAAGTTTCCCTGCCCTATTCTCCTCTCTTGGTATCCAACTCAATCTCAACTGGTCGAAGTCCTTCTCGAACTTCCATATATCCTGTGCGAGCCTTCTCAATTTGCTGTCCTTGATATGCCAGTTGTGGTTGAGCTGATTAACTGCGAGTTGGCTGTCTGAAAGTATGTGAATATTTTTCATTCCTTCAGCCAATGCGTATATCAGTGCTAATTTAATTGCTTTTAGCTCGTTTTCGTTGTTCGTTCCGTCTGCATCGAATATCTCCGAAAATCCATCTTCTGTTATATATCCCACTTTCTTGTTTGAGCCGTCAACCCATATCTTCATTCAATCACGGAATACTACAGATGCATTTTATCCCATATATGCTCTGGCAAAGCCTGTAGCCTTGAGAGTAAGACCAGCTGTAAAGAAAAATAGCTGAGAGAAAAAAGATGAATATTATTATGTCTATGATAATCCTCAATTTTGGGTTTTGGTATTTTGGTATCAATCTGTCAAACATTTTTATCCGCTTTCTGTATCTCGCTTATCAGGAACTCTATATCCGCCTTCAAGGTAATCAGTGCGTCTTCAAGCTTTTTGTTGTCAATCTTTCCGTCCTTGAGTATCGTGTATTTCTGCGACACTAAAATATCTGTCATCCGATATACCTCATATCCTCTGGTTCAAACTTCTCTTCACTGAAAATCTTGAGAACTTCATTCTGGTGATAGGTTTGAAGGAATTTTAGCATCAGCATAACTTCAAGACCGTTCATGTGATTATCGTTTATGATTTTCACTATCTTTTCAACTATGTCAGTCACTTTGTCAATATCAATTGATACCTTCATCAACAATCATCATCCTTTACTCTTGGGGCAAGCAATAACCCCATATCACTGTCTTTCTCTGTTCTTATGAAAATAGGCTTGTCTGTTTCTACTGTGATATAAACCGCATCGTCTATGCTGATTAGCTTTGCAATCTTAAGAAGTTTCTCAAGCCTGTCAACACTAAGTTTTACTGTTTGCTCCTTTCCATCAAGCTCAACCTTTCCAAGACCTGATACAAAATCCTTGTCAAGGGAAGTTGTTTTTGCAAGTTTCATTTTATCACCCGATATATTTTAGCTCGCTTAATGTGGGGAAAGTGCGAGGTGCAACCTTCTTGCCTTTGTCCATTTCCATCAGCTTCATCAGCACCTCTTGAAGTATCCTTTTCTTCTCTGAAACATCAATCTCGGTAAGAAGGGTTATCGCACCTAAGTTCTGCTTCAAAAGTTCAGTCCTTGTAGGTATGTCCTTGTTGTTCATCACTGTAATGAGGAACCTTCCTGCATCCATCATATCCTTTACATCATCGTTTGGCTCTTCTACCAATTTTACCACCTTTGCTTATCATAACAAAAACTACGTCCCCGTATTTGAAATCTTTATCTATTGATTTTGGAAGGTATATTCCTGTGCTGTAAGAGGACACTTTACCTATTCTTGTCTTGAGCAGAACGGCATTCTTCTTCTTCTCGATTATTTCGCAAGTCATAAAATCACCCAGTCATCCCGCTCCAAAGTAGTGCTGCAAGTTTCTTGACATCCTCGCCTGAAATCTCCTTTACCGTGAAGGTCTTGTTCTTCAAGTCAAGGAAATAGAACGTTACCTTGTTCTCCTCCTTTTCAAGGAGCATATCACCTATTTTTACAAACGGCATTACTCCACCTTGTCAAGAATCTTTTTTGCTTCTTTCCACTTGTCCTTTGGAATTGCTATACCTTGTGTTGAGAACCCCGTGTATCGCTGTGTCTTAATCCATTTCCTAATATCAACTCTTTCCTTTCCCTTGAAAGTGCCAACTGAAACAACTATGTCAGTGCTTTCGTCAAGTTCAATCCTACCTAACTCTTTTTGGTCTTGCATTTTTAGACACCTCCTCCTTAAGATAATTTATAGAACAGAAAAGCATCACTATTCCTGTTGTTGCTATCATATACAAGTTGTCTGCAGAGAAAAAAACAGACACTGCAAACAGAATGAAGAAAACCCATTCAGCAATTTTCCAGAATACCTTCAATCCCATAGTTTCACCTCATAAATTATACGGCAAACAACTATATAAGCGTATGTAATGTCCTACATTTTATCATTAGGTAGCACGGTGGCGTCGATGGTGCTCAGAGAAGTGCAACCTAAAACTTGAACTCAAAAGGATTCCAAACCTCAACATACCGAACCTTGAAATAACTTACCATACCGAACTCCACCCCTCCTAAACTAAAAAGGTTGCCTTGACATACCATAACGCACCCCAATGCACCTTATTCCACCACACCGTTCCGTAGCTAAAAAGATGCGGTTACGCGTTCGTGGGTTCAAACATCAATAGTCCCACCCTCTCTAAATCTTCTGGATTACATACTAATGTTTCACCATAGCTCATTTTACAATTTTCACAATACACGATTCCTGCCAAACTTATTGTTAGACAGGGCTTGCCACAAAAATCGCAGTTCCAACTTAAATGTATCATACCAATTTTTCTCCTTTCCGCCTGGAGCCAATCCATATGCAAAATTTTTGGAAATTTGCAGGGCAGTAAGATGATAGGTTATTCCAAGAGCATCCAATTTTGGAGGTTTACACCTGCCATGTTCCCTTATTAGACGATGTCTGCCTTTCTGCATCCTAACCTATAGACTTTCTCCATTCCGTTAAATGTAAGTGCTAATCTCAAACTTCCACAATCAGCTAAATCTTTAGTAGTTTTGAATTTTCCACTATCAATTCTTTTTTGAATTAAATTCAACAATTTAACTTGCTTTTTGCCACTAAGCTTTTCTGCTCTTCTACAATACCAAACGAATGGACATTTACATTCTATCATAAAGATACCTCACCCCTGCCAAACCGCACAGCACCGAACCTTGCCGGACAGTGCCCCGCCCAGACAAACCAGATTCCTATTATTTGTATGTAAAATTATTTAAGCCTTACTTTGACTCCTTTTCCGTTCCAAGCAAATACTTCAGAGGGTCGCCTTCTATTTTCTCTATTGCTATCACTACCAAATCCTCGTCTTGAAGACTCATTTTCTTAGCCATATCTAAAGCTGTTCCTGTAAGAACTTTTACCTTCTTTATATTAGCATCTTTTTTGTCATTCTTCACCATCTCTATGGATTCGGCTTGCATCTTATAGAGAGTGTAGATTTCTTGGGATGTTTCATAGTCGTCTAATGCTTCTGCTAATTCGTCCTCATCAAACAACAACCAACTCTGTGGGTATTCATATCCAAAGTCTTTAAATGTCTTGTCTCTAAACTTTTGTCCTCTTGTAAATAAAAATTCTCTTGCCCTCTGTGGCATATTTTCTATTCTTTCTTTTAATAATAGCTTATTATGTATTTGTTTCTTCAGTTTTTCTATGCGTTCTTTGTATGTCATAAAAATCACCTAAGGATATCTTCCTCGCTTATATTCCACTCGGCTTTGAGATAGTAGATTACTGCTTTTTTCATATGTTCTAATATATTATTCATCTCAAATTCTTCTTCACTATAGGCATAAGAGTTTTCTTCTTTCAATTTTAAAAGTTCAATCTGTCTTTTTATTATATTTTCTCTATCAGTTTCAAGTTCCTTGATTTTCTCTATGGTTTCTTCTCTGAGTTCGTTCAATAAGTCTCGCTTGATTGAATTTTCCTTTAGCTTATCTTTCAAGCTATCAGTATTATAGAGATATAATGAAGTCTTTTCTTCTTGTTCTACTTTCTCTATCTTACTGATTAAATCTTGATTTTCTTTGTTCATTTCTTCTATGCGTTCTTTGTATGTCATAAAATCGCCACTTCATTTAATTACACCACAAGCTATAAGTAATAAAAGGATTCCAATAGCCATATTTAAAGCTGCTATGTAATATTTTTCTTCATAAAAAATACTAACAAGAATGTGTAAAAATCCGAGTATAAATAATATTGAAAAAGCTATCATTTTTTATCTGCCTTTCTGCATTCAATTTTCCTTAACATACCGTGCCTCAACACACCTTATCGAACCTCTGCCTTGCCTGAGCTAACCTGATTTCAAAAGGAGCCCAACCGAAACATGCCCCGCCATACCGGAATAAACCGCAACTCAGCCTCACTTGTTGAGTATTGCACGTAAAATTATTTAAACTTACCTCACCTTGACGAACCGAGCCTTGCATCACCACACCTGATAACGCCTTAATTTGCCGAACCTAAAAGGATTAACCTTACCAAACCAGACCACACCCTTTGTCATCTTCCATTCTAATCCTTCTCCTTATCCAATTTTATGATTAGCCTGTTCAGGTCGCTTGCAATGCTCTCCAGTCTGTTTCTGGCTTCCCTTAATTTTGGTAGCAAATCTTTATCCCTCATAGTTTCTCACTCCCTAATTATTTGTCCTTTTCCAAGTGCCTCTCGTAGTATTCTTCTTAATTTTTTTGCTCTTATCTTTGTTAAATTTTGAAGTTGTAAAAAGCCAAATCTGTTAAAACAATCTATACAAATAGCATAAGGGAAACTCATAGGATGTGGTTTATTAAACATTATCCAATCTTTTAAATCTTTTTTAAGGCAAAGCCTACAATCAGTTCCAAAAGTTTCAAATGCTTGTTTATGTAGTTGAAACCCTTTTTTATCTGAACATTCTTTACAACTAAATGTTCTTACAAGTTCATGACTATCCAATTTGCATAATTCACAACCTTCTACAACTCCTCTTTTTCCACAATACTTACATATCCAACCTATCAAATTCCATTCAGTGAAATATCTCTTCTCTATTTCACTTATATGAATTATTTCAAAATCGTCAATTCTTTTTCTCCAATTTATAATGGGCATATTCTTTTCCCCCAAATAATTAGATACCTCACCATTCCCAAGCCAGACCACACCTTGCATAACCTTGCCGTGCCATATCAAATCCCAACCTATGAGCGTAAATTTTTAAGTATGAAATCAGACAAGTCAACAAAGTATGAGTTATAGAACGCTGCCATCAACTCTACATCTGGAAGCGGGAGTTTTTTGATTATCTGCACTTTCTCGAACTCGTCTGCATCCATCCACTCCCTCCAGAATTCATCTTTTGCTTCTTCCATATTTATCACCTACCTGTGATGAAATCCTTACAAAAGCCATACAGATATTGTCTATGCTGTCTGCAATTGAAATGCTGTCTTCCACAAAAGTCAAATCTATGTCGTTGTCTATAGCAAAATCCTTCACTATCTCCTTGAGCTTTTTCTCCAAAGTGCTATACCAACTCGGCAGTATCATCATAAACCCTTTCACCATATCACCTCCTAAAATTATAACTCCAAACCTGACCATGCCGGAACGAAGCATACCCTGACCAACCGAGCCTTGCCGTAATCGTAAAAGGATTCCTAACCTGACCACACCGGACACAACCTTGCCTGACACAACCAAATCCAATCTCAAAAGTATTTCCTCAACCTACCAAATTCCACCCAAAACTACCTTAACAGACCCAAACAGCACCAGACCGCAACACATGCGAACCTTTCCGCACCAAAAGGAATAACCAAATATTTTCCAAATGTCTGGTTACCGTTCGCTCAGGATTTTTTTTGGTTTTTTTGGACACCAAAATTGCTTCTACGTTTATGCGATATTTTCCTACCTTTCTTTATAATTATAATTTCATACTCGTTGTAAGGTTCTTGTATGTTTCCTATGAACTGTTTGTCGATTACTTCCTCTAATAATTCTATTGCTTTAGTCAGTTTGCCATTACTAATCAACGCATTTATTGTTCCTATTTGTGCACCGGTAATCCAATATCTTTCTGTCATTTTTATCACCTCAATTTTTGAAAAATAAAAAAGGAAGGAGATTTAATCCTTCCAACTGACAATTTTGAAAGTGCCATTCTCTCCGCCTTTTTCAGGGCGATTATCGAGCAACCCGCATCTCATACCTGCTTCTTCTATAACTTTCTTCAATACTTCAAGAGATTCTTTTGTCGTAAAGACTTCCTTGTTGTATATCATACCAAAAGTGCATTTCCACTGCTTTATCATAGGACGATGCCTGATTACCCTGTTCCCTCTTCCTATGACAACAGGACGAGCGTCTATCTCATATTTCTTCACACCCAAGCTTACTTCATATGGTTCAATTCTGACGCATCCTGCTATAAACTGCTTCAAGCTTCTCTTCCCAAGTTTATACCAACTGGATGCCCTGACTATTGAAGCTTTGATGCAACGTGCAGGTATTACCAATTCCCCCTTTTCATTTTTATATGCCCCGTCTTCTGCTTCCTCTTCTGGTGTTGGTATGTCTGTAATTTTGTGCCCTCTATCTTGCATTTTCTCCATAGTTTCTGCACCTATCTTGTGCATCAATAGAGGTGTCAAACCCTCGATACCAACCTCGACTTTTTCCCAACTCATTTAACCCTCTCCTTAACTTACCTTATCTCACCATCACTCGCCTTGCCTTGAGATACCTTACTCCACCCAAACTTACCGGAAACTCCAAATAAGGAAAATATTTTACCGCACCATAACGCACCACAAAGTATCCTACCCTGACTTACCCCATCTCAAATTTACACACCACAAAAGGATTTCTCCATACCAAACCCCGACAAACCCTATGCTACAATACCCCAAAATACCCAACCACACCGAAATCAACCCCATTTAAAAGGATTAAGCCTCACCTTGCCACAAAGCACCATACTCAACCACAGGCGCACCTAAAACCCATCCTCAAGCATTATTTCAGTGTCTTCCTAATCAAGTCTTGGATTTCTTCCAATTTATCTCTAACCTTTTTGTCCTTTAGATTAATCCATTTATTCTTCAATAGTAACAACAAGTTATCCAAAATTTCTAACTGCGACAAGCCGCTCATCGCATCTATATCACTTGGATTTCTTATTGAACTTGGCTTT
>Ga0315306_10001234_pt1 | contig 12337 bp, 13 predicted proteins | sample TDP1_MG_FD_203803 | JGI IMG/M metagenome (GOLD analysis project Ga0315306, IMG submission 203803) | Freshwater sediment microbial communities from Lake Towuti, South Sulawesi, Indonesia - TDP1 | ecosystem: Environmental > Aquatic > Freshwater > Lake > Sediment | place: Indonesia: South Sulawesi... | reverse complement strand
AATGTGGGTTCTCGGCAACACTTCTTGTGTTTTGGTTACCAGTTGGTGCGTTTACACCTCTTACTTGAGCCCTTAGATAGCTGTTTGTTGTAGATGTTGAGAGTCTAAACCTAAACCTGTAATTGGTAACGGGGGTCCATGCTTTATAGCCACATGAGTAAGCTGGAGAGTTCCGGGCAGCCAACTGTAGATAACCGTTTGTAATAACTGCACCTTCTAGTAGAGTCCAACCAGTGCTAGAATCAAAATCATCAAAGAATAAGAATGTATTTGTACCGTTACTTGTTGTTGTCTCATCGCTTTTGCCATAGTAAATGTAAATTGTAGCATCAACCGTGCTTAAATCGTCTGCAACTTTAACCCAGAACACGGCATAGTTGCTATCAACCTTTTCTTCCATCCAATAGTCGAGAAGTGTGGAGCCATCATCATCTGTGAACCTTACATCTCCAAAGTCTGTTCTACATTTCCCAGCTAAGTAAACGGTTTGTCCACTGTCCGTTCCACTTCCATAATAAACTTTGATTTGCATCTGATAAAGCGTGCCAGCTCCAGCGGCATAATTAATAACGTGACTTTTTCTATATGACCAGCCGTTCAGCCATCCAATGGTTGATACCCCCTTCGTTTCAACTCTTTCTCTAAATTGCAATTGGCACAAAGTAATTGATAACCTTTAGAACCAGACTTTATCTTATCCAAGATATGTTTCCAATTTCTATTAGAACCAACGCGGATGTTCTTCTGATTCATTCTTGCAGAACTAATAAGGTCGTTAGTTTCCCACTCTGTTCTGCCAGAACCCATTTACCTTTCCTCTATTTACAAAAAGAAGAGGATTGAAATCAATGTTGGCTTATGCAGACAAGGTATATTGCCAAGTCACAACGAGTGTATCGCCGGCACCCTTGTTGATCACTGCAAATGTTTGTCTGCATAGCAAAGTTCCACCCGAAGATCCATTGAGCATCCCTGACTCTGTGATGGCACCAGTACCCACTCCTGCTTCGAATGTAGAATCATTCTTCCACACTGTGTCTGCAGTTCGTGTATATCCGCCTTGTACTCTTGCAGTTTCTGAGGCTAGGATAGTGTCTGCAGCAGCAGGGGCTGTAGTTCCAGTTCCAATAGCACAGTAGCCGAACGCAGCGACAGAACCGGATCCCATCATATCACAGACAGCTTTGAATCCAGCATTCACTGTTAAGTTCTTGACATGTCTATAAGCTTTGAGCTTCTTGTTAGAGTCGTAAAGGAATACTTCAAACTCTCCCTTCAAGCCAGTTATCTCAATCACAGGTTTCACCTACTACTATATTAAGATGTCAGGCTATCTTATTTAAAGATTGTTTATTGGATAATTTCTCTAGTAGAGGAAGCCATTGCTCCTTAACTATCTTCTCCCAGTCATACTGTCGAGCAAACTTAAGTGAAGCTTCCGAATAAGTTCTTCTCAATTCCTTATTGAAATAAGCTTCTTCAAGCTTCTTAACAAGATCATCTCTGTCTACCTTCTGACAAGTCCAGCCCTTAGGAGTAAAGACTGTCTCTCCCATCCTCACTAACCATCCATGTCCTTTGACTATTTCAGGCAATGCAGATGAATCTGAGGCAATCACTGGGATTCCACATGCTTGAGCTTCTAGAACAGGAATGCAGAATCCTTCTCTCCTAGAAGCATTAACTAGAACATTGAAGCATGAATAAAGTTTAGCCATCTCGAAGTCAGGAATCCCTACGACTTGAGGTAAGTGCTCAGGAAATATTACATGCTTCTCCAGACCAAGCTTTCTCGCTACTTCCGGCAGATTATATCCGCGATTATCAGTTGGCTTAGTGTAAGCAAAGACAATCCATTTATTAGCTTCCTTAGGGAACTTCTCTTTGAATCTTGAGAAGGCGATGAGCATATCATCCCAACCCTTTCTAGGTTCTGGATCTGAGTTAGCTGCTACTATGCCCCAGATGAACTTGTCTCTTATGTTGAAGATCTTCTTACTCTCATCTTTAGGATATGGTTTATAAATCTTAGTATCTACTCCATGAGGAATTACTGCTATAGGATTTCGTCTAGTTAGTTTACGATACACTCTTCCTCCAAATTCAGAACATGGGATAAAGTGTGAATAGTTCCTCATTACAGCAATATCATCAGGAGAGTAATCAAGAGAATCCACTGGACCGTAGAACATTGAATTTGCTAGGTTAGAGAACCAGGCAAAGGGCCAGAAGTCTGAGGCTAAGATTGGAAGATTAATATTGAATTTCTGAATATAATGCTCTACTGAGAATCTACCATGTTCTTCTTCAACTGTAGGAAGGACTCTAACATTAGCTATTCTCAGAGAAGCGCCTGTATGAAATCCATAATAAGTAGAGATAATCATAGGATAAGTCTGACCTAGTCGAAGGGCTACATTCTTAGTAACTACACCATAGCCTGAATAGACAAACGGACCTACTGAATGCCAGAGTATCCTAAGTTCCTTGTTCACCATTTTTCAAGTACCTTCTGTATCAGGTTAATGAACTTCTCCATTTTAGTTCTTTTCTTCTGTGTCTTTGAGGTTTGCTTTACCTTGCCATTCTTATCATATAGAACAAGAGTTACCTCGTCCTCTGTCTTAACACTCTCATCGCTCATCTAGTACCTCCTTGAGGTAATCATCTAAGGTTCTTGCACCAACTACTTCTATCTTATAGTCTGATTCTTTGATTGAATGCTTGAAGTTCTTCTCAGGGATAACCACCTTCTTGAATCCCCAAGCTTCAGCGGCTTTGATCTTCTCGTGTACTCCACCTATTGCTGTGATATCTATTTCATCTTCTGCTGATATATTAATCTCGCCAGAGACAGCAACATCTTGTCTAATTGGTTTCCCCTCTAGCAAAGAGCAAAGCAATAGTGCCATTGTTACTCCTGCAGATGGCCCATCCACTCCATATGCTTGTGAGAAGTCTATGTGTGTGAAGTAATCTTGAGCGATGTCTACTTTGTATTTCTGAAGGATAGCAGAACGCACCTTCTCTGCAGAGTCATTCATCCACTTAGCATCTTTGGCTATTCCTGTTACTCGATAGTAGCCTTGTTGTTCCTTCTTCTCTGCTTGTTTCTTTACCATCTGAGCTTTAACTCTCAAGACGCTTCCAGTCATTTCTCCAGAATATTGATCATTGATTACTGCTAGTCCATAGATAGTACCTAGCTTGGATCCTGCTGGCTTGATCTCGAGAAGCTTTCCTTGCTCCTGGACTTGATGCTCTAGTAATTGTCTTTGTATTGTTTTACAGTGTACATCAAGTGCTTCTCTTACTTCCTCTACTTCAACAATCTCTTTGCCTTTGTTTTGAGACAAAGTTCCTGCTGTCTTGATTACTGAAATTAGAGGTCTGAATTTACAAACTAAGGAGTCTCTCTTATTAGATCTGCGTCTTCCTTCTTCAACAATCTCTATGCAGGCATCTCTGGTAAATGGAGGTAGATGGAATCGTTTAGCTTCTTGTGAGATAAATTGGACATACTTTCTTCTGTTCTCAATTGTGTTAGGCATGTCATTGTTCATTCTCACTACTCTACCATATCCAACTAATCTATCCATTAAAGCAGGATGAATTTGGTTAATAGAATCAAAGTTTCCTGCCGCCAATAGAAAGAATAATGCTGGGATAGGTTCAGTAGAGACGGCCATAGCTGCAGTATCAGCCCCATGGAATTGACTTCTCATAGTAACAGGTAAACAACCATCTTCCATGACAGACAAAAGAGTAATAGCATCAAGAGGAGTTAAGTTCTTTACTTCATCTATGTAGAGGATACCCATTGAGGCTCGATGAACATCTCCAGCAGTTACTCTCTGATGTTCTGGAGTACCCAATCCACCTGTCTGGTAAGGATCCCATGCGATAGATCCAAACAATTGGGCAGAAGTGTGACCTGTAGCATCTATGAAAGGAGCAGTCTTGCTAGTATTATCAACAAGTAATTTTGGAGCCTCAGAACGAGCTCCTCCAATATCTGATCCACCAGAGAAGTTCCCTTGCATTCGATTAAACCAACCTATCATAACAGAGAAGAAGAGTAGTGATGCTCCTCCTATTATGAGAGGTGAAAACAGAAGTAGAGAGTACATAGGACTGTAGGAAGTGAGGGTCAGATAAAGTGCAACACTTATCAACAGTAAGCCAAATCCTCCTAGAAATATTCGAAGGATCTTAATACCCCACTGTTGCCAGAATGTTTTCTTGACTTCTTTCTTAGCTTTGACCTTTAGGAGTTCTCTTCCTTTCCCGGCTGGATGGACTGAAATCTTTGGATTGCCAGCTAAAGATTTGTTTCTCCAACAGAGAACATCAAATCGTTTGATCTTGTTAATAGAATAAGTCTTGGTGAGGTGTTCAGACATCGCTCTACCAATCAAGGATTTGCCTGTACCAGGATCACCTAGCAATAGGAGATATGGTCCTGGAGTAAGTATTGTACTGAAGGCCATTTTCTCCGAAAGAGGATCAAGCCATGGTTTATACCATTTGAGTCTCTGGAGATATTTTAGTTTGTATAACCATTCATCTAAGGCTAGTTTAACTTCATCCAGAACTCTATCTTGCCCTACAACCCAATCAAGGAGATTGTCAGATACAGGGAATTCTTTGGTAGTATCAAAGTTTTCCCAATCCCAAGTCTTCTTTCTTATCTCTTGGGTTCCCTTTCCGAAGAATTCACGCTTCTGTTCCTGGTTTACCATCTTGTTCACTACCCTTTATTGCCTTTTCTTTTGCAAGTCTAATGACACAAATATTACAGAAGGAAGAAAGCTTGTCTAGAGGCATTGATTCCTCTTTCCTTACTGGACATTTCCCTAGGCCAAATATGCACTCATCATGTTCATCTTTGATATTCTTTCTCTTCTTCTTGAGTGGAAAGCCTTCTGCTGCACGTAGAGCATTCTCCAATTCATCTGTTCTTGTTATTAAGCCGTGTCTAGCATAGGCTGAAAGTCTTCTTAGTTTTATATTTTGAAGCTCTGGTGCATATTCTGTAAATGTCATCTTAGGTTTAGTAGTGAACTTAGATGTCTTATAATAGGGCAATAGTAATTGCTCTTCAAGTTGTCTCCTCAACTCTTCTTGGAAGGCTAGTATTGACTTCTCAAAGTCGAGTTCTTCAACAGCTCTTCCACCAAGACCTTTAGTTTCAACTCCAAAGCCTTTAGGTAGTTCGAATGCTGCTAAAATCTCCATACCTAGAAGTTCAATGAATGCATTGATATTCCCTAGATCAGCTCTCTTGCCTAATATCTGAGCATCCATCCACCAAGGCAAGATCAACTCTGAAGCACTCTGTAGATCTGTGATGATCTTCTTCGCTGCTTTTATCTTTTCAGGGGTTATCTCATGCCATGGTCCTTCTTCCTTTGTACCTATAGAGAATTTGATTAATGGAAATCCGTGTCTAAAGATCGCTTCTCCAAGAGCCTCTTCCAAGTTCAATTTAATCCAAGCTGATTTGAATGCTGCTTCTACTGGTGAGACACCTATACAGTATTCACCTAGAGCAAAGAATCTGATTATAAGAACATCTTCAGGCGCTAACTTCTCTTCCTCACTCTTTCTTTTCCAGACGAAACCAATGACATCTCCTCTCTTATCTAGAGCAATCTCTGAACCCTCTCGTTGATAATCAAACTCCTTAGGATCTATCTGGCAGAGGGTTGTTTCCTTTCCAGATCTAGTGATCTCTGCAACTCCAAAGCCATAGATGAAAGCATCTTTCACTAAGTGTGGCAACAGAGCAAGGGCTTTAGAATCTTCAAAGAATGTCTGTGCCTTCTCATTTTCATCGTCTAAACCACCGATGAAATAGATCTTAGAGCCAGTTATTCTTCTTGTTAACTTATTGACACCAGAGAAGATCAATGGCTCCATTCTATAGAGTAGCTCGCTTCTCCTCATTAAAACTTCCGAAGGTTCTACTCGCTCGGAACCCTTAGTCTTGCCTCGCCTCATTATTGCCATTAACTGTTGAAGTTCATGAAGCCTTGGATCTTTAGAACCAGCGCTTGGTTTTCTTTTCAGAGCATTTACTATTGTAGCCCATCTACTTTCTGACATTTATATCCTCCCTATCTCTTTAAGTGTATTACCTATTTGTTTCTTTCTCTCCTGATCTTCAGGAATTCCAGGAGCTTTCTTCCTTATTACAAGTTCCTTTAAGAAAGCCTCCAGATCAAATACTGAAGTGGAGACTAATGGGTTAGCTCTTACGGCTAACATTAGAGCATCAACAAAGTCATCATTACGTTTAGAATCATAGACATAACTCAACATCTGATTGATTAATCTTTGTTGAGTAAGTGGATCTATCTTGAGTCTATGTTTTTCAACCAACATTCTTAGGTTAGAGATCATAACGGGTTTGTCTCCCTTGAATGCGATTGGACTAACTGGAAGTCCTTCAGCAGATAGTCTAAGATTCTCTCCTTTATCAGTTGAGTCTGTGTAGATATTGATAACACGGTAACTCTCACAGATCTCCTTGATTTTCTTATGCATCTCTTCAAAGTTCTGAGCAAGATATGCATCTGAGAAGAGAATCCACCAATTCTCCTTTACTTTCTTAACAATCATGAGAACAGTAGGTGCTGGATAATAACCCCAGTCGATTCCTGCATATACTTCCCCTTCTTCATCCTTTTCTGTATCTTTAGGATCTATCTTCTGACATTCCCTAAGGTCTTCTAATCTAAAAACTTTACCTTCTCGTTTGTAAGGAAGACCTTGTATCTCTGAAGTATATTCATCGGCGGGCAACATCTTCTTCAGAAGTGCTACTTGATCTGCTGGAAGGAAGGATTCTGCATTCCAATTAAAGAACTTCCAGTCAGGGTAAGAAAACTGTGGTTCTGCTTGGTGTTCCCATTTATCTTCTATCCAAGAAGTACCTGAAGAAGGAGTTGATGAGAATATTTGTCTTGCAAAAGGAGAAGGTGCTGTCATAGGTAGAGCAGCATAGATAATGCCTTCTTCTACCTCAGCAGCTTCATCAATTATTAGAAGATCAGGATGGTGACCTCTTATTGACTTCTCTGATGCTGGCAAAGGTCTTATCCAAGAACCATCTTTGAATATTATCTCTTCCTGAGTAGGTTCTTTTGCTAGATGCTTTTGAAGGAAGGTTGAGTTATTAATGAAGTCCATTATGTAGGTGAAACAGATCTTGGCCTGTTTAAGTGATCCGGCAAGGATAACTACTTTGAATGGTCTATTCTCAGAGATAGCTAAAACCAAGACATACCATAGAGCTACGACAGCCATGGCTAAGCTTTTTCCGATTCCTCGCCCTGCTACTATTACTATATTTTTACAGGAGAGGTCTTGCACTTCATTGAAAAACTCTATTTGGAAGGGTCTAGCAGTGAGACTGGTCACATCTGAGAAGAAAAGTGAGAGGTCTTTCCTCCAGAGAATAACCTTGAGTAGGAAATCTGTAAGATGGAACCCTTTGAAAGATGGACTACTCACGGACATGTTCTCTCTTCTTCCTTAGATATTCATCAAATGTATCTTTCATCTTACTAGTGCAAATAGGGCAGAGATCCTTGGCAAATAGGTAGAGAAGCTTGAGCGTCTCAGCTTCAGACATAGTCGTACCTTCAGTTAGTTTGCTCGTGAGTCTATCGCAGGCTTCAATTGATTGACGGTGTTCTCTATAGAGATCTGTAAGACTTCTGATCAAACTAGGAGAGATCTTGTTTTGTCCTTCCATGGCGTCCAGTGTCTTATTAAGTAGAGTCTTCAAGCCATTGAGGTTACCTCTGATCTCATCAACTATATCAATGACTTCTTGTTTGGCTTCTTCAACTACATCTGAGACCTCTTCTTCCTTAGAAGCTAATTCAGCGACTCCAGCAGAGTAATGACGTGAAAAGTGTCGTTCAAATGCTTTGTAAGAAATCTCTTCACCCAAGACCTTGGCTTGTTCCTCTAAGTCTTGCCAACTAGGCTTAGGATTAGAAGTTAAATATCTGTCTTCATAAGTCTTCCTGTTATTAGAAGTACATACTTTACAGCGAGGTTCGAAGGCTACCAAAGATCCTACCCTATACATGAATGTGCTATTCATCTATTTAAAATGTCCGATGGTGTCGAGAAGTGTCCTTACTTAGATCCTTACTAAATCGTACTTAGAGTTACTAATGCATACTTACTAAGTTATAGGGACCCTACCGTAAGAGTCAATGAAACTGGTTACACTAATAGTATAATTTAGTTAGAGTTGGTAATGCTTAAGTAATTGTCTCGACAAGAGATAAGTGGTGTATAGACATGCCAGGAACTCCAAGACAAACATTCAGAATAAGTGAATTAGTATGGGAGCGTTTCCAGAAGAAGTGTGCTGCTAAGGGCTATACAGCATCTGATGTTCTGAGAGCTTTCATAATGGAAGTAGTTAAAGGAACCCTCAGTGTAGAATCAGTACATCCAGGTAAAGCATCAAGAGGTCAAACTCTAGTTAATGAAGATATGATCCTAGAATGGTTCCTTAAGAACAAAGAAGAATAGCACACTTAGATTCTAGAATATTCCACCGATAGACTAATCACATCCCGGTCTGGGCAAATTGCCTGAGAATTCTTCGAACCTTCTCCGCCCACCCCCATGGTCTTTTCCCATGCTTTTGATCAGTTCGAAGTCCTGTCGAATTGTCCAGCCCTTAGGTTGAGAGAAACTATTAGCTACACCTATATAGCCTGCTACCAAATAGTCTTTTGAGGGAAAAATCATGGCATACCAATACGTAAACGTGAATGGGCAGTATTACGATGAGATGTGCCGTAGGTTGAATCGTGAACACAACATTGTAATCCATGCTAGAACCCGTGAGAGAATTGTCGGTTGCACTAATGATGACAAACCAACGGTGCATCACAAGAAACACTTAGGTGGATTCCCAACAGTTGCCTACCACCGTGCAGAGAATAGGGTTCAAAAGACAGGCAAATTCGTAGTTCAACCACTAAGTATAGAGATAAGACAACTACTGAAGATAACTCCAACTGATACCGCACTATTGAACGTAAAGTTAAAAGGCGAATTAGCCTTTAAGAACACTGCACAATATAAGACAGTGTGGAACACAAGAGGACAACGGAGGAGTAAAACGTGAAGCGACCTAAGAGTTGTTTCGAAGAGAGCAACACACAGTTATCACTTGCGAATACACTTCGCATAATCTTGCAAGTCCAACGCATTGAGATAACAATCAGTTCAACTCAGAAGATGAATTAGCCATGAAAGACAGAATTAAATGCGGAATGACAGCAATCCGTGACACTGAAAAGGCACACCCAACAGTAAAGCGCAAGTTGCCACGTAACAAACACACGCTGAGAATACCTGAGAGTTAAACCAGCACTTTAAGAGCTGAGTATCACAAGCAGTTAAACCGATAGGGTAAATAGTCGGTTGAACTGAAAGGAGAATCACACTTTCAACCAGCAATTGCACCAGATTAGAGGTGCATCGTATAGCGTTCCGTAAGCGTTCACGTTCACACGTTCACATATAAAACAATGGAGGTGATAAGTCGTGAAGTGTGAAGTCGAATGTCCTAAGTGCAATAGTCGAATGACGTATGTCTATAAACGAATAGACCAGACCACAGTCTTAGTAAGAGTGGAATGTGACAATCCAGAGTGCAACTATCAAGTAGCTTTCACAGTGCCATTCCAAGCCTTAGAAGTCTATGCACCGAGAACAGCGTTCACCATTCAGCAATATGGCATGGCGATAAGAGTATGAACCATGTCTGTCTTTTCTATTACAGACTAATGCTTATTAAGTCGTGTGAATATATCATCATAAAGCCATGTCATGACTGATAGGGAATATGTCATGTCATAGGGTTAGGGTATGAGTTAGTGCTTAAGTGCACATCACACCATACCCATCACAGTCACAAACAACGGCAAGGTAGAATCGTGGGGATAAGTTCCCGTGAAGGGCAAACCACTCTAACCTACCAATGTGACAAGCAAGAGAACATGACAAGACACAACGAGTCTATCATGTATCTCAGATGGGGAGTAATTATTACTCCCCCATCACTTACCAACATCACAACATCATAGTTACGTATATCATTACGTAACGCAATGAGATAAGTTAAGGCTTATCCCATTGCCAGAGCTGTAGAGGAATGAAGTCTCATAAGTTCCTCAACAGCAATGAAGCTACATAGGCTTAGGAGACCGTAATTGGCTGAGAGGTCTCCGTAGTGGATGAGACACCTATCTCCCACTTCAGAGGAGTGTGATGTAGTCCCCCGAGCTACAATAGGTGAGGACATTACTATCCACTCGTAAGCGTTAAGTGGATACTAGAGCAGGTGGTGAGAATCCCAGAGCCACAGGCTCAATCGAGAGGAGTTTATTAGTGCCTTAACACACCTCTCTTGGTGACTAACAATTCGAGCTTACGATATAGGATAGTAGAATAAGCCATGTAGTGAAACTGCATATGTGTCCCTCGACATGAGGATTAGGGGGCGATGACTGAACGACAACAAGTACCTCTGAGGAACATAACGTGCCTCTACACAGAGGAAGACGTACTAACTCGGAGGACAACGAATACACGACAACAACAAGCCATAAGCGTATGGCAACGGGGTTCAGTATGTTCCTTCACTGTCCTTCATTCTAGACTCCCATAAACAAACAACGGACACACCTATCCGTCCTCGGTAAGTGGGATATGAAGGATTGAACCAGTGTAGGTTTTTTCTAAGCCTATCACGTAACATCTCTGAAAGACGTAGAGATTTAACCAGACAACAAGTGCAATCAGTCTTAGGACATAGATGCACAAGTGACTGGGTGTGATAGGACGCTACCTCTAAGCAGAGGTATGACTCGGGTGCAACTCCCGAAGGGGAGACTTTCCACCTATGGAGGGATAAACCGTGAAGGAAAGAGCAAAGTACATCTACGTAGGCGACATTCCCATGCTAATGCCAGAACGCAACGTGTCACGTCAGTTCCAAATAGAGATGTGGCTAGATGCTACACCAATGTACAAATCCCTCGGTCTAAAGACTCCAGAGCAAGAGGCTAGTGACAAACGGAGGCAATACGTTGTTTAAGCAATTCAGAGTCTATGAAGGTATTAAGCTATTGCTGGAAACTGAAAACCTTGAGGAAGCTAAACGTGTCTGGAGACAAGCGCATCGTGAAGACAAGTATCATGAGATACACAGATGGCATGAGGATGACCAATACTTAGGCAAAGCTGGCTATGTAGGTACTTATCAACTAGAACCATATGACTGTCCTGAGTGTGGACGCAGACCAGGAACATGCAAGTGCGGAGGTAAGAGTAATGAGTTACTTGCCAACCAAACAAGATGAAGCACGACTGAGAAAGACATTGAGAGAACTGAGATTGGGTTTGTATGTCTTTCAGTTATGATATGAACATAGAAAGAGGTGATTCCCATGAATATAGTAATTCCTAGTCTAATTCTTTTGGTGTCCTCTGTCATTCTCACTTGTATAGTGGTGAACTATGCTATCAGTGTCTTCCAGAGCTATCTAGGAGATATTCCAGACCTTAAGAGACTTGAGGAAGAGACAGACAGGTTAAAGGAAGACGCTTATAGACACCTTGAAAATGCTACTCAGACTGAACCATGATTCACGATTCTAGTTTAGAGAATTTTATGGAAAGAGACTAGGTAAGATAATCTTTCCTGATACATGGTTTGTTAACTACATTACTCATGAGATGGAGGCTAGAGGATATGTATTATGTTAAAGCCTTAGTTCAACACATATTGCCTCTGAGATTCATCAATCATGTGATACCAGAACCTAAGTCATGGAATGGTATCAAGTACAACTTTGTCTATGTAAAGCCTAAGCTAGTTAGAGAGCTTCATGAGTTACCAGCACCAGAGGAACGTCTGAGGTATCATAATGCATATGAGTACTACTTCTTAGGCTTTGGTCTCGTGTATCTACCTCTTGAAGCAGTACTCCATTATCTAGCTGATTCATATCGAGAGGGAGACTGGACTTTTCAAGGAGATGATCCCTCTCGTCCTATCATGAATCTCAGTCATCTGTTTAACGGATGGCAAAATGGAGGTGTTGTAGAATGAAGTGTCCTCAATGTGGAAATCCCAGGATAGCCTACAATGTTTCTCAGAGTAAACGAACTCGTGAGGAAAGATTGGCAGGCAAGTCCACTAACGTGAGGAAGGATTTCCATGCAAAGTGTAAGAAATGTGGATGGGAGGGAGAGATTGGAAATGAAACCCAAGACACGCAGATGTCCCAAG
>Ga0315306_10001232_pt1 | contig 12345 bp, 9 predicted proteins | sample TDP1_MG_FD_203803 | JGI IMG/M metagenome (GOLD analysis project Ga0315306, IMG submission 203803) | Freshwater sediment microbial communities from Lake Towuti, South Sulawesi, Indonesia - TDP1 | ecosystem: Environmental > Aquatic > Freshwater > Lake > Sediment | place: Indonesia: South Sulawesi... | reverse complement strand
AAACTCAGAGCAAGAGTTGGAACTAAGAAAAAATGGTATAACGATGTGGAAGATTGGATATCATTGGGCGCAAGTGCCTGAAGTTCTAATCTAGGAAGCACATTTATGTCTAAACCGATGCAAAATAAACGCAAGGAAAAATTGGATAACCTGTGCCAACTGATTTTAAACCTTGACAGCGTAAGAGCCTTTCGATGCGTAAAACCTGAGCTCATGAGAGAAAGCTTTCAAAATCTTGGCTCTAGTGAGCTTACACGAATGTGGAAAACGATCAGACATGATGTGGAGAAGATCGCTTATCAACCTATGGAAATTGAGGGACTGCCGAAATTGATGAGATTAGTTGCGTTCCTGAGACTGCTTACTCCCATACTTATGATACTTATGATCTTGGCTTTGGCATCCCAATTGGTTTATGCCAAGATTCTTCCAATTCCGATCCGTGCAATATTGGGTAATTGGGCAACCGTTGTAGTAACTGTTACCATATTCTCATGTGCGACTATTGCTTTTATCATGGTTGACTATACCATAAGAAGGAGGGTTATAAGATACGAGGAAAAACACATGGAGAAGTTTAGCAGAGGGAGGGAACGCATTAAGAATGTGATACAAGAACTCATAGTTAAATTTGCAGAGGAGTTAAAACGCTCTGGTGAAGATCCTGATGACTATAAAATGATACTTTTTTACAAGTATGAGGGGCTGAAAATCATTAAAGAAAGCAGAGGAAGAATTATAAAAAGGAAATATCCCCTATACACGGCCATCTGTCCTAAGTAACACGTCTCAGACTCAGGGGTTGTCAGCAAAAGGTTAGTTAAATTTATCTCTCATATTCCAAAAGTTATACATTGCGGGCGTGCAGATGAAGAAGATCAGGGAAAAGGTGGTTTCTGCCTCTTCTTTGTGCAAGGAGTACCAGATCGGCGGTCTCATAATTCCTGCTTTAAGAGACATAAACCTTGAAGTTGTGGAAGGCGAGTTCGTTTCTATTTATGGTCCTTCTGGCGCTGGAAAAACAACGCTTCTAAACCTCATTGGAGGTCTTGATCAACCGACCAGCGGAGGGATCGTTGTTTTTGGTCATGATTTGAGCGCTTACGATGAGGATTTTTTGGCCACCTTCCGCTCCACCTACGTTGGATTCGTTTTTCAATCCTACAACCTCGTTTCCACGCTTACGTCTCTTGAAAACGTCTCATTTCCTATGGAATTGGCTGGGTGGTCAGAGGAACGTGTTAGGGAACGGTCAGAAAAACTGCTGAGGTTAGTTGGATTGTCGCATCGAGCCAACCACTTTCCAGCTCAACTCAGTGGGGGCGAGCAACAGCGTGTCGCCTTTGCAAGAGCCTTGGCCAACGATCCTCCCCTTATCCTTGTTGACGAGCCGACGGGAAATCTGGACGTAGAAACGGGTCTTGAAATCGTTTCAATACTGGAGAAATTGAAGATGAAAGGAAAAACCATCCTAGTTGCCACGCACGATGAGAGAATAATGAAGTTTGCGAACCGAATGCTGCATCTAAGAGACGGCAGGATCGTTGCAAAAGATGAGTGAAATAGCGTTTCCCGTGAAGGATTTGGCACGAAGAAAGTTTCAAACTGGCTTAACTATAGTTGGGTTAACCATCTGCACCGCTACCACGATTTTCCTAATTCTTTTCGGAGAAAACATTGGCTTTGAAATAGCTCTCGTCACCGGGGGCAAACTCACCACGGGGTTCTCTAATATATTTTCACGTTTTGTCTTTATGGTCAGTTTCCTCAACATCTTGGTTGGAGCGTTAGTGACATCTTTCCTTGTTTACTTATCCATGTCTGAGCGGGTGCGAGATGTTGGGATAATGAAGGCAACCGGGTGTTTGTCCAGTATAGCCTTCGGCTATTTTCTCACAGAACTTTCCATTATTGTCTTCCTAAGTTGCGTTGCTGGAACTATTTTAGGAGTGTTAACGCACTTCGCTTCCATCTCTGCCTTAAGTGCTCTTGGTTTTTCCGTCTCACAGAGACCTCTCAACTTGTGGATGATCGTCATCATCTTTTTCGTCTTTGTTGTTGCCTCTCATATTCTAGGAATTCAGCCAGTAATCAAAGCGATCAGGGTGAAGCCTGCTGAAGCGTTGTCGCCTCTGTATTCCTATGGAACAACTTCGGGAGAGCCTGGAAAACCTGCGTCTTCGAGACTAAGTCTTACTCTCAGAGTGGCGTACCGGGCTCTGATGCGGAGAAAATCTGCAACCCGCCGCGCAATAATCTGTCTCGCCGCTGTCCTGACACTGACGACCGTAACAATTGCTGGGGGGATAATCGCTAGCCAGACTACTCAGAAGTATGTGGAGCGAGCGGTTGGCAGAGACATCATTATCGTGGGCCACCCAGACCTTACCGGACAATACGCAAGCCTTCTTTCACAGTTTTTCGAGACTAAAGAAATAGAGCCAATCAACTATCTTGATGAGAAATACCAGATTTCTGAGCATCTGATCTCTGAACTCAGCAATATCTCTGGAGTTCTCAAGGTAGATCCACGCTTGGTTTTGGAAGCAAACGTGTCCGAGGTTCAGGGAGTTATCATCGACCCTGAAGAGCAGACTCCGTACGTCCTAGTAGGGGATCACCGGTTCGGAGAGGCCCTTGTTCTCGGCGTTCAGCCAGAGCGCGTCGTCAACGAGTGGCTAATCTTTGGGAGGGTTCTTAACGAAACTGATGTTTACTCGGCGGTTATTGGCGACTCTCTGGCGCTGGAAATGTTTGCTGATCCTCAGAAGCAGGCCATTATGGTATTTGAGAAAAACTTTGAGATAGCTGGCGTGTGCTTGGATCCTCTTAACAACGGAAAAGTAGTGTACGTTCCTCTAAACGCTTTGTCCACTCTGGTGGACGGGCAGTCCAATTGTAATATTCTCTTTCTGAAGATTGATCCATCTAAACGTTCACAGGTGGTGGCTGATATAGAAGAACGGGTCTCGGGGACGATGTTAGAGCCTCTTGAACTCAATGGAATCTTGGAGAAGCATCTAAATTTTCTTGGCTACATCTGGTCGTTTATCATGTTTCTGCCGCTTTTTTCCCTAGCAACTGCTACCCTCTGTCTTCTAGGCTACATGATGCTCTCGGTCACTGGACAACAGAGGGAGTTTGGCATTATGAGAGCCTTGGGCGCCAAGCCAAAAACCATCATAAAAATAGTTTTTACAGAAGCCCTCATTGTTACGTTGATTAGCGGAGCAATAGGGGTTTTTATTGGGCTTTTTTTCACGTTTGTGCTCTTGATTCCTGAGCCAGTTATTTCTCAGTCTACTCTTACTTCCGTGGCCGGGTTGTTGCTTTTAGTTTTGATCCTTCTTTGCTTGTTTAGCCTGTACCCGGCTGTAAGGGCTGTGAAGAAATCCGTTGCTAGTGTGTTGTCTCAGCCATAGAAGCTTAAATAGGGAAAACTAGAAACCCATAGGGAAGAGGTGGTTTGATGGTAACTTTCTTAGATGCAGTGGAGAGAGCCTTAACTGGGAAACCCTGTTCGGAAAGAGAATACGACCTGAAAATCTTTTCAACTAAAGTGAGGGAACTCGTAAAAGAATACGACATAACGTATGACCCAAACCTCTCGGTTCCTTCAGATGAGAGCTTAGCTGATGACGTTTTCAAAGCTGGCATCGACCTCTATCGAGAAGTTGGCACTTTCTGCAAAGACACCGAACGCATCATTAGATTCAGTGAAACCGAGATCAAAGCTGGTTTAAAAAATGCCCCGTCTAGAGCAATTTTCGGCGAAGAATTGGATGCAAAGGAGATGGTTCCAAGAAAGCCCGAGGATAGAACCCCACCATGGTGCTTTATTGGGGCAGCAGGAGCACCAGTATCCTCTGAGGAGATTCTCTTAAGCTTGGTGCAAAGCTATGGAGCAATACCTCTGGCTGATTCGATTACCACTCCAGCCCTAACCTCAGTGAACGGAGTGCGAATAAGACCTAGATCACCTCTAGAGCTTTATGGAGCAATAAGAAACGCAGTTTTGGCGAGAGAAGCCCTGCGAAGAGCCGGCAGACCCGGCCTGCCGATCATGAACGCCCTTGCAACTGCTGAGTCAGCTCCCTCATTAATCACAGCCCTCCATCCACAATACGGGCTTAGATCCTCAGACGGATATCTACTGGCTGCAATGGCTGAGATGAAGACTGATTTTGATAGGCTCAACAAGGCTTGTGCTCTGCTAAACCTAGGCGGTCGGATCGTGGGAGAAAGCGGTCCGATATTCGGCGGATATTGCGGAGGGCCAGAGGGCACAGCCATCACCTCCGTGGCTTATCATCTTATGGGAATTCTTGTTTATCAAGCGACATGTCACTTGGTATTTCCAATTCACATCAAATATAGATGTAACACGGTGCCAGAGTTGCTGTGGGTGATAAGTGTTTATGGTCAAGCAGTCAGTAGAAATACCCATTTGCTTTCACTGAACTTGAACTACACTGCAGCAGGACCATGTACAGAAATGTGTCTCTACGAGATTGCAGCGCGAGCAATATCAGCGGTGGCTTCAGGGCTTTCAATTGAAGCGGTAGGGGTTGCGAAAGCAGCACATGAAGATTACCTGACGCCGATAGAGCCCAGATTCGCAGCAGAAGTTGCTCATGCAGCTGCCGGAATGAAAAGAGAGGATGCAAACGAGGTGGCAAAGCGTCTTGTGTTGCTGTATGTGGATAAAATTCCAAATCCTCCTTTAGGTATGAAGTACCAAGAGTGCTTTGACATGAAAACAGGAAAACCCTCGAACAAATGTTTGGAAGTTTACCACAAGGTCAAGAAGGAACTTGAAGACTTAGGCTTACACATTGAAAGCTCGTAGGATGGGATAACTTTGCCACAGGCACTCAGAGGTTTCATAGTGAGCTATCGGACGGGTCCAAGAACCCAGAGCCCAAAAGAACTCATCCTCCAGTTTCCTAATGTCAAGTCTTCCGGCGAAGCATCTCGGCTCTTAGGTCGAAAAGTTGCGTGGTCAGTGGGGGAAGGCGAGATTCGAGGAAAAATTGTGGCTTTACATGGGAAAAAGGGGATGGTGAGAGCTAGATTCAGAAAGGGCTTGCCAGGACGAGCCCTTGGAACCCCGATTGAAATTATTGGCTAGTACATTACGAAAATATTAATTATTGAGTTTTCCCGTATCTACGGGAAATATGAGAGGAATCAACTTTGAGTAAGGAAGAGCTTTTCAAAAAATTAAGTGACGCAGTCGTCGCTTGCGACAGCCAAGCGGTGGTAGAAGCAGCTAAACAAGTCATTGAAAAAAGAATAGATGCTGTTGAGGCGATTGAAAAAGGGCTATCGAAAGGCGCAATGATAGTGGGCGAAAAATTCGACAAACTGGAGGTCTTCCTGACCGGACTGATGATGGCGGCGGATGCCATGAAAGCAGGCATGGATGTCCTTCTTCCAGCGATATCCAAGGAAAAGGTCGTGAAAAAAGGAACTGTTGTCAGCGGCACCGTGAGAGGCGACATACACGACATAGGAAAAAACATTCTAGTAGCTTTGCTTAGAGCCAACGGCTTCGACGTCTATGATCTAGGAACAGACGTTCCCACATCCAAGTTCATTGAGGAAGCAGAGAAAGTTAAAGCCGACGTCATCACGCTGTCAGCTCTTATGTCGTCAACCATAGGAGGACAAAAAGACGTGATAGACTATTTGAGGGAAACTGGGAAGAGAGAAAAATTCATCGTTATGGTAGGAGGCGGACCAACAACACGAGAATGGTTTGAAGAGATTGGAGCTGACGGTTGGGCAGAGACCGCCACAGAAGCCGTGAAGATCGCCTCAGAGCTGATCAAGAAAAAGAAGTGATCTAATGGTAACTTTCCTTGATGTGGTGGAGAGAGCCTTAACTGGGAAACCTTGTTCGGAAAGAGAATACGACCTAAAAATCTTTTCAACCAAGCTGATGGAAAAAGTAAAGGAATATGATATACGGTATGACCCCCAAAACCTTGTTCCCTCCGACAACAGCTTAGCAGACGATGTTTTCAAAGCCGCCTTAGACTTCTATTGCGAAGTAGGCACCTACTGTAAGGATACGGAGCGCATAATCAAATTTGACGAAAACGAAGCTAGAGAAAGGTTAAAGACAGCACCTTCCAAACTCACTTTTGGAGAAGGAACCGATGCTGGGACACTGGTTCCAAGAAAACCAGAAGACAAGACGCTACCCTGGTGTTTCTGTGGAGCCGGCGGAGTCGCTGTGTCTTCTGAACAAATCTTTTCAAAATTGGTGGAAAGTTACGCTCGGATACCTATTGCCAATTCAATAACCACTCCTGCCCTGACGCGGATAAACGGGATAAGAATAAGACCAGAATCACCTTTGGAGATTTTGGGAGCAATAAGAACCGTGGTTCTTGGAAGGGAAGCGTTGAGAAGGGCTGGAAGGCCTGGTTTACCCATTATGAATGCAATTTCAACTGCTGACTCAGCGATAGCGTTGATTGCTGGGCTTCACCCTGAGTTTGGACTTAGACCAACAGACAGTTATATGATTGCTACACTTGCAGAAATGAAGACGAATTTTGACCTCCTTAACCGAGCCTGCACTCTATTGTCTCTTGCCCTTCCCATAGCAGCTCTCTACGGACCTATATACGGCGGATACTGTGGCGGACCAGAGGGAACAGCAGTCGCAACTGTCGCATACCACTTCATGGGCGCCCTTGTATATCAGGCGGGGTGGCATCTTGCCTTTCCAATCCATGTTAAATACATAGCTAGTAGCATACCAGAGTTGCTGTGGGTGGCAAGCGTCTATGCTCAAGCAATCAGCAGGAACACGCATCTGTTGGCGCTTTATTACAACTACACTTCTGCTGGACCCTGCACTGAAATGTGTCTGCATGAAATTGCGGCGCAATACACGTCAGCGATAACGTCAGGTGTGTCCATGGAAACTGGAGGAATAGCAGGAGGAAAGCGTGAAGATTACTTGACGCCAGTCGAGCCAAAGTTTACAGCCGAGGTGGCTCATGCGGTTGCTGGGCTGAAGAGAGAGGATGCTAATGAACTGGTTAGGAAAATAGTGCCAACGTACGTGGATAAAATTGCGAACCCGCCCTTAGGCATGAAACACCAGGAATGTTGCGACTTCGATACCGGTAAGCCGTCTCAGAAGTGCTGGGATGTATATAGTAAAGTCAAGAAGGAGCTAACTGATTTAGGCTTAGAATTTAAGTGAGAAGTGCCTGCCAACAAAGTTCCTATCCGAAAAATACCTTTGCCATCTCGTAGAGCTTAGGGTCAACGGTTTTTCGTTTTCCTACAACATCTTTTAATGGAACCGAGACTATTTCGTTGCCTTTTAAAGCAACCATGAATCCGAATTTGCCTTTCTTAACTAGGTCGATTGCGGCTATTCCATATCTTGTTGCCAAGATTCTGTCGAATGCTGTTGGGGAGCCTCCACGCTGTAGGTGCCCAAGCACTACAACACGGGTTTCAATGCCTGTTCTGCGCTCGATTTCCCTGCCTAGATAGTAGCCGACTCCGCCGAGCCTCAAGTGCCCGAACTCGTCTAGTTTGTTAGAGTAAGTGATTTCTTTTCCTCCTTTTGGTTTGGCGCCTTCTGAGACTACGATTATGCTGAAGGCTCTTCCTCGCTTTTGCCTTTGCTTGATGTATTTGCATACTTCGTCTATATCGAAGGGCTGTTCTGGAATAAGTATGACGTCGGCTCCTCCTGCAATCCCCGATTCTAGGGCTATCCAGCCAGTGTACCTTCCCATAACTTCAACTATCATGACTCTACGATGAGCCTCCGCTGTGGTGTGGATTCTGTCAAGGGCTTCAGTTGCTATGGATACGGCTGTGTTAAAGCCAAAAGTGTAGTCGGTGTAAGCCAAATCGTTGTCAATAGTTTTAGGCACTGCAACGCACTGGAGCCCCGTTTCGTAAAGTTTTTGAGCCACAGTTTGTGTGTCATCTCCTCCAATCACAATTACCGCATCAATACCGAACTTCTTAGTATTTTCAAAGATTCTCTGCGGGCCGTCTTCCCGTTTAAATGGGTTGGTTCTTGAAGTTCCAAGGATGGAGCCGCCGCGATAAAGTATGCCTCCAATTGCGGCTAGGTCAAGTGGCACAAAGTCTCCTTCTAAAAGTCCTTTCCAGCCGTCTCTGATGCCTATCATTCCATACCTGTAATATACGATGCCCTTGCGTACAGCCGCCCTTATCACAGCGTTAATTCCAGGCGCATCCCCTCCTCCACTCAGAACGCCTACCTTCATTTTGTTTCCCCTATTCATCTACATCTTACCCGAACTTCCAAATAAACGCATTTTGAGCGCGCATCGGCATTTACGAATGATGTTTTGAAGAATAGAAAGAGGTGTTAGTGCAGGGATGGTGTTGGAAAAGTCGGCGTCTCTTCGGGTGATTGTGGTTGAGGTGGCTCTTCAGGCTTTTTCTTTCTTACAATGACTATTGCAACCGTTGCGACCACAACGCCTCCTATGATGGCTAGAACTACTAAAGCGCCATAATTAGTTCCAGTTTCGGTGGTTGGGGCGAAGTAAACGGTGTATAATGGGTCATGCTCTATTCTGTAGCCGCTGTAGTTTGCGTAGGAGATTAGGAATAGGTAGTCTGCCCGTGTTATGTTGGTTATGGTCTCTTTTGCCCTCTCGTAAAGCTCAGGATACATATGCACCAAAATAAGAGGTAAATATCTTGCAAAGTTTCTGTGAAACCTAAAGAGGTCATTGTTTTTTGCATAACCGCTAATCTCGGTGGTTCTGGCAACAGCGTCGTAGGTGTGCGGTGTACTTTCAGTGGGGTCTTCTGTGTAGTTAAAGAGGCTATAGGTTTGTTTGACGCCAAAGGATGCATCAAAGACTTTTTCTCCGCCTTCTGCGTAGGTCGAGATGGTAGAGTTGCTCACCAACACTTCGTTGTCTGTGACGTTCTGTCCGCTGGCTGAGACGCTGTAAGTATCACGGTCTAACATAATTGAGGTTTGAAAGTCAACAATGCTCATCTTGACGCCATGCTTGTAAAGATAGTCGTAGACGGTTTCATTGGACAATTTATTGCCATACCGGTAACAGCCAGTGCTGTTGTAGTGATTGTATAGGGGCCAGAGTAAGAACCAACCCCAGAAAACCCAAAGGTCACGCATCCGACCTATGGTATGGTCTTGGGTTATGGTTGCATTATGCTTGTCTGGGTCGATCGAAAGGGTATAGTTGAAGGTTAACTCATCGTAGGTTGCCAATCCCCAAGGTCTGCTTGTTTCAGTCTCATTTTCTTCCGTGATACATGTTGTTATCCAAAGAGCCGTCAGGTTTGTGTATTTCATGCCCCACTTCCAAGTTAGTCTGTCTTCAGAGTGGGTCAATGGATAAATCTCAGATTCGCTGTTAAACGCTGGAAAAGTGGCATTTGGAAACAATTGTCCGAGGTTGATACCAAAGCTGAAGGAGGCCCAAAGAGTGTCGTTCCTGTCTGGTGAGTCTCGGTAAATTGACTCTGTAGAGTCGTTGAATCCCAGCAACATCAAGAAGGAGGATGCAACTAACGCGTCTCTGCTATTGTTCTCAGTCTTGTAATGCAACAGAAGAGTCTGCATGGGAATCGTTAGAAAAGTTTGGTCTGCCAAACTTATATTACGCAACCCTGCATACAGCATCTGTAAGCCCATCTTGTTAACGTAAGTCAGGTAGACATAGGCATGCCAATAATTCTGCAGCGCGGGCAATCCGTGAAGCAAAGCCAACGCTCTTGCGTAGTCAAAGTAGTCAACGGTTTTTGCGAAGCTTTCTTCCTGAAAATCTGTTCTTAACAAATCATCTGCTGAGACAGAAGTCACAGTAAGCGTGGTTAGTAGGCAGGCAACTAGAATAGACACCTGCAAAACTCTAAATTTCATCATCTCAGATTATGCTCCTTTTTTGTGAAAAGGACGATGCCTACATTTAAAACCGTTATGAACTACAAATAAACAACACCGATTCACATTTCAATGCCATGTACGCGCAGCTCTGAACACCGAAATATGATGGCTTCCGAAAGATGGTATTTATGCGTGCGCGGGTCAGTAAGGAAGGAGTGAACTGAAGGCTGTGAAACAAATGAAAAGAAGAAGCTTTTTGGAAATAACTGCTGAAATACTGCAAGTAGCGAAGAACGGGGCAAAAAAGACGTGTATCCTGTATTCATGCAACCTTAGCCATGCTATGGCTGGAAAATTTCTCAACTATTTACTGGAAGCTGACCTCCTTAGAACGGGAAATTCCTTTCACACCACAGAGAAAGGCATGCAATTCCTCAAAGCCTATCAGAGCTTAGATCTTCTTCTGAACACAAGGATTTGGATGTGCAGAAAAAGAGAGTAGGTTATAGTTCTGAGCGCACACGCACGTCCTCTCTCTTAACAACTTCCCAGATCTGACAAGCCACCTTGTAGTAACAATTCTCACATGATGGGATTTCCTTCTGCTCAGCCAAATAACATCGCATCTATTAGCTCACCAAGTCCCATCATTGTAATAGATGTGCGCATTATTAATGCATCCACCGATTCTTGAAATGATTCGAAATTCGTTATATGGAATTTTGGAGGACTTCTACTTCGACAAGAGTTTCAAAAAATGCAAAACATCTCCACTCGTCAAAGATACGCAGAGAAATGCGTCAACGAAATTCTGTGAGCTGGCAGTTCGTTCAGGAAGTTTGGAAGCTGCAAAACCGGAACTATCGGCACGTTGTTGTAGAATTTGAAAGAACTTGGAACTAGGGACAAGACGATCGGAACAAGCGTCGCTTTTTTCCAGTCAACCAACCCAGCTTTTTCCTGTAAAGAAGGAAGAGCCTCTGCTAGAGCTTGGGTCCTTTCCACCTGAGCCTCAACAGCCTTCATAATCGCAGATCTTTGCCAGCCACGGTGCCAGTGCTTGCAGTCAACGCAGGCGACGAGGGGCTCCTTGCAACCGAGAACGTCTATCTCCCATCTCCTTCCAGCCCACTTGAAACGAAACCGCCTCTTCACCATGAAGTTGTTAGCTTCGAAGGCCTTGGCTGCGATTTCTTCAAACTCATGCCAGTCAAGAACTCCACAGACTCTCTCTGGGTCTGCTCCTAACTCAACGGCGCGGATAGCCATCCTAGCGCGTTGATTTGATGATATCTCGATTAACTGGCCGCTATACCCAATGAGCCTTATATTAAGGAGCTTCTTCAACATCTCGTCAGCGACTTGAACTGGGATATGGGCATCTCTGCTGACCAGCTCCATTTGGGCAGGTCCGGTTTTCGTCAATTTTAAAATGGAGATTAAGAGGTTCCTTTCAACAGCCATTTCACTCAAACCGCGTTCTAGAGGTGCGCAACCTCACTAAAAATTATTTATGGCTCAAGTTGTACGTATTGTTTAAGCTCTTTGGCTACATCCTCTAGACCAAGCCTTTTCAGCGTGGTCTCTTTGGGTATGCCTCGACGATCCCAGCCTCTACGTTGATAGTACCACTGAAGCATGGCCTCATATCTTTCTCTGTCCAAGGCAGCTCCCTTGTAAGGACCCTTTGTGACGGGCTCATCGAACCATCTTGCCGGAGGATAGTCCATGGTACTAGTCCACTCGGTCTTATGCTCCCTAACCCAGAAGGCCCTGATCAGTGCGTAGATTCTGTCGGCAATAGTGAAGATGCCGCTAAACGTCATGCCTACACCAGTTGCCGCCTTAAGGAAGCGTGGGTACCAATCCAGCTCGAATGCCAGTTCTATCCATGGGAATCTACAGGTCACTAAACTTTCGAACATCCCTCCCCTGATCCTCTGAAACTCCAGAACCTTATCAACCTTGGCCTCGTTGTATGACTCTCGCCCAACAGACGCCTCCCATGAAATAACCCAAGCGTCCTTGTGGTGGGCGCCTATAGACGATGTTCCATAGGATAGGGCCATACCAGGGGTTGTGTGGCAGTCATACGCTGAAATCTCAAGTCCCTTCACATGCATTGCCCACTTTGAAGCGTTGCCGCCAAGCTTCTCAGCCGCCGATCGTACACCCTCAGCGAATAGACCTCCTATTCCCCGTCTATAGATTATATCTTCAGAAAGGACCTCGGCCTCATCGAAGTCACCCCACTCGATCTTACGGTCTATGAGCTTTTTTTCTGACGCCTCCATGGCAAAGCCTATCACGCTTCCAAGCGATATGGTGTCTATGCCATAGTTGTCGGCTAGTCTGTTTAGAACTGCAACTTTTTTGAGGTCTCCTAAGCCTATATTGGACCCAAGCATAGCTACGTTCTCGTAGTCAAGCTCTGATGCTTTCTGTTCAGTATCCTCTACAACGTT
>Ga0315306_10001231_pt1 | contig 12346 bp, 17 predicted proteins | sample TDP1_MG_FD_203803 | JGI IMG/M metagenome (GOLD analysis project Ga0315306, IMG submission 203803) | Freshwater sediment microbial communities from Lake Towuti, South Sulawesi, Indonesia - TDP1 | ecosystem: Environmental > Aquatic > Freshwater > Lake > Sediment | place: Indonesia: South Sulawesi... | reverse complement strand
CAAGAAGACAAACAGGAGGAACTGAAGAGGACCGGCGAAGAGGTCAAGACACCTGAGAAAGAAAAAGAGAAAACGGCAACCGCCGAGGAACAGGCTCGCAAAGCAAGGAAAGAGAAGGAAGAGGAAGAGGAGATCGTTGAGGAGCGAATCTACACGGTCCCGCTTGGGAGAGCTTGGATCGCGCCACGGCAGAAGCACAGTCCCAAAGCCGTGCGCCTTCTGAGGGGCTTTATTACAAGGCACATGAAGGTTGGCCAAGACTCGGTAAAGATCACGAATGAAGTGAACGAAAGGATTTGGAGCAGAGGCATCGAGAAGCCTCCTCGTGAAGTCAGGATTCGGGCAACCAAAGACACAGAGGGCATCGTGACCGTCCGGCTTGCCGAAGGAGACTAGCTCTTGCCAATCTTTCTCCTAGATACATTTGGCAGCTCAAGCATAGGCGTCTTTTTTCGTGTCACAGACAACTTCGTGATTGCTCCGAGGCATGTTCCCGAGACCAAGATCAGGAAGATCAAGAACTGGTTCAAGACAGAAACCGTTCAGACGAACATCGGAGGCTCTGTACTCATAGGGTCCCTAGTCTGCGCTAACTCCCATGGCATTGTTCTTCCCCGCGGCGTTTGGGACGAGGAGCTCGCATCTTTGAAGTCTCTTGCAGACGTGAACATAGCCGTGATGTCGACGAAGAGAACGGCCTACGGCAACCTTGTACTGGCCAACGATAGAGGCGCGGTCGTTGACCCTAGGCTGAAGGAGGAAGATGTGAAAGTTGTCTCCGACACTCTAGGTGTAGAGGCGGTACATGGAGAGGTCACGGGACTCCCTTACGTCGGCTCTTTGACAATAGCAACGAACAAGGGGATCATGACCCATCCCATGGTCAAGCCCGAGGAAGAGAATGTCCTCAGAGAGGTGTTGAAGGTTCCTGTTGGGCTCGGTACAGTCAACTGCGGAATACCTTATATAGCGATGGGGCTCATAGGAAACAGTAACGTTGCGGTCGCCGGTTCGCTTACAACGGAACCCGAACTGTTCATGATAGGACAAGCTCTAGGCGTGGCTGATTGAGTTGAGCGAAGTCAAGCTTTACCGTGTTACGGGTAGGATCAAGAAGCCCAACTTCAAGACTGGCTTCCGAAAAGAGATCAAGGCCACAAAGCCAGAGGAAGCTTTGGAGCAGGTCTACAAGACAATCGGAAGCAAGCATAGGGTCAAACGTTTCTACATAGAAATCGAGAAGGTCGAGGAGGTTCCAGCCGAGAATGCCCAGAGTTTATAGGCCTCAACCAAGCACTCCCAAGCAGACTGGAGAGCTTTCGGTCGAGGATGAGATTAGAAGGCTTGCGGTCGAACTCAGAATCCTAGAAGGCACGGCTGAATCTCTGCAGTCAAGAATCACCTTCCTGAATGCTGCTTACGCTGAGCTCAGCCTCGCCAACCGAACCCTAGAGGGGCTTGAGAAGGAAGCAACTGATGCTCCTGTTCTCGTTCCCGTGGGGGGAGGATCATACATCAAGGCAAAGCTGAGCGAGGTGGACAAGGTAGTCTACGGCGTGGGTGCCGGAGTAGCCATCGAGAAAACCTTGAAGGAAGCAAAGGACGGGATCGGGAACCGCGTCTCTGAACTCGAACGCACAAGGCAGGCCCTAACGCAACAGCTCTCACAGGTTCTCAGAAGGATCCAAGAAGATCAGGCTAGGTTCCAAGATCTAACGGGCGAGCTTAGAAGACAAGAGAGAGGAGAGGATGTTCGAGAAGCTCCGTGAAAGCATTGGGGTCCTTGTAAACAAGATCTCGATGGCTGAGCTCAAACCCGAAGACCTCCGTTCCGTTCTCTGGGACTTCAAACTTACCCTGATCGAAAGCGACGTAGCCATAAGTGTCGCTGATCACATCTGTGAAGAGATTGAGAAAAGACTGATAGGGCGGAAGGTCAGCCGACTCGAAGACCGCAAGCGATGCGTCAAGGAGACTCTTCAAGCTGTCCTCCTTGAGACTCTTCAAGCGCCCGAAAAGATTGATCTGCTTGAGGTTGTCGAGAAGAAGCGAAGTCTTAGAGAGCCTTGCATTGTAGTCTTCGTCGGCATCAATGGAACAGGGAAAACGACAACGATCGCGAAAATCGCTCATCTTCTTCTTAGGAGGGGCTACTCGGTTGTGGTGGCTGGAAGTGACACGTTCAGAGCTGGCTCAATCGAGCAGCTTGAGATCCATGCGAAGCGACTAGGAGTCCCCATGGTCAAACACCAGTACGGTGCGGATGCAGCAGCTGTAGCATTTGACGCGGTTCAGCACGCCAAAGCTCGTGGTATTGATGCTGTCCTCATCGACACGGCCGGCCGCATGCAGACGAACAAGAATCTTCTGGCGGAGATGGAGAAGATCGTCCGAGTCGTCAACCCTGACATGGTCATCTTTGTCGGCGATGCCCTAGCGGGAAATGATGCGGTATCACAAGCAGAAGAGTTCGGCAGATCCGTCCGACTCGACGGCTCAGTCTTGGCGAAGCTTGATGCTGATGCGAAGGGAGGAGCAGCCATCTCGGTGACCTATGTAACCAAGAAGCCGATCCTCTATGTAGGAACAGGACAAACCTACAACGATCTAGAAACCTTCAAACCTGAAACAATAGTCAACCGCATCCTAAACACAGCATCATGACTTTTCGCACCGTCAACTAGGAAAGGACTATACTCTGATCAGTCACGCCACAGCCAGCTGGGATTGGAGCAGCTCACTTGCTTTCTTGGGGAGGCATCTTGTAGATTCTGATGGCTGACAGCATGATCCATAACGCGACGGCTGTGGCTGATATGATTTCGGGCACAGCGACGCCTGCGTCATAAACATCAAGCTCGTAAAGGGCCCACGCAACTGAACCGATGACGAAGGAGGCCCCGCCGAGAACCGATCTCTTCTCAACAGTGTAGACGAGCGCTGCAACACCTAAGGAAACGAAGAATAGGATAGAGACGATTCCGTGAAGGCGGCCATATATCTCATCAAAAACTGCGACAAGCTGAAGAAAGAAGGCTGAACCGGCTAGACAAAGGCTCGTGTACTTGGCATGCTTCCTAAGGGCAGTTATAGCGTAGACAATGATGAGAAAGCCTGAAAGAGCTAACCCGAAGTTGTAGTACACCGCTGTCTCCCTCCTCAAAGCGTGACCGAGATCGCTTAGAGCATTCTTCATCCAGCTAAACCAAGGTGCCGAAAGGATCGAAACGCCGACGAAAGCATATGCTGCCAATGGACCGATCACACCCAACAACGCAAGCCATCTATCCTCCAAAGAAAACACCTGCCAAACCGACGCGGTACAGCTAACTGCCACCGCCTTAAAACATTAGCTCATCAACCAACAGCATCAAAGTCTTAATAGTCTTGACGCGTAACCACCAATGAAAGGAGGTACTAGGTTGGCAACTCCGGAAAAAAGGGATCAAGTCATCCGGATGTTTGAAGGTCTCCGGTTGACTGATGTCTGTGACGCGATGGATGCCGTAGGGCTCCAAGACACAGGAACAATGGACAACGAAATCAGGCCGCTTTGGAGGGACGTAGAAGGCTTCAAGCATCGGATATACGGGTTTGCCCCTACGGTCAGGTTCGTTCCAACGAATAGGCGGGCTCCAAGTTTTTCGAGTCTAGAGGAGCACTTCAGGTGGAAACGGGACTGGTATCGCGAACTTGCCAATGACCACTTGAGAGAGAACATCAAAGCTGGTGACGTGATCGTCATCGACGCCGCTGGAACAGAAGATGTCGGCTTCATAGGCTCTAACAACTCTCTGGCTTGGACCAAAGCTGGAGCGAAAGGGATCGTCACAAATGCAGGATGCCGAGACACAGACGAGATCATCAAACAGAAAATCCCCGTCTACAGCAGGTACATATCCCGCGGCATCCGCCCGGGAAGACTGGAGTCTGAATCAACGAACAAGCCCATAAACTGTGGAGGGGTCCTGGTCCGCCCCGAAGACGTCGTAGTAGCAGATGGCGACGGCGTCATCGTCGTCCCGTTGGAGAAAGCTCAAACAGTAGCCGGCATCGCTGTCAAGATACACGAAAGCGACAAGGAAGGCAGACGGAAACTCTACGAAGAACTTGGCATCCCCCGGGACTTAACAGTGGAAGCAAGGAAACTCCAATAGGAGAGCTTCTCATACGCGACCATCTGTTCGCCTCACAGAATGATTAATATTCTGCTGACAGATACATTCTGGGCAATCGTTTTGTGAGTTGGAAGATTTGAACGTCGCAAAGTATCTGGAAGACAAGGCAAATATTCTCAGATTGCACAGCGTAAGGTCGACATCGAAAGCTGGCTCAGGACATCCAACGAGCTGCCTCTCAGCCGCAGAGATAGTCGCAACCTTGTTCTTCAAGGAGATGAAGATCGATCCTAGGAATCTTGACCACATCGACAACGACGAATTCATCTTGTCAAAAGGTCATGCAGCGCCCGTTCTCTATGCTGCCCTAGCAGAGATAGGAACCCTACCCATGGAAAAACTCCTAACGCTAAGGGAGTTCACATCAGAGCTAGAGGGTCACCCAGTTCCCAGAGTGAAGGGCATAAGAGTTGGAACCGGCTCACTAGGCCAAGGCTTAGCCATAGGCTTGGGCATGGCATACGCCAAGAAGCTTAGGAACATGAGCTGCAGAGTCTACGTTCTCGTAGGAGACGGGGAGATGGCTGAAGGATCAGTCTGGGAATCCATAAACTTCGCCGGAAAACTCGGACTCTCAAATCTAACAGCCATACTCGACATGAACAGGCTCGGGCAAAGCGGACCAACAATGTACCAGTGGGACGCTGAAGCCTACGCACAGAGAGTCAGGGCATTCGACTGGAACGTCCAAGTCTGCGATGGGCACAACGTGAAGGAGATCATCAAAGCCTTCGCCGACGCAAAGAAATCGGGCAAACCGACGTTCATCGTGGCGAGGACAGTGAAAGGGAAAGGCGTCAGCTTCATCGAAAACATTGAGGGTAAACATGGAACAGCCCTAGGCCAAGATGAGCTCAAGAAGGCAGAAGCTGAAATCGTGCCCAGGATCAAGAATACTGATATGAAGCCTGTGAACTTCATCAAAGCAACGGTCTCAGCCAAAAGAAAGCAGGCTAAGTACTCGGTCAGAACCGACTACAAGCTGGGCCAAGAAGTGGCGACGAGAGTAGCCTACGGAAAGGCGCTCGAAAAGTTGGGAGAACAGAATGAAAACATGGTTGTCATGGACGGTGATGTCCAGAACTCAACCTTCACAATTAACTTCTTCCAGAAATACCCAAGCCGGAGCCTCCAATGTTACATAGCTGAACAGAACATGGTCGGAATCGCAGTGGGACTTCAGACACAAGGATTCGATGTCTTCTTGTCCAGCTTTGCCTGTTTCCTAACACGAGCCTATGACCAGTTAAGAATGGCTTCATACTCCCGAGCCAATCTAAAGGTAGCTGGGTCACACGCAGGCGTCTCAATTGGCGAAGATGGACCATCACAGATGGGTCTAGAGGACATAGCACTCTTCCGCGTGCTGATGAACAGTATCGTCCTCTACCCAAGCGACGCAGTCAGTAGCGAAAAACTCACGTGCCTAATGGCTGAGTACGATGGTATCTCATACCTCAGAACCACGAGACCGAGAACTCCCGTGATCTACGGCAACGACGAAAAATTCCACATAGGAGGCTCCAAAACCCTAAGGCAAGGCAGACTGGACGATGCGACCATTGTAGCTGCGGGCGTTACCGTACACGAAGCATTGAAAGCCCATGAAGCATTGAAGATGGAGGGCATAGCTACACGGGTGATTGACTGCTACTCTGTGAAACCGCTTGACAAGGTAACGCTTGATAATGCCTTCAAAGAAACAGGAAGCATCATAACCGTTGAGGACCACTACGTAGAAGGTGGACTTGGAGAAGCGGCCGCTTCCCTAGGGCTGAAACCGCACATCCTCGCCGTGAGGAAGATGCCGCACTCCGGCAGACCTGAAGAGCTTTTGGCTGAACAGGGAATAGATGCACAAGGCATAGCCCGAAAGGTCAAGCAGGTCCTAGGCCCACGGTCCAAGTCACAAAACCTGCACCCCTAGAGCGTTTCAGGAGCTCCTTCTCTCACTTGACAGATGATTCGAAAAGATTAAAGTAACCCGCAGTTCCTTTTTGATTGGTTTGCTGGCTTGGTAGAGGTGGTCTCGTGCCAAAAGTGAGCGCTAGATACTTCGGGAAACTCCGCGAACTGTTAAACACCAAATCGGAAGAATACGAGGTCCCACAGGAAACTACATTGGCTGACCTTCTTCTCAAACACATACCAGATAGGCACGGTGAAGCATCCAGAACTTGGCTTGAAGAGATCTTTAGAACTGTAAGAGGCGAAGTCCTCACGAGCAGGAACGGAACCCCAGTTCTGAGCGACTACATGATCCTCATAGACGGCAAAACACCAAAGCTGAACGACAAGCTCAAAGACGGGACCGAGATCGCTGTTCTCCCACCCTTCGGAGGCGGCTAGCCTCGAGGCTAACCAAGAGATGATGAGGGGTAAGAAAACACGAGTAGCACCAGTTGAGGATCAACATGAAGGTCAAGGTTTCCGAGAAGCTGGACAGCTTAAGCTCTCTTGTCAGCAAGCTAAGGCAATCTTCAAGCGAGATCGGAGGCATAGCTGTCTTCGTCGGAGCCGTCAGGGGAAGCCGGGGAGACGAGAAAGTTGTGAAGCTTGAGTATGAAGCACACGAGTCTCTAGCGCCAAAGGCAATGAGAACCATCATCGAGGAGTCGAAAGCCAAGTACGGCATAGTCGATGCCGTCATTGAGCATCGGGTTGGAACCGTACGCGTCGGAGAAGACGTAATGTATGTCGTGGTCGCGTCAAAACACAGGGCTGAAGCTTTCAGAGCCCTACCTGAAATAGTCGACAGAGTCAAGCATGAAGTGCCCATATGGAAGAAAGAGGTAACCGAGAAAAGCATCTACTGGGTCGAGAACCCTTAGACCAGAGAGAATGCCAGTATACGGCTAGGTCTTGGGCAGTTAGAAAGATCCCACGTTTTCTGACGGCTTGAAGTCGGTTCAATTCGCCTCAGGATTCTCGTCGAGGAAGGACATATCTAAGATCTCCCAAATACGGCAACGAACCTGACAGTTGATGGCCTAGATTTAAAAGGTTGGTCGCCCAGAGTCTTAGCCGACACTAGTTGCAAGGAAGGTCTTCAAATGTGCTTGTCCCAGTCCGAGTTGACACGGTACAATAGGCAGATACTTATCAAAGGTTGGGGAATAGAGGGGCAGAAGAAGCTCAAGGCTTCGAAAGCTGCTGTGGTCGGCTTAGGCGGACTTGGATGTCTGTCATCCCTTTACTTGGCAGCAGCAGGTGCTGGAAGCCTGACTCTGATTGACCGGGAAGAATCCAGCCTAAGTGACCTGAACCGTCAGATCCTCTTCACGCAGGTCGATCTAGGGCAACTTAAGGCTGAAGCGGCGAAGAAGAGGCTTGAGGCTCTAAACCCTGAAATCAAAGTCAAAGCCGTCATCGGAGAAGTAACGGAGGAGACGGCGTCAGGCATTATAGGAGATGTTGATGTTGTTGTGGATGGGCTTGACAACTGGCAGACCCGGTTCGTAGTGAACGACTACTGCGTAGAGAAGAACATCCCATTTGTTCATGCTGGCGTCTCAGAATTCTATGGCCAGTTAACAACTATAGTACCCCGGAAAGGACCGTGCCTGCGCTGCATCTTCCCCAAGGAACCACCCAAGGTCGACGTAATCCCGGTGTTCGGAGCAACGCCAGCACTGCTCGCATCGCTCCAAGTCATGGAGGCTATCAAGCTCATAACCGGGATAGGCAGGCCGCTTGTTCGAAGGATGCTTTTCATGGATGGCGAAGAGATGACCATCGAAGCTGCCGAGATAGAACGAAACCCCAACTGCGGAGTCTGTTCCACACAGCGAACTGTCTAATGCCAAGCCAGACTGAAGCCGTCTTTCAACTGACAATCAGCACCTACCGGCGAAAATCAGCTTGCTGGTCGAAAGCCGGTTCAGCGTAGGAAAGAGCTTTCCTGATCCTACGCGTTAAGGAGGTTTGCGACGCTACAAAGATGGCTAGACTCCGCTCAACCCATCCCGCTTTGACAACACAAGAACAAAGGAAGAGCCCAGCTCCTATTATGCTACTTGGTGCTCCGGCCTAGTTAACAATTATCGTTTAAAATTACCGTTTGAGCAAGCGTGGTTGAGGTTACGATCTCGATTCAAATTCTGTGGTTGTGCATTTATTTAGCCCATGGCGATAGCAAATTCAGTTAAGATTAGAACATGCAACGAAGATAGAGCGCAAACTTTAATTGTAGTATTTTGTAATCTTTGTAATATGAAGGTCATCATGGACTCTGATGCCTTGATTAAGGTAACAAAGGCTTCGGTGAAGGATGTGATAGTGTCTAACATTGAGGTATTTGTCCCAGAAGAAGTTGAAAGAGAGATAGTCGACGAGGGCAAAATAAAGGGATACCCAGATGCCATTGTCGTAGAAGATAACATCAAGAAGGGTAAGATTAATGCGATAGATACTAAACCAAACGAAGTTACAGAAGGCGTTATCAAAAGCTTACACCTTTTGGGTGGAGAAGCAGATTCTTTTAGGCTTTTTAAACAAGGCAAGTATGACGCTATAACCAGTGACGATCAGAGATTCTTAGATCTCATTGACAGTTTAGGCATCCCCTTCACAACACCGACTTCTCTACTTCTGTATTTGTGGAAAGCTGGGAAGATTTCCAAGCGAAAAACACGTGGATACTTGGAAAAAATGAGAGAACTAATTAGTTTAGAGGAATACTTGATTTCAATAGAAGAGTTGGGTAGGTGAATGAGTATGTCTATAATCAAGACAATTAGGTTGTCTGAAGATTTGGCGAGGGCCATTTTACATAGGGCTAGGCTTGAGAACGTAGATGAATCAACGGCAATCCGTCAACTCCTCGCTATTGGAGTGAAGGACTATGCGGTAAAACTGTATCGTGAAGGAAAGACATCTCTCACTGAAGCTGCCAACCTAGCAGACATAACTGTGAGGGAGATGATTGACCTTTTACTTGATCATGGAGTGAAAGGTAACATACGAACAGACCAACAAAAAAAAGCCATCGACTTTATAATCAAAACTGCAACCTAATGCATATTGGCGAACTTTAATGCATTTTCGGCCACTATACTTTGGAAAATGAATTTGAATTTAGGAGTTTGGTGCTCCGGCCGGGATTTGAACCCGGGTTTGCGGCTTTCTTCTGCCAGCTGACAGCAACGAGAGGCCGCCATACTTGACCGGACTATACTACCGGAGCACTAAGCTATTCTACTATTTTCTTCTGCGGTATATCTCTATTCCGTCGGCCATGACAGTGACGTCCAGAGTCTGCTTCTATTGGGGTCTTTGTAGAGGCTTTGAAGAACAATTACACTGAACAAGCAGAACACCGTCCGAAAACACAGCTGCGACTGAGGGGGCTTGCGCTCGGCAACACCATTTTGAAAGAGACGGTTCCCATGGCTCGGCGACCGTTCGGAGAAAGAAAGACAATAGTATTTTGTGTGTCTATCTGCCTAAGACCTTTTCTGCAGCTCTTCTTACGTCCTCGGATTTTACTGTCTTTCTGCCCGCATGCATTGACCAGTCTATGGCTTCCTTCCCTATCCTCACGCCTATCTCCTCGAGGACTTTGCCCATCTCCTTGGCGGCTGACTCGCTGACCCTTTCAGCCCCGGCTTTCTTGCAGATTCTATGCATCGCGGCTATGGCTAACTCGCCCATAACAATCCCTCTTTGTTGATTCTTATCTAACTACGTTTGTTAAATGCTTTTCGGGGCCTCTCAAACAGCTTGCTAACTAATGCCCCTTAACCTTATATATGCGACCCTCCAACAGATTCGAGAAGCGAACGGATGGAAACGGAATACAGGCAAGCCAGCGCGTAGCGACGATTGAAAAAGGGAAGAACAGTCTTGGGGAGTGTTCGGTCAGACAAAGTAAAGAAGATTGCGCGGGACCTCCACAAGAAGTACCCCGGCAAGTTCACTGTAGACTTCGAAGAGAACAAAGCACTCCTTGCCAGCTATGCGAGGATACGATCAAAAAAGCTTAAGAACACGATCGCAGGCTACATAACTCGGTTAGTCGTTTCATCGCAATCCGAGGAATCGTCGCAACCTGGCGCAGGCTAGATATGACCTAGGAAAAGGATTGGCTAGCAGTTGGCAATACTGAAAAGACGCGGGGCATTGTGATGTTGGACGATTACCGGAGAGGCTGGGCCCAGCGGTACATCAGGGAAGCAAAGGATGAGCTGAAAACATCCGTAAGGAGCCCCCGTCCTCTGGGCCTTATTGTCGACGCCGCCCGGAAAGCTCAAGCCGCCATCTACTACAGTCTAGGCGACCCCTCTTTCATCGAGACCATTGTGAACGAGTTCTGTGATGGAACGAGAACAGTTGAAAGCCCGGTCCTTAAGTGTCTCGTTGAGATCGAACGGACACTGCAGAGGATGGAGAGTCTACCTGAGTCAGCCGGCGAAGAAGCCCTGAAAGAAGCTGACGAAATCATCAAGATTGCGACAAGCATGGTGGAGCTCTTGGCTTCTGAAGACTAACTCTCAGGCTTGATATGCCAACAGGGTTGAAATCTAAAGGAAGTCGTCGATCCTCTTTGTCTCCATCTTTCTAAGGGTTTCGGCACACTTTCTCGGCTCAACAGGCTTGAAGTCCAGCCCCAAAGACACTAGAAGTTTCTGGACTCCTTTTGATATTTGAGGCGCTGCGAGGATTCCCCTGATTTCGCGGTTTACCATGGGCTTTAGGGACTCCACATACTTTGCGAGCTGCAGGGCTGCTTCTCTACCAGCTATTTTCCGTTTTATCTCTATCACGACCATTCTACCTTTTTTATCTATGGCGTAGACGTCTATGAAGCCAGGTTCAACCCTCTTCTCGTAAGTTATCGGTTTCAGACCATCCTCAACGAGCGAGGGATGAAGGAGAATCGCCTTCTGCATATCCTCTTCGCTCGCGTAAAGAGAGAACTCGCCTTTATCGACAAGACTCAGGACAGCCACGAGGTATGGCTGGTCAAAGTGAACTGTCAACACCTCTCGTGGCTTGCTCCTGACTGCTTTGATCGTAAGCGCATCTTTCCTCTTGCTCACATGAAAGAGGCAGTCTGAGGGTTGCCAGTTGACAGGCTCATATCCCTTTGGCCTATGAACGAGGACAGAACCGTCCTCTTTGACAAGCAGAATCCTTTCGCCCGGCTCTAGGGCCGAGTTAGCGCGCCCTTGGTAATCAACCCAGCAGTTACCCGCCACAATAAGAGTCTTATGTCCAGAGATGGCGACCTTAATTGATTCCAGCGCCTCGTCGTACGTCGGGCTCTCAAGAACGATGACGGGTTTGCGATTGGCCAATTGTCTCGCCAACAACCTTTTAGAACTCAGCGCAGATAAGTCTTCTTGAGGAAGCAGGATGGCGCTGGACTGTTGGAAAAAGAAGCGAGAGGTTATGCGCCATTACGATGAGCTCGGCGACATCTATGACCTCCTTTACGGAGACGAACAGAACAGGAAGATCGAATCAGCACTACATGCTACCAGTGTCAAGGGTTCTGACACAGTCATAGATGTGGGATGCGGAACTGGATTTCTGTTGGACAGAATTCAGAAGTCAGTTGCTATGCTCATTGGAGTCGATGATTCTATTGGGCTCTTGAAGATTGCCATGAAGCGTATGAAGGTTCGCCCCGAAAGGAAATCAGCTATTCTAGTACGTGCAGATGCCGATCACCTGCCATTTGTCGATAAAATCTTCGACAAAGTTTTCGCTCTAACCCTCCTACAAAACGTGCCTGACTCTGCTAGGGCCTTGCGGGAGATGATGCGTGTGGCAAAGCATGACTCGGCAATCGTGGTCACGGGACTCAGGAAGTCTTTCACAAAGGATACACTCGGAGGCGTTCTCAGCAAGGTGGGTCTGGAGTTCTCAATAGCAGAAGCTGAGGATCGAACACAGGATATCATCGCGGTTTGCAGAGCGCGCAAGGTAAAGGATAAATAAAGGACGCACGATGTAGTATGAAAGTGAAGCGAAAATGCCGACTCACGGAAGCCTATCAAAAGCCGGGAAAGTTCGTTCTCAGACGCCCAAGATAGAGTCCGCTCCGAAAACCAACAAGCCGCCAAGGGTCAGGTTCAGAAGAAACTTCGAGAAGAGAATCCTTCTCCAAAGAAGGCCCGGACAGAATTGGGGCCGCCGGTAAGTCGCCAAGTATCAAATGCCGA